>Ga0070739_10006549_pt1 | contig 12785 bp, 7 predicted proteins | sample Coa_R1_7_FD_66445 | JGI IMG/M metagenome (GOLD analysis project Ga0070739, IMG submission 66445) | Surface soil microbial communities from Centralia Pennsylvania, which are recovering from an underground coalmine fire - Coalmine... | ecosystem: Environmental > Terrestrial > Soil > Unclassified ... | reverse complement strand
AAGATCTCTTCGCGGGCAATCTTCATCTCGTCCTTGACCTCGCCGAACACGGTCGGCTCGATGAAATAGCCACGCTCGCCGAAGCGCTTGCCGCCGCACAGCAGCTTGGCCCCCTCCTTCTTGCCGGCGTCGATGTAGCCCATGATGCGGTCAAACTGCTCCTGCGACACCTGCGGCCCTTGCGTCGTGTCCGGGTCGAAGGGATCACCGACCTTTTGCGATTTGGCCTTTTTCAGCACTTTCTCCACAAACTGATCGTGGACTTTCTCCTCGACGAACAGCCGGCTCCCGGCGCAACAGCACTGCCCTTGATTGAAGAACAGCCCGAAATACGCCCCGTCCACGGCCGCATCGAGATCGGCGTCGGCGAAAACGACGTTGGGACTCTTGCCGCCCAACTCCAAGCTGACGCGCTTGAGGTTGCTCTTGGCAGCAGCGGTCATGATGATCTGTCCGGTCGTGCCTTCGCCGGTGAAGGCGACTTTATCGATGTCCATGTGTTCGCTGATGGCGGCCCCGGCGGTCGGCCCATAGCCAGGCACGACATTGATGACGCCATCGGGGAAGCCGGCCTCCTGAGCAAGCGCGGCCACCCGCAACGCCGTCAAGGGTGTCTGCTCGGCCGGCTTCAAAACGATGGTGCAGCCGGTCGCCAGCGCCGGTCCCCATTTCCACGCCTGCATGAGCAGCGGGAAATTCCAGGGAATGATCTGGCCGACGACGCCAATCGGCTCATGGCGTGTGTAGCAGAAGTACGGCCCGTCAACGGGAATGGTTTTGCCGTGGACCTTGTCGGCCCAGCCGGCGTAGTAGCGATAGCACTTGATGACCAAAGGCAGATCGGCGGCCATCGAATCGCGCAGCGGCTTGCCGTTGTCGAGCGATTCCAGGGCCGCCAACTCTTCTTTGTGGGCTTCGATGAGATCGGCGAGCTTGTTCAGCAACCGGCCGCGCTCCGAGGCGTTCATCTTCGGCCACGGTCCCTGCTCGAACGCTTTGCGGGCGGCCTTGACGGCCAAATCGACGTCGGCCTTGTCGGCTTCGGCCACCTGGCAGATGGTTTCGCCGGTGGCGGGGTTGATGGTCGGGAACGTCTTGCCCGAGACGCTATTCTGCCATTTGCCGCCGATGAGTAGCTGCTGGTCCTTGACTTTGGGCGCTTTGACGCTGTGCTGTCGGGATTTCGTTGCAGTAGCCATGCGATTCGTCTCCTTCCTGTGTGATTGCTGGCAAGGGAGAGATACGGGTCCGATGGGGGCAATTATGGCAAGATGGAACGTCGCGGTCAAAGGGATCGTAGCCAAAGTCGTTGCATCGTTGCCGCCCACCCTCGATGCAAGGACCATGCGCTGTTGCAAGGAAGACCAACCAAACAGCGCAACTCCTTGCTGGAATTCAACAAATACTGTTGCAACCAGAAGCTCTGCAAATCTCCCGCAAAACGATGAATCAAGAGCTTGGATAATTGTAGAAAAGGCATATCCTCGCTAAACTAAAATCAAACTCTGTTCGGGTGAGATTTCGCCATTCACTGTGATTGAGCAACCAGAAGGAGTCAACCCCATGCAACAATTTATCCTGCCCGTCTTCGCTGGCCTGTGCTTCGCTGCCTCGGTCTTCGCGGCCGATAGCGAAGATCGGCCTATTCCGCAAGATCCTCAATGGACCAAGATGCGGGAAACTATCTCGCTGCCGTGGAACCGCAAAACGCTCGTCGAGGCTTACAACAAGGTCGGCAAGAAAGACCCCCGTTGGGACGAGCCGGCCCGCAAGGCGCTGGAGGTGGCAGCTCGTTATTTCACTCCCCATGTCCATCTGGGCGTCAAGATCGAAGAGATTTATGTGCCGGCAAAGCAGGCCGTGGACGCTGGTTGTGACGACCCGCTCATCCTCTATCTCTACGCGCGTTCGTCCTATAACGCGAACCATCCAGGGCGGAAGGAATTGGAGCAGCGCTACCTTGCCGCCGCCAACGGCATGAAGCGCAGCTCCTACCCGCCGCTCCGCCGTATCGCCGCTTTCAAAAAGGCCGCCGAGGTCATGGCGTCTCGCAAGGATCTTTCCCCGCAGGAACGCCAGGACGCCATCGATCTGCTCGACCGAGCTCTTGCGCTTCTGCCCGTAAGCTTGAAGCAAGACGAGCGAAACTTCGATACGGATTGTCAGCAGTCCGAACTGCCCATTGAGGTCGTCGAAACGCTGCGAAAACTCAACGGAGACTATCAGGCAGCGTTCGATCACGTCGATGCAATACTGTCCAAGGCAGACCTCAAGATAAAGCGGCTCCAGACGACCCTCAAGGCGATACGGCTTCAGACGCGGGGGATTTTCCTCATCCGCTCAGGTTGGGAGGCCCGCGGCAGCGGCTTCGCCAATACCGTGACCGAAGAGGGTTGGAAAACGTTTAGCGAGCGGCTGACAGAGGCCCGCAAGGTCCTCAACGAGTCTTGGGAGCTAAAGCCGAACGATTATCGCACGGCCAACTATATGTTGATGGTCGAGAAGGGCATCGGCGGCGATCGGGACGAGATGGATAAATGGTTCGAGCGGGCCATGAAGGCGTTTCCCATGAACAAACAGGCGTGCGAGCAGAAACTGGACTGGCTCGACCCGAAGTGGCATGGCAGCCTGGAAGATCTGATGGCTTTCGGCCGTGCTTGCCGTGACACCAAGAATTGGGAGGGCGGACTTACCCTGCAGTTGGCGGATGCCCATTTCCGGGCGTGCCTGCACATGCCGAAGGAAGAGCGGATCAAGTACCTCCACTCGCAAGAAGTCCGCGACGACATCCAGAGGGTCTATGAAGAGTACCTCAAGCATTTTCCAAGCAATAACGGAGAGCGCAGCCGCTACGCCGCCTACTGTTTTGTATGCGGGCTGTACACCGAATCCGACAAGCAATTCAAGATACTCGGCAAAAACCTCCACTATTTCCACCGCTGGCCCAAGAAGTGGATGGAGCAGGCTCGCGCTTACGCGGCCGAACAAGCAGCCAAGGAGAAAGAGAAGCCGGCAAAGTGATGGGGCAGATGAACGCGTGAGCATAAGGTTTTCATCCGAGCCTGAAGCGTAAGCGAAGAGTCTTCGCTTACGCTTCAGGCTCGGATGAGGTTCGTCCGCCTGCTCTCAGCACGTCGAATTGACGACGCCGTAGATGTCATTGTTACTCGTTGTGGCAAAGTTGCCGAAGATCAGCGTGTTTGTCTCGCCGACAATGGCGCCGCTCTCGACATAGACGCCGCCGCCGATTCCCTGGCCGGCCGATCCGCCGTAGCCCTTCTTGCCGCCCAGGGCGATGTTGAAAGCGATCGTGGATTGTTGCAGGCACGCCGTCGCACCGTTGGTAGCGTAGAAACCGCCTCCCAAGCCGTTGCCGCCGTTCGCTCCGGAACCGCCTGCGCCGCCAATCGCCGCGTTGAGCGACAACACGATGTTGGTCGCCGTCAGTGAGGAAGAACTGGGGCCACCCTCCAACTGGCCCAAGAAGATGCCTCCACCAAGGGCATTGCCGCCATTGGCGCCTGCTCCGCCGGTGCCTCCTTGTGCCGTGTTTGCTGTCAGGAGCGAATTGCTTATTGCCAGAGTCGTCGTGTCCGCAAAACCAAACACGCCGATGCCGCGGCCGACGGCGATCCCGCCGCCAAGTGCCAGGCCGCCCTTGCCGCCGGTACCTCCCGCGCCGCCGACAGCCGCGTTGCCGGCGAAGAGGCAACTGTTGACTGTTACGGTCGTGGTGTTTTGAACGATCATCGCTCCGCCCAGAGCGGTGCCGCCCTGAGAGCCGGCCGCCCCTGCGCCGCCGACCGCGCGATTTCCGGTGAACGAGGTGTTCGAGACGGTAAGCGTGGTGTTCACGTCGCTGTCGATGGCGCCGCCGAAGGCTATGGCGCCGGGGCCGACCGAACTGCTACCCGAAATGGCCTGGTTGCCTGAGATGGTGCTGCCGCTAATGCTTAGCGTTGAGCCGGAAAAGCTGAAAATTGCGCCGCCAAATCCGATACCGACGAAGGCATCATCGAGAGAGGGAGCGCTGCTGTTGTTGGCCTGATTGCCGCCGTGGGCCACGTTGTTCGTGATCGTGCTATCCACGATTGTCAGGGAGGACTGATAGCCGTTGAAGATGGCGCCGCCGTTGGCTTGGCCGAAACTGTTGACTCCATCGGCGCCGTCGCCGGCCCGCGAGACGTTGCCGGTAAGCGTGCAGCTGGTCATGGTCATCACCGCACCTTGCAGCACATTGCTGACGGCCGCCGCGCCGGTGCTGGCGCCCGCAGTGCCGATGTCCTGGTTGTGCGTGAAGGTGCAGTTGGTCAAGGTCGCCGGACCTTCCTGGTCCTCGAGCGCTCCGCCGTCGCTGAAGCCGGCGCTCGTGATTTGGTTGCTGGCGAAGCAACAATTGGTAAAGGCCATCGATCCAGCGAAGGAGAACACGGCGCCGCCGGAGGCAAAGATACTGCCGCTGGCTGAGTTGCCGGTGAAGGTTGAGTTGCTGACGGTCAGCGAGGTGCCGTTTTCGCTATCGATTGCTCCGCCGATGCCATACAGGGCTTGTCCCTGTTGGGCCTGATTGTTCGTGAAGGTGGACCCGGTGATGGTTACGGAGCCATTGTTCTGGCTCGAGATGGCGCCTCCTTGGCCACCCTCGCCGAGGTTTGGCGCCTCCAGGCCTCCCAGAGCCAGGTTGCTGTCGAATTTGCTGCCGGCAATCGTGACCGTGCCCAGATTGAAGATGCCGCCGCCGAACCCTACGCCCGTACCGCCGACGACCTGGTTATTGAGGAACGTACTGAGATCGATGGCCAGCGAGGCGCCGGCATTGTTGAAGATGCCGCCGCCAACGCCCGTAAAGGCCGAGTCGCCCAACGCCTCGTTGTTCAGCAAGGCAACGTGCGACAAACTCAAGGTGCCGGAGTTGGACACGCCTCCGCCCTGAGCGGCCATTCCGTTGGCAATCGTCAAGCCGCTGATCGATGCGGTGACGCCGCTGGACACGTCGAAAACGCGGCTCAACCCGCTGCCGCTGACGGTCAGCTCGTTCGCGCCCAGACCCGTAATCGTGATGTTTTTCGTGATGTTCAATTGACCGCTGGTCAGGGCGATGGTTTGATCCTCCAGGGAGGGAGCAAAGTTGATGGTGTCGCCGTTCCCAGCAGCGGCAAGGGCGGCCCGGAGCGATCCGGTGCCGCTGTCATTGGTGTTCGTAACGGTAAACGTGCTGAGGGAAAGGCGATCCTCCAATGCCTCCAACCGAGGCACGAAGGATGGCCGCTGAGGCGAGCGCACGGTTTGTCCGCGGCGGTTTGTTTTGCGGCCAGATAGGGAACACAGAGAGGAAAACATCATCGCTGATACCTCCTAAGGGCGAAAGTGCAAAAACAGAAAACCCAGCGCGCCGACACGCACGGCGCGTAGCATCTCCGGGCGCGTCGGATATGCCTCCAACGCGATCTGTAAAATCGATTTTGTTGGTTAGCCGCGCCCCATAGGGGACCGCGACCGTGCCGCCAGAGATTTCATCGCTCCGATGCTCAAAGCGCGGTAGACGGCGCGAACGGAAGGAGCGCGTCACGAACTTGGCGCAGAAGTTCGGAATCGCCGTAAAAGACAAAGGGCCCCACCGCCAGGCAATGATTCCCCCATTGATTGAGCAAGTGGGTCGCATCGCTCTCGCCGACCCGTTCGCAGAAAAGGACGCCACGCCACTCGTGGATATGGTTTGCATCCTTCTTCAAAGCGTTCAGACTGTGCCAGTCCTTGTCCGTAAAGGTCAAGAACGCCGTCTGACCAATCGTTCCATCTTGCTGCGTGGAGCGAAGCTGCACTTTTACTCTCATGCGGTTCAACTGGCCGGCCAATTCGACGATGCTCCAGTCGTTGATCGACCGCGACGAGGACCGGGTGTCAATCCCAAGCTGACGAGATACGAGGGCCAATAAAATCACCGCCGCGAAGGCGGCGGACCACCAACCATATTGCAAAAAGCGTTGCATGGCGAACTCCTTATAAGGGATTTATGAACCCTCTTATCTCTCGTTAACCGCGCGTCGGAGGGGGTACGCCCGTCCCGCGCTCCAAACCGGAACGGAGCGCATACCTTCCACGCTCCCCTACGGGCCGCGGCTAACCTTGGATGTCGTTGTTGGGCAGCTCTAAGGACCGAGAACGCGATTTGCTTCTGCTCGGTAACGCATTAAATCTTCATTTTGCCTGTGGCGCTCTTCCATCCAGCGGACAGCTTTCTCACGCCAGTTTCGGGCACGTTCCTTCTCGCCTAAACGATGATAGGCCAGGGCGAGGAAGAACCAATCTACGGGGCCGCCTCCGCCGCTTCGTTCCATCGACTGTTCCAGTGCCGTGCGCGCTTTGGCCCAGTCTCCCTTGCGATAGCGTGCCATTCCCAGCGTGTTCCAAAAGGCGGCCTTCTCCGGCTCGCGCGCCACGGCCTTCTCCGCCAACTCCACCGCGAGAACCGGGTCGCGCAACGTCTCGTCGGGGCAATCCACAAGAAAGTGAGCACAGTTATTCGCCGTCGTCGCGCTCACTTCCAGCTCTGCCGTGAGACGGCACAGCTGAACCGTGCGTAGATATTGCTCGCGGGCCTCGTTCGGAAGGCCGAGCGATTTGTAAAGAAGTCCCGTCAAATAACGATAGTAACTCAGTCTCCGGAGATAACGGTCGCGCTGGGGAAATTCGGCCATCAGACTTTCGAGTAGCGCAAACGACTTTTCCATCGCGGCGCGAAAATTGGCAACGTCGTGCAGCGAGGCATACACCTGGGCAATCTCCTGGTACGCTTCACTCGATTGATAGCGCACCACGGGCTCCGGGTTATTCTCGTCGATGAATTTTCGAAAGAACTCTAGACCCTTTTCGATCAACCTGTTGCGAAGCTGTGGGTCAATGTGCGGCGAATCGCCGGACGGGGCATCGAGCTGCGTTAGCATAGCGCGGGCGCCTTCCAAGGCTCTGCTAAAGCTGTCTTCCGCTCTCTGCCGCTGTCTATCTGCTTCGTCCGCGGCGGCTTTGGTGCGGGCTTGCTCGTTCCAGGAGCCTACCAGTAGACCGGCGAAGCTCAGCAGCAACATCCCTAGTGCAGCTGCCAAGGCGGCGCGATGACGCTGCGACCAGCGAACCGTGCGCTCGCGCAAATTCGGTCGCTTGGCTAAAATCGGCTTGCCTTCCAGGAATCGGCGCAAATCGTCGGCCATTTCCTGAGCCGTCTGATAGCGGCGCTCCGGTTCCCGCGCCATCGTCTTGAGCACAATCGTTTCCAGCTCGACGGGAATCGACGGTTTCAGACGGCGGGGCGGCTGAGGCTCGCCCGCAGCGATCTGGCGCAGCAGTTCTTCGCGATCCGAACCCGGATAAGCAGGCTGCAGCGTCAATACTTCGTACAAGGTGACGCCCAGCGCGTAGACATCGCTGCGGTGATCGACCAGGGCGCGTTTGGCCAAGGCTTGTTCGGGACTCATGTAGCGCAGCGTTCCGACCGCGCCGCCCGTGGCCGTCATTCCCGGCCCACCCTGGAAGCGCGCCAGCCCAAAATCCGCCACCCAGAGATGGCCGGCCGCATCCAGCAGCAGGTTCGACGGCTTGACATCGCGGTGAATAATGCCCTGCTGGTGGGCGTGATCCAGGGCTTCGGCGGCCTGCACTCCCAAGCGAGCCACGGCGCGAAAGAACTCGCCTCTCTTCGCCGATAACGCAGCCGCTGGCGAGTCGTCTTTCACTGTACTCGCCTCGGCACGGCTGTGACGCAACTGCTCGATCACCTCGGCCAGCGATTGGCCGTCGATAAGCTGCATGGCGTAATAGTGAACGCCACGGTCGCAGCCAACCGCATAGATGGGCACAATGTTCGAGTGATGCAAGCACGCCGCCGCTTGTGCTTCATTCTTGAAACGCTGGAGCTGCCGGGTATCCAGCGCCGCCGCAAACGGCAACACTTTCAGCGCGACGCGCCGGTGCAGCGAGAGTTGCTCCGCCTCGTACACGACGCCCATGCCGCCCTTGCCGATCTCCCGCACGATGCGAAAGTCGCCCAGGTCAGCGGTCCCCCGACTGGCCTTGAGCGCTTCGACGAACGCCCCCTCTTGCCGGGGGGACGGAGCAGCTTGGTGGATAATGTCCAGACAGGCCAGACATTCGTGCAGGTCGTCGGCCAGGTCGGGGTGGCGGGCCATCAGTTCGGCCACCGCAGGCGCCGCGCCTTCCCGCAGCTGGTCCAGATACTCGTCCAGCACCTTCGACACGCGCAGGTCTCGACTGCTCGTTCCGTCGCTGAGTCCGTTTCTGTCGCTGAATTCGTTCATAGTTTTTGTTCAAGTAAGGGGCGCAGGGCTTTCAAAGCCCGCGTCCACAACATGCGCGTCGCGCCGACTGTGCGCTTCATGCACCGCGCCGTTTCGTCCCAATCGCGCTCTTCCAGGCTGCGTAAAACCAAGACTTCTCGATATTCGTCGCTCAGCTCGGCGAACGCCTCGGCCAGAACCAACGCCAACTCGCGCCGCTGGGCCGACTCACTCGGCGAAGGGCCGCCGCAAGCCAGCATCCCAACCAGGGCCGACGACGAATCGCCGAGCAGGTCGTCCAGAGATCGTTCGCGTCCCACCTGCCGCGCCTGGGCCATCTGGTAACCGCGCGCCAGGTCGTTGAGCTTGTTTATCAGAATGCGCCGCAGCCAGGCTGCCAGCTCGCCCTCGGATTGTCCCTGAAATTGCCCGAAAGTCATGTGCGCTTTGAGCAGCGATTCCTGAACGAGGTCGGAAGGATCGGCCTTTCCGCGCAGCGAAGCGTCAAGCCCTGTACGTGCCAACAACCACAAATAGCCGCGAAACGACTCCAGAAGCTGTTCCCGCGCCGCGGGACAATCTTGCCGAGCTTCGCCCAGCAATTGACGGAGACGAGTCGCGGACTCAATCGTCATCACGAGGTTCCTCCCAGGAGTACGAATGTCTCTAAGATAACAGACGGAATCGTTCGCCGAAATGCACGCGAAAAATTGCTTCGTCAGGCCCCTTGCCGGGCCACAGTTCTAGAGCGCCTATCCGGCTGGTGTAGCAGGTCCGGCTCGGCTCGCCGGACCTACCGGTAGGTGCCGCGAGCCGAGCGGCACCCCCAACCGCTACATCCACCTGAAAAGCGCTCTAAGCGGCTCGGATTACGGGAGGCATCGCCCCACTGTCAGCGTTTGCCCTCGATCTGGGAAGGAGCGACTTTCTTCTGCGGATCAATTAGCATCCCTTTGCGTCTCTTGATTGCTTCGGGATCGGGGGAGATGGGATTCTTGAATACACCGGGGGGAGGATTGGAATCCGCAGGAACCTTCGAGCCGCAGCCCGCCGCGCCGGTGGCCAAGAGGAGAAATGGAACTAGATAGAAGAAGAGGCGCATAAGTTATCTCTTGGGTTTGCGAATCAATAATCGATGGGGATGACTTCCCCGCCGGAACGGGTGGCCAACGCAGGCAGGACGGTTGTGCCCGCAGCGTAGGTGATGAAGCGCACCGAGCCGTCACCCAGCAGCCAGTTGCCGCCGCCGGCGTGCGTGCTCCAGTGGTGCCAGCGATGGTAGTAATTGGGATCGTTCAGCTCTCCTGGGCGATAGAACTCGTGGGCCGAGTATTCCGTCTGCGGCGGATAGTTGGCATCGATTTCTTCGACGCCCAGCACCACGTCGGGCGCCCCGAACCAGGGCCATTCGCCGATTCCTGCAAACCACCAGCCCCAGAACAAGTCGTGTGAAGAAGGCCGTTCTCCCACCATAACGGTATTGCTCGTCCCATCGGTAATGTCGGCGAAGCGGACGCGGCCATTGACGTGCAAAATGCCATCGTAGCGCAGCTGGTTTGTCCCGTTAACCGCCAGGTAGGACGTCAGGGCCGCAGCAAAGCGGCTGTTCAGCCCGCGCTGGTTGGAGGAATTGAGAGCAAACATTGGCCCGCCATCCGCCGAGTCGCTCCTCCAGATCTGGCTGGCCCGCGGGTCGGAAGGACACTGAACGATCTTCAAGGGAAAGGCATTGAGATAGTTGCCCGGCGTTCCCTGAAACCAGGCCCAAGCGTTCCAGTCAATCCGCGAATAAATCGTATCCTGCTCGAGCTGGGGCAAGATGCGCGTGATGAAGGTAAAAAACTGTTGACCATAACGATAGTTCAGGTTGGGGTTGGGAGGAGCGTTAAAGGGCGGGTTGTAGTAGCCCAACCCTCGATCGGCCGGCCAGGGTCCCCCGATGCAACACGCCGGAGGGAAGGTGCCCTGGGTGTCTTGATAATTGTGCAAGGCCAGACCCAGTTGCTTGAGGTTGGAAACGCAGCCAACGCGGGCCGCCTTGGCGCGCACCATCCCAATGGCGGGAAGGAGCAAGGCTATCAGTATGCCGAGGATGGCGATCACCACCAGCAGTTCCCTCAGCGTGAAGGCCGGCCTTGTTGTGCGAGGAGGCATTGCGGTTCCTCTTGTCCAATCGATCAGATAGACGTGCCGTTCCAACTTCTCAACGGGCGGAAATGGGAGGGTTGGCCAATCCGGACCGCGGCCGGCCATCCCACACCCACACGGCGCCGCTGGCCTGGGCGGCAGCCAGGAAGCCGCCCGTTGGGCTGAAGGCGACATCGTTCATGGGACTGGCATCACCCCGGAAAACCAGGATCTCCCGGTCGGTCTGCCGTTCCCAGAGTCGAATCGTTTCATCATCGCTGGCCGTTGCAACCAGGGATTCGTCCGGACTCAGCGCCGCATTGCGTATGGGGCCCGCGTGGCAACTGTAGCGGCCACGCTTGGACAGGCCGTTGGAACTTACCTCAAAGAGACTGAAGCTCTGATCTTGTCCTCCCATGAACAGCAGCGACTCTGCCTTGTCAAAGACGGCGAAGCATGGGCCGTTGATCGCGTAGCGCTTGCTCGCAAGAGGACGAAAGCCCTCGGAGAGATCGAGCAGCACATAACTGGGGTTGAGGAAGTTATCCAACTGAGCCAAAAGGACAATCAACTTGTCTCCACCCGAATACAGTCGCGCCGCTACTGCGGCGCCGGGCAACAGATCCGGAGGGATCACGTCGTAACGGGGCGGGCGGGATGTCAGGTCCCAGATCTGAACGGCGGTGTCGGCTTGTTTAGTCCGGCCTACGACGGCCAGCCGCCGACCGTCGCGGCTGACGGACAGCGAAGAAACCCGCGCCAGTTGGGTGTCCAGCTCGCCGGATAGATGGCCTTCGCGCGCGTCGAGAAGGCGGACGGCACCGCCATCGCGCCCCCGTCCGTCGTCGTCGCCCGCTACGAGAATGGTTTGGCTTTGGGGCAGGAAACAGACCTGCCGCAATGGCCGCCGCTCTTGATGGAGCAGCCGCGGGCGTTGTCCGTCGGTTGGATCGATTCGCCAGACCGCTCCGTCCATCCCGACACTGACGAGCGCAACTCCATCCGGACTGAAGGCGAGGGCAGTCGCCGCTCCTCGGTGCAGCCGGTAAACCTCGGCTTCCTGAGGCTCTTCCGCTCGCCAGGCCTTGATGGTGATGTCGTCGCTGCCCGAAAAGATCAGGCCGGTTTGCGGCTGGACCGCCACAGAGCGCACCGGCCCGTAGTGGCCGCGGCGGACAAATTGTTCCTGGCCGCTCTGCTGGTCCCAGACCCGGACGGTCGTATCTTTGCTGCCGCTGACCAAGCGGCCATCCCTACTGAAAGCCAGACTGGTGACGGCGGCGGTGTGGCCGCAACACATCTTCCGCAGCGTGAACGTTTCTGTATCCCGCAGCTCGATCAATCGATCTCCGCCGCCGCTGGCCAGCAAGCGGCCATCCGGACTGAACGCCAGCGCGGCAGCCTGACCGCCGTTGGCCTCGAATCGATGTACCGGCTCCGGTTTGTCCGGGTCGAAGATCACCACTTCGCCCTTTGCTCCTGCCTGCTGCGTGGAGATGAAGGAAGCAGCCAACCGGCGACCATCGCCAGACCAGGCCAAGGCCACGCAGCCTTGCTCGGCGCTGCTCGACCAGCGGCGAACCACCTTTCCCTGAGCGTCCAAGAGGAGCAGACAGCCCGGCTGGCCGACACGCACGCCGGTCGCCACGGCCAGCACGGGTTTGCTAGGGTGGTAGGCAACCGCTGCTCGCTCTCCCAATCGGTCTTGCAGGCGAGAGCGAAATACTTCGCGGGGCTTGGGGTCCGAGCCGGTCCCCAGCTCCAATACAATCAATTCTCCTGAATCACGGCTCGATGCGGCTACGCTTGCCAGCCGCATCCCATCCCAGGAAAAGGCCACACCCCAGACAGGTTCGGAGCTGACCGGCAGCTCAAGCATTCTCTTTGCCGCCCCCGGCTCCCAGAACACGAGGGAACCATCGCCCGAGCCGCTGACCAGCCACCGACGCTGGGGTGCGAACGCCAGGGTGTGGACGGGCTGCGTGTGGCCGGTCAGGCTGAGCAGATCGGCGTTGGTGATGCGGTCGAGATAGTGCCACTCCCAGCCGCGTTGGAATGTATCGCAGTCTTCCAGCAATTGCCGCGCACGGAGGAGGTGGTTTTCGTGATAGAGTCGATCCGTCATGCAAATATCATTGACGTAGAGGAAGCGCTTCTCCTTGCGGTCGGCTTCTTCTCTCTCCTCCAGGGCCTTCTCGGTTCGCTCATGTTCGTGCCGCAGCTGCATTTGGTCGAAGACCAGAACGATTGCCAGGACCGCCATGAGCATCAGGCCAGTCGTGGCAACCAGCAGTCCGCCCAGGGTGGGATTGCGGCGGCACCAGCGGCCGACTCTTTCCAGCCGCGATAGGGGCCTGGCCCGTACCG
>Ga0070739_10006548_pt1 | contig 12789 bp, 9 predicted proteins | sample Coa_R1_7_FD_66445 | JGI IMG/M metagenome (GOLD analysis project Ga0070739, IMG submission 66445) | Surface soil microbial communities from Centralia Pennsylvania, which are recovering from an underground coalmine fire - Coalmine... | ecosystem: Environmental > Terrestrial > Soil > Unclassified ... | reverse complement strand
CAGACCTTCCGCATCACCGGGGACCGGCGGATCCGCTCGGACGTGGAGGCGACGATGCGCTTGTTCGAGCGCTTCTACGCCGACCCGGTCCGGGGCGGCTACTTCTCGCACATCGATCCGATCCTGCTGCGGCCGGACACCGTCTCGCTCGGCGCCAACGCGATGCGCAAGAACTGGAACTCGGTCGGCGACCACGCGCCGGCTTACCTGATCAACTACTTCCTGGCGACCGCGGACCCGCGCGCCGCCGCGATGCTCGAATCCACGCAGGACACGATCGTCGAGCGGTTCCCGGCCTCGGACAGCCCGTTCGTGCAGGAGCGCTTCCACGCCGACTGGACGCCCGACCACGAACAGGGCTGGCAGCGCGACCGCGCGGTGGTCGGGCACAATCTGAAGATCGCCTGGAACCTGACCAGGGCCGGGGCGCAGTGGCACAAGCCGGCCTACAGCCGGCTCGCCGAGCACATCGCGCGCACCATGCCGGCGGTGGGCGCGGACCGGCAGCGCGGCGGCTGGTACGACGTGGTCGAGCGAGTCGCGCGCCCGGGCGAGGAGCGGCACCGGTTCGCCTGGCACGACCGCAAGGCCTGGTGGCAACAGGAGCAGGCGATCCTGGCCTATCTCGTGCTGCACGGCGCGGGCGGCGACCCGCAGTTCCTCGCCGAGGCGCGCAGCGCGGAGTTCTTCTACAACGCCTTCTTCCTGGACCACGACGAGGGCGGCGTGTACTTCAACGCCACCGCGGCCGGCCTGCCGTATCTGCTCGGCACCGAACGGCTCAAGGGCAGCCATTCGATGAGCATGTACCACTCCACCGAGCTGTGCTATCTCGCCGCGGTCTACAACAACCTGCTGATCTTCGGCAAGCCATTGACACTGCACTTCAAGCCGGAGCCCTCGGCGCTGCCGGAGCGGATCCTGCGGGTCTCCCCGGACCTGTTGCCGGCCGGGCGGGTGCGCATCGGCGCGGTGAGCGTGGACGGGCGCGAGCACATCGACTACGACGCGCAAGAGCTGACGGTGCGTCTGCCCGACGTCTCCGGCCGGGTCAAGGTCCGGGTCAGGCTCGACCCCACCGGCGCCGTGCACCAGACGCGCCAGGGCCCGCAGTAAGCCAGTTCAACGAGACCGCGGAGTCAACGTCATGACACTTCTGGGATCCCGTGGGACCTCGCTGCCCGACCGGATCGACGCGTACCCCACCGAGCGGATCGCGGGCTACCCGGTGCGGGCGGGGCGGGCGCTGCCGCTCGGCGCCACGGCGGTGCCCGGCGGCGGGGTGAACTTCGCCGTGTACGCGGACCGGGCGAGCGCGGTGAGCCTCGTGCTGTTCGCCCCAGGCGCCCGCGAGCCCCACGACGAACTGCCGATTCCCGAGCGATTCCGCGTTGGCGCCGTCTTCGCGATCACTGTATTCGGGCTCGATCCCGAGGGCTTCGAATACGGGTTCCGGGTCACCGGGCCCAAGCATCCGGGCCCGGCTGACCGCTTCGATCCCAGCCGCGTGCTGCTGGATCCATACGCGCGGCTCATCTCCGGCGCCGAGCAGTGGGGAGCCGAGCGCGACCGGGAGCGGCCGGGCCCGTTCCGGGCCAGGCTGCTGCTGGACGACTTCGACTGGGCCGGCGACACGCCGCCCGGGCACAAGCCCGAAGACCTGGTCATCTACGAGATGCACGTGCGCGGGTTCACCTGCGGACCCGACTCCGGAGTCTCGGCCCCGGGTACTTACGCGGGCCTGCGGGAGAAGATCGGATACCTGCTCGAACTCGGGGTCAACTGCGTCGAACTGATGCCGGTATTCGAGTTCGACGAAACCGACAATCCGCGCCGCGGCCTCGACGGACGGGCGCTGCGCGATTACTGGGGCTACAACACCGTCGGCTTCTTCGCGCCCAAGGCCGGCTTCGCCGCCACCGGCCGCCAGGGGTCGCAGGCCGACGAGTTCAAGGCCATGGTCAAGGATCTGCACGCGCACGGCATCGAGGTCTTCCTCGACGTGGTGTTCAACCACACCTGCGAAGGCAACGAGCTCGGCCCGACCCTCTCGCTGCGCGGATTCGACAATCAGACCTATTACATGCTCGCCCCGGACGGCTCCTACTTCAACTTCAGCGGCGCGGGCAACACGCTCAACTGCAACCACCCGGTGGTGCGCAATCTGGTCGTCGACTGCCTCCGCTACTGGGTGACCGAGTACCACATCGACGGCTTCCGCTTCGATCTGGCCTCGATCCTCGGCCGGGCCCCCGACGGCGGCGTGCTGCCCAACCCGCCGCTGCTCGAACAGCTCGCCCACGATCCGGTGCTGCGCCGCACCAAGCTGGTCGCCGAGGCCTGGGACGCGGCCGGGCTCTACCAGGTCGGCAGCTTCCCGGCGTACGGCCGCTGGTCCGAGTGGAACGGCAAGTTCCGCGACTGCGCGCGCCGGTTCCTGGCCGGCGAGCACGGCGTCACCGGAGAGCTGGCCACCCGGATCGCCGGCTCCCCGGACCTCTACGCCGGCCGTGGCGCCACCGCCTCGATCAACTTCATCACCGCGCACGACGGGTTCACGCTGTACGACCTCGTGTCCTACGAGCACAAGCGCAACGAGGACAACGGCGAGGGCAACCGCGACGGAGAGAGCGACAACCACAGCTGGAACTCCGGCGCCGAGGGGCCGACCGACGACCCGCGGATCGCCAGGCTCAGGGTGCGCCGGATGAAGAGCGCCCTGACGATCCTGCTCACCAGCAGCGGGATTCCGATGATCACCGCGGGCGACGAGATCGGGCGCACCCAACAGGGCAACAACAACGCCTACTGCCAGGACAACCCGATCTCCTGGTTCGACTGGCGGCTGGTGGAACACAACGCCGAGCTCCTGCGCTTCACCGCGAACCTGATCGCGTTCCGGCACGCCCATCCCGTGCTGCGGCACGTCTCACATCCGCACGGCACCGACCGAGTCGGCAGCGGCTACCCGGACGTGAGCTGGCACGGAGTGCGGCCCTGGCAGCCGAGCTGGCAGCGCCACGACCGGATACTCGCGGTGCTGCGCTGCGGCGAGCACACGCTCGCCGAGCACGGCACGGCCGACGACCACGTCTACGTCGCGCTCAGCGCCCACGACCAGCCGATCGACCTCGAACTGCCCGAGCCGCCGGCCGGCACCGTCTGGACGGTGGCCGCCGATTCCGGCGCCGAGCCCCCCGCCGACTCTTATGCCTCCGGCCGGGAGCCGGCCCTCCGGCATCCGCGCCGCTACACGCTGGCCGAGCACGCCGCTGTGGTGCTGCTCAGCCGGAACATCACGACCCTTAGGAGTTGAGGCATCATGCCTTTCGCCTCCGCCCTCAGCGTTGATGAGGACACTGCGACCATCCGGCTCGCCGGCGAGCTGGACGCCTACACCGCCCCGGACTTCCATCGCAGCATCGAGGACGCCGCCCGGCTGGACATCGGACGGCTGGTGATCGCCATGGACGAGCTCGAATACATCTCAAGCGCCGGTCTGCGATGCCTGATCTTCGCGCGGCAGACCCTGGGCGAGGCGGTCTCGCTGACCCTGGCGGGCGTGCGGCCCGCCGTGGCCAGGACCATCCGGATGGCCGGCCTCGACAACGGGATCGAGATGCTGGAGATCTCAGATGTCTAGTGCCTCGGCGCACTTCGAGCCGAGGGCGGACAAGGTCCCTAACGCAAGGCTCGATCTCGCGGCGTCGAGCCGTGCGTGGCAATGCGCGCGGCTTTCCACTCCCGCGGGCCTCGACTCGCTCGCCGTGATCGCGGACTATGTCCGCTCGGTCTGCGACCGCGGCGAGGTGGGCGAGGGCGCCGGGCTCCGGTTGCGGCTCGCGGTGGAGGAACTGTCCGCGAATGCCATCGTGCACGGATACGGGGAGCGTGACCGCGCTCGCGGCCGGCTGACCCTGGCCGGCGGCGGCGACGGGCAGGGAAGCGTCTCGGTCCAGCTGTGCGACAGCGCGGCGCCCTTCGATCCCCGCTCCCTGTCCAGGAACCTGCGCCTCGACCTCCCGGTCAAGGACCGGCCGGTCGGCGGGCTCGGCATCCATCTCGCGCTCACCAGCGCCGACGAGTACCGGTACGAGTACGTGAACAGCCAGAACCGCAGCACCCTGACCGTGTGGCGGCGCGCGGGCGAGCACTGACCGGCCCGATCCGCCCGTGGAACCCTTCGAGGAGTGGTCGTCAGTCATGAGCGAGAATCAGATCCAGGTCCCGGCCGGCGGCCCGGGCCACGACGCGCCGGGAGCGACCGCGTGAACCGCGAGCGCACGGACGAGCTGTGCGCCATCGCCCTGGCCGGCGGCAGAGGCGTCAGGGCCAGGCCGCTGACCCTCATCTCAGGGGACTACATGCGCAGCAAGGCCGCCATAGCCCTGCTCGGCCGCCCGCTGGTGGAATGGACGGCCCGCTTCCTGCGCGGCCAGGACGTGACCGGCTTCTACGTGCTGGCCAACGGCAGGGAGAACCGCAGCCAGATCAAGGAGATCCTCGGCGACGGGCGCCACCTCGACATCGAGGTGCGTTACTCCCGGACCCGCTTCGACCGCTACAACACCGGCTCCGGCGAGGCCACCCTGCGGTGCCTCGATCACTGGAACCTCAACGGCACCGCGGTGGTCGTGCCGACCGACTCGGTGTTCGACTTCGACCTCGGGCCGCTGATCGACCGGCACCGGGAGACCGGGGCCGTGGTCACCGTGGGCACCGTGTTGCGCGGCGCCCCGGAGACCGCGGGCAAGTACGGCGTGCTGGTGCCCGACGAGACCGGCCGGGTCAGCGGTTTCGCCGAGAAGCCGGCCCTCGCCGAGGCGCAGCGGCTGGCCGCGGGCGGGCCGCTGCACACCAGCGCGGGGCTGTACGTGATCGACTGCGCGCGGCTGCGCGAGATCTCGCGGGAGCCCGAGCTGCGCCGGCTCGCGGCCGACGCGCTCGACTGGGGCGGTCACCTGCTGCCGTACCTCGTCGGCCGCGGACATCCGGTGCACGCCTGGTCGATCGGCCGCTTCGGTGACCTGGGCAACCCCCGCGACTACCTCGACACCGTGCAGGCCCTGCTCGAAGGCGCCTATCCGGCGCTGACCGAGTTGATCGATCCCCCTGTCAACCTGCCCGGCGGCTCACGGGTCCATCCCAGCACCCTGAAATTGATCGACCCGGACAGCGGCCGGACCCTGGAGACCATGATCGCGGAAGGCGTCGTGCGCATCGGGCCGAACACCCGGGTCGGCCGGGATGTGGAGCTCGGCCCTGGAGTCGACCTCGAGAGCTGCGACATCGGCGACGGAGTGGACATCGGCGCGGGCACCCGGATGCGGCGGACCGTCTGCGGGGACCACTCGATCATCGGCTCCTGGGCGGAGATCTCCGACTCCGTGCTCGGCACCAGCAGCTACGTGGGCTCCGAACGCTTCGCCCGCACTCAGCTGAGCGATTACTGCGTGCTCGGCGACGAGGCACGGGTCGAGCCTGGCAGCAGGCTGTCCGGCATCGACGTCTTCCCCCGACTGACCGTGAAGGCCGAGCGCGTCGTACCGCCTGGACACCACCTGACCACGGCCGTCGCGCAGCCGTGACATGCCATCCGCGTTCGACTGCACGAAGTGCACCGGTCCGGTTGACCCGGGCAAGCCCTTTGCGCTTGCCTGAGAGAGTTCAGGTGCGTCGCTGACGGAGCCGGCGCGGGCTCGGCGGCGGCAAGCCTCGAGACTGCGAAAGAGGACCATGAACGCTCGGGGCAACCTCTCAGAGCTCACCGATCTATCGGAGACCGTGCTGATCGACGGCATCTGGCGCACCGCGTGCGATGGGCGCACGATGCGGGTGGCCGGTCCGCTGTCCGCCGCGGCGGTGGCGCAGGCCGGGCCGCTGGACGTGAGCGCGGCGGTCCGGGCGGCGCGGCTGGCCTTCGACGAGGGGCCGTGGCCGCGCATGCCCGGGCGTGAACGCGCCCAGATCCTCTACGAAGCGGCCGACCTGGTGGAGGAGGCGAGCGGTTGGCTCGCCTGGCTCCAGGCGGTGGAGATGGGCAAGCCGGTCCGGTTCGGCGAACGCGACGACATCCCGTTCGCCGCGATGGCCCTGCGCTTCTTCGCCGCCATGGCCAGCCAGCAGAGCCGCGGTTCCGGGACGGCCCCTTCCGTGGGAAGGACCGCGCTGCGCGAGCCGCGCGGCGTGATCGGCGCGCTGTGCGCGTTCCACCACCCCATCGCCATGGCGGCCGCGATCGTCGCGCCGGCGCTGGCCATGGGCGACACCGTGGTGCTCAAGCCGGCGATGACCGCACCGCGCAGCGTGGTCGAGTTCGCCCGGCTGTGCCAGCAGGCCGGCCTGCCCCCGGGCGTGCTGAACGTGGTGACCGGGAATTTCGCACTCGGCCGCGCGCTCGCGGGCAGCCGCGGGGTGGACCTGGTCTCCTTCATCGGCAGCGTGCCGCAGGGCAGGCAGATAGCGACCGCCTGCGCCGGTCAGTTCGTGGCCGCGGACCTGGATGTCGGACTGCCGAACGCGCACGTGGTCTTCCAGGACGCCTGCCTTGAGCACGCGGCACGGCAGACGGCGCGGTCGCTGCTGCCGGGGCGGGCCGAGTTCCGCGCCAGCGGAATTAGGACACTGATTCACCGGGAGATCTATCCGGAATTCGTGAGCCGGCTCGGCGACTACGTGGCCGAACTGACTCCCGGCGATCCCCGGGACCCGGATACGCGGCTCGGCCCGATGGCGTGCCTGGCCCAGCGCGATGGCCTGGACGACTTCCTCAGGCACGGCATCGCCGTCGGCGCGGGCCTGCTACCGCACGACGGGCAGGCTCGAGCGGCCGCGCCGACGGGGATCATGCCCGAACTCGTGGTGGCCGCACAGTTGCTCGAGGTCCCCAGAGCGTCGGCCGGGGCGGTCGCCGAGGTCCCCAACATCTTCGCGCCGCTGGCCCTGCTCACACCGTTCAGCGAGGTCGCGGAGGCGGTCCAGGTGGTGAATCAGGGCTCGGGCACTCAGTCCTGCGCCCTGTACACCTCCGACGTCGCGCTGGCCGGATCGGTGGCCGAGACGCTGCACACCGGCATGTGCCGCATCGAAGCCTGTCAGTCGTGCGACGGCGACACCGACCCGTACGAGGACGAGGGCGTGGACGACGGCTTCCCGCTGCGCGAGTTCGATCTCGACTCGGCGCGTCCGTTCACCCGGCAGAAGGCGGTGTGGGTGGACCTGCTCTGCTGAACGGGTCCAGGGTTCCCGGTTGCCCGGGAGCCGGCAAGGGCAGCTCGGCCGAGGCCGGCGCGAAATGCGCCGGCCTCGACCGTGAAATGTCCGCTCAGAGCGCTGCCGCGACCGGGGCCGCCTGGCCCGCGAGTTCTTCCAGGGTGCCGCCCTGCAGCAGGGTCTTGACCGGGATGGTCACGCCGTAACGACGCAGGATCCTGCGACTGAGGTCCATCGCCAGGACCGAGTCGAGACCGTATCTGGTCAGCGGGGTGGTCGCTTCGAGCTGCGCCGGATCCAATGCCAGGACCTCGGCGAGTGTCGCGCGCAGCCCGGCTAGCACGTCTGCCGGATTTTCAGCCGCCTCGTACGGGCCGCGGACCTCCGGTCCGAGGGCGGTGGGCGACCCCCCGATCAGTTCGGTGCGCGGCGCGCCGTCGACGACGGCGGGCAGCAGATCGGCCGGCACGTTCGGGACCGCGTCCACGGCGCGGAATCGCGTGCGGCGCCAGGGATACAGCGGCGGCGCCGTGAACCGGCCGCCAGTGCCGGTCACCGCTTCCCAGTCCGGGTTCGCACCGTGCACGTACGCCTGGCCTAGGGCATCGAGCAGGCCGAGGAGACCCGGCTCGTCGCGTCGCAGCGTGCTGACCACCGCGCCGGGAGTGCCGTACTCGTCGATGGCGTCCTGCAGCGCGTGTGCCAGCAGCGGGTGGGGGGTCATCTCGACGAACACCACCGGCCTGCGATCCTGCTGCAGGACGCGGCGGACGGCGTCGTGGAAGAGGACCGGCTCGCGCAGGTTGTCGATCCAGTATTCGAGGCCGAAGTCGGCGCCGAGGGTCCGGCCGGTGTGCACGGTCGACTGGAGCGGGATCCGGCCGTCGACCGCTCGCACTCCCGCAAGCCGCGTGCGCAGGTCATCGAGCAGCGGGTCCATCGCGGCGCAGTGCGCGGCCACGTCCGCGTTGACGCGCCGCCAGAACGTCCCGTTCGCGGTCAGTTCCCGCTCGATCTGCTCCAGCGCCGCGACGTCACCGGCCAGCACGGTGGTGACCGGGCCGTTGCGCACCGCCACGCACACCTGTGCGCCGTGCCGGTCGGCCAGTTGCTGAGCCTGCTCCCCGGAGAGCGCGACCAGCGTCATGGCTCCCGCCCCCGCCGCCCTGCGCATCAGCGCACTGCGACGGCAGATCACCGCGGCTCCGTCGGCCAGGGACAGGGCGCCGGAGAACGTCGCCGCGGCGACCTCCCCCATGCTGTGGCCGATCGCCAGAGCAGGTGTCAGACCCCAGCCGGCCCACACGTCGGCCAGGGCGCATTCGAAGGCCCACACCGCCGGTTGGGCCAGGCCCACGTCGGTCAGCGGATTGTCCGAGTACAGCAGTTCGAGGATCGACCAGCCGGTCTCGGCCCGCACCGCCGTGTCGTATCGCCGCAACGCCGCCGCGAATTCGGGGCACTGCGCGATCAGGTCGCGGGCCATGCCGGTCCACTGCGCGCCGAGTCCGGGGAAGACGAACACGATCCGTGGGTCGTCGAACGCATGCGGGTGGTGTTTGACACTGCGTTGGTCGAGCAGGTGGGCGGCCATCTGGTTCGGGCTGCCGCCGACAGCCACGGCACGAAAGGGATGGTGGCTGCGTCGCACCGCCGCCGAATAGCAAAGGTCTGCCACGCTCTGCGCGTCCTCCAGAGCAAGCAGCCGTTGCGCGTAAGCCCCGGCCAGGTCGTCGAGGGCACCGTGGCAGCGGGCTGAGACCGGCAGGATTCGGGCGACGGGCGCCGGTTGAGGCGCCGCGGCGGTGGCCGGCGCGCTCGGTGCCGCGGTCAGGACCACGTGCACGTTCGAGCCGCTGATGCCGAAGCTGTTGACCCCGGCCGTCGGGATGTGGTCGGTGCGCGGCCAGGACGTGCGCCGGCGCGCCAGCCGCAGCCCGCTCGTCTTCCAGCCGAACTGCGGCGTCGGCTGCTGCACGTGCAAGGTGGCGGGGATCTCGCCGTGCCAGAGCGCGAGCAGGGTCTTGATCAAGCCGGCGAGCCCGGAGACGGTCTCGGTGTGGCCGATGTTCGACTTCACCGATCCGACCAGGACCGCGCCGCGTCCTTCGCGCCGCGCGCCTAGCACCTCGGCGAGCGCCGTCAGCTCGGTCAGGTCGCCCATGGGGGTTCCCGCGCCATGCGCTTCGACGTAGTCGACCTGCCCGGGCTCCACGCCGGCGGCCAGGTAGGCGCGACGCAGAACCTCGCCGCGTCCGCTGATGCTCGGGGTGAGGAACTGGCCCTGCGAGGCGCCGTCGTTCGTCGCCACGCTGCCGCGGATGACCCCATATACGCGGTCCCCGTCCGCCAGGGCCCGGTCGAGCGGCTTGAGCACCACCACGGCCGCCGCCTCGCTGCGCACGAAGCCGTCCGCCGCCGCGTCGCCGAACTGGCACCGACCGGATGGCGAGATCAGCGAGCCTGAGGTGAGCGCCACGGTGTCGGCGGGCTCGGCCAGGATGTTGACCCCGCCCACGATCGCGGCGTCGATCTCGCCGAGGAGCAGCGCCTGACAGGCCATGTGCACGGCCAGCAGCGTGGAGGAGCAGGCCGCGTCGATGGAGGCCGTCGGGCCGCGCAGATCGAGCACGTGGGCGAGCCGGCCGGGCGTGTTCCCCGGGATCTGCGCGCCGACGAGCGAGTGCAGATCGGCGGAGCCCAAGCGGCGCAGCTCCTCCCAGTAATGGACGTTCAGCTGCGAACTGTAGACCCCGGTGCGGCTGCCCTTCAGCCGCTCGAGCGGGATGCCGGCGTCCTCGACCGCGTCGAAGGCGGTCTGCAGGAAGAGCCGCTGGTGCGGATCGAGCCGCACGGCTTCGCGCGGGGAGATCCGGAAGAAGTTCGCGTCGAAGGATTCGATGTCGTCAAGGAAGCCTCCGGACTCGGTGGCCAGCAGCGGTTCGCCGGTCAGGAAGGCCCGGCGGGCGTAGCGGCTGGTGTCGTACCGCACCGGCGGCGTGTCCGAGACCAGGTCTCGGCCGTCGCGCAGCGCCTCCCAGAGGGCTTCGGGACCGCGCACCCCGGCGAAGCGGCACCCGATTCCCGTGACGGCGATGGGGGTTCTGGCCGACCAGGCGGCCGTGTCGTAGCGTGCGGTGCTCCTCTCTTCGTGGTCTGACGCGGGCAAGGATGGGGACTTCGTCGAGAGCTGTGCTGCGGTGCTTCGAGTTCCGCGGCCCATGGCGGAGATCCTCCAATTTCCCCCGAGGCCGCGGCGGTGCGTCAACGGACAGGTTCGCCGCGGCCGGTCCAGCGCGCGGCGTCACGCCGCGCGTGGGCTCAGCATCTCAGCGCTCTGGTATCGCTTCGATGCGAAGCTGACGAAGTGTGAACGCAGATGGAGGCGCGAGTGAAGCTCTGCTCCCTCGGCGCGCCTCAGATCCCGTCGGAACCGGTCGGCACGTGCACCACGACCCCGGCGGTGTCGGCGCCGGCCACCAGCAGGATGAGGGTGAGGAAGCTGCGCACGCCGAGCTGCGGATGACGCAGCCGGCGCACGCTGAAGGTCAGTTCGCTGACCTCGCGGCTCTCCCACAGTGCGCGCACGTCGGCCGGGCCGCGCTCGATCTCCTCGACCACGGCTTGGACCCTCGGGTCGTCCGGGATGTTCGCCATGGCGCCGCGAAAGCGCCCGAAATAGGCGCGCACCTCGTCCTCCCAGTCCACGAGGCGTTCGCGGGCGGCGGGGTTCAGGGCGATCCAGAGCAGCGAGTTGCGCTGCTCCGGCGGCAGCGTGCCGAAGTCGACCAGCCACTCGCTGCACGCCTGGTTCCAGGCCACCACGTCTCCGCGCATGTCCCCGGCGAAGGCGGGAAGGGTGTCCAGGGCTTCCACGAAGGTCGTCAGCGCACTGCGGGCCTCGTCGGTGACCGGCTGGTCCCGATGCGGCGCGCTGCCTAGGGCCAGCAGGGTGACGTAACGGCGCTCGGCCGCGGTCAGGTCGAGCACCTCGGCCAGCGCGTTGAGCACCGACTCCGAGGGCCGGATGTCACGGCCCTGCTCCAGATACGTGTACCAGGATGGGCTGATGCTGGCGAGGATCGCCACCTCCTCGCGGCGCAGGCCCGGGACACGCCTGTTGCCCACCGGGAGGCCCTTGGTCGCGGGGTCCACCAGCAGCCTGCGGGCGCGCAGGAACTGACCGAGCTCACGCAGCGGGCGTCGGTCCGCGGTCATGCGGCGGTTCGGACGCGCGGCGGTATCCGCGTTCTCACCAGCATTCTCACCGGCCTTCCGTGGGAGTCATCGCCCATCAACCGTCGAGCTAAGTCACATATGCACTAAGAATACGCAGTTCGCGCCGGCCGGGCTCGCGAACGCGGACGGCCGGCCCTATGTCCCCGGCGTGACCAGAGCGGCGAGTGATCTCATACGCCACCGCGGCATGTGAGTTCCCGGGAGCTGACGAAGTATGAGCGGGAGCCGCCGAAATATCCGGGTGGCCGGGGATCATCCGGCCGGTGCCGGCGGCGCGGCGCTTACGGTCGGTTCGAGACCGCACGACCGCGAGGAGTGAAGACGGAAATGACCGCTCTGACCGTGCAGCACGTGCGCGCCGCCTACGAGGCCCTGGGCTCTGGGGACCGGGATCGCATCGCCGAGTACTGGGCCGAGGACATGCGCTTCCTGACTCCGGGCAACCATCCCTACGCCGGCTGGCACAACGGCCTCGACGGCTTCGTGGCGTTCATGCACACCGTCGACAAGGCCTCGAACGGTACCTTCATGATCGATATCGACGTGGTGCTGGTCGACGGCGAGTACTCGGTCGACCTCAACCACACCACCGCCAGGCGCGGGCACGCGAGGCCCGAGAGCACCTCGCCTTACGACGTGCTGGACATCAGAGGCCTGCACGCCCTGCGCTGGCGCGACGGCAAGGTCGTGGAAGGCCGCGGCGCGATCTTCGGCGACGGCGTGACGAACTTCAACTCGTGGTGGTCCCCGCTCAGCGAGGACGGCGAGCGCACCGAACTGTGACGCACCCGGACCGCCCGGCACCCCTGAAAGGAGACGCGCTCATGATTCGCTGGTCACACGCGGCGCTCAACTGCCGCGATCTGAAGACCACCGAGGAGTTCTACCTGCGCCACTTCGGCTTCGAGCGGTCGAACGAGTTCGACCTCGGCGACACCCGGATCGTCTTCCTCCGGCTCGGCGAGGCGTATCTCGAACTGTTCGGCACGCCGGAGTCGGCGAACGAACCCGGGGAGCAGAACCAGGCCGACGGCCCCGGCCGCGCCGGGGCCGTGCGCCACCTGGCCTTCCAGGTGGACGACGTCTCCGCCTTCCTCGCCTCGCTCGGCCCGGAGGCGCAGGTGAGCCTCGGTCCGCTCGACTTCTCCACCTTCATCGAGGGTTGGAACAGCGTCTGGATCCGCGACCCGGACGGAGTCATCGTCGAGGTCAGCCAGGGCTACCGGGACGGTGAAACGCACGCGCACGACCATGTGCACGCGCACGAGCGATGACTCCGGTGACCCAATACACGGATATCGTGATCGGCGCCGGCTCGACCGGCGCGGTGATCGCGGC
>Ga0070739_10006544_pt1 | contig 12791 bp, 10 predicted proteins | sample Coa_R1_7_FD_66445 | JGI IMG/M metagenome (GOLD analysis project Ga0070739, IMG submission 66445) | Surface soil microbial communities from Centralia Pennsylvania, which are recovering from an underground coalmine fire - Coalmine... | ecosystem: Environmental > Terrestrial > Soil > Unclassified ... | reverse complement strand
CCACGCGCGCAAGAACGCACAATCGGTCGCAATTCTCGATACCGCCGGCCGGCTGCACATCGACGATGCGATGATGCGCGAGCTGAAGCAGATCGAGGACAAGACCCATCCGGACGAAGTCTTGCTGGTCGCGGACGCGATGACCGGCCAGGACGCCGTGACGGCGGCAAAGGAATTTGCCGAGACGGTGGGGCTCTCCGGACTGATCCTGACCAAGATGGACGGCGATGCCCGCGGCGGCGCCGCGCTCTCGATTCGGAATGTCACCGGGGTACCGATCAAGTTCATGGGCGTCGGCGAGAAGACCGACGCACTGGAACCATTTCATCCCGATCGCCTCGCGCAGCGGATTCTCGGAATGGGTGACGTGCTGTCCCTCATAGAGAAAGCTCAGCAACAGATCACCGAGGACGAGGTGAAGTCGCTGGAGAAGAAGATGCGGACCGCGTCGTTCAACCTCGACGACTTCCTGACACAAATGCAGCGCGTGCGGAGCATGGGGCCGCTATCGCAGATCGTGGAGATGATCCCGGGGATGCGCGGCGCGATGCGCCAGATGGGCGGCATGCCTGATCTCAACGACAAGGAGATCAAGCGCGTCGAGGCGATGATCACGTCGATGACGGTCCAGGAGCGGCGCAATCCCGGGATCATCGACGGCAGCCGGCGTCGGCGGATCGCGCGCGGCAGCGGGACGACAGTGCAGGATGTTAATCAGCTTCTCAAACAGTTCAAAGAATCGCAGAAACTTATGAAGCAGCTGACTTCGGGTAAGTTTAAGATTCCCAAGGGGATGATGGGACTCTAATTTGCGTTGACCGGAGGTCGCGCGGCGCCTATACTTACATCACCCCACCGATTCGCCCGACTGAGGTAGCGAGTGTATTTCGGCGAGTACGAGCGAACGGTCGACGCCAAGGGTCGTATCACGGTTCCGGCGCATATGCTGGTGTCCGGCGATGACGTCAACTGGTCGAGCGTTATGGTGGTGAAAGGCGATCCCGGTTGCCTGTTCCTCTACGACCTGGCGACGTGGAAGAGCGTCCTGAACGAGGCGTATGCCAGTTTGGCGGACGACGAGAGCCGCGTCTTCATGCATCGCGCGCTCTCCGATGCCCACCTGTCCGACATCGATAACCTTAAACGCATTACGATTCCGGCGGCACTTTTGTCCCACGCCAGGATCGAGAAAAAAGCGGTGATTGTCGGCATGTTCAACCGACTGGAAATCTGGTCGCCGGAGACCTGGCAGGAATACGTCGACACGATGGAAGATGTCGAGATTCCGTCGATCGCCGATCTGTCCCGCGCGCGCATTCGAAACGTGTCCTGATCCGGACCAGAGCGCCATTTTCGGCTATAATAAAGGGCGCGGACACGCTCCGCGCTCTTTCTTTTTCAACCCATGACCCTTGAATCTCTTCAGCAGGCCATTCGCTCTCTCGACACGTTCCGGACTGCCCGCGGCGCGCGGCATGCCCGATTGATGGGGTTGCTCCGCGACGCGGTGCCGGCGGTCATCGCTTCGATGCGCCACGCCAGCGCGCCGCTGCTCGTCGTGACCGCGCACCCCCAAGACGCGCAGGAAATGGCTTCGTCGCTGTCGGCCTGGCTGGGTGAGAAGGTGATCCTGCTCCCGGCAGTCGAGACGATGCCGTACGAGCGCGGCCGGCTGGATCGAGACGTCCTGGGGCAGCGCGAGGAAGCGAGACGGCTGCTCGAGTCGGGTCAGGCAGCGGTGGTGGTGGCCCCAATTCGCGCGCTGCTCCAGCCGGTCGATCTGCGCCGGCGCCGGCTTGACCCGCTCGTCCTCCGGAGAGGAGAGGATGCGCCGCCTGATGCAATTATCACTGGACTAGTCGGGCGCGGTTACGTCGATACCGGGATGGTCGACGAACCGGGCGCGTTTGGGCGCCGCGGTGGGGTCGTCGACGTCTTCTCGCTCGGGGCAGAGTTGCCTGTCCGGATCGATCTGTTCGGCGACGAGATCGAATCGATTCGAGTCTTCGATCCAGCGACACAGCGATCGGTCGGCGACCTGGCCGAAATTGCAATTGCGCCGATGGCGGCAGTGGACGAGGACGCCCGGATGGCGGCGCTCGGCGAGTTGTTGGATGTCGACGCGAGCAACCTTTCCGCCGAGGCCCGAACCCGCTGGGACGAAGATTTGGGCCGGTTGGAGAGCGGAGCGCCACTGGATGAGCTCGCGTTTTTTGGGCCATATCTGTTCGCACATCCCGGTTCGGCGGCCGATCTGCTCTCCGAGTCGGCGCTGGTCGTGCTCGACAACGCGCCGGAAATCGAAAGGATCGCGCGGAGTCTGACCGAGCAAGCGTCCGAGATACAGCGCGACCGTGAAGCTGCGGGCGAACTTCCGGCGGGGTTGCGCCCGGCGTTGATCGGATCGAGCGCAGTAATGGACCGGCTGCATCAATGCCGGACGCTCTCGCTCGCGTCGGGTTCCGGCGGTGACGGCATCGATTGCGCCGGGCTGTTTGTGCCCGCGCCGCTCTACGGCGGACGGCTGCGCTCCGTCGTGCGCGATCTCGGTGCCGGCACGACCGCGCGCGTTGTCCTGGCCACGAGTCAGGCCGCTCGAATGGACGAGATCCTGCGGGAGAATGACATTCCATTTACGCTGACACAGAATCCCGATTTCGCTGTCGCAGGTATCACAAATCTTGTCGAAACCGACATTCCTGCCGGCTGGTCGCTACCGTCCCGCGACCTGACGTTACTGACCGACCACGAATTGTTCGGCCGGGCGGTTACACGACCGGTCCGGCGGCGGACACGGGCGGCGCGCGATTCGTTCCTGGCCGAATTCAAGGTCGGGGATTACGTCGTCCACCTAGAACACGGCGTCGGGCAATTCGAAGGCGTGACGCGAATGCGTGTCGAGGAAGGCGAGCGGGAGTACGCAATCGTTCGCTATGCCGGTGCCGATAAGGTCTATGTTCCCACCGATCAACTGGAGCGGATAAGTCGCTACATCGGTGTCGGCACTGGACCGCCCGTTCTCAACAAGCTGGGCGGCGGGGAGTGGCAGCGCGCCCGACAGCGGGCCAAGCAAGCAGCGGATGAGATTGCAGAGGAATTGGTCGAGCTGTATGCCAAGCGCCAGGCGCACCCCGGGCACGCCTACGCGGCCGACTCGCCGTGGCAGTCCGAACTTGAATCTGCTTTCCCGTACCCCGAAACGCAGGGGCAGATCGAGGCGGTTCGTGACGTCAAAGACGATATGGAGCGCGCGCGGCCGATGGATCGACTGGTCTGCGCCGATGTCGGGTACGGTAAAACGGAAGTCGCCGTGCGGGCGGCGTTTAAAGCGGTCATGGACGGCCGCCAGGTGGCGCTTCTCGCGCCGACGACGATTTTGGCGCAGCAGCACTGGGAAACGTTTTCCGAGCGCTTCGCGCCATTCCCGATCCGCGTTGAGGTGCTCAGCCGGTTCCGCTCACCCGCCGAGCAACGCGACATAATCCGCCGGGCCACAACCGGCGAGGTCGACATTTTAATCGGGACGCATCGCCTCCTCCAGAAGGATGTGACCTTCAAGAACCTCGGACTGTTGATCATCGACGAGGAGCAGCGATTTGGCGTCCGTCACAAGGAGCATCTGAAAAAGCTTCGCGAGACAGTGGATACGCTGACGCTGACCGCGACACCGATCCCGCGAACATTGCATACCACGCTGGTGGGGATCAGGGAAGTCAGCGTGATCGAGACGCCGCCCGAGGGACGCTTACCGGTGAAGACCTACCTGCAGCCGTACCAAGACCGGCTGGTTCGCGAGGCGATCCTGCGCGAGCTGGATCGTGACGGGCAGGTGTACATGGTTCACAACAAGGTGGCGACGATCGACGCGGTGGCCGAGCGCTTGCGGTCGCTCGTGCCGGAGGCGCGGGTGACGGTCGCGCACGGCCAGATGGATGAGGGGCAACTCGAGCGGGCGATGTTGTCGTTTGCGCACCACGAGTCCGACGTCCTGCTGGCCAGCACGATCATCGAGAACGGGCTGGACATTCCTAATGTCAATACGATCATCATCAACAACGCGCACCTGTTGGGGCTAACGCAGCTCTACCAGCTGCGCGGCCGCGTCGGCCGGGGAGCGAATCAGGCCTATGCCTACCTTCTCTATCCTCGTGATACTCGGATCAACCACGACGCGGCGCGCCGCATGGAGGCGGTGTTCGAGGCTCAGGCGCTCGGCTCGGGCTTCAGTATCGCGATGAAGGACCTGGAAATACGCGGTGCGGGGAACCTTTTGGGCGCGCAGCAGAGCGGTCACGCCGCGGCGGTCGGCTTCGACCTCTATACGCGAATGGTGGCGGAGGCGGTCGAAAGGCTGCGGGGCGTGCCTGTCGCGGAGCCGCCGGTCGTAACGATTGATCTGCCGCTGGCCGCATTTCTGCCCGCCGAGTACGTCAGCAATGAGGCCGAGCGGTTGACGCTTTACCGCCGGCTGGCGGGTGTCGCAGCGGCCGAAGAGCTGCGCTTGCTGACAGACGAGATACGTGACCGGTTTGGAGGGCTGCCGGCGCCGGTGAAGAATCTGATCACATCGATAGAGATCAAGCTGGCTGCCGCCGAAGCTCGTGTAACGTCGATCTCGCTTGGTCGGGAGTTCTTGACGGTGAGAACGGGGCCGTCGGGGATTTACGATCGCGTCGGGTTATACAAGCGATTCGGTACCGAGGCGAGGGTATCGACGAATGTTCTACGCATTCCCCGCCGGGTACTCGGTCCCGACCCCGTGGGTGCGGTGCGGGACATTCTGAGCGACATGATCGCGCTCCGCGAGCGAATCGGCGCGGCTCAGCCGGTCGGCGCCTGACCGCAACATCTTGCGTTTGGCGGCCGCTTTTGCAACAAGATGTCGGGTCCGGGAATCTATCCGGACCTCCCGGCACTTGCATCCTTGGATATACTTATGGCGAACCTGAAACTGGAGCATCGTGTGGCAAGCAAGCTGGTGATCGTCGAATCACCGTCAAAAGCCAAGACAATTGAGAAATTTTTGGGCCCGGATTTCCGCGTGCTGGCGTCCGTTGGCCACGTCATCGACCTTCCGGCGAAGGGGCTCGGCGTCGACACGCGCCGGAACTTCGCGCCCAAGTACGTCGTGATTCCTGGCAAGGAGAAGGTTCTCCTCGAGCTTCGGCGTGCCAGCCGCGCCGCCGACGAGGTCTACCTGGCGCCCGATCCCGATCGCGAGGGGGAGGCAATTAGCGCGCACCTGGCTCGAGCCCTCGAGTTGCCGAACGCGCGCCGGGCAGTTTTCAACGAGATCACGAGGTCGGCCGTCCGCGACGCGATCGACCACCCGCGCGAAATCGATCCGAACCTGGTGGATGCGCAACAAGCGCGTCGAATTCTTGATCGGCTCGTCGGCTACAAGATCAGCCCTCTCCTCTGGCGGCGCGTCCAGCGCCATACGAGCGCCGGCCGCGTCCAGTCGGTTGCGGTCCGGTTGATTTGCGACCGCGAAGAGGTGATTCAGAACTTCGTACCGGAAGAGTACTGGACACTCACGGCTCTGCTGTCGAAAACCAAGACCAGCAAAGGATTCCCTGCCGAGCTCACCCGACGGCTGAGCGCTCCGGAGAAGGAAAAGCTCCGCATCGGCAGTCGGGAAGAGATGGATGCGATCCTAGCGGACCTGGATGGCGCGACATTCCGCGTCGACAAGATTGAGCGTAAGAAGACGCGCCGCATGGCCGGCGCCCCCTATACGACCAGCACGATGCAGCAGGAGAGCTCGAGCCGGCTTCGCTTCTCGCCGAAGAAGACGATGAAAGTCGCCCAGGAGCTGTACGAGGGAGTCGACCTGGGAGAGGGCCGGACCGGGCTAATCACCTACATGCGGACGGACAGTACCAGAATTGCGGATGAGGCGCAACGGACCGTTCGGGGCTACATCGGTGGAAATTTCGGGTCGAAGTATGTCGGGCCTGGGCCGAAGACGAAGGCGAGGGCCAACGTCCAGGGAGCGCACGAGGCGATCCGCCCGACCGACGTCGGTCGGACACCGGACTCGCTACGTCCGTTCCTTTCGAACGACCAATACCGCCTCTACGACCTGGTCTGGCGCCGGTTCGTCGCCTCGTTCATGGCGCCGGCGGTGTTCGATTCGACGCGGGTCTCGATCACGGCCGCGGATTACCTGTTCGTTTCCAACGGCTCGATTCTCAGCTTTGATGGGTTCTATGCCGTCTGGCCGCGCGAGGAAAAGGACGTCACACTTCCCGACCTCGACGAGGGGCAGATACTTCATCTCCGCAATCTGGATCCGCAGCAACACTTTACCGAGCCGCCGCCTCGCTACACGGAGGCGAGTCTGGTCAAGGAACTGGAGGAGCTTGGCATCGGCCGCCCCAGCACCTATGTGCCGATCATCAGCACGATTCAACAGCGGCGGTACGTCAAGCTGGAAAACAGGCGCTTCTACCCGCTTGAACTGGGCGAGACGGTCAACCGGCTGATGAAGAAGCACTTCCCGGAGATCGTCGACGTTCGATTCACGGCGCAGGTTGAGACCGAGCTTGACCAGGTGGAAGAGGGCGATCGCGAGTGGACCGAGCTGCTGAAGGAGTTCTACGGCGATTTCAAGAAGACGCTCTCACAGGCCGAACAGGATATGGAGCGCGTCGAGCGACCGGTGGTCGAGATCGGCGAGGCGTGCCCCGAGTGCGGCAAGCCGCTCGTCATCAAAACCGGGCGCTTCGGCGAATTCATTTCCTGCTCCGGATACCCGGAATGCACCTACTCGCGCCAACTGCAAAAGAAGATCGGCGTGCAATGCCCGCGCTGCGGAAACGACCTGGTCGAGCGGCGCAGTCGACGCGGCCGCGTATTTTACGGCTGCGGCACATATCCGAGCTGCGATTTTGCCACCTGGGACCGGCCGGTCCCGACGCGTTGCGCGGAGTGCGGTGGGATGATGGTTGCGCCGGCACGTAGCAAGCAGAATGTGATCCGGTGCACCGAGTGCGGCCACGAGGTCGCCGCCGAAGTCGCCGAGAGAGAGCCGGTTCCGGTCGGCTAGACCCGCGCGTGCGCGACGACATCGAATGCTTCCTGGCCGATCTCGCGCAGCGGCGTGGCGCTTCCCCGAACACCATCGAGGGCTACCGCCTGGATCTTGAGCACGCTGCGGAGTGGCTAACGGGTGTCGGAATAGCTGCGTGGACCGAGCTCGACCGGCCCCGCCTTCGGGCCTGGGTCGCATGGATGCATGACGAAGGCTATGCGCCGGCGAGCATCAGCCGGAAGGTTTCTTCGCTCCGGTCGCTATTCCGCTATCTGAGCCGAGAAGGACGGGTGGAACGGAATCCACTCTCTCATTTGCCTCCCACCAAGCGTGCAAAGACGTTGCCCAACGTTCTTACGGTCGACGAAGTCGAGCGGCTGATTGCCGCGCCGCGGGGCGATGCGCCGCTCGCTCTTCGTGATCGCGCCCTGTTGGAAGTGATTTACGCGACCGGCATGCGGGTTAGCGAGCTCCTCTCGCTCACCATTGATAGTGTCGACTGGGGGCGCGGGTCGATCGTCGTTCGCGGCAAGGGCAATAAGGAGCGGCTTGTGCTGCTCGGCGCGCTGGCAACGGATGCGCTGGAGCGCTACGTCCACGAAGGGCGACCGGTGCTGAATGGAGCCGGCTGCGATGCGTTGTTCCTCAGCCACCTCGGCCGCCCGTTGAGCGGGCGCCGGTTCCACGACATCCTCGCGCAGTATCTCGAGGCCGTCGGGATCGAGCGACATATAACGCCACATGCGCTGCGGCACAGCTTTGCCACGCACATGCTGGAGGGCGGCGCCGACCTGCGTGTTGTGCAGGAGCTGCTGGGCCATGCCAGCGTGAGTACGACCCAGGTCTATACTCACGTCTCGGACGCGCATCTTCGTGAGGTCTACATGCGGGCGCACGAGGGAGCCTGACCATACTGGCACACGAATTGCGCCAGTATGTGGCGGGATCTGGTGTTCCCAAGGAGTCGCACATGACAAACAGCAACCCAAAGCATACCTATCAGGTCGGTGATGCGGTGCTCGCCAACCTGAACGATGCCCGGATTCCGGGAGTCGTCGAGGAAGAGCACGATGGAAAGTATCTCGTCCGGCTGGCGGACCCGTGGACAAACGATGCGGGACTGAAGAGCGACACGCAGTGGCTATCCCCCGAACTGCTGGAGCCGAACGTGAACGTCGAGACGGGGGGCGAGCAGGCGCTGCCGAGGCCGTCTTAACCGGCACGCAGACCGACAATCTGGTAGAATTAGTCCGGCGAAGGCCAGCGGAAACGCTGGTCTTTTCTACGCCGTCAAGTCACACGTGCTCCGACTGCGTGATGTTGCCGCCTGACACGGTGTGCACGCGGGATGACGAGCGCGGAGGGATAAACAAAGGAGGCCTACCCATGGCAGTTGTCAGCATGAAGCAACTCCTCGAGGCGGGAGTGCACTTCGGTCACCAGACGCGGCGCTGGAACCCGAAGATGAAGCCTTTCATCTATACCGAGCGCAATGGTATTCACATCATCGACCTTCAGAAGACGGTGGGTGCGCTCGAGCAAGCGTATGCCTATGTCGAGGATGTGACCCGTCGTGGCGGCCACGTCCTCTTTGTGGGTACCAAGAAGCAGGCGCAGGAGGCAATTGCCGAGGAGGCCGGCCGAGCGGGTCAGTACTTCGTCAACCAGCGCTGGCTGGGCGGTCTGCTGACCAATTTCAAGACGATTCAGGAGCGACTGCGGCGGCTCGAAGAGCTCGAGCAGATGCGCAGCAGCGGGGCAATGGATCGCTTGCCAAAAAAGGAGCAGCTGCACCTGCAGGATGAGATCGCCAAGCTGACACGCTTGTTGGGCGGAATCCGGGGGATGAAACGCCTTCCGGAAGCGCTGTTCATTGTCGATACCAAGAAGGAGCACATCGCCGTCCACGAAGCGGAGCGTCTTGGCATTCCGGTGGTCGCGTTGGTAGACACCAACACCAATCCCGAAGAGGTCACTTACCCGATACCGGCCAATGACGACGCGATCCGGGCAGTACGTCTACTGAGCGGCAAGATCGCCGACGCGGCGTTCCAGGGCGCTCAAGAGTTTGAGAGCACCCGGGCGAAGGAAGAGGCCGAGGAGGGCTTCGAGCCCGCCGAATCCGGTGTCTACAGCTTCGAGCCGGAAGGTTACGAAGCGTCGCTGGAACCGGAAGCCGAGTCGGCGGAAGCGGGTGAGGCTCCCGAGGACGGCGAAGGCGCCGTTGCTACGGCGCCCGAGGACGGGGCGGAGTCGGCTGCCGAGACCGAACCCGTCGAGGCGGTTGAGGTGGCGTCGCTCGTGACCGGCGCGGAGCCGGTCGAAGCGCTTGCCGCTGCCGCGTTAGAGCCGGCCGAGGCGGAGGCTGCGGAGTCGGAAGCAGCGCCGGCGGCCGAGGAGACTGAAACAAACGACGAGTAAACAGGGTATGTGCGTAGGAGGACACCGTGAGCACGACCACACGTGACATTGAGGATATAAAATGGCTCCGCGACGAGACCGGAGCCGGCGTCATGGACGCCAAGAAGGCGCTACAGGAAGCCGCTGGGGATCGCGCGAAAGCCAAGAAGATCCTGGAGCAGAAGGGTGTCGCGAGCGCTGCCAAGCGCGCCGACCGAACGACGTCGAACGGGATTGTCGAAGCCTACATTCACAGTGGCGGGCAGATCGGCGCGCTCGTCGAGCTTGACTCCGAGACCGACTTCGTTTCGCGGATGCCGCAATTCAAGGAACTGGCTCACGAAATCGCGATGCAGGTCGCGGCGACAAATCCGCAGTTCCTGTCGGTTGACCAGATCCCGGCCGGGGAAGTTCAGGAAATGAAGACCAAGCTGCGGGCCGAGGCGGTTGCCGAGGGCAAGCCGGAAAATGTCGCCGAGAAAATAGCCGAGGGCCGCTTCGACAAGTACGCCAAGGGGATCGTCTTGCTCGAGCAGCCGTACATCCGCGAGGAGTCGAAGACGATCAAGCAGCTCATTCAGGAGCTTTCGGCCCAGACGAAGGAGAATATCGTTTTGCGCCGGTTCCAGCGATTCCAGGTCGGGGCCTAACCGATGGCCTACGAGCAGCCTGCCAAATACCGCCGCGTCCTCTTGAAGTTGAGCGGGGAGGCGCTGCTCGGTGGCCAGGATTTTGGCATCAATCCGGCAATTGTCAATCGAATCGCCAAGGAAGTCGCGACGATTCATGACTGGGGCGTCGAGGTCGCGGTTGTCGTGGGAGGTGGCAACATCTTCCGCGGCGCCGCCGCCGCGACCGAAGGAATGGATCGCGCCACCGCCGACTACATGGGGATGCTGGCGACGGTCATGAATGGACTGGCCCTGCAGGACGCAATTGAGAAACTGGGGACCCAGACGCGGGTTATGACCGGCATCGAGATGGACAAGATTGCCGAGCCGTTTATTCGCAGACGCGCCGAGCGGCATCTGGAGAAGGGGCGAGTCGTCATCCTGGTGGCCGGTACCGGCAATCCGTATTTCACGACGGATACCGCGGCGGCGCTGCGTGGGATCGAGCTGGGCGCTGATGTTTTGCTGAAAGCGACCAAGGTGAACGGTGTCTACACCGGCGATCCCATGCTCGAGCCGGCGGCCCAACTGTTCCGGACTCTGCCGTATCGCGAGGCGCTCAATCGCGAGGTCCAGGTCATGGATGCAACCGCTCTCTCGCTCCTGAAGGACAACCACCTGCCGCTGGTTGTTTTCAATCTGGCACCCGGCAACATTGAGCGTGTCGTTCGCGGAGAGCCGATTGGCACCCTGATCGCCGACAATGTACAACCAGTCTTCGCGGGAGTTGACTGACTATGGAACCTGACGAGCTTCGTCAGATCGAAGACCATATGGACAAGAGTCTCGAGGCACTCCGCCGCGAGCTCACCACCATCCGAACCGGCCGCGCCAACCCATCGATCCTCGAGCACCTGCCGGTCGACTACTACGGTGTCGCGACACCGCTTCAGCAGCTGGCGACGATCTCGACCCCCGACCCCCGTCAGCTCCTCGTTCAGCCGTACGACCGCGCGGCGACCGGCAATATCGAGAAGGCAATCCGAAACTCCGACCTGGGGCTGAATCCAACCAACGAGGGAACGCTCATCCGGATCACGATTCCGACGCTGACGGAAGAGAGGCGTCGGGACCTCGTCAAGGTCGTACACAAGCGTGTCGAAGAGGCGCGGGTGGCGATCCGAAATGTCCGGCGTGAGGCGAACGACGAGATCAAGCGGCAGCTGCGGGACGGTGAAATGTCCAAAGACGACGAGAAGCTTGCCCACGAGCAGTTGCAGGATCTGACCGACAAGGCTATTCGTGACGCGGATGCCATCGGCCGCGCAAAAGAGGAAGAGGTTCGAGAAGTCTAGGCATGGTTGCCGAGCCGCGCTCCGTCGTCGAATCCCCGTCACTCATGGTTCCGTCCCATGTGGCAATCATTATGGACGGTAACGGACGGTGGGCGCAGAGGCGGCATCTGCCCCGCCTGGCGGGTCATCGCGCCGGGGTTCGGAATCTCCACCGGGTGACGCGTGCGTGCGCCGACTACGGGGTCGAGAACCTTACCGTCTACGCCTTTTCAACCGAAAACTGGGGACGTCCGGAAGACGAGGTCCGGGGCTTGATGCGCATCTTCGCTGACGCGATGGAGCGGGAGACGATCAACCTGCATAAGAATGGCGTGCGGTTGCGCCATGTCGGATCGATGGAGGGTGTGGCACCGCACCTTCAAGAGGCCACCCGCCGCGCGGTCGAGCTGACGAAAGGTAACGACCGCATCACGCTGAATGTTGCGTTTAATTACGGTGGGCGGGCCGAAATCGTCGACGCGGTGCGCCGAATTGTGGAGGATGGACTTGATCCGCGTTCCATCGACGAGCGTGTTATCTCGCGTTATCTCTATACGGCGGCGGTACCAGATCCAGATCTGGTGATCCGTACTGCCGGCGAGATGCGCCTCTCGAATTTCCTGCTCTGGCAATCGGCTTACGCCGAGTACTATGCGACGCCGGTCCACTGGCCCGACTTCGGTCGTGAGGAGCTCGACGCTGCAATTCAAGCGTACTCAGCCCGCCGCCGTAAGTACGGCAAGCTCTAGGCGCGGCCGGACGCGCTCGGATCTCGCGGTCCGCGTCGCGACCGCTGCCGTCGGGATCCCAATCGTTCTGGCGCTGGACCATTTTGGCGGCTGGGCGTTCGGGGCCGCCACAGGGATCGTCGCCGCGGTCGCGGCATTCGAGTTCTATCGCATGATGGAGACCGCACAGCGTAACCCGGCACTTGCTACGGGGATCATCGGCGCGGTTGCGATTGCCATTGCGCCGTTGGTTGAGCCTCGCCCATTCTCGCTCTGGGTAGCGTTGCTTGTTATCGAGGCAGCTTTGACTGCCGGCTACGTCCTTGGACCATGGGCGTACCGGCACGGGTTGGCGACGTGGGAGTCCACGATTGCCGGGATCGTTTACATCGGTCTGCCGCTCGGTTTCCTGACGCTGGTCCGAGTCGAAGCGAATGGGGCGTGGTGGGTCGTATCAATACTTGTCATAACATGGGCATACGATACCGGTGCGTACCTCATCGGACGGGCGGTGGGGAAGCGGCCGTTCATGCACCATATCAGCCCCAGCAAAACGCTTGAAGGGGTCGCGGGGGGGCTGGCGGCGTCGATGATTGCGGGCCTGGTTGCAACCGTCGCGATTGGCGTGCCGGTCCCGGCCGCGTTGGCGCTTGGCCTTGGCGGGGGGATCGTTGGGCAGGCC
>Ga0070739_10006536_pt1 | contig 12803 bp, 10 predicted proteins | sample Coa_R1_7_FD_66445 | JGI IMG/M metagenome (GOLD analysis project Ga0070739, IMG submission 66445) | Surface soil microbial communities from Centralia Pennsylvania, which are recovering from an underground coalmine fire - Coalmine... | ecosystem: Environmental > Terrestrial > Soil > Unclassified ... | reverse complement strand
CTGGCGTGGCACGGACAACGATTGGACCATTGGATCAATGCGGAGTATGGAGCATTGTGGTTGCTGCACCCGGCGCCGACCCGGTCCAGGAGATTGCCTGTAACTTGGCCAACCGTGAAGAAAGCGATCTGCGGCCGCCGGAAGCATTGCCTTCATTGGGCGAAGAGCCGGCGCGGGCGATGGGGTTTGCTGGCCGGCCGATCTGGTTTTACTTGCTGGTGGCTGCGTGGCTGCTAGCTGGACTGGAGTGGTATTTGTATCAGCGCCGTTGGATCAGTTAGTGAGGAAATGCTATGTTCGAGTTAACGCATCCATTGTTCCTCCTCGGCCTGATCGTTCTACCCGTGTTGGTGTGGTATTTCTACCGTAGTTTAGTCGATTTTGCGCGCTGGCAACAGATTTTTTCTCTACTCTGCCGGGCGCTAATTGTGATTCTGTTGGTGTTGGCCTTATCTGGTTTAACCCTGTTGCAGCCAACGCATCAGCAGTTCGTCGTCTTCGCTCTCGATGAAAGTCTTAGCGTCGGCGACGAGGGCGAGCAACGGGTGCGCGAATACCTCGACCGCGCTTTGCCGGCTGCAGGAGAGCATCGTGTCGCTTTTCTCTCCTTCGCTGCCCAGCCGGGACAGGTCCGCACCCAGCGCGAACAAGCCGTGAAAATAGAAGAAAAAGAGCGGCAAGGCACCGACATCGCTGCGGCCCTGGAAGTGGCGTCGGCGGCTATCCCGCCGTCTTACGTGCCCCATATCGTCCTTCTCAGCGACGGCAACCAAACCAAAGGCGACGCTCTCAAAGCCAGCCTGCGCGGCGGCGTGCCCATCTCGACCGTGCCACTGTCCACGCGCTCCGATCCAGAAGTGCAGGTCTCCAGCGTACATGTGCCGGCCCAGGTCCGCGAGGGCGAGCCGTTCTACGTCGAGGTCGTCATCGATTCCAACCATGACGATCAAGGGACCATCGAGGTCTTCCGTGGTGATCACAAGGTCGTCAGTGATCAAAAAAAGATCAAAAAAGGAGAAAATCGCTTCCGCTTCCGTCAATCTCTCACCAACGAGCGGCTGGCTCGGTTCAGCGTGCGCATCGACGGCTTCAGCGATCGCTTGCAAGACAACAACGTGGCTTCGGGACTGGTGTTCAGCTCCGGCAAGCCACACGTCTTATTGATCGAAAGCGATCCCAAATTAGGTAAACCGCTAGCCTGGGCACTGGAGCAAGAAGGCATTCTCGTGGACGTGCGCCCGCCATCGGGGATGCCCGATTCACTGGCCGACCTGCAAAATTACGAGCTGTTGATGCTCTCCAATGTGCCGGCCACCTCTCTGAGCCAGCGGCAAATGGAGGTGGTACGGAAATATGTTCAGGAACTGGGTGGCGGCTTCATCATGCTGGGCGGTGATCAGTCGTTCGGCCTGGGCGGCTACTATCGCACGGTGATCGAAGACATCCTGCCGGTACGTAGTGATTTTGAGAAAGAGAAGGAGAAACCCAGCCTGGCGATGGTGCTGGTCATCGATAAGTCTGGCTCGATGGGCGGCGAAAAAATTGAGCTGGCCAAGAAAGCGGCGGCGGGGGCGGTGGAGCTACTTGGCCCCAAAGACAAGATTGGCGTCATCGCCTTTGAGGGTGAGACCTATTGGGTGTGCGACGTGCAGCCGGCCTCCAACAAAAACAGCGTCATCGACAAGATCAGCAGTATCGAGGCAGGCGGCGGCACCGTAATGGCCCCGGCGATGGAGGCCGCCTACGAGGCACTCCAGAACACCACCGCCAAGCTCAAACATGTCATCATCCTGACCGATGGCATCTCTGTTCCCGGTGATTTCGAAGGCATCGCCCAAAACATGGCTCAGGCCAAGATCACCGTGACCACCGTGGGCGTGGGTGAGGATGCCGACAAGAAGCTGCTCGAAGAGATCGCCCGTATCGGCAACGGTCGCTATTACTACACCGACGATCCCTCTTCGGTGCCGCAGATTTTCGCCAAAGAAACTGTGACGGCCAGCAAGTCGGCCATCAATGAGCAGCCGTTCACGCCACAGGTGATTCGACCGACGCAAGTGCTGTCCGGTATCGACCTGGCCAACGCGCCGTTTCTGCTCGGCTATGTGACCACCCGGCCCAAGCCGACTTGCGAGTTCATCCTGGCCACGGAAAAGGGCGATCCGCTTCTGGCCTGGTGGCGTCACGGCCTGGGCATGTCGGCGGCCTTCACGTCCGACGCCAAAAGCCGCTGGGCCGCCGAGTGGCTGAGCTGGCCCGGCTATGGCAAGTTCTGGGCGCAACTCGTGCGGAACACCATGCGCAAGAGCGAGGCCAAGGGCGTGGTCGTGCAAGTGGAGCAGAAAGAGCGCAAGGCCACCGTGACGCTGGATGCGGTCAACGCCGCCGGCAAGTATCTCAACCAGGTCGATACAGAGTTGACGGTCATCGATCCGCAGCTGGGCGACCGCAAATTGGCGATGTCCCAAACCGCGCCGGGCCGCTACGTCGCCGAGTTCGACACACCGCAATCGGGCGCCTATCACCTGGAGATGTCGCAGAAGCAACAAGGACAGACGTTATCGCAACAGTCGCGCGGCCTGGTGGTCGGTTACGATGATGAATTTCGTCTACGGCCAACCAACGAAGATCTGCTGCAAGCGATCGCGCGCGTTTCGGGAGGGACATACAATCCGGGGCCAGAAACCGTGTTTGCTGATCTTGGCCGCACGGCGCCGCGCACAACGCCGTTGTGGGCATATTTGGTCGTGGCGGCTGCGCTATTGTTCCTGGCAGATGTGGCTTTGCGGCGTATCGATTTGGCACTGTTGTTGGAGCGCATGGGTTTGCGAAAAAATAGGCTGGCCAGGATTTCTCTTGATCACGAGGTTGTATGGAGATGAAGTGAATGTATTAGGGTACATCGGCGTGCCGATTCGGCCCCACCGTCTTGCCCTGTGCCAGGAGCTAAGATGCAAAGCAACACAGTTCATGAAGCAGATCTCCGCAATCTGGCTGAGATTTTGGATGATTCTGATGAAGAGAAAACAACTAAATGTGATCACTTGAGAGGAGGCTTGGGACTATGATCGTTGACGGGTCATCTTGAACAAGGTACGTTAGCGACATGATAAGTGATATGGCGCTCCTCAAGCCGCTCACGAATGCTTGGATGTTCTGGCGAGTCTGATTAGACAATCACGATCCCTGGAGGAGGGAATAAGTCATGCCGGAATCCGTGTATGAAGTTTTGGCGTCGGTGCGGCGTCGCCAGCGGGCGGCGTTGGTGCTGCGCCTGACGATGTATGGACTCTTGGCCGGCTCGCTGGCTGGCCTGATTTTCGGTTTCGTTGTCTGGCGCTATGGTAGTTCCTTGCCGCTGGGATTGGCTGTGACCGGGGCGGCAGGGACTGGACCTGCATGGGCGCTGGTGTTTGCCTTGGCGGGCTTGCTGTGGCGGCGCGGCATTCACGAGGCAGCGGTGGCTGTGGATCGGCATTATCAGCTCAAGGACCGTTCCGCTACGGCGCTGGAATTCCTGGGCAAAGCGAGCCGCACGCCATTTCAGACTCTACAAATCGCCGATGCCGCGGAGCACCTCCAGCGTGTCGATCCGCGGCAAGTAGCACCCTTGGAACGGCCGCGGTCGTTGCCCTACGCACTCGGACTTTGGCTCGCTGCCGCGACGATCGCTCTGCTTATGTGGATGTTCCCCATTGGCATACCGTCTGTCGAGGCTGGTCCCGCTCCGGCGCCGCCGCAGATCGTCGCCGAAGCCGAACGCCTCCAGGAATCGCTGCAAGACCTGGAAGAAGCCGCTCGCCAGGAAGACAACAAAGAGCTGGAGAAACTGGTAGAACAGTTGCGTCAAAAAATCGAAGAGATGAAGCAGCCGGGTATCGATGAGCGCGAGGCGCTGGCCAAGCTCTCGGAGATGGAGGCGGCCATCCAGGCCCAGCAAGCTCAATACAACACCGCCGTGGTCGATGGCCAACTGCAAGCACTCGGCGCGGCCATGAGCGCCGCTGCTGCCCTCGAAGGGGCCGGCAAGGCGCTGCAAGAGAACAAGCTCGATAAGGCTGCCAAGGAATTGGAGCAGCTCGACGATCCGCCGCTCGATCGCAAGGAGCAAAAGGTGGTCGAAGAAAAGCTCAAACAGGTGGCCAAGGAGATGGGCAATGTCGGCCTGGGGCAACTCAGCGGAGCCGTGTCTGATTTCGCCGATAGTCTCAAAGGCGGCAAGGGCAAGGGCAAAAAAGCCACCAAGGTACTGGCCCGCGAGGTCAGGAACCAGGCCCGTCGCAAACGTATCAACGACCTGCTCACCGGCGAGCTGGACAACATCAAGGAAGGCAAGTGCAATTGTCAGAACAATAGCCTGGTCAAGGGCAAAAGCCCCTACAAATCAACCAGCCCGTCTTCGAACTTCGGGGCAGAGACGAGCGGCAATGTGCAAGGCGAAAAGACCAAGCTGCTCGGCCAGGACAACCAGGTCAACATCACCGGCACGCCGGGTGAAGGACCATCGGACGTCGAGACGACCGCTTCTCCCGAAGCACGTCAGAAAGCCCGCCGCGGCTACAAAGAAACCTACCAAAAGTATCGCAAAATGTCGGATGCTGTACTGGACAGTGAGCCAATCCCGCTCGGCCACCGCCAGACCATCCGTCGCTATTTCGAGCTGATCCGCCCGCAGAATAGCGATATGAAGGAGAAGAAAGAGGACAGCCGGTAAGCGGGTTACTCCAAGGTTCGTCGTGTCCCGCAGCGAAGCGCATCGGACGCGCTCCGCTGCAGGGCACGGCGAACCGAAATGGTTCTTACGCCTTTGGTTATCGCTGTGGCCAATTCAGGTGCTTGTGCAGAAAAACGAACGTACCGCGGCCATGGATTTCGTGACCGCCGTTGAAGAACTCGATGGCTGTGCGTCCGCTCAGGCCGAGGCGATCGTAGAGCTGCCGCACCTTGGCATATTCATAGGCTACCCATTCATCCGGAGCCACAGGGTCTTCGTGGCCGCGTTCTACCATGAACGGACGTGGCAGCATCAGTGCTGCCAGTTCCGCATAATTGAACGTGTTGCCCATGTCGAAATAGGGCATCTCCCATTCAATCGTGAACATAAAGCTATATTTGGAATCTGTGGAAGCGACTTTGCGCGCCCAATCGTTGAAGTCGGCCGAGCAGATCGATAAACAGTAGCGCTCCAGGAGCGGCGGCACCCGCACAGCCGTTTCGCCGCCGTAGCTCTTGCCATAGAAAGCGATACGCTGAGCATCAACCTGCGGCAGGTTGACCAGCCAGTTGAGAATCTGCTGGTGCTGCACCAGAATGAAGGAGAACAGCGATGCCTTGATGGTGTTGGCCTTGCGGCAGAGGAAACGGTAACGATCCTCGCCACGATAGGGATTGTGTGGTGCAAACACGATGAAACCGCGTTCGGCGAGCCGGGCCGCCACGTCGTGATAGGAAGTGTTGCCTTCGATGAGGTGCTTGGGCAAGCCGTTGCGGCCGTGCTGACAGACGACGACAGGCCGCTTCTCTCCGGGTTTGAGATCTTTGGGCAAGAGCAGAACGCCCCAGGCGAACACCTGAGGATATACATCGAGAACGACATCATAACCGACCCACTTTTCCCGATCGTAGATTTGGCGCGAGCGCGGCCGCGGCGGCAATAAGGGATCGTCGAGTTTGCCCAGCACTTCTTCCCAGAGATACTGCCGATAGCGTGGTGTTTGCGCCGTGAACAGACCTAGAGCTTGCGGCCCCGCGGCTGTGGTCAGAGAAAAGAAACGCTCTCGTGTGCGTTCGGAGGTGCGGACCAGGTGCTGGACATGGCGCTCCAGCTCTTGAACCTGGTGCTGCTGACGCACGGTTGGATCGAAATTTTTACGGCGGTCGAGGGGCAGCTTGTCCGATAGCTTCATGGCTGCCTCACTTCCGAGCATGTGGGCGAATTGTTGCAGCGCCCGGAGCGAAGCGGGGCCGACCGTTTGGCCATCTGTGCCGGCGATCAATTGGCGGCGCTGAAAATCAGGCGGCAGAAGTTTAGCGATACGGCGAAATTCGGCCTGGACCGAATCAAATGCCGGTGTGTGCAGCGATCCGGCGGCGCCGCCGCGACGGCCCGGCCGGACAGGCGGCGGTCCCTGTACAGCCGGCGCTACGCTGTGTTCCACGATCAAGCTGCGCGGGGCAATCAGTGTGGCGATTTCCGCATCACCGAACTCGTGTAGCAGCCCCCAGACATTGCGGTACAACGGCTCCTGCCAGGTCCGTTGCCGCGACTCCAAATAGCCGCTCACCAGACAAACATCGATGCGCGGATCAACGGCTGCGGCATAGAAGGCCAACAGGCCGCCTTCGCCGTAACCAGCCACACCGATTTTCGCTTTATCGCCGGCCCGTTGCTTGTACCAGTCCACGACAGCGAGGATCTTCTGTACTTCGTAACCAATGATGTGCCGGCCCATGTGATAGGCTTGGCGATAAATCCACTCGCGATGAGGCTGACCCGTCCAAGCTACCGTAACATTGCCCGACCAGTGGTCGGAACGATCGATCAGCACCGGGACCACGACCCGAAAGCCGTTCTCGACAAGCCGGCGAGCGAATTGCGCTTCGTTGACCACACCGGGGGCCAGACCCACCAGCTGCTCCGGTGTCTGGTCCGCGTCTGGCAACGCGATCACCTCGGCGCGCGGCTCGCCCTTCGGCTCCAGAAGCAAGCCTTCCCCCCAAACGCCGTCCAACACCGGCCAACGGACTTGATGGATCCTATAAGTAGATGTTTCGGCAATCAGGGCAGGGGCATCCTCATCGCCAAAGCGCTCCATGCGCACGGCAAACGGGAGTCCACGACGCCAATCACTTTGCAGAAGCGCCGGCGATTCGGCTTAATCGACTTCTCGTAGGCCGCAGTCGAGGAGCAATCACGCTTCCAGTGCTGCGGACGCTTTTCCAGAGATTGGGTGATCTTTTCTTCGATGTAAGCGTGCAGACCTTCCATCATCTTGTCGGCGAGATCGGCCTGCTCCGTCAGAGGCATGGTGCCTGGCAGATGGGGGATTTCTTCGGCTACGGCCAACGTAGACGATAAAAAGAGAACACTAATAGTAAAGTAGTGTGGGATCATGATCGTACCTGTTTCTGGCGGTTAGGAGGGCGTAAGTCCTCCGCCAATTGTACAGGTTCGCCATTATCCCGGCGGCTGCGATTTCTGCACGCTTTGGAACAGGTCGGCCATCTTCATGCCAAGTCCAAGGGAGATGCGATAGAGTGTTTCGATGGAGGCGGAGTTCTTGCCCAGCTCGATTTGCGACAAGTAGCCGAGCGATACGCCGGTTCGCTGGGCCATCTGGGCCAAGGTCAAGCCAAGTCCCTTGCGGCGCTCGCGGATGACCGCTCCCAACGATTCACGCAGCGCCTCTTCCGACAGACGCAACAGGCCGCGGCTCTCCAGACAGTGATGAACGATGCGTTGTAATTCCGAGACCTGAAACGGCTTGGTCAGGTAATCATAGGTGCGGGCACGCAGACAGCGAAGGGCACTGTCGATGGAGGGATGGGCCGTAATCACGATGATGCTGGCGTCGGGCTGGGTCTCGCGGAGCTGTTCCAATACCTGCTCGCCTTCCAATCCCGGCAGCACATAATCGAGGATGATTACGTGATAAGTTTGCGCGTTCAGGACATCTGCCAACTGTGAAGGGTCGCAGACAACATCAACCTTAAAAGTACCAGAAGACAGGGCTGCCTGGATCAGGCGGCAAATCGATTCGTCGTCATCCAAAATGAGGATGCGCACCTCGCTGGGACAGTACATTTCCGCGGCGCGATCGAATGTGACAGGAGAAGACATGGGGCCGGCAGAACTGACAGGAACGCTAATCACGGCAAACTCCTTACTTCAAAAGAGCTACTACTGGCCCGCAGCTCCAGCAAGAGATGCCACGGGCACAATCAGACGGGCAAGGGTCCCGCCCTCCGGCCGAGGCAGCAATTCCAATCCGCCGCGATGGGCGGACAGGATGCCGTAGGCCATGGCCAAGCCGAACCCACGTTTGCGCGGCTTGGTCGAGAAGAACGGGTCGATGAACAGTTGGCGTTGTGCTTCTGGCGTCAGGCCGCTGCCGTTGTCGGCGACATCAATTTCCAGATGTGTTCCCGGCCGAACATCGCCGAACAATTTACAGGCTTGCCAAGCATTCACTTGTACGGTTCGCGCCGAAACATCGATAACACCGGTGCCGACGATTGCTTCACGCGCATTTTCCAAAACGATGGCCAATACCTGCCGCAGCACTTCGACTCCCATAGCAACAGGCGGGAGGTCGGCAGGCAGATGCAGCTTGAACTGCACATCAGTACGCGGCTCGCCCCACAGCTCGGCCAGAACGTTAGCCAATTCCACTCTTGTTCTCAAGCAGGACTTGGGAACTCTTACCTGCCGCCGCGCGAAGATGCGGAGCTGTTCGATATACTGGGCGCCGTTCCGGGCACTGCGGCAGATTTCTGTCAAGAAATCGTGTAGCGGTGGACTGGAGGCGGCTTGGTGCATGAGGGCCAACTCGCTGAAACCGAGAATACCAGTGAGAATGTTGCCGAAATCGTGTGCGAGGCGGCGGACGATACGTGCCGCCGCGTCCATTCGCTGTTGGCGGATGTCCCGCTCCAATGGCATGGCCCAAAACGCCGGTGTTTCATCACGCATCAATCGCTGCGTCAAGATCTGCCCTGCCAATACCAGCAGGGCAGCTTCCTTATCGCTCCAATGAGCACGGCTCTCGTCTTCCAGCCACAGCAGCAAACCGCCATGCTCTGGCGTCCCTAAATGCGTGAACAGGCAGCTGCCGCCTGCGCGTCGAGGGATCGTCAAAGCACCGATTCCGTTTGTGTTCCCAAGCTCTGCTTGGGAACACACAGATGCGCAGCTCTGCTGCGCGCTCTGCCCATTGCCAGGATCGGAAGCTGAGTTTCCCGTCCTGCGTTCCCAAGCAGAGCTTGGGAACGAGAGAATATCATCAATTATTGATCTGCTATCATCAATCGGTGCGGGATGGATGCACAGTGGTACGCCTTCGGGGAAAGTTGCCAGTCCTGCCGTGGTTGCCGCGAAAGCGGCAGACAACTCCTCGAGCAATCTCTCCAGGTTGGTATGCTCTTCTGCGGGCAGAATCAGAAGGCGATGAATGAACTCCAGGATCGATTGGCTCGAATCGAGCCGTGGCGTTTGCGGCTCCGTTGGCGCGCCTGGCATTGCGATAAGCTCCGTAGCAATCTCTTTTCTTACCGGTTCGCAGCGCCAGCAACGGCTAGCGGCCTTCTTGCTTGCGCTGTGGGCCGGCCATATTTTGTCTAACGTGAAAACTCTAGTACAAGAATGGAGGTTCGGTCAAATCAAGCAGACACGTTTTTCGCAAACGTTTGGCGAGTTGGTGTCAAGGTGATCCGCATCGAGTATAATAAAGTTTCTTGCTCCCTCCCGGAGCTATTTTAGAGAGATATGAGGCACATAATCATGGCAGCGAAAAAAATCCTCATGTTGGTCGGTGATTACGTAGAAGATTATGAAGTCATGGTGCCCTTTCAGGCGCTGTTGATGGTCGGCCATACGGTCCATGCGGTCTGTCCGAATAAGACGAAGGGGCAGACGGTGCGGACGGCTATCCACGATTTCGAAGGCGATCAAACCTATAGCGAGAAGCGCGGCCACAACTTCACGCTCAACGCCACCTTCGCCGAGGTCCGTCCAGAGTCCTACGACGCTTTGGTCCTCCCCGGTGGCCGAGCGCCCGAGTATCTGCGCCTCCATGAGGAGGTGCTGGGCATGGTGCGTCATTTTGCCGAAGCCAAGAAGCCGATTGCCGCTATCTGCCATGCCGCACAGCTCCTGGTTGCTGCCGGCATCGTCCAGGGCCGCAGTTGCTCGGCCTACCCCGCCATCGGCCCCGATGTGAAGGCTGCAGGCGGACGCTGGGTCGATATCGGTTTCGAGCAGGCGCACGTGGATGGCAACCTCGTCACTGCAGCCGCCTGGCCGGCACATCCGCAGTGGTTGGCCCGCTTCCTCGACGTCCTCGGCACGCGCATCGAGCCGTGAATTTCCTCGATCTAAGGATGTTTTCATGCACGTTTGTTTATTCGACATCGATGGTACGCTCATCGCCAGCGGCGGCGCAGGCAAGGCGGCTCTGGAAGCAGCTTTGGCCGAGGAATTCGGCGTCCCGCACATTCTCGATAAGTTACAACTGAGCGGTCGCACCGATCGCGCCATCATCGCCGATCTGTTCCGCCTGCACGTCATTGATGACACGCCGGAGAATCATGAGCGCCTGCTGGATGTTTACCTGCGCCATCTGCCGCGCTATCTGCACGCGGGCCGTGTGTTGCCCGGCATCACAGAATTGCTCGCTCAACTGGACGGACGCCCGGATGTGGCCGTTGGGCTTCTGACCGGCAACGTGCGCGCGGGAGCGAAAGCCAAACTGAGCTTCTTCGGTCTGTACCATTACTTCGCTTTCGGCGGCTACGGTGATCATCACCTTGATCGCAATGACGTGGCCCGCGAAGCATTGGCCGAAGTACACCGCTGTTTTCATGGTACGATCCGCCCCGAATGCATCTGGGTTATCGGTGATACGCCGCTGGACATTCGCTGCGCTCGTGCTATCGGCGCACGGGCTGTGGCGGTGGCGACCGGCTGGCATAGCTTGGCGGAATTGGCCGAACATCAACCGGATCTGCTCTTGTCCGATCTATCCAATCCGGCCTCGTTATTATCAAATTGGGAATCGCTTCTGAACGAGCCGGAAGCATGAGTGACGGACTGTCTGTCGCTTACGCTTCCGACTCGTAAAGTTGGATCTGCATGTGTTTAGGCGAAATCCTCTTCGTACAGATATTGCCTCTGCGCCAATTCCTCTGCAGTCTGTTGATTATCGACGCGGAGGGCGGGACCAAGCACCCGTCGCAGCATATTGATGCCTGTTTGCGTCAGAGCATTGCGCTCGATGTCGAGCAATTTCAGCCGTCGCAGGTCCGGACAATCAGCCAGGATGCGCGCGCCGGTATCCGTGATCTCGCCATGCCGCAGGTCAAGTATTTTGAGACGTTTAAGGATTCCGGAAGTAACAATTTCCGTGCATCCGACATCGCCGAGGTCGGAGCAGTGCAGTTGCAGATGGATCAAATTGCGCAAGTGCTGCGAGTGGACAATAGCACGGATCCCCGTTGCATCGATGCAAGGCTCCTCGAAACTGCATGGATGTAACAACAAATGCGTAAGATTTCTTAGAGCTGAATTATCTGCCAAAACTTCCAGTGGATAACGATCGTTCAAATAATATACTTGCAGGATACGGAGAGACGATATATTAGATAAAGCAAAGAGGTGAGCGGCATCGTATCCCTGAGCGAATAAGCGCAATTCTTCGATGCGGGGTAGTTTGGCAATCAGTTCGGGGAGAAGCGGAGAAGATGGCATGGCGCCTCTTGAGCCACCCAATTGGAAGACTTGCACATTGCGCAGAGAAGGCGAGTTCCGCAGCACTGCTTCAACCAGGCCGTCATCGTATTCCAGAATTAGTTTGCGAAGCAACCGTGCCGCCGGCGCCAAATACAGTAATAGTTCTGCATCAGCGCGGTGAACATCATCCCCAACATCGCGCACAATGAGTGTGTCGAGCCAGCCGCGGACAAAGTGATATTCAAGACCCGGATTGTAAACTAAGGTGCCTAGCCATGCACGTTCGTTTTCCCCAAGGAGTTCCTTGGCGCGGGTCTGCAATTTCCGCCGCTCTGCCTCGCTTCGCTGTGGATCCTCCAAAGCGAGTTGCACCTGAATGAATTCGCCGCGGGGATCGCCCTGTTCTTGCAGATAATCAGCGTAGGCATAGTGCGCCGCCAGATCGTCGGGGTTCTCGACGAGAGCGGACTCCAAGGCATCGCGGAGAGAAAGCATGGCGACATCCCGGCAAACATACGAACGACACCTATTCAGTTTATGCACAATCGCCGCGTCACCAAAGGTCTCACCTGCCCGCAGCACAAATAAGGGAAGAAGTTGTCCTTCCAGGCGCTGCGGACGAGTGGAGTTTTGTTCCTTCAGGGAGAAGCATCCTTTTTCCGGCGCGGCATTGCCGCATGAACGCGGTCGCGCCAGGCGGCCAGTTTCCGCTGCAATTCTTGCGCTTTCTCTGGCATTTGACTTTTCAGGTCTTTTTTCTCGCTAATATCCTCCTTGATGTTGTACAATTCGATCCGACCATCCTCGAAGAACTCCAGCAGTTTGAAGTCGCCAGCACGAATGGCACCGACCGGTGTGGTACGCCACTGTCCTGGCCCTCTTGCTTGCAGGTAGCCCGGGAAGTGCATATAGATCGCCTCGCGAGAGAGTTTCGCACGGGCGTCTTTCCACACAGGCAACAAGCTGATACCGTCGAGTGGTTGCGCCGGCGTTTTGGCGCCAGCCAATTCGACAAAAGTCGGAAAGAGATCCACATGGATGACGGGTTCCTCGCATACGGAACCGGGCTGGATAACACCGGGCCAGCGGACAAGGAGGGGCGTGCGGATGCCACCCTCGTACAACATGCCCTTGCCGCCGCGTAACGGTGCATTATCGGTGACGCTCCGCGCCCGGACACCGGCGGCCTCATAGCCGCCGACGCCGCCATTGTCGGAAGAGAAAAGGACCACAGTATTGTCGGTCAGCTGCAGTTCGTCGAGTTTGGCCAAGATACGACCGACGCTCTGATCCACGCTGTCGATCATGGCTGCATAAACCGGATCATGGTGCCCTCCCACAGGCTTCTTCTTCTCGT
>Ga0070739_10006534_pt1 | contig 12810 bp, 14 predicted proteins | sample Coa_R1_7_FD_66445 | JGI IMG/M metagenome (GOLD analysis project Ga0070739, IMG submission 66445) | Surface soil microbial communities from Centralia Pennsylvania, which are recovering from an underground coalmine fire - Coalmine... | ecosystem: Environmental > Terrestrial > Soil > Unclassified ... | reverse complement strand
CGACGATCACCGGATGGACGAACTCGACCGCCACGTGCCGCGCGTCCGAGCGCGCGGAGGGCGAGCGACCGAACGCGATCAGCCGGCCGCCGCGGGCGAACCGCTCGGCCATCAGGTGGCACAGCCGCGCCAGCCGCTCGGCCTCGGCCTCGAAGAACCGCCTGTTTGCCTCGGTGCGCTCCTCGAGCAGCGCCGCCAGGCGGTCCGCGGCGAGCGCCGCGTCGCTCACGCAATGGCCCCCTCGGGCGCGGCCACCCGCGCCAGCCACTCCCGCCAGGCGCCGACCCCTTCGCCCGTGCGAGCGCTCACCAGGATCGTCTCGACATCGGGGTGCACCTGGTCGATGTTGTAGAGCAGCCGCTCGAGGTCGAACTCCAGGTGCGGGAGCAGGTCGATCTTGTTGATCAGGACCAGCTCACAGGTGCGGAACATCAACGGGTACTTGAGCGGCTTGTCCTCACCCTCGGTGACCGCGCACACCATCACGCGCGCGTCCTCGCCGATCCTGAACTCCGCGGGGCACACGAGGTTGCCGACGTTCTCGACGATCAGCAGGTCGAGTCGATCGAGCGGCAGCGACGGGATCGCCGAGCGGACCATGTTCGCGTCGAGATGACACTCGCCGCCGAAGCTCGGATCGGTGTTGAGCTGCGTGACCGGAACGTGCAGGCTGGCGAGCCGGTCGGCGTCGATCGATCCCTGCACGTCGCCCTCGAGCACGCCGACGCGCACGCCGCCAAGCTCGTGCACGACGCGCTCGAGCAGGGTCGTCTTGCCGGCGCCGGGGGCGCTCATGAAGTTGATGACCTTGACCCCCGCGCGGTCGAAGTCCACCCGGTTTGCCGTCGCGATCGTGTTGTTGGCGTCGAGCGCTTCCTCGACGACCGTCACCTTGGTGCGATGCATTCGGCCTCCTCGACCTCGATTGACTCCACCTCGATTGACTCGACCTCGAACTCGTCGCCACTGGCGATCTCGACGTCGGCGCCGCCGCAGGTCGGGCAGCGGAACGCGGGGATCTCGATCGCCCACTCCCGGCGGCAGGGATTGCAGCGCAGCCGCGCCTCGATCAGCTCCTGCTCGAGCCGCGCGCCCTCGCACACCGTGTCCCGGGCGACGAACTCGAAGTAGAACTCGAGCGTGTCCGGGACCACCTGGCGCAGCCGTCCGACGCGCAGGTTGACGACGCTGACCCGGCGCCCGTGCGCGTGCTTGGCGACGGTGTTGACGATCGCGCTCGAAAGGGCCAGCTCGTGCACGCGGTCCCCTACTCGGCGCGCTCGAGCGGTGCGCCCGCGCGCAGCTCGGCGACGGTCTCGAGCACCAGCTCGACGGCGCGGTCGACGGCTTGCCCCACGTCGTCCGAGAGCCCCCATCCCATCTCCTCGACATCCGCGGGCTCACATGCGATCACCACCACCCGCCCCGGCCAGGCGCCGATCGACTTGACGAACCGCAGCACCGTCTGCGGGTCCATCGCGTGCGGGTTGATCAGCTGGCCGTCCTCGATCCCGCCCTGCACCGAGTCCTCGTCCGGCTCCATCACGTACAGCGTTCCCGGCTCGCCGCCCTGCCTGGAGACGTCGAGGATCACCAGCCCGTCGTACCCGCGCATCACCTCGTAGGCAAGGTCAAGGCCGCCGGTCCCGGCGTCCATCACGCTGACTCCGTCGGGCAGCTGGCGCTGCTCGAGGCGGCGCACGACCTCGCCGCCGAAGCCGTCGTCGCGCAGCCAGGCGTTGCCCACCCCGGCGATCAGGATGCTGCGCAGCTGCGGTGGTGCGCTCATCGCTCGATCACCTCCACCTCCGGGGGGAAGAAGTACAGGTAGCGGCCGGTCTCGCGCAGCAGCTCCTGCCCCGGGTCGTCGTCGATCGTCACGCCGAGGTGAACCTTGCCGTCGAGGTCGACGAGGATCCGCTCGACCGTCGCGGCGCGCCCCTCGAGCAGCCGCGCGTGCAGGTCGGCGTCGGGCCCGGGACGGAGCATCACCCGCCCACCGCGGACGAAGCGCACGCCGTCGACCGTGGCCTCGGCCTCGCCGGCGGTCGGGTCGGGAAGCCCGTCCGGCGGCGCCGGCGGCTCCGTCGTGACCGGATCGCGCAGCGTCACCCGCCCATGCAGCGCGAAAATCTCCTCGGGCTTCGCGCTCGCCGCTCGCGCCACCATCTCGCGGACGACGGGGTCGGCGCGCTCGATCTCCGCCCGCTCCTGCTCGCTGAGCACCTGCACGTGCAGCAGCAGCGCCTCTTCGATCTCGGTCGAGTCGAACAGCCCTCCACGGCTCTCGGGGGCCAGCCGCGGGTGATCGGGCAGCACGATCGTCGTCCCCCAGACCGTGTCATCCGCGTCGCCGGCCAGCACCGGGTAGGTGTTGACGCTCTCGCCGCCGGCGTCCAGCGGCGAGAGGAAGCGGCCGCTCGAGATTCGCACGAGCAGCTGCGTCGAGAGCAGCGAATGCCGGAGCGCCTGCGCCCTGCTGAGGCCAGGCCCAACCTCCCGCAGGTTGTGCACGCAGCAGCGCACCAGCGCGCGGCCGTCCGGCCCTGGCGCCGAGCGCACCGTCAAGCGGCCGCCGTCGAAACTGGTGCTGTCGCGCTCGCCGACCGGAACCGGCCCCAGCTCGACGCGCCGCTCGGCCGCGTGATGGCGCTGCCCCGTCGCCTCCAGGTAGCGCAGGGTCGCCCTCAACGTCGCGCCAGGGCCGGGCTCGGCGATGCACTCGAGCCGGGCGTGGTCGAAGGCGCCCGCGCACTCGGCCGCGTACGCCGGCGGGTAGACGATCCCGAACGGCGTCGGGGTGGCGTTCTTCGCCGCGCCAGGGGTGTACGGGAAGAGCGCATAGCCCTCGTACAGCAACGAGTCGACGAGTTGCTCGAGCGTGTCGCTCACCGCGATTGCTCCTCGAGCAGCGCCTGCACGCACGCGTCGAGCGTCGCCACCCCCCGATCGAGCTTCGCTCGCTGTAGCGCCTCGAGGGTCTGCGAGCGCAGCGCCACCCAGCCCGTGCCCGGGTAATAGTGCTCGATCGTCTCGCGCCACACCGACACCGGCATGCGGAAGTCGATCGACTTGTTCCACGGCACCAGCACCATCTGCAGGCCACCGTCGTCGCCCGGGTAGTAGATCGTGCCGTTGAAGTGCAGCGCCAGCGGCGCCTCGCCATCCGGAAGCGAGTGCAGGTACTTGGCGGCGGCCAGCTCGAGGTCATAGTTGATCGCGATCGGCACCGTCACGGTCGTGGTGCCGGTGAAGGCGGGCACGAGCACGTCGAGCTGCGCCCACACCAGGCTGCGGGTCGTCACCGCCCACCGCTCGGGCGCCCCGAACAGCTCGAGCAGCCGCTCCCGCGTCGCATCGTCATAGGCGCGGCGCGCCGGCTCGATCATCAGTTGGATCCTCAGCGCGATCATGTAAACGGGGCGGCCGCTGGGCTCGGATACCTGGAGGTCGAGCGCGATCGTCGGCGCCGCCGCATGGCGCACGGCGCGCGCGCCGAGCACCGCGAACTCGGGCTCCGGCAGCGCCGGCGGGGCGCCCCCGTTCGCCCCTAGCTCCTGCACGCTCACGACCCGCTCACCCCCGTCGCCTCGGCACGCAACTCCTCAAAGAAGCTCGCCACCGCGTGCTCCACGCCGGTCCCGCCCGAGATCCCCTCCCACGTCGCCTTGATCGCACCCGCCAGCGCGTAGCAGCGGTCGATCGGAGCGATCGCGTACATCGGCGGGTCCGACAGCCGGTTGACGATCAGCCCTTCGATGTCGGGCTCGAGGTCGCCGAGCACCGGGTTGAGCTCGGTCATCCGGCTCCAGGACTCGAAGTGGAGCTCTGACTCCGTCGCCCCGGCCGGGCTCGGATACATCGCCACGACGCATTCGGTGACCGTCGAGCGCATGAAGAACGCCAGGCCGATCGGGATCCCGAAGCCCGCCCACACCTCATCGGGGAGCTCGAGGTCGGGGAGCCACAGGGTCCGATTGCCCGTCGGCCGGTAGTCGCCCTCGCCGGAGCGCATCGCCCAGCAGGCCTCGCACGCGCACACGATCCGCCGCTCGACCAGGTGCAGCAGGTGCCGGTGATCGGGGGCGATCGTGACGCCGCACAGATCGCAGATCTCGACATCCGCGGACGGGGGTGCGCCGCCGGCGCCGTTGACCCGCGTCCGGGCAGGGCGGGCGAGGCCACGCAGGCCGGCCACGACGTCGGCGCGCTTGCGGGCGCTGACGGCATCCGCCACGAGCCGCCGGCCCCGGCGCCCGTCGACGCTCATAACGCCAACGCCACCTTGACGCGCCCCTGCTCGCGCAGCAGCGGGACCGGCTCGAGCTGGAGCCGCTCGTCGTCCATCGAACGTCCCGCCCGAGGCAAGAAGAACGACCGCGCGCAGCCAGGGCAGCTCAGCGCGCCGGCATTGAGCGCGCCTTCACGCAGCGGTCTGCCGCAGCCCGCGCACGCATCCTTGTAGGCGAGCAGGGTGCCGTCGACGTTCGCGATCACCAGCTCACGGCCGGCGAGCGCCACCGCCGCGAGCGCCCCGTCCTCGAGCTCTCCCAGCGACTCGACCTCGAGCCACGACGGCGCCGCCGCCGGCGCCGCCATCATCACCGGCAGCTCCATCCCCGTCGGGGCCGAGCCGGTGACGATCGGCAGCCCCACGCCGCCGATGCTCTGCGGCGCAACCCCCTCCACCTCGAGCCCGACCAGGTCGGGCGCCGCCTCTTCGAGCGCCTGCTTGATCGCCAGCTCGAGCGTCACCGACGAGGCGGAGCAGTCAGAGCAGCTGCCCCGCAGGTGGATCCGCGCGACGCCATCCTCCAGCGACAAGAGCTCGACGCTGCCCCCGTGCGACTCCATGTAGGGCCGCACCGAGTCGAGCGCGGCCTGCACCCGATCGGCGAGCGGGACCGGGTGCAGGTCGTGGATCAGCAGCAGCGTCGCGACGAGCGGGTCCTCGGCCAGCTCGGCGGCGAGTCGCTCGCCCTCCTCGCCGGCGTCGCGCAGCGCGCCGACGATTCGCTCCAGCCCGATGCCGTACATCTGCACCACGCACGCCACCAGCTCCTCGGCGAGCTCACGCGTCGCGGAGCCCGGCGCCGCGTCGAGCGCTCCCTGCAGCTCCTGGACGCGTTCGACCAGCGCCCCGGCGTGATCCTGTGCCGCGGTCGCGGCGGCGGTGTCCATCGCTCAGGCCAGCGCCGTGGGCGTGTGCATCACCTTGCGCACCTTGCCCTTGCCGGTGTACATGTGCACACCGCACGGCAGGCACGGGTCGAACGAGCGCACCGCCCGCATGATGTCGATCCCCTTGAACTTGTCGGGCCCGTTCTCCTCGAAGATCGGCGTGTTCTGCACCGCGTCCTCGTAAGGGCCCGGCGTGCCGTACACGTCGCGAGGGCTCGCGTTCCACGGCGTCGGCGGGTAGGGCTGGTAGTTGGCGATCTTGCCGTCGCGGATCACCATGTGGTGCGAGAGCACGCCGCGAGCGGCTTCGTGGAACCCGCAGCTGACCGCCGACTCCGGCACCTTGAAGCTGTTCCAGCTCTTGGTGCGGCCCGCCTGCACCTCCTTCATCGCCCGCTCCAGGCAGTGCAGCGCGATCAGCGCGCTGTAGGCCTGGTGGTAGGAGCGCGCGCGGTCGCGCTCGACCGCGTTGGACTTCTCCGGCACCTTCCACTCGAGCTCCATCTCGGGCATGTTCGGCGAGCGGGGGAGCACCATCTGGATTGAGTTACCGGTCGCCTTGGCGTAGCCGAAGTCGACCAGCCCGGCCTTCGCGGTGCACCACTGACGGGCGAACGGCCCGCCTCCGGTATCGCAGCACACGTGCGTGTCGGTCCGCTTGTCGTAGATCCGCGGCGACACCACCCACGTGTACTTGTCGGTGAAGTCGCGCTTCTGCGGCCGCGGCAGCGTCACCTTGTTCCACGGGTGGTTCTTGTCGACCGGGTTGCCGAGCGGGTCATGGGTGACGAACGTCGGCTCGTTCTCCCACGAGTCGAAGTACGAGGACCCGAGCAGGATTCGGATCATCAGGTTGATCTCGACCAGGTCGGTCGAGATCAGCTCGCCGCCGATCGCCACGCCGGGGGTGATGTACCGGTGGCGGCCCCACTCGGTCATGTGGCGGTAGTCGTAGTCGACGTAGTCCGGGTCGTCGAACGAGCCCCAGTTGACGAGGTTCGTCTCGCGATAGCCGACCATGTCGTAGCCGGGCAGCTCCTGCAGGAAGAAGTCGTACAGGTCGTCGTGCATCGGCACGCTGCGCTTGACGTAGTCGAAGTAGCGCATCAGGCGCACGTAGTAGTCGGTGCACGTCTGATGGGTGATGTCCGCGCTGCACCCGCCCGGCATGATCGTCGAGGGGTGCGTATGGCGGCCGCCGAACAGGCAGTACATCTCCCGGGTGTACCGCGCCACATGCAGCGTCTCGAGATAGAACTCACCGGTGAACGGGTTGAGCGCGCGCATGATGTCGGCGATCGTCCGGAAGCCGTGGATGTCGCTGCTCGGAGCGGGGGTGTTCTCGGCCTTGGCCAGCAGACTCGGGTTGGTCTCCTTGACCATCTGCTCGCAGAAGTCGACGTTCGCCATGCAGTCGTTGAAGATCGCGTGGTCGAAGATGTAGTCCGCCGTCTCAGCGAGGTTGAACGCCAGGTCGCCGAGCGGCGGCGGCTTGACGCCGTAGGCCATGTTCTGGTTCAGGCACGAGCAGGTGCAGTGGTTATCGCCACAGATGCCGCAGATCCGGCTGGTGATGAAGTGGGCATCGCGCGGATCGATCCCCTTCATGAAGATGTCGAAGCCGCGGAAGATCATCGAGGTCGAGTAGCACTTCAGCACCTGCTGGTTGGAGAAGTCGATCTCCGTGTGGATGCCGAGGCTGCCGACGATCCGGGTGATCGGATCCCACGACATCTCCTTGACCATCACCTTCTGCTGGGTGGGCGTCTCAGTCGCCATCTGTCTGTCTCCTCACTCGGCGCTTGCCGTAACGAACAATCGAAGATGCTGGGTGGGACCCGGGCTCACCACCGTGGCTGGTAGCCGCTCGTGAGCGAGCGGCCCCGGCGGCGCCACTCGGGCTCCTTGTCGAACTTGGTGGCGATGTGGCGGTGGCGGAAGTAGCGGACGAGCGGCCCGTAGGAGACCTGCATCACCCTGGCCGCCCAGCCACCCCACTGGTCCTCGTCCATGAACGGCATGTACTTGTCCGGGAACCCGGGCATCGTGCAGGCCATGCAGATGCCGCCGACGTTCGGGCACCCACCGATGCCGTTCACCCAGCCGCGGACCGGGACGTTGCACTTCACCACCGGCCCCTTGCAGCCGAGCTTGACCAGGCAGCGGTGGTCGGAGCCGTACTCGGTCGCGAAGTCCCCCTGCTCGGCGAACCCGGCGCGGTTGCAGCTCTCGCGGACGGTGCGGCCGAACAGCCACTTGGGGCGGAGCGCCTCGTCGAGCTCGGGCGCGGGCGCGAGCCCCGCGAGGTGCAGCGCCAGGTACAGCAGCGTCTCGGTCATGTTGTCGGGCTGCGCCGGGCAGCCCGGGATGCAGACGATCGGCAGGCCTGCCTTCGACTTCCAGTTCCAGCCCAGGTAGTCGGGCACGCCCATCGCGCCGGTGGGGTTGTTCTTCATCGCCGGGATGCCGCCGTAGGTCGCGCACGTCCCGACCGCGACGACCGCCGCGGCTTTCGGCGCGAGCCGGTCGATCCACTCGTTCATCGTGATCGGCTGCCCGTTCTCCGGGTTGACGGCAAAGCCGGTCCAGTACCCCTCGCCGTTGATCTCCTCGTTGCCGAGCGAGCCCTCGATCACCAGCACGAACGGATCGAGCTCGCCCTTCTCGGCGTCGAACCACGCCTGCGCGTACTCCTGGCCGACCGCGTAGTCGACGACCTGGTTGTGCACGACCACCTTCGGCATCCCCGGGATCGCCTGGAGGATGATGTCCTCGAGGCTCGGGTTGGTGGCCGAGGTCATCGCCACCGAGTCGCCCTCGCAGCTGAGGCCGGTCGTCATCCACAGGATGTGAGCGGTGACGCCCTCGGTCTTCTTCTGCTCGGTGTATGGACTCTCCATCGTCGCCATCGCGGCTCCTCTCTTTCCTCAACAGATCCGCGGCAGCGGGTCGCCGACCAGCTGGTCCATCACCCGCCTGCCGCCAAAGCTCGTCTGCACCAGCACCATCCCGGGCGGCTCGGTCCGCACCTCGCCGATCTCCGCCGCCTGCTCGCACCCCGCGACGTCCCGCAACGCCCGCAGCGCCTCCTCCGCGGCCCCGTCCGCCACGAAGGCGACCAGCTTGCCCTCGTTGGCGACGTACATCGGGTCGATCCCGAGGATCTCCGCGGCGCCCGCGACCTCGGGCTTGACCGGGACCGCTCCCTCACGCACGATCATCGCCACCGACGACGCGCGGGCCAGCTCGTTCAGCACCGATGCCACCCCGCCCCGGGTCGCGTCGCGCATGCAACGCAGCTCGGGGCCGACAGCCTCAAGCAGCGCGTCGACCGCCGGCCACAGCGACCGCGTGTCTGACTCGATCGACGCGTCGAGCTCGAACTCGTCGCGCGCGAGCATGATCGCCGTGCCGTGCTCGCCGATGCTCCCCGACAGCAGGATCCGGTCACCGGGCCGCAGCGCCGCAGGCGACAGCGTCGCCCGCGCGTCCCGCCGCCCGACGCCGGTCGTGCAGACATACATGCCGTCGGCGTGGCCGCGCTCGACGACCTTCGTGTCGCCGGCGATGATCTTCACGCCGGCGGCGCGCGCCGCGGCCGCGATCGCGTCCACCTCCGCCCGCAGCACCTCGGCCGGAAGGCCCTCCTCGAGCACCAGCGACAGGCTGAGCGCGACCGGTCGCGCACCCGACACGGCGAGGTCGTTGACCGTGCCGTTGACCGCCAGCTCGCCGATCGAGCCGCCCGGGAAGCGCAGCGGCTTGACCACGTAGGAGTCGGTCGTCAGCGCCAGCTGGGCACCGTCGACCGTGAACGCAGCCGCGTCGGCCAGCTCGCTCAGGGTGTCGTTCTCGAACGCGGGCGCCAGCAGCCCCTCGATCAGGCTCTGGGTCGCCTTGCCGCCCGCGCCGTGCGCCATGTTGATGTGCTCGTCGCGGAACTTCGGGCGCTTCCCGCGCGCCGTCTCGATGATCCGCTGGATCTTCTGCTCACGGCCGGAGACGACCGCGTCCGCCATCACACGACCTCCCGCTCGCGGGCGAAGATCACCGCGTCCGCCATCACACGACCTCCCGCTCGCGGGCGAAGCGGCCGAAGTTGTAGTACGCGGCGCAGGCGCCCTCGGAGGAGACCATGCAGGTCCCGATCGGCCGCTCGGGAGTGCAGGCCGTCCCGAACACCTTGCACTCCCAGGGCTTGATCACGCCCTTCAGCACCTCGCCGCACTGACACGCCTTGGGATCGGCGACGCGCACCCCGGGGACGCTGAAGCGCCGCTCGGCGTCGAGCTCGGCGTAGGCGTCGGAGATCCGCAGGCCGCTGTGCGAGATGAACCCCAGGCCGCGCCATTCGAAGTGCGGCCGCAGCTCGAACACCTCGGCCATCACCTCGAGCGCGCGCAGGTTGCCCTCATACGGGACGACGCGCTTGTACTGGTTCTCGACCTCGCAGCGACCCTCCGCCAGCTGCCGCAGGATCAGCACGATCGCCTGGAGGATGTCCAGCGGCTCAAACCCCGCGATCGCGACCGGCTTGCCGTAGTCGGCGGGGATGAACTCGAACGGCCTCGCGCCGACGATCGTCGACACGTGACCGGGACCGATGAAACCGTCGAGCCGCAGGTCCGGGGACTCGAGCAGCGCCCGCAGCGGCGGCACGATCGTCACATGGCTGCACATGCACGAGAAGTTCTCGACGCCCTCCGCGCGGGCACGCTTGAGCGTCAGCGCGGTCGACGGCGCCGTCGTCTCAAATCCGATCGCGAAGAAGACCACCTCCCGGTCGGGGTTCTGCTTGGCGATCCGCAGCGCGTCGAGCGGCGAATACACCATCCGGATGTCGGCGCCGTCGGCCTTCGCGTCGAGCAGGCTCCCGTTCGAGCCCGGCACCCGCATCATGTCCCCGAAGCAGGTGAAGATCACGCCTTCGCCCAGCGCCAGCGCGATCCCGTCGTCGACGCGGCCCATCGGGATCACGCACACCGGGCAGCCTGGCCCATGGACCAGCTCGACGTTGGCGGGCAGCAGATCATCGATCCCGTACTTGTAGATCGAGTGGGTGTGCCCGCCGCACACCTCCATCACCTTGTAGTGGCGCCCAGGCTCGACCAGCGACAGGATCTCGGCTGCGACCGCGCGGCCCAGCTCGGCATCCCGGAACTCGTCGACGTACTTCATGACGCCCCGTGCGCGATCGCCGTACCTGCGTGGACGAGCAGCACGTCCCCGAGCGCGACCGGCTCGACGAGCGCGGTCTCGACCGTGGCGCGCGAGCCGCTCACGTCCGCGCAGAGCGCGAGCCCGCGCGCGGGGTCGATCGCCACCACCGTCATCGGCTCGCCGTCATCGCCGCAGGTGATGCAGTGGCGCTCGTCGCAGAACACGGCGGACTCGCTCACTCGATCACGCTCGCCTTCAGCTCCTCGAGCTCCCGCTCATAGTCGGCGCCCATCCGCTCGAGCAATTCACGCGTAGCACGCGCCTCCTCCTCGTCGACCTGCGAGATCGCAAAGCCGACGTGGATCAGCACCCAGTCGCCCGGTCCAACGCCGTCGCCGTCGAGGTCGAGCAGCCCGATGTTGACGTTGCGTCTGACCCCCGCGACATCGACCTTGGCGAGCCGGTTCTGCTCGTCCACCAACTCAATGATCTGCCCGGGGATGGCCAGACACATACGACAGACGCCTCTCCTGGACCACAACCGCCTGCAAGCGGGGCGCACGCAGACACGGTGACCGCTCTGTAGCGATCACGGCGTTTCTAGCACCCCTCACTCGCGGCGGCTGGGCCTCGGTAATTCCCGTTACCTGCCCCGCGGGTCAGTCGCATTACCTCGCAAAACGCGCGCACCCCGGCGGCGATCCGGGCGTAGACTCGCTGCGGCAGGCTCCGAAGAGAGGACTCGAGACAGGCGGCATGTCGAGCGGATCAGCAGACGAGCGCGTGCAGGCCGCACCGGGGTGGCCAGGCCTTGCGACCGCAGCGCGGTCTCCCAGCTCAGCCGCGCTGTTCGGGTATCTGCTCGACCTCGACGACGACCTCGCCGAGGAGCTCGAGGTGCGAATGCGTCCGTCCGCGCGCCAGCACGCAACCGCACGGCTGCTCGACGCGGACCCCGGGGAGTGCGACCTCTCATCCTGGTTTCGAAGCGTGGGACTCGGACCCGGGCTCTTGATCACCGACGGGCTCCTCGCAGTCGACACTCGCGTCGCCGACCGAACGATCACCGAGCTGCTTGGGAGCGGAGACCTGCTTCAGCCCCCCGTCCGCCATGAAGACGAGCTGGTCAAGCACAACACCCGCTGGCGCGCGCTCACCCCCAGCCGCCTGGCGCTGCTCGACGCGGGGTTCGCCGAACGTGTGCGCTCATGGCCGCAGATCATCGGCGCGCTCTACCGCCGCGCCGAGCGGCGGTCCGACGACCTCGACGTGCTGCGCGCGATCTCCTCCCAACCGCGCCTCGAGGTGCGCCTCGTGCTGCTGCTCTGGCACCTGGCCGCCCGCTGGGGCCGCGTCGAGCCGACCGGGTTCCGTCTCGATCTGCCGCTGACGCACAGGCTGCTGGGCCAGCTGGTTGCCGCCGAGCGACCGTCCGTCTCTCACGCGCTGCACCGCCTCTCCGAGGCCGGGATCGTCACCGGCTCGGCCGGAGCCTGGCACCTGCAAGGCTCCGTCGCGGAGCACCTCGAGTCGCTGATCGACCGGACGGCGCGGCTCACGCTGCGCGATCCGGGGGCAAGCCGGCGGATCGCGTGAGCGCATGACGCCGCCGTCCGCGACCGATGGCAGCGACGCTGCGCGGCGGGCGGTGAGCATCATGTGGCTCACCACTGGACTCGGCTGCGACGGCGACTCGATCGCGATGACGTCGGCCACCAACCCGAGCGTCGAGGACCTGCTGAGAGGGTGCCTGCCGGGGATGCCCCCGGTGATCCTTCACAACCCGCTACTGGCCTACCAGAACGGTGACGAGTTCGTCCGCGTGTTCCGCGATGCGGCGTCGGGCCTGCTCGACCCGTTCGTGCTCGTCCTCGAAGGCTCGGTCCCCAACGAGGAGATCAACGGCGACGGGCACTGGGCGGGGATGGGCACCGATCCGGCGACCGGGCAGCCGGTCCTGACGAACACGTGGATCGATCGGCTCGCCCCGAGGGCCGCCGCGGTGCTCGCGCTCGGGACGTGCGCGGCGTTCGGCGGGATTCCCGCGATGCGCAATAACCCGACCGGCGCGATGGGGTTGCGCGACTACCTCGGCTGGAACTGGGCGTCGCGGCTTGGGATTCCGATCATCAACCTGCCGGGCTGCCCCGTGCAGCCGGACAACATCACGGGAACGCTGCTCCAGCTGGTGCTCTATCTGGCGCAGATGGGGCCGCCGCTGGAGCTCGACGAGCAAGGGCGCCCGACGGCGATCTTCGGCCGCACCGTTCACGAGGGTTGCAACCGCGCCGGGATGGCGGAGGCAGGCCAGTTCTCCAGCGCGCATGGCGACGGCCGCTGTCTGGTCAAGCTGGGGTGCAAGGGCCCAGTCGTCAAGTGCAATGTCGCGATCCGCGGCTGGACCAACGGCGTCGGCGGGTGCCCGAACGTCGGCGGCATCTGCATGGCGTGCACGATGCCGGGGTTCCC
>Ga0070739_10006532_pt1 | contig 12810 bp, 17 predicted proteins | sample Coa_R1_7_FD_66445 | JGI IMG/M metagenome (GOLD analysis project Ga0070739, IMG submission 66445) | Surface soil microbial communities from Centralia Pennsylvania, which are recovering from an underground coalmine fire - Coalmine... | ecosystem: Environmental > Terrestrial > Soil > Unclassified ... | reverse complement strand
GCGCAGGGCGAGGATGACGCTTAAACCAACCGCGGCTCCCACTCGGGTTCTCACTCCGACACCACGGCCCACACACCGGACCGTCAGGCCTCATCGGCACCACGTCCAAAGACGCACTAGCCGGCCTCGTCGACGAGACGGGTCCAACCTCCACTCACACCGGCACCGTCCAGGCCATCGCCATCACCGGCCCCGACACCGACGAGCTCATCACCGGCACCCGATACCGACCCATCGCGTACCTCCACTGTCGTTTGGGGGACAGACTCGCTCCCTCGGCGACATGTATGGGCTCGGCTCGTACATCGTCCAGCGATACCGGGGGCTGGCGAAACGATCGATCTATCGAGCCTGGTTGACCGGCGCCGACTGGTTACGTGAGGAGTTCACCGCCGACAAGCTGCATCGTTACACCAACGGTCGATACCACTGGTGGGCGTATGACCGAGTTGTTGCCCGTGAGCGCGCCGCCGGCTTCCACATCCTGGGCCTGATTGACTACAACAACACGTGGGATGGTCACGACCATGCCTACATGCCCCATTACATGATCCGCAAGCTCAGTCATGACTTCGCCAAGTACGCGTACGCCATTGCCCGGCACTACCGGGGCATCATCAACTACTGGCAGGTCTGGAATGAGCCCGACCTTCATCTGTTCTGGCACCCATATCCGAACCCGACGGACTACGCGCGTCTCCTCCGTCGAGCGTACAGGGCAATCAAGCGGGCCAACCCACAAGCGACCGTTGTGTTGGGCGGCCCAAGCGGGGCTGATCCGCATCCTCTGGCCTTCATTCATCGGGTGGTGGCGGCGGGTGGCCGGTTTGACGTACTGTCCGTTCAGCCGTACGAGGATGTTCCCGACCTCAGTCTTCTATCAGAAGTACGCGCACTGCGGTGGTATGGGAAGCCGATATGGTTCACGGAAATGGGATGGGCCGGCGAAACGAACTGCGCCAGCGTGTGTGGCACGGAGCAGTCTCAGGCCGTCCGGCTGGCCCGCCTTTACCTGGTTGCGGCCTACGCCGGAGTTCAGCGCGTCTTCTGGTACGACCTGCGGGACGACGGGACAGGAGCGATTTTTGAGGATCACTTTGGGCTTCTCGAGCACGACCTAGCGGCCAAGCCCGCGTTCGTTGCCTATGAGGTCAGCCGCTATTTTCTCAACCGTGCTACCTTGACCGGCGTGGATACGCTTGGGCCTCAGGTCTTTGCCTTCCGCTTCCGAAACCACGGCGCTCAGTTCGTGGTGGTATGGAACAACGAGCTGGGCTCATACGGTCTTCGGATTCCGTGGAGCTGGGGACCGGCCCGAGTGCTCAATTGGAGTGGTAGGGCGGTCGCCTCCACCGGTGATGGCGTGGTAACGATGACGGCCTATCCGCGATCGATACTCTACATCGTTCCCGACCGCCTCGAGCCGCGGCGATCAATGCCGGGACCTGCCTAGAAGGCCCGAATCGAACCGGCCGTGAACAAGGCGCTATCGACCGGCTCTTCAGGCCGTCTGGCCGTACTGTTGGGAGCGGGTGGCATTCGGGGCTGCGCTCATGCCGGGGCTCTGGTCACCCTTGAGGAATACGGTGTGCGGCCCGAGATCACCGTGGGAGCCAGCATCGGGTCATTGTTCGGCGCCGCTTATGCCGCCGGATGGTCGGTTGACCGCATCGCCGCGATGGTATTCGACGCACCGAAGCGCGCCGTGGCGGAGTTCTATAGCAATAGGCTGCGGATAGATCGGGGCACCCACATCGGATCCATCCTGATGGATCTGGGCGACGAGACGCGCATTGAAGACCTTCCCAAGTGCTTCGCCTGCATGGCAATCGATCAAGAGTCGGGTGAGGTGCGAGCCTTCAGCCGAGGGCCCCTTCTGCAGGCGCTGCAGGCCAGCATTGCGCTCCCGCGGATTGCGCGTCCCGTGGTCATCGACGGCCGCCGGTACATTGACGGTGGCCTCAAGGGCCCGATTCCATCCATCGTTGCCCGGGACCTCGGTGCGACCGCCATCATTCGCGTTGAGCTGACCGGGTGGCGGGGATCGGCGACGCGACATGGGAAGAGGCGGCAACCACCGCTCATAGCGTCGGCGTCGAGGTACTCGACCGTGCCGTCCGTTGTTGGAGCGACATCCAGCGACGAGTGGGCCGTAACGCCCCGGTTCTTTGGTCTATCCTGCAACTCTCCCTTTGGAGCCGTTTTCGCGTACAGGAGAGGGGAGAAGGCGATGCGGCGGCACATGGAGCAGTTCGAGGTCGGCTAACCCCATCCGCACCTGGGTCTCTGCGGCCGCCGAATCGTCATCAAGCATTCAGGCTTAAAGAGGCAGCGCAGTTGTGTTGAAACTGTGGAGCTCTTTGGCTCCGGGTCTTGACAAATTCTCCGTTCGGCGCATGGCACAGTTCGTGCAATTCATGTCAAGTTCCCTGACGGGGGACCCCCATTCGTCAGGCAAGCCGAACCAATGTTTGGAGTTTGAAACATGCCAACCCAGGTAGTTTCCAACGGCGACGGAGACGGAGCCAGCACCGCTGTGGGCGCAAGCGCCCTCATCCAGACCATTGTCTGGTCGGTGGTTGTGCTCGTGCTGCTGGTCGTCGGGATCCTTCTTCTCATTCACTTCAAGATTCTCTAAGCGCCGAGCAGAACCAGGAGAAACCCGCAAAATGCCAACCCGAATCGTCGAGGAAGAGCCACGCACCGTCGTTCGCGGTGGAGGCTCATCCGGTACCACGATCATGCTGATGACCCTGGTGGCCCTCATTGTGATCGCCCTGGTCGTCCTCATCATCTTGCACGCGACAATCGGCGTTCTTTAGGAGGTAAGGAATGGTTGAAGAGCGACGGGAGGTCGTGACAAACGAGTACGTAGAGCCGACCCCGGTTCAGGAGCGGGTCGTTGAGCCGGCGCCTGTGCAGGAGCGGGTCGTAGAACGACCTGTGTCGAGAGTGGTGGAAGAGCCTGCCACGAGCTACGTCCGACGCGACCCAATGGTCAACACCGTGGCCGCCAGCTCCATGATTCAAACGGTGGTGTGGGCGGTGGTGGTGTTGGTCCTGCTGGTGGTGGTCATCCTCGTACTGCTCCACTTCAAGATCATCTAGCCGCTCGCCGCTACACCCAGAAGTCTCAGTTCCAGCCGGTCGAACCTTCGAAACCGTCGAATACAAAGGAGATAAGCCATGGCCAACCTTTTGTGGATTGTTGTCGCGATTCTGCTCATCTTCTGGTTGTTGGGTCTGACGGCCTTTCATCTCGGCACCATCGTCTGGTTGCTGTTGGTACTGGCCATCGTTGCCGCCATCATCAGTGTCTTTTCAGGCGGCTACTTCAGAACCTGAGCAGGTAGCTCACAGGTAGGCGAAGCCGGCCCTCAATCGGGGCCGGCTTTCTTCGTCTGTAGATGGAAGCCCCGAAGGGAGATCACGACTGCAGTCTACCGAGGCCGCCTACCAGGTAGGCCAGCCCCAGCATCGTTCCCGTTTGATGGTGAGGAACGTGGGCGGCGACTTCACCTGCGCTGCCCACAGCTACTCTGCAGCCGGAGGTCTCGAGGGCCTTTCCTCCTCCTCAGGGAGCTCGACCGTGTCGGGAACGGTGGCTGTAGGCAGGGGCCGGCGCAGCACGAAGTAGCTGTAGGCCTGCGCAGTCACCACGTGCAGAAGTCCAGTGATTGGGATGGCCAGGAAAGCACCCCAGAACCCCCCGACCTCGAAGCCGATGAGAATGGCCACCATGGCGACGATGGGATGAATCCCGACGAATCGTCCCGTGATGCGTGGCCCGACGACGTTCTGCTCGATCTGTTGGATGACGACAAAACACGCCACGACGATGAGCGTCTTGAGAATCGGCTGCGTGAATAGGGAGAGCAGGATGGCGGGAATCGAGGCCAGGACGGGGCCCACGACTGGAATCGACTCCGCGATGAAGGCGAAGATGCCGATGAGAACGGCGTAGGGAAGACCGAGGACGTAACTGACGGTTCCGGCCAAAATGCCGATAGTTATCGCCACGATGACCTGGCCACGAATATAGCCACCGAGCACCTGGTCCAGGCTCTTGACAAAGAACCATACCTGCTCACGGTTGCGTTCGGGCACGATTCCCATGGCCCAACCGATAAAGCGCCCTCCGTCGAGCAGAAGGTAGAACGACATCACCAGGACGATGAAGAGGTCGAAGATCACGTTGATGGTGCTGGTCAGGATGGTGACCGCGTTGTTCAGGACATTAGCCCCCTGACCGGAGGCGGAGTTCACAGCCTGGCCAAAGAGATTGCGAAGGCTGACGGGAATGTGGTGCTGGTCAAGACGCGTCTGCAGCCCCAGGAGCACGATCGGGGTCGATTTGACGATCGAGCGCAGATGGAGGGCTGCGGTGTTGAGCTTCTCGGCCGCCCTTAGCACTTTGAGTGCATCGTGGCCCGGCGACGTGGCGCTGCTGGTGCTTGAGGCCGCCAGATCGGCGTTCGCCTTGGCCAGCGCCGACTTCAGGTTTGAGATGTCACGACGGAGCGGTGCCACGTAGCTGGGTGGAACAGCTGTCGAAGCGGCGATGGTTGGATGCGGATGGTTGTTGGTGCTGTGGGATGTCGTCCCGGAACCTCTAACTGCCGTACCCCGCTCCAAGGGCGGAAGATAATACGACACCAGATCCTGAACGAGATGCGGGAGGTTGTTTCTGGCCGGCTTGTTGGTGCAGAAGGTAGCGACACCCGGGGAGCCGACCAGCGCCACGGCGCCACAGAAGTCGGTACCCGAATTCATCTTGCTGCTGTAGCTCTTGGCTACACTCACAATCTGTCCAGTCTGACTGTCGAAGGCCTGGACGTTGGCCAGATGAGCGGGATTCTTGATGGCGTTTGCCAGGGAGCGAGTCTGAGTGATCAATGGCGCGGTGAGGAGAGCACCCACACCGGCAAGGAGAGACCCGACGATGATGTAGGTGATGAGAACAGACAGAATCCGCGGCAGCCGCAGGATGCGGTCGAAGCGGTCCACCACCGGCGTCAGAATGTAGGCCAGGATCGCGGCCAGGATGACCAACAGCACCGGCGCGAAAAATCGCTGGATGACGCCCAGTGCCAGTACCAGGCAGGCATACCCTGCCAGCAGCGCGAGGAGAATGGTGAGGATTCGAGTCCAGTTGGCGTTTCGCATAGTTCGCGTCGGTGTTACTTAGCCACTCGACTCTTGACCTTCGTCACTGCGGTGGTACCGAAGTATAGACAGGCGCCGTGACGGGCTTCCCAGGACCCGGCGGCCATTGCCGACAAGGAGCCTGTAGTGCATGCTCGGGAGCGCTCCCGCATTGCACGGGGAACGCCTCCTTCTCAGCAAGGCATCCATATGCCAAATCGTGGCCGGTCCGTAGCCGCTAGGGATGGTACGAACCGTGGAGCAACCACTTCGGTCGGCCATTACCCGAGTGGTGGCACACCGCCCGGCTTGCAACTGCGCGCACTTACCGTGTGTAGAGCCGGGCTAGTGGTTGGAATGCGCCTTCGTCGCCCAGTACGCCTCGGCTTCCTGCTCCATCTTGGCGAGTCTTGTGTAGTAGTCAGGATACTCGCACAGGTGTGCCCACGCGATCTTGCCCGTCATCTGCAAATCGCCATGGGTAACGTTCGTCCTGGCGTCGTCCGATCCATGCTCCATCTCAACCCCCAGTCCCATCCGGAATTGCTCGGGATCGACGGTGCGCCAGTCGATCCCTATCGCATCGCCGATCTGCCTGGCTTCCTCTAACGTGAACTCTCGGCCACTCGCCATGCGTTACCTCTCGCGACTCTAGTCAGCTCCAGGCACCCAACGTGCTCGTCCTCAACCAACGGAGCTTGGGGGATACCCGACCGGCACTCACAGTACATCCTGAGCTCGCTCCGGCGTCTGCAGCACTCATGTGCCTCAGGAAACCAGGCCCTCAAGTCTTGACTGGTGTACTTCCCGCGATACCGAAGTATAGACAGCGAACGGCGGCCGCTCGATCTCATTACCCTCACGCTCAGGAGGTCACCCGGAATCGGCGTTGGTTCTCGTGCGATCTTTCCCCCTCACTGCTCACGGACGGCTACGTATACTCGGTCATGGTCGTGAGCGGCTCCGGCATGGAGCTGGAGGGCGTTCGACGAGAGCTTGAGCAGCTAGAGCATGAGAGGCTCGCTCCCTGGGCCGCGCGGAGTGATGCGGGTCGTGGCCGAGCGCGGCTCGAGCCGCTCTCTCCGGTCCGGACCGAGTATCAGAGGGACCGTGACCGGATCATTCACTGCAATGCGTTTCGACGCCTGAAGCACAAGACGCAAGTATTCATCGCCCCTCGCGGCGAGCATTACGCCACACGGCTGACGCACGTGCTCGAGGTGGCGCAGGTGGCTCGAACAATAGCCCGGGCTCTGCGCCTGAACGAGGACCTCGTGGAAGCGATTGCCCTTGCCCATGACCTCGGACATGCGCCGTTTGGACACGCCGGTCAGAGTGCACTTAACGAGCACCATCCCCGTGGGTTTGCCCACGACAAGCAGAGTCTCCGGGTGGTGGAGAAGCTCGAGCGCGACGGTCAAGGGCTGAACCTCACCTGGGAGGTACGGGAGGGTATCCGCACGCACCGAAAGCCGCGCTTCAGCATCGCCGGGGTCAGCGAAGACCCCTCCACCACCTTGGAAGCCGAGGTGGTGAAGCTTGCGGACGGCATCGCCTACATCAATCACGATATCGACGACGCCGTGCGCGCCGAGGTGATCAGCCTCGAGCAGGTTGCGGGAGACCGGGCTCGCGTGCTCGGGAGAGGAAGGTCAGAGCGCATCAACGCCATCGTCTGCGACATCATCCGCACGAGTCGTGGCCGGCCGGCAGTAGAGATGTCGCCGCCGATTCTGGAGGCCGTGGATGCTCTGCGCGACTTTCTGTTCGAGAACGTGTACCTGAGCCCGGTCGTTCGAGCCGAATATTCCCGCGCACACCGTGTCGTGTCGGAGCTGTACCTGCACTTCTGCATGCACCCTGAGGAGATGCCCGAAACCTATGTTCGAGAGGCAAGCGCGCTGTCAGTCGAACAGTCGGTATGCGACTTCATCGCGGGGATGACCGACCAGTACGCGCTCAACACCTTCGAAGTGACGTTTGTTCCCAAAATGTGGAGCTTTTGACGGTCGTTCTCCCGAGTTTACCTGACTATAATGGGCAATGATTTTGCCAGGCGGTGGATGCGTGGGGGCCACCGAGGTTGCGCTCGGGCCCCAGTGTCCCGTTAGCTCCGTCTCAGCCTGACCCAGTTCATTGGCAACCACCTCGGATCTCCCTAAGCCTCCCAGTGCCAGGAACCGGCCGGCAATCCCGCCGGCGGCCCTCGATCCCGATTCTGTCATCGTCATCGACGCCGCGGACGATGAGCTGGATGCGGTGGCGACGAAGTTCGCCGCAGCCGGCATCGGCGCCGAGGAGACGTCCCTCGATGATGATGTGTCCGAGGAGGCACTGGAAGATATTCTCAACGCTGAAGGCCCGGGGGTTGCCGACCCGGTGCGGATGTATCTGCGTGAGATTGGACGGGTGCGACTGCTCTCGGCGCAGCAAGAGGTCCAGCTGGCGGACCGGATCCGCTTGGGCGACGCGCAGGTGGAGCGGAAGCATCGCGGAGAGCCCTACGACCAATCGATGATCGACGACGGGATGACGGCCAGGCGAGAGCTGACGGAGGCCAACCTCCGTCTGGTCGTGTCGGTGGCCAAGAAGTATATCGGCCGTGGAATGACGCTGCTGGATCTCGTCCAAGAGGGCAACATTGGATTGATCCGGGCAGTGGAGAAGTTCGACGCCGGAAAGGGGTACCGCTTTTCCACTTACGCCACCTGGTGGATTCGCCAGGCCATCACCCGCTCGATTGCCGATCAGGCACGAACTATTCGCATCCCCGTGCACATGGTCGAAACGATCAACAAGCTTCAGCGAGTCTCTCGGCAGCTGCTGCAGGAGCTGGGTCGCGAGCCCACTTCCGATGAGGTTGCCATAGCTATGGAAGTGGCCCCCGAGCGCGTGCGGGAGATCGCGTCGGTGGCTCAACAGCCGGTGTCCCTGGAGACGCCGATCGGCGCCGAAGAGGAGGGGCACCTGGGCGACTTTATCGAGGACAAGGGCGTCGAGGCCCCGGCCGAGGCTGCCTTCCAGCAGCTCCTGCGGGAGTCCGTTGAGGACGTCATCATGTCTCTTCCGGTTCGTGAGCAGGAGGTGTTACGGCTCCGCTATGGATTGGACGACGGCAAGATTCGGACGCTCGAGGAGGTGGGAAGGAGCTTTAATGTCACACGCGAGCGGATCCGGCAGATAGAAGCCAAGGCACTGCGCAAGCTTCGCCACCCGTCGAGGAGCAAGAAGCTCAAGGACTACCTATAGTCGCAGTGGCACGGGCGGGAAAGCAGCTCACACGAAGGTGACGGTGGCGACTCGAGGTTGCGTTCCTCGGCCAATTCTCCCGCCGGACTGACGTCTCGCATCACAGTAGGCTATGCTTCGGGAGGCGCCGCAGGTGACCGAACAAGTGGGGGAGGCGAGACAGGTGCGAGTCACAGTCGTCAACAACGATACAGACTTTCTCTCCTTGATGAAGGAGGTCCTTGCCGACCGAGGCTGGGAGACGACTGTGATTCGGGAGAGCGGCAGCGCATACCGGCTTATCAAAGAGCATCAGCCTGACGTGTTGCTGCTCGACATCCGTATGGAAACTCCGGAGTCCGGGTGGAACGTGCTCGAGCTCTTGAAATTGGACCCTGAGACCCGGGACATACCGGTGGTGGTTTGCTCGGCGGCAGCTCTCGACGTCAGGGCGAAGGAGGAGTGGCTGCATGACCGGGGCATTGACGTCCTGGTCAAGCCGTTCGAGATTGACGATCTCTATCTGGCCGTCGAGAAGGCGATGCTCAACCGCGAGGGCGAGCATGTGCGCACGATGGATGGAAAGGTGTCGGGTTCAACGTAAGCCTCATGGAGGGAGAAGCGATGTTCAATGAAATGCTGGAGATCGACGAGGTTTGCACGGCGGATTCGGTGGCCGAGGCGAATCGGCTGCTACAGGACGGGTGGGAGCTGATAGGTTTCCATCCGGCGCCCTCGAGCACCGTCGGGATAACAACCATCTTCGTTCTGGCGCGCGTCTCCTACGGCGATGAGGACGAGGAGGAAGTCGACGACGAAGAAGACGATGGGGACGGCTTTTGAGCCCTTGGGGTCGCTAACCTCTCTCAGCTGAGCCCCTTCCATCGCCGCTTGCACAGCGCACTGGCGATGTCCTCTGGGGTGCTGACGGCCTCGGGCACGTTCGGCCGCAAGCTTCTTCTTCTCCTCTAGAATGCGAGATCCAAGAGGAGACCGGGATGGTCAGATGGGCTGGGCCCCCGGGTGCCATGTTCGACGGGGATGGCGGTCAGCCGGCTCTCCGCCTTGAGACGGTACGATAGCGCATAGTCGATCCGGTCTTCGTGAGGCCACTCCGCCTCGCTCCCACCCCATCGGTCGACGAACCCCGCAGCGAACAACAGCAGCATTGGTTCGTCGTCACAATGGCTGTTGAAGTCGCCGACGATGATGGCTGGTTGGTTTCGAGCCTCTACGAGTCTTACCAACAGGCGCGCCTCGAGCAGCCGCGCTTTCTCACGGAGCGGGAAATGAACATTGTGTACGTCGATCCCTGCCAGGGACGTCGTTAGGATGACTCTTGATGGCCCAGCGCCTGGGAATCTGGATACTCGTGTGAACCACGTCTGGTCGAGCGGCTTAGGCGAGAGGAAGGCCAGCCCCTCGACGGCTCCAGGCATGGAACTCACTGAACCGGCCGGCTGGAAGACAAAGTTCATGGAGGATGCCTGGGCGAGCCACCGCGCCTGATTGTGACCGGGGAGATCGAGGACTCCATGCCTCACCTCTTGGAGTGCAACCAGGTCTGCCCCCGATCCGCGTATTAATGAGACGAGTCTGGTGCGTCGTCGTCGCCACTCGCCACTGTAGTTCCAGATGTTGTAGCTGAGCAGCCGCAGGTGCCGGGAGTGGCGACTCAGATCAGGCTCCGTGCCACTTATCCAGGTGGGACACGAACCTCGTCGACTCCTCTCAGGTGGCCTGCCAGCTCGGCGATGATCGGGGCATCCCGTCCGACCTCCTCCATGGCATCTTTGACGGTTACCCAGCTCACATCACCCTCGGGCGACGATCGCGCATCGCCGCCGACGATGGCGGCCTTCAGGACGATTCGAACAATGCCGCGATCGACCGGCGCTCCAGCTCCGCTATAAACCTTGAGGATCTCGTCGGGCTCGACCACGTATCCGGTCTCTTCCCAAACCTCACGCCTCAATCCATCCTCCACACGCTCGCCCCAGTGAAGATGACCACCTGGAAGCACAAGAGCTCCCTGCGCATGGTCACGCACCATCAGCAGCAGATCGCCCCTGACAATGATGGCGGCAGCGCTGACGAAGGGAGGCATGCGATCCAGGCTCAGCGTGCCCAATGTCGAAACCAAGGCCCGAGCCAGCAGGCGTGAGACCCGGTACTGCCAGACCCGGAATCTCAAGCGGGCGGGGATGCCGTGGCTGGTGTCGAGGGCGAAGGCTCGCAAAGGCAGCTCGCCAGGAGGTCAGGCAGCTCCGTTCTGAACCGCGATTTGGCGAGTACCCGGCTGCAGCCGGCGTGTCGGGCCCGCGCCCGGCTGTCGAGATCGACGTGGGGGCCGAATGCGATGACCACACCGCCGCGTTCTCTCACAGAGCGGACGTCGTTCTCCCAGGGGCCTTCGATTTGAAGATCGAGAAGGCCGAGGCGAGCACCGTCAGGTACGGGATCCCCCGGGTTTATGAATACGACGCTGACTGACAGGCGGCGCGCCGCGGTGGCGACCATGGACATGAAGTAAAGGTCGCTGATCCAGGCCACGACCGTGGGCTGCTGGCTACCATGATTTGAGGTCACGCCAGTCATTCTATCGAGCGATCAACTATACACCTGTCATGGTCTGAGGAGGAGGAATAGGTTTTGGATGGTCACATTGACGAGGAGCGAGCTCGCTATTTCCGCGCCCAATTTCCCACATTCGACCGCGTCAGATACCTGAACTCCTGCTCCCTGGGACCGCTCAGCCGAGCATCGCGTCAGGGACTCGAACAGTATGCGGAACACTGGGAGACGTACGGAGCTCCCGCCTGGTGGCTGGAATGGATGCCGCGAATCGAGCACATCAAGCAGCTGTTCGCCCGCCTCGTCGGCGCCTCAGACCGGTCGGTCACGATTCATCACTCGATCTCGTCGGCACTTTCGACCATCGCCAGCTGCATTGACCACACCCACCGGCCGAAGGTGGTGGTATCGGAGCTGGACTTCCCCACCATCGCCTATCAGTGGCTGGCGCGCCGTGACGTCGAGGTTACCTTCGCCAGAACTGAGGACGGAATCACCGTCCCAATTTCGGAGTATGAACGGCTGATAGACGAACGCACTGCGCTGGTGGCGACCTCGCACGTCTTTTACGCCACGGGGGCACGACAGGATGTGAAGGCGATCGCGACAATTGCGCACCAGAAGGGGGCAGTGGCAGTTGTCGACGGCTATCACGCCGCGGGAGTCATCCCGGTGGACGTCAAATCGCTGCAGGCGGATTTCTATCTTTCGGGGACGCTCAAGTGGCTCTGTGGTGGCCCCGGTCTGGCCTTTGTCTACGCGGACGAGGAGCAGTTGGCGGATCTGGCTCCCGGAGCGACCGGATGGTTCGCCGCCCGCGACCAATTTGCCTTCGATACCATGGACTTTCAACGAGCGGAATCCGCCGACCGGCTTCAGATGGGCACCCCCTCGATTCCGACGCTCTACTCCGGGATCCCGGCGCTGGAGCTTATTCTCGACGCCGGCGCCGACTCCATCGCCCACCGCGTCGCTTCGCTCGTGTCACGCGCTACCGAGGGAGCCTGGAGTCGCGGCTTTGAGGTAACGACGCCAAACCAGGCGTCCCAGCGGGCGGGCATCGTCATGATCCGAGCGGAGGAGCCGCAGCGCGCAGCGGATTACCTGGCCCAACACTCCGTCGTCGCCGACGCGCGCTTGGGCAGGGTGAGGTTGTCACCCCACTTCTTCAACACCGAAGAGGACATCGACGTGAGCCTCGCCGCCTTGGAAGAGTATGGGGGCGTCGTCGCAGTCTAGTGCGTCGACGTGTACAGGCGGCGTGAAGGCGATTGAGGTCGGCAGCCTCGAGTGTCGATTCGACCTCTACTTGGTGCCGAGGATTTCGAGAAGCGTGCGCAGACGGTCCATGGCGGTCTCGGCCACGGTCACCGCCGCCCGTTTGGAGGCGTCATCCGTTTCACGGGTCCAGCGTCGGATATCCTCCGGCGAGACCTGGCTCCAACGAGCATCCGCCCGGATTCGGAGGCCGACGCGCTTCACCGGATTGTCGGCGGCACGCCTGCTGGCAGCCGGTTGGGGCGTGTGTCCGAGCTCGTCGGCAAGTGTCTTGAGCTCGACCGTGCGGAGGAAAGGATTCCTGTCCTTCCCGCCGTACGTCTTCAGCCGGCCTTCTTGGACCCAGGTCAGTATCTCGTCGAGGCCCACACCCAGCATCTCGGCCGCAAACGTCGCGTCTACAAAGGGGTACCGAGTGTCGGTCATGGCTCGGGCGAGGCCAAAGCCTCCGCGCTAGCCTTTGGCGACTCCGGCCTGACAACGTCCAGCCCAGACGCGGGAGTCGTCCGCCGAATGCACGTCATGCTTCGGTTGGGGCTCCGCATTGAGAGGAGTGACGGCATCCCGTGGACTCGCCGCCAGGAC
>Ga0070739_10006531_pt1 | contig 12810 bp, 12 predicted proteins | sample Coa_R1_7_FD_66445 | JGI IMG/M metagenome (GOLD analysis project Ga0070739, IMG submission 66445) | Surface soil microbial communities from Centralia Pennsylvania, which are recovering from an underground coalmine fire - Coalmine... | ecosystem: Environmental > Terrestrial > Soil > Unclassified ... | reverse complement strand
GCCAGATAGTCGATCGTCAGGTTCTCGTCGCGCGCCGCCTCAAGCAACTCAGGGATCAGCTTGCCGGGCGGCACCAGGTCGCTGAAGTAGTCGTCCACGAGGAAACACGTGCTGATGCGCGGGCGCGGCGTGGGATGCCGCTCGGTGAAGGCCGCCATGGCGGTGCGATACCAGGGCGCGATGTGCCTTATCCGCTTGCGCAGGTGACCAAGGCCCAGCTTGAAGTCCTCCATGTAGAGGTGGTCCAGCTCGATCGACAGGTGCGAGTACGCCACGTCCTGGGTACGCCGCTGCGCTGCGACCTCGTGGAAGCTGGTGTCCATGGGTGTCACGAACCTTCCCACAAACGCTGATCGGTGACGATCTTCACCAGCTCCTCGAACGCGTCGACCGTGGCCTGGTTCGCGATCTCCGTGACGTGCACGTCCCGGTTGAGGATCAGCTGCTCGCGCCACTGGAGCACCGGGTCGAGCGGGACCGTGCCGATGCGCAGCGCCCTGCCTAGCTCGAGCTTCGCGGCCGTGCGCTCCAGATCCTTGTCCACCTCGGCCAGCCACGTCTGCTGCGAGCTGCGCAGCCCGGCCACATCGGGGCCGTGCGGGTCGATCACGGCGGTGCGCACGAAGCGGATCATCGAGCGCATCTCCTCCTCGTTGTGCCCGGTGCTCTTGCCGGACTCAAGGAGGCCGTGCTCGCCGTATACCAGGCTGTTGGCCGCGATGACGTGCTGCCGGGTCCACTTGTGGAAGACCAGCCAGCGCGTCGGGACGCTGCGCAGCGCCGGCCGCGCGGTGGCCTGGAGCACCAGCTCGACCGCGAACGAGCGGCCCGCGCTCAGGTCCACCACGCACAGGTCGAACTCCTCGTCGAGGCGCACGAGCAGATCGACGCAGCGGTTGACGATCGCCCGGTCGATGTCGAACTCGGCGCCGCCGTGGCTGCCGGGCAGCAGGATGAGCGAGCCGTCGCCCGGCCTGCGGCGCAGGTACTCGTGGCTGGAGTCTTCCCACACGTCGATGCGGCGGGCGGCCGGAGCCAGCCCGCGCAGGTAGTCGTGCAGTCCGTCACCGCGCACTCCGCGCCTGGCGTCTTCGAGGTCGAAGATCGAGCCGATGGTCGGCGAGCCGAAGTCGAAATCCAGATAGCAGGTGTGGTTACCGCGCAGCGCCGAGCGATAAGCCAGATTGGTGCTGGTCACCGAGCGCCCGGTGCCGCCCTTGTCGGAGACGGAGAACACGAGCATCGGATCACAGCCCCTGACCGGCGACGTCCTGGCGGGCCAGCGCGTTCTTGTCCAGCTGGGTGACCGCCGCGACGCACAGCGCGATGGCGGTGGACGGCTGGTCCTCGATCAGATCGCGGGCCCGCTGCAGGGAGTCGCGGATCTCCATCAGGCTGCTCTGCAGCCCGGAGTTGAGCGAAGGGGTCGTCATCATCTGCTGGTTGAGAAGGTACTCGGCCTCGCTGACCATCGCGGTCGCGGTGCTGGACAGGATCGGCGCCCGGGTCTGCCGGCGCACCAGCGTGTCGGCCGAGGTCACCAGCGCGTCGACCACGCTGGCCGTGAAGCTCCACGACGGCTTGACCGCCTCCTCGGCCGGCCGGCCGAAGAGGCGGGCCGGGTTGTCCCACAGCCCGCGCGCGTCCGGGTCGCTGATCTGGCGGCGGGTCAGGTGGTTCCAGATCTCCGTCGACAGCCCCAGCATCCGGTCGCGCACCTCGGCGTTGCCGGTCAGGCTCGCCAGCTGGGTGCTGCGCTTGAGCAGCAGCGGGGCGAAGTCCGGGATGCGCAGCGCCATGGTCGGCCCGAGCTTCTCGGAGCCGTCGAGGGCGTTGAGCAGGCCGGGCGAGTGCATCGCGACCGCCGGGTCGTCGCGCAGATGGCGGCGGGTGATGCGGACCCGGTTGGCCAGCTCGCCGAGCAGCGGCTCGACCCGGCGCACGGTGTCCTCGGTGCCGGACCGGTCGCGCAGGTCCCGGATCAGCACCGCGCAGATCAGCAGGCTGAAGTAGTCGGACTCCACGCCGTCGGGGGTGACCCACGGCAGGTCCTCCACCGGCCAGCGCCCGCCTCCGGTCGGATCGAACCGGGCCAGCCGCGAGTAGTACAGCTGCACCAGGTTGCGCCGGGTGTCCAGGTTGTTGGCGAGGCGCTCCTGCTGCGGGTTGAGCAGGCCGAGCACGCGAGTACGCTCGCTGATGAGCTGGTCGATGGAGTCGAGCGCCACCAGCGTGTGGTACAGGTACGGGGCGGACAGCGCCACCCCGTCCGGCTGCACGCCGATCTCGGTGCCCGGCACGTCCAGCACGATCTTCGGCGCGTCAGACGCGATGCCCCAGGTCCAGCCCACCTCGAACAGCAGGTTCGGGTTGTCCAGCTCCTCGGCCCTGGCCACGCCCATCCGCGCCTCGGACAGCCGGCTGCGCACCGATCGCATGCGCTCGTTGAAGTGTTCGATGATGCGGCGCTGGGCCACCTTCTCCTGATTGAGGTGCTCGATCAGGGTGCGGCCCTCGCGCGAGTCGGGTTCCAGGGTGTTGATGGTGAACCCGCGCAGCATGCCCACCAGCGCGGCGGTCAGCCGGGTGCTGGTGCGCTCCCGGATGTCGATCACCCGGTTGCGCCACTGGCCCTTGGTGGTGGGCGCGTTCGCGTACACGTCGAGGAAGCCGAGCGCGGAGAGGCACAGCGAGACCGAGGACGCGTACGACAGCAGGATGTGGGTGTCGTGCTGTGCCTCGGTGAGCTGGTCGTTCGGGTCCAGCGGCACGCAGTAGCTGCCGCCGCCGAACAGGGGCGACCCGTCCGAAGCGGTGTACTTCTCCAGATACTGTTCCAGTGCGAGGACGAGGGTCCGGGGGACCTGGACGCTGTCGCCGAACGGGCGCAGCGACTGCAGCACGTCCTCGGCCGTGTCGTCGGGCAGCTCTACTCGCAGAACCGTGATCCCGGTGGCCGGCCGCAGGAAGCACAGCAGCTGCTCCGCGTCCGTGATCGAATTCGCCTCGCGCTGGCCGCCCCAGCGCCACTTGCGGTCGCGCATGGTGTACTCCGCGGCCGACCGCCAGATCTCCAGCAGCTGCCGGCGGGGCTGAATGTTGTCCATGCCTGGCATAGGCCCTGCCCTCCCGTTTGCCTCTCCGGACCGCTCGACGTCCTTATTGCGCTCTTCCCACGGCGACGATCATGCCGGTGTACCCCGGGCGCAGCGGCGCGGGCCGCATCTCGATCCGTTCCACCCGCAGATCCGTGCTCACCGCGCCGAGGCAGGCCCGGACCTCCTGCTGCCCCACCGGTGTCGCCGGAAAGCGCACTCCAGCCACGTCGTACCCGTCCGACTGCTCCATGAAAGCCGCCGCGAACGGGGAACCGGGTCGCAGGGCTCGTACGAAGCAGCCGACCGCAGACTCGAACTCCGCCGGATCCTGGGAGATCGACTCGGCCACGAAGAACATGGTGCCCAGATCCCAGCGCGAGCGCGGCAGCTCGAAGACGCTGCCCTGCATGACCTGCACCCGTTCGGCGAGCAGCGCGCGCGCCTTGGCGAAGTCGCCGTGCCGGGCGAACGGGGAGACGACGTCCCAGAACGGCTCCCAGCGCTCGGGCAGCTCGGCGGTGTGGGCGCGCAGGAACTCCACATTCGAGGCCGAGTGCTCGAGCAGCGTCACCGTGCGGCTGTGCGGAAGCATCGCGAGCGATGGATAGAGGTTCGGCCCGGCGCCGACGTCGATCGCGTCCCCGGCGGAGCGTTCGCCCGTCTCCCGGGCGAACCAACCGGCGACGAGTTCGAGGATCTCCCTGTCGTCGTCCCGCAGCTGCTGATAGTTGTGGTCGCAGTAGTCCACCGCGGCGAACTCGTCCCACGGAAACTGCGCGTTACGCGCCGGAACCGGGATTGCGATCTGCGGTCCGTTGGTCGGCATATGGGGTCCATGAGGGTAAAGGTCTGAATTGACAGTGCGTCAGGCGCACTTGGGCTCACAATACCCGTTTGATCTCACGCGCATCGGGTATTGAATCTAGCTTTTCTTGCGCGCTGCTCAACGCGTGATTGCGTAAGGCATGTCCTACGTCTCCTACGTCCACTCCGCGTCGACTCCATCGTCCCCCGAGGGGGCGGGGTGGCGGTACCGGGCGTTCGTCATAATCATCCGGTCCGCCTCTGGGCCGAAGTAATGCGGGCGGAAGCCGCACACGTGGAAGCCCAGCCGCTCGTAGACGTGGATTGCGACGATGTTGTCCGGGTCCACGAAGAGCCGTACCTCGCGCGCGCCGTCGGCGGCGATCCGGCGCACCGCCTCGCTTACCAGCTCGCGTCCGTAACCCGCGCCGCGGGCGTCCGGCAGTACCCCGAGCCCGAGGATCCAGCCCACCTTCGGCCGTGCGGCCAGCGCCCCGAGACAGTAACCGATCAGCCGATTGCCGTCGTCGGCGACCACGCAGTGCCTTGAGTGCACGTCCATGAGCTGTCTCAGCGCGAAGTACGGATAGGCGAGCCGGCCGAACACCAACCGGTCGACCCGGTGCAGCGCGCCGATGTCGTGCTCCGTCGCGGGCCGGATCGTCACCACAGCAAGCTCCCGCTCGACCGAGATCCCGCCCTCGCCGCATCGTTCGTCACCGTGCACTGGCACGCGCCTCCCCGCAGCTCGGCAAATCGAATTCACATCGTAGAACTCGAAATTGCCGGGCGAAACCGGCGGTGGAGGCGTGCGGGCGCGCCATCAGGCCGCCGGGGCCGCAGTGCGGTGCCTGAGTTTCAGAAGATGTACAGCGTGATCGTCGAGCCGTAGTCGACGCTCGAGCCGCCGCCCGGCGACTGCCGGCCGACGTTGTCGACGAACGGGAGCAGCCGCGTGGTCTGCACGGAGAAACCCTGGGCTTCGAGCGCGGCGGTGGCGTCCTCGACCGTCATCCCGGTCACGTCGCGCACGACGACCTGCTTCGGGCCGCTGGAGATGGTCAGCGTCACGGTGCTGCCCGCGGGCGCCGATCCGGTGGGCGTGTAGGAGACCACTGAGCCCTTCGGCGCCGTGCTCGAGGCGGTCTGGTCGGCGGCGATCGCGACGGTGAAACCGCGCTGCTGGAGCGCCGAGGTCGCGTCGTCCTGGGTCTGGCCGGTCACGTCCGGCACCGACACCTTCTGCGTGCCCTTCGACACGGTCAGCGTGATCACGGCGCCCTGCTTTACCGGAGTGCCGGGGCTCGGCGAGACCGAGACGACGTCGCCGGCCGCCACCTTGTCGCTGTAGGCGCTGGTTATGGTGTACTTCAGCCCGTCGTTCGTCAGCGTCGTCGTGGCCTGAGACTGGGTGAGCCCGACCAGGTCGGGGGTGTTCTCGAAGGCCACCCGGCCGTAGAGCCAGGCTCCTATCCCGGCCGCCGCGGCGAGGATCAGCACCACCAGGAAGATGATCAGGCCCTTGTGCGAGCGGCGCCGCGGCGCCGCGTCCACGACATAGCCCTGACGCGGAGACGTACGTGGCCTGACACTCGGCTGAGCCACGTTGAAGTTCCTCGTGGGCTCGGCGATCCGGGTCGGTTCCGGAGGCAGTGGCAGCGTCGACTCGGGAGCCGGGCGCGCGCCGAGGTTCAGCGCGGCGTCCGGCAGGTTCGCGTACACGGCGCGCACCTGCTCGCGGAACGCCGCCGCGTCGGCCGGGCGGGCGTTCGGCTCGCGGGCGGTCGCCGAGGCGACCAGGGCGTCGAGCGCCGGGTCGAGGCCGGGCAGCAGCAGCGAGGGCGGCGGAACCCGCTCGGTGACGTGCCGCCTTGCGATCTCCATCGGGCTGCCGCCGGTGAACGGCTTGCGCCCGGTGAGCAGCTCGAACAGCACGATCCCGGCCGAATAGACGTCGGAGCGCGCGTCACAGGTCCCGCTCTTGACCAGCTCCGGGGCCAGGTAGGAGACGGTGCCGATCAGTCCGCCGCCGGGCACTGCGCCGCCGAGCGAGGAGGCCAGGGTGGTCCCGGGCCCCTGATCGGCGGCCGCGGTGCGCGCCAGGCCGAAGTCGGTGACCTTGACCGCGGCCGCGTACGAGCTCTGCCTGCTGTTCAGCACCGCGTCGTTGAGCAGCACGTTCTCCGGCTTGACGTCCCGGTGCACGATTCCGGCGCGGTGCGCGGCGGCCAGGCCGGCCAGCATCGCGTCCAGCACCTCGAGCGCCTCGCGCGGAGTCAGCCGGCCGCGGCGGCCGAGCAGCTGGCGCAGCGTCTCGCCGGGGACGTACTCCATCGCCAGGTAGGCCAGCGGCGGCTGCCCCGACTGGTCGTAGACGGCGACGATGTTCGGGTGGCTGAGCCGTGCGGCTGACTTCGCCTCCCGGATGAACCGGGCGACGTACTCAGGATGCCGGGCCAGCTCGGGGTCGATGACCTTGAGCGCGACGAGCCGGTCGAGCCGGTTGTCCCAGGCGCGGTACACGGTCGCCATGCCACCTTGAGCAAGGCGGGACTGCACGGCGTACCGGCCGTCGAGCGTCCGCCCGATCAGCGCGCCGTCCAGCACCGATCCGTGCCGCGAAGGAGCCTCCACAATCACCGAGTGTAGGCGGTGGTTGCGACACCGGGGTCAGGTGAAACGCGACTGTGGCTAACCTGGTACGGCAGGGCTCGAACGGCGGATTTTTCGAACCGGACCACGCTGCGGTCCGTGTTAGAAGGCCGGTGTTTCGGCCAGGCCGGGGGAGGAGGCGCGGGCGTGGAAGCGCTGGGGGATGCGCCCGGCGAGGTGGGCGAGCCGGCCGGCGGTCACCGCGTGCCGCATCGCCGCGGCCATCCGGGCCGGATCCTGCGCCCTGGTGACCGCCGAGGCCAGCAGCACGGCCGAACAGCCGAGCTCCATCGCGAGCGCCGCGTCGGAGGCGGTGCCGATTCCGGCGTCGAGGATGACGGGCACGCCCGCGCCGCGCACGATCAGCTCCAGGTTGTGCGGATTGCGGATGCCCAGGCCGGAGCCGATCGGCGCCCCGAGCGGCATCACTGCTACGCAGCCGGCTTGTTCGAGGCGGCGGGCGAGAACCGGATCGTCGTTCGTGTAGGGCAGCACGGTGAACCCGTCGGCGACGAGCGTCTGCGCGGCGTCGAGCAGTTCAACGGGATCGGGCAGCAGCGTGTCCTCGTCGGCGACCACTTCGAGCTTGACCCAGTCGGTTTCCAGCGCTTCCCGCGCCATGCGCGCGGTACGCACCGCTTCGCGTGCGGTATGGCAACCGGCGGTGTTAGGCAGCACTTGAATCTTGAGCGCAGCGAGCAGATCGAGTACCGAACCGGCGGTACCCGGGGCGATGCGGCGCAGTGCGACCGTCGTCAGCTCGGTGCCTGAGGCGACCAAGGCGTCCTCGAGGGCGGCGAGACTCGGCGCGCCGCCAGTACCCATGATCAGCCGCGAGGCAAAGGACTTTCCGGCGAGCTCGAACGTGTCGGCGGCAGGAGCCGTTGTTCCCGGCGCTGTTGTTCCTTCAGTCGTCCTCGTGCTTTCGAGCGCCGCTGTACCTTCAGGCACTGCTCCCCCTCGTTTTCAGCCGCCTTGGACTGCGGTAAGAATCTCGATCTCGTCGCCGTCGCGCAGATGCCTGGTGTCCCACTCGGCGCGCGGAATCACGTCGTCGCCGACGGCGACGGCGATGCCCGTCCGGTTAGGGCGCAGTCGAGTGACGACCGCGCCGAGCGTGGTGTCGGCGGGATAGGACTCGGGTTGTCCATTCACGACGACACGTATCGGCGTCGTCGTCATGCAAACGCGGCCTTCTTCGCGAACCGGCCCAGGTTCTTGCCGAACCGCTGCGGTCCGAAGCCCACGGCCTCCTCCGGCAACTTTCCGCTGACAAGGCACTCGGCGATCGCGTCGGCTGTGATCGGTGCGAGCAGCACACCGTTGCGGAAGTGACCGGTGGCCGCGATCAGGCCGGGCAGCTCGGTGGTACCAAGAATCGGTGCGTTATCCGGTGAGCCGGGCCGCAGGCCGGCGCGCACCTCCGTCAGCGGCAGATCGCCGACATCGGGCACGAGGCCGTGTGCGGCGCGCAGCAGTTCATAGACGCCGCCTGCCGTCACCTCGGTGTCAAAGCCCTGCTCTTCGACGGTCGCGCCGACGACCAGCTCGCCGTGGTCGCGCGGCACCAGGTACACCTGCCGTCCGCGCACCACACCGCGCACCGCGTGATTGAGGAAGGGAGCCGCGTGCGAGGGCACGGACAGCCGCAGAATCTGGCCCTTGACCGGCCGGATCGGCGGCAGCACCCCGGAAGGCAGGCCCGGGATCGACGTCGAGCGGCAGCCGGCGGCCAGCACCACGCGGTCCGCGTGCAGGACCCGGCCGTCCGCGAGCCGTACGCCCGTGGCCGCGTCGTGCTCGACCAGCAGCTCGGCGACGCGGTCGCGGTGCAACTGCACGTGGGCGCGGCCGATCGCGGTCAGCAGCGCCGCGACGAGCATCCGGTTGTCGATCTGATGATCGCCGGAGACGAGCAGGCCCGACTGCACGTCCGGTGCCAGCAGCGGCTCGTGGCTGCGGCACTCGCGGCCGGTCAACGGCTCCGAGACGAGCCCGAGGCGCTGGTGGAACTCGGCCAGGTCGGCCAGCACCGCGCGGTCGCCGGAGTCGAACGCGACGGCGAGCGTGCCGTGCGCGGAGTAGCCGGCGGACGTCCCGGAGACTTCTTCGAGTTCGGCGACGAACTCGGGATACCGGCGCGCCGAGGCGAGATTAAGCCGCAGCAACCGTTCCTCGCCGTAATGGGCCTCGGTGACCGGGGCCAGCATCCCGGCCGCGGCGTGCGAGGCGCCCGAACCGGGCTCGGGGTCCACCAGCGCCACCCGGACCCCGCGCCGGGCGGCCCGCCAGGCGACCGCGAGGCCGATCACTCCGGCGCCGACGATCACGACGTCGTACTCGGTGCGCGGCCGCGCGTGCGGGATGGCGATCTCTGGCGCATCCATCGTTGCGCTCCCTCCGCCCCGCTCCCGAAGGCGCAGGGCCAGGTTCAAACGGTCGGGGGCCGCGTGCCCCCCTCTCAACCCGCCGCGGCGGGCTCCCGTGCTGTTTCGTGCTGTTGGTCACCGCAAGTCTATCCGGCGCCGCCCCGCGTAATCGGCCGCAGGAGCGCGCAGGCGGGCAGGACGGCGCCGTGGACGTGCGGCATGGCTCCGGCTCAGCCCGCGGCGGCCGGCGGTGCGGTCAGGCCGGGCGCGAGGATGTTGAACCAGGCGAGCAGCGCGAGCAGCAGGCCGATCGCGCCGAGGATCAGGCCGCCGAGCGCGGTCGCCCGGGCCCAGCCTGGGGTCTTGCCGCTCAGCAGCAGCGCCGGGGAGGCCAGCACGCCGGCGCCGAACAGCAGCGCGGCGATGGCGAAGATGCCGCCGAGCGCGGCCTGGCCGTGCCAGCTGCTGTGGAACGCGTCCAGCGAGGCCTGGGTGCTCTGCGTCTTGGTGTTCAGCTCGGCGACGTACTCGGCGCGGGCGCCGTACACGGTCCCGAGCCAGCCGCCGGTCAGCGAGACGACGGCGAGCACCAGGGAGGTCAGGCCGAAGGCGCCGGAGACGAAGCCGGAACCGGTCGGCTCCTCGCCGTCGTCGTCACCTTCGTCGAACTCGGCGAGTTCCTCGGGCTGCTCCGGCTCCGCGATCTCGGGCTCGGATACGGCGGCCGAGACGATCTCCGTCTCGGACTCCTCGCCGTTCTGGGTCGTGGTGTTTTCCATAGGCCGACACCCTAGGGCTTTTTGCTGAGCGTGGGGTAAACCAGGGCCCGCAACTTTCCGCCGATCGGCTGCCGATCGGCGCCGAGCAGCCCGCGCTATCCATTGGGCCGTGTCGTATCGCCATGGCAATCTGGTTACCGTGACATCCATCTCCGCCGAGCTCGAAGAGCTCGTCCCTGCCTGGCTCACCCTTCCCGAGGTCGCCGAGCGCCTCTCCCTCCCGGTCAACCGCACGCGTCAGCTGCTCAAGGAACACCAGTTGGCGGCCGTGCGCCGGGGCGAATCCAGGGTCCTTTCGGTGCCCGCGGCATTCCTGGACGGAACGCAGATCCTCAAGGGGCTGCCCGGCACCCTCACCCTGCTGGCGGACAACCGCTTCACCGAAGAGGAGTCGGTGCGCTGGCTTTTCACCCCCGACGAGTCGCTGCCCGGCACCCCGGTGCAGGCGCTGGCCGAGAACCGGGGCACCGAGGTGCGCCGCCGCGCGCACGCGCTCGGATTCTGATCAGTGGCGATGGTCGAGAGCGGTGCGCCGCGGGCCGAGCTGCGCGACGCCCGCCTCTACCTCTGCACTGACGGCAGGCAGTCGCGCGGCGACCTGCCCGACTTCCTTGACGCGGTCCTCTCGCACGGCGTCGACATCGTCCAGCTGCGTGAGAAGGGCCTGGAGGCCGGCCGGGAACTGGCGCTGCTCGAACAGTTCGCGGACGCCTGCGCGCGGCACGGCAAGCTGCTCGCGGTCAACGACCGGGCGGACGTCGCCTTCGCGGCCGGAGTACCGGTGCTGCATCTCGGCCAGGACGATCTGCCGACGCCCGCCGCGCGCCGCATCGTCGGGCCCGGCGTCCTGCTCGGCCGCTCGACGCACAGCGAGCAGCAGGTCGATGCCGCGCTGGCCGACCCGCTGACCGGTTACTTCTGTGTCGGACCGTGCTGGCCGACGCCCACGAAGCCGGGCCGAACCGCGCCGGGACTAGGCCTGGTGCAGTACGCGGCGAAGGTGGCCGCGCCGGACGAGCCGTCCGCGCCGCCCTGGTTCGCGATCGGCGGCATCGACCTCGGGACGGTCGATCAGGTGCTCGCGGCAGGCGCGCGCAGGGTGGTCGTGGTCCGTGCGATCACCGAGGCGCCGGATCCGGCGGCTGCCGCGGCCGCGCTGGCCGCCCGGGTGCGCTCGGCGGGTCGCGCCGGGTAGCCGAACTCGCCGAACCGGTCAGCCGCAGAAGATCAGGAAGCAGGTCTGCTGCGTACGCGAAGGACGCGGGGTCGGGCTCGGGCTGCCCGAGCGGGTCGCGCTCGGAGTGGCCGTGCCCGATGCCGCCTTGGACGGCGTCGCGCTCGGCGAGGGCGAGTGGCTCGGCGTCGCGGAGTGCGAGGGGCTGGCGGTGACCGAGAGGCTGGAGCCGATCGTGCTGTCGGCGCCCTGGCCGGTGGAGGTCGCGCCCGGCGAGGAGACCGGGATCACGTTGGCCGCGGCGCCCCTGCCGAGCGAGCCGCCGCCGTCGTGGAAAGTCATGAAACCGAGCGCCCCGACCGCCACCGCGGTCGCGGCGGCGCCGCCGACCACGACGGTGCGCTTCTTGCGCCGGGCCGCCTTCTTCACGCGCGCCTGGCCTGCTGCCGACTGGTTCGGCCGCGTGGTCTGCCGACGGTCGCGCCGGCGGGTGCCCAGCCCGGCGTGGACCGCGTCCACCGGCTTCGGCTCCCACACCGCCTTGATCGCAGGCCCCTGATCGGCGGGCGCGTCCGGGCCCGCGGTCGGAATCAGTTCCGCAGATCCCTGATAGTCCAGTCGGCGGCGGAATTCCGCGGCCTGTCCTGGATCGATGCCTATGTGCCGGGGCGGCCTGCGCGGCTCAGAGTGCTGAGTCCACGGCTCGTCCCGGCTCCCTTCGGATCGCCGGTATGCCTCGCTCACAGTGGGCGTGACCCTACCAAACCTGTCCGGCAGACAACACCTGCCCCACCCTTCATTGCCGACTCATTGCTTTGAGTCCACAAGCGCTTTGCCCGCTCCATAGATACGGAACGGTTGCGTATTGGAAGGTGGCGCGGTAGGCTCCCTCCCACTACCGGGATTACGAAACGGAACGGTCCCGATTCAGTCGGGGCCCGGGGAACCTTGGAGGGGATCCCGTGGCACAGAACTCTCCCGCGGCGCGCGCCGCGGACGGCCCGCCGATCAGCGATGCCGCGGGCCACCCGCGCCGCTGGCTGATCCTCGGCGTACTGGTCTTCTCGCTGCTGGTCGTCGTGCTCGACAACACGGTGCTCAACGTCGCGCTCAAGACGATCGCGCTGCCCAAGCCGAACGGCCTCGGCGCGAGCCAATCCGACCTGGAATGGTCGATCAACTCCTACACCCTGATCTTCGCCGGACTGCTGTTCACCTGGGGCATCCTGGCCGACCGGCTCGGCCGCAAGCGGATCCTGATGCTCGGCATGGTGCTTTTCGGCATCACCTCGGTGCTGTGCGCGTACGCCGGCAGCCCCGGCGAACTGATCGCCGCGCGGGCCGCGATGGGCTTCGCCGGCGCCGCGATCATGCCCAGCACCCTCGCCGTGATCGCCAACGTCTTCCCCCGCCACGAGCAGGGCAAGGCCATCGGCGTGTGGGCCGGCTCGGTCGGCCTCGCGGTGGCCATCGGCCCGGTGGTCGGCGGCGCGCTGCTGGACAGCTTCTGGTGGGGCTCGGTCTTCCTGATCAACGTGCCGATCATCATCATCGGCCTGATCGCGATGACCTTCATGGTGCCCGAGTCGCGCAACCCGAACCCGGGCAAGCTCGACCCGGCCGGCGTGCTGCTGTCCATGGCGGGCCTGGTGATCTTCGTCTACGGCGTCATCCACGGCGGGGACACCGGCGACTGGGGCAAGCCCGCGGTCTGGGGCCCGCTGGTTATCGGCCTCGCGCTGCTGGCGCTGTTCGTGGTCTGGGAGCGCAACACCGACCACCCCGCGCTCGACGTGCGGCTGTTCAGCAACCGGCCGTTCTCGGCGGCCGTGGTCTCCGTGGCGCTGTCCTTCTTCGCGATGATGGGCAGCCTGTTCTTCCTGACCTTCTACTTGCAGTCCGTGCGCGGATACACCCCGCTGCAGGCGGGCCTG
>Ga0070739_10006530_pt1 | contig 12812 bp, 10 predicted proteins | sample Coa_R1_7_FD_66445 | JGI IMG/M metagenome (GOLD analysis project Ga0070739, IMG submission 66445) | Surface soil microbial communities from Centralia Pennsylvania, which are recovering from an underground coalmine fire - Coalmine... | ecosystem: Environmental > Terrestrial > Soil > Unclassified ... | reverse complement strand
CAGCGCCGCGACCTTCCGCCAGTCCGGACGCTGAAGGTCGGGGGTGCGGGCGACCCCCACGGCGGCGGCCAGGCCGATCGCGCACAGCGCCGCGGCGGCGGCGATCCCCACCAAGCGGTACCGGGCCAGGGCGAAACCGCCCGCCACCGCGATCGCGGCCGGGACCCAGAGAGCGATCATGTTGCGGGTCAGCAGGTCGTCGATCCCCGCCGCAACCAGCAGCAGGTTGAGCACCAGCCCCGCGAGGGCGATCCCGCCGGCTAGGAGCGCGCCCCTGCGCTCGATCCGAGCGACTCGGGTCGCCAGCAGCACCACGCCGAACACCGCGAGCGCGAACGCGATCGGCTCGAGCACGGCGTATGCGGGCGAGCCGAACCCGATCACGAACTGCGGCACCACCTGCTTCAGGCGCCGCGCGAGCGAGTAGCGCGCAATCCAGTGGCTGAGGCCGTTCTCGTTCTCGCGCACGATCAGCGGAATCAGCGCGAGCCCGCACAGCCCCACGAACGCGATCGCCGCCTGGACGAGGCGGCTGCGGCGATGGCGGTAGAGCAGCCACAGCGCCTCCGGGACCACCACCAGGATCGCGTAGTACTCGGTCGCGAGCGCGAGCCCGCCGGCGAGCGCCCAGGCCGCCGCGGAACGGCGGCTCGGGCGCTCGAGCAGATACGAGAAGGCGAGCAGCGACACCGCGCTCAGCAGCACCAGCAGCTGATATGCGCGGGCTTCCTGCGAGTACCAGATCAGCAACGGATTGCACGCCGCCAGCGCCGCGGCGATCAACCCGGTCCGGATCGACACCAGCCGGGCGCCCGCGCCGTAGATGACCGGCACGACCGCCACCCCGGCGACCGCGGACAGCGAGCGCAGGCCGGCCTCGCCGTCGCCGAAGACGCGCACCCAGACCCACGCGAGGCAGTAGTAGAGCGGCGGCGTCGACTCGCTCTGGGGGATCAGCCCGAACATCTTCCCCAGCGGGTAGTGCACGAGGTGGGCGGAGATCGCCTCGTCGTACCAGAAGCCCTGGTGGCCGAGCCGGTAGAAGCGGATCGCCGCGGCCAGCACCGTCAGCGCCGCCACGGCGATCAGCGCCGGTCGCGCGAGCCACGTCGCACGACCGGCGGTGACGGTCCTCGCGCGCCGTTGCGCGATCGGCGGGGCCGTTCCGACGCTCATTGCAGCGGCATGTTAGGGCGCTGCCCACCGGCCCCCGGCGCGTGGCGGCCGCCTGCGTCGGCCCGCGAACACGCCTGCTAACGAGATTGCAATCTGACCGGCGGCAGCCAAAAGTCAGGCCGGGCACTATTTTCCAGTCCTGATGCCGACGGACTCCACTCACGACAGCGCGGTCGCGCTGCGGGCGCGGTTGATGTCCGCGGCGGCGGGCGACGTCGCACTCCCGCGCGTGGGCATCCTGTGGAGCCGCCTGCGGCTGCGGCTGCCGCGTACGCGGATCGCGCTCGGCCCCGTGCCCGGCCAGATCGCGCTCGCGTCGCTGATGCTGTGCGCGCTCGCGCTTGTGCTGTTCTCGACCTCGGGCCCCAACGCGCTGGTGCCCCGGTCAAACGAGGTCTTCCCGGGGTGGGAGTCGGGCCCGCTGCACCTGCTCTCGAACGGCCTTCCCAACAACGTCTACACGCTCAGCTACGGCTTCAGCGTGCTGCTGGTCGTGATGCTCCTCGCCTATGGCGTCACGCTGGCGGCCGCGCGCAGCCTGTCCACGCGGGTGGTCGTCGGCTCGGTGATCCTCCTGCACGTGATCCTGCTGATGAGCCCGCCGCTCCAGCTCGAGGACGTGTTCAACTACCTCGGGTACGCGAGGCTGGGCGCGCTGCATGGGATGAACCCCTACACGCACGTGATCGGGTCCGAGGCCTACGACCCGATCTATCGCTTTGTCACCTGGCACCACCTGCACAGCCCGTACGGGCCGCTGTTCACCGCGGCGTCATATCTGCTGCCGCTCGGGTCGCTCGCGTGGTCCTACTGGATCCTGAAGGTGGTGACCGTCGTGGCGAGCCTCGGCTTCCTCGCGCTCGTCTGGCGCTGCGCCCGACTGCTCGGGCGCGACCCCAGGTTCGCGCTCGTGTTCGTGGCGCTCAACCCGATCTACCTGGTGTGGGCGGTCGGCGGCTTTCACAATGACTTCTTCATGCTGGTGCCGGCGATGGCGGCGGTCGCGCTGCTGCTGGTGCGCCGGGACCGCGCCGCCGGCGCGGTGCTGATGCTGGCGGTGGCGGTGAAGTTCTCCGCGATCCTGCTGCTCCCGTTCTTGCTCGTCGGCGTGTGGCCGGTCCGCGAGCGCCTGCGGCAGATCCTCGAGGGGGCGGTGATCGGCGCGGTGCCGCTGGCCGCGCTCAGCATCGCCCTGTTCGGGTTCTCGCTCCCGAACCTCCAGGACCAGAGCACGCTGCTGACCAACTTCAGCGTGCCGAACACGGTCGGGCTCGTGTTCGGCGTGGGGGGGACGCCGGCGCTGCTGCGCCTGTTTGACCTCGCCGCGGTGGCCGTGGTGCTGTGGCTGCTGTGGCGGCGGCGCGACTGGGTGGCGGACGCCGGCTGGGCGACGCTCGCGCTGCTGATGACGCTCGCCTGGCTGATGCCGTGGTACGTGATCTGGGTGGCGCCGCTGGCGGCGATCGGCTCGAGCGTCAGGCTGCGGCGCGCGACGCTGCTGTTCACGCTGTTCATCATCGTGACGTTCCTGCCGGCGCTGGGGATCTTCCTGAGCAACCACGGGATCTATCCGCTGAGCACGAAGGCCGGCAAGGCCTCCTCGGCGCTGATGCGAAAGCTCGTCTGAGCGGCTCCCCTGCCGCATTAGCATCCTGCCGATGCGCGCCGAAATCGAAGCCGTCCGCCCCCGCCGCGAGGTGGCACTGGCCGGGCCGGCGCTCCGCTCCCGTTCGCGCAGACGGCGATCGCGGCCCGACTGGTTCGAGCTGCTGGTGCTCGGCGCGTTCGCGGCCGCGTCGATGTGGGTCGTCGCGCTGGACCTCCACCGGGCGTCGGTCCACGGGCTGGTGTGGACCGGGACGGACGGCTTCTACATCGTCGACCAGATGCAGTACCTGGCCTGGATTCGCGAGGCCGCCAAGCACGTGCTCGCCTCCAACCTGTTCGTGCTGCACCCGACCGCGGCCGACTATTTCCAGCCGGCGGTGGCGATCTCCGGCGGGCTCACCGCGCTGGGCGTGCCCGCCTGGCTGTCGCTGCTTTTGTGGAAGCCGGTCGCGGTCCTCGCCGCCTTCTACGGGGTCCGGGCATACGCTCGCGACAGCCTCGACGGTATCTGGGCGCGGCGGGTCGCGCTCGTGCTCGGGCTGTTCTTCGGCTCGATCACGATCCTCTACGGCTCGGCCGGCGTCCTCGGCGACCTGTTCCCGACGTTCCTGACGTGGGGCTACACGTTCGGCTTGCTGGCGATCGCGCTGATGCTGTTCGCGCTGGTGGTTTACTCGCGCCTGCGTGACTGCGGCGAGCGTGCGCGGTGGATGCGCTGGACGCCGGGGCTGCTCGGGACGTTCGCGGCGCTGCTTCACCCCTGGCAGGGCGAGCTGCTGATCGTGATCCTGATCGCCGCGGAGCTGACGCTGTGGTGGATGCGCCGGCGCCGCCCGCCGCTCGCGCTGCCGGCGATCACGGTGATCGTGACCGGGCTGCCGCTGCTCTACTACGAGATCCTGGGCCGCGCCGATCCTTCCTGGAAGCTCGCCCGGGTCGCCAGCAAGCACTCGACCTTCTCGCTGCCGGTGATCGCACTGGCGGTGCTGCCGCTGCTGCTGGCGGCGCCGCTCGCCTACCGGGAGCGGCCGCGTTCGTTCCTCGCGCTCGTGACGCGCGTCTGGCCGGCGGCGGCGCTGGTGATCTACGCGCTGTCGGCCAGCTCCGTCAGCGCGACGCCGCTGCACGCGTTCGAGGGGATCACGATGCCGCTGTCGATCCTCGCGATCCAGGGTCTCCGGCGCCTCCCGTTCAGGCGGCTGCCCGCCTGGCCCGCGCTGGCAGCGGCGGCCGTGCTCGCGGTTACCGTGCCGGCGATGGTCACCGAGCTCGCCGCCGCCCGCGCCGGGGTGGCGCCCGCGGCCGGCAACGCGAACTTCATCACCCACGGCGAGCACGCCGCGCTCGGCTATCTGAACGATGACCGCCAGCCGGGCGGAGTCCTCAGCCGCTTCTACCTCGGCACCGTCGTGCCCGCCGAGACCGGCCGCCATACGTTCGTCGGTGACTGTCTGTGGTCCGAACCGGATTGCCCGGCGCGCGCGCAGATCACCCAGATGGTGTTCGACCAGGAGCTGCCGCCGAGCGCCGCACGCTGGTTTGTCGAGCGGATCGGCGCCCGCTTCGTGCTCGCCGACTGCAGCTCGCGAGGCGACATGGCGGCCGTGCTCGCGCCGATCACAGCGTCCGTCCACCGGTTCGGCTGCGCGGCCGTCTACACGCTGCGATAGGCACGATGCGACTGTTCGCGCTCCGGGGCGCCATCAGCGTCGAGGCCAACACGCGCGAGGCGATCCTCGCCGCGACCGCGTCTCTGCTCGAGGAGCTGATCGCGCGCAACCAGCTCGATCACGAGCAGCTGGTGAGCTGCATCTTCACCGTCACCGAGGACCTCGACGCCGAGTTCCCCGCGGTCGCGGCGCGCAACATCGGCCTGAACGCGGTACCGCTGATCTGCGCGCGCGAGGTGCCCGTGCCGGGAGCGCTCCCGCGGGTCGTGCGCGTGCTGGTCCACTACTACGCGGCCGAGTCGCACGAGCCGCGGCACGTGTATCTGGGGGAGGCGAGGACACTTCGGTCAGACCTTCACTCGGCCCAGTAATACGCTAACCCGCGTGCCGATCGAGTTCGCGCAGCGGATCCGGCGGATCCCCGCATATCCGGTGGCCTCGGGCTATGACCTGGGGGCCGACATGGCGATGCTCGCCTCAAACGAGTCCTGCTTTGCGCCGCTGCCGGAGGTGGCGCAGGCAGCGCAGCGGGCGCTGAGCGGCGCCCATCGCTATCCCGATCCTGCCTACGCGCCGCTGCGGCAGGCACTGGCTGACCGCTACGAGCTGCCGCCGGGGCGGATCGCGCTCGGCAACGGCTCGTGCGACATCCTGCTGGCGGCGGGTGAGGCGCTGCTCGAGCCGGGCGCCGAGGTGGTCTACGCGTGGCCCGCGTTCAGCGTCTACGCGCACCTCGCGGCGGCCTCGGGGGCGCGGGCGATCGCGGTCCCGCTGGATGCCGAGGACCGGCACGACCTCGACGCGATCGCCGCCGAGATCACGGTGGGGACCCGCCTGGTGCTCGTCTGTAACCCGAACAACCCGACATCCACGGCGCTGGACCTCGACCAGGTCGGGCGGTTCCTCGACGCGGTCCCCCCGCACGTCTGCGTGGTCCTCGACGAGGCCTACTGCGAGTTCTCGCTGCGGATCGGCGATCCGTTCGCGTCCCTGCCGCTGCTGCGCCGCCATCCGAACCTGGTGCTGCTTCGGACCTTCTCGAAGGTCTACGGGCTGGCGGCGCTCCGCGTCGGGTACGGCCTCTGCGGCTCCGAGGACTTCCGGGTGGCGGTCGACCAGGTCCGCCAGCCGTTCTTCCTCAACGCCGCCGCGCAGGCGGCAGCGGTTGAGGCGCTGCGCCACCAGGACGAGGTGGAGCGCCGCGTGATCCAGACGATCGCGCTGCGATCCTCGCTGGAGGATGGAATCCGCGGCCTCGGGCTGTGGGTGGCCGAGTCCGACGCGAACTTCGTCTGGGTGCGCCTCCCGGATGACGCGGTCGAGGCCGACGTCGTCTCCGGGCTGCGCGAGCGGGGGGTGTTGGTCCGGGCGGGCGCCTCGCTCGGCCGCGAGGGCGCCCTGCGGGTGACCGTCGGCACCGAGCCGGAGAACGAGCGGTTCCTGGGCGCCATCGTCGAGCTGCTCGGGTGAGCGCGGTCATCGCTTTGCAGACGGGCGCGCGTCTGGTACAAACCGCCGCGTGAGTCCAAGCAGCCGCACCCACACCACCTTCCGCGGCTGCTGGTACGCCTGGCGATTTAGCTAGGCGCTCGGCCCTGCCCCGTCTTCGCCCGCAGCAGCGGGCTCGCGCCGAGGTCGAGCGCCGGAAAGCTCCCCGCGTGGCCCGATGGCCACTTCCCTACAGTTCTCCAGGCCTTAGAAAGGAAACCGAAATGATCGTGACAGGACCGACCGAAGCGCCGACCGGGGCTCTCGCACAGTGGCTCGGCCCTGAGCGCTTCACGATCATCGCCGGGCCCTGCGGAGACGAGCGCCCGTGAGCCGGCCGGCGTTCGTCCCGCTCTCGGCGGTCGACTCGGTCCGCGACCAGCGGATCGAGCGGATCGAGTCGCTGATCGCGCCGAACCAGCTGCTCGACGAGCTCCCGCTCTCAGACGAGCAGGCAGACGTCGTCGTGCGCGGCCGCGCCCAGATCCACGCCGTCCTCGATCGCGAGGATGACCGGCTGCTCGTCGTCATCGGCCCGTGCAGCGTCCACGACGTCGACGCGACGCTCGAGTACGCCGCCCGGCTCGGCGAACGCGCCGCCGCGCACGAGCGCGACCTGCTCGTGGTGATGCGCGTGTACTTCGAGAAGCCGCGGACCACGACCGGCTGGAAGGGGCTGATCAACGACCCGTCGATGGACGGCACCGGCGACGTCAACGCTGGGCTGCGGATCGCACGGAAGGTCCTGCTGGGCGTGCTCGCGTGCGGCCTGCCGGTTGGTTGCGAGTTCCTCGACCCGATCATGCCGCAGTACATCTCCGACGCGGTCTCGTGGGGAGCGATCGGCGCGCGCACGGTCGAGAGCCAGATTCACCGCCAGCTCGGCTCGGGCCTGTCGATGCCGGTCGGCTTCAAGAACCGCACTGACGGCAACGTCCAGGTCGCGGTCGACGCGGTCCGCGCGGCCGCGGTGCCGCACGCGTTCGCCGGGGTCGACTCCGACGGAACGCCGGCGATCCTCTACACGCGTGGCAACCGCGACTGCCACATCATCCTTCGCGGCGGCAAGCGCGCCCCCAACTACGCGCCCGAGGCGGTCGCCGGCTCGCTCGCGATGCTGCGCGCGGCCGGGCTTCCCGAGCGCGCGATGATCGACTGCTCGCACGACAACAGCGGCAAGGATCACGAGCGCCAGCGCGACGTGGCCGCCGACGTCGCCCGCCAGCTGGCGTCGGGCAGCCGGGCGATCGTCGGGGCGATGCTCGAGTCGTTTCTGGTGGCGGGACGGCAGGAGCCGGGTGGCGGTGAGCTCGTCTACGGCCAGTCGGTCACCGACGCCTGCCTGGGCTGGGAGGACACCGTCGCGCTGCTCGACGAGCTGGCGGCATCCGTCCGGGCGCGGCGCGGCTAGTTGGAACAGGCCGCGCCGCGGATCGCCGTCGTCGGGCTCGGCCTGATCGGCGGCTCGATCGCGCTGGCGGCGCGCGAGCGGCTCGGCGCCCGCGTCAGCGGCTATGACACGAGCGAGCCCGCGCTCCGCGCCGCCGCCGCCCGCGGAGCGATCGAGCGTCAGGCCGGCAACGTCGCCGACGCGGTCTGCGACGCCGCGGCCGTGTTCCTCGCGGTCCCCGTCGGGAGCCTGCCGGCGCTGGTCGCCGAGGCGCTGAACGTGGCGCCCGAGGACTGCGTCATCACCGACGTCGGCTCGACCAAGCGGGCGGTCGTCACCGCCGGGGACGATCCCCGCTTCGTCGGCGGCCACCCCCTGGCCGGGGCGGAGACCTCGGGCATCGAGCACGCCCGCCCGGACCTGTTCGAAGGCGCGACCTGGTACCTGACCCCCGGGCCGCGCACCTCGGGCGTGCTGTATGAGCGGCTGCACCGGCTGCTGCGAGCGCTCGGCGCGCGGCCCGCCGCGATCGACGCCGAGGCCCACGACGCGATCCTCGCGAACGTCTCGCACCTGCCGCACGTGCTCGCCAACGTGCTCGTGCAGCAGGCCGGCCAGGTGCTGGCGCAGCGCGATGCGCGGCTGCCGGCCACCGGCCCGAGCTTTCGCGACGCGACCAGGGTGGCGGGGAGCCCGAGCGCTGTCTGGACCGACATCTACCTGTCAAACGCCGACGCGCTCGGCGAGGCGGTGCAGCGGATGATCGCGGGGCTCGAGGAGCTGCACGACGCGCTCGCGCGACGGGACGGGCGGTGGATCGCCGACTGGAACGACCGCGCCGCCGTCGACCGGCGCCGGCTGCTGGAAGCGCAGCTGGCCGGCGAGGCGCTGTTCGAGCTGCGCCTGTCGGTCCCGAACCGGCCGGGCGTGGTCGCCCAGGTCGCGCTCGAGCTCGGCCGCGCCGGCGTCAACATCGTCGACATGGCGCTGTATCCCGCTCCTGATATGAGTGAGGGAGTGATCGCGTTATGGGTCGCCGGGGAAGCGCACGCCGAGCGGGCGCAGGCGCTGGCCTCGAGCCTCGGGTTTCCGGCGGTGCTCGCGTGAACGCGCGGTTTGGGCCCTCGGGTCCGCTGCGCGGCACGCTGCGCGTCCCGCCCGATAAGTCGATCTCCCACCGTGCCGCGATCATCGGCGCGATGGCACCGGAGCCGGTCCGGATCCGCAACTACCTGAACGCAGCCGACACCAACTCGACGCTCGCCGCGATCCGCCAGCTGGGGGCGATCGTCGAGCAGCGGACCGATGAGCTCGTGATCCGCGGAGTCGGGCTGCGCCACGCGCAGCAGCCGTCCGACCGGATCGACGTCGGCAACGCCGGCACGCTGATGCGGCTGCTGCCGGGGTGGCTCGCGATCCAGCAGGGCAAGCTGTTCAAGCTCGACGGCGACGAGTCGATCCGCCGGCGCCCGATCGACCGGATCGCCGAGCCGCTCGAGCTGATGGGAGCGCGAATCCAGGCGCGCGAGGGAAGGCTCCCGCCGTTCACCGTCGCAGGGGCACCGCTCCAGGGGATCGACTACGCGCTGCCGGTCGCGAGTGCCCAGGTCAAGTCGTGCGTGCTGCTGGCGGGGCTCGTCACCGATTGCACCACGGTCCTCGAGCCGCTACCCGCCCGCGATCACACCGAGCGGATGCTGAAGGCGGCCGGCGCTCCTCTGGAACGCGACGGCGACCCGGTCGCCGGCTATCGCACCAGCGTCGGCAACGTCGACGAGCTCGCCCTCGACTCGCTCGAGATTCCCGGCGACCTGTCCTCCGCCGCGTTCCTGATCGCCGCGGCGGTGCTCGTCAAAGGATCGCGGCTGGTGCTCGAGGACGTCGGGGTGAACTGGACCCGCAGCGGCTTTCTGCGGATCCTCGAGCGGATGGGGGCGATCGTGATCGGCGAGCTCGAGCCGCCGGGCGAGTTCAGCGCGGTCGAGCCGGCGTGCGAGCTCGACATCACGTACGGACCGCTCGAGGCGACGGTGGTCGATCGCGACGAGGTGCCGCTGGCGATCGATGAGCTGCCGCTGGTGGCGCTGCTCGGGTGCTTCGCCGAGGGCGACACCGAGGTCCGGGGCGCGGGCGAGCTGCGGCTGAAGGAATCCGACCGGATCAGGGCGGTGGTCGACGGGTTGCGCGGGCTCGGCGCCGCGATCGAGGCGACCGGCGACGGATTCGTCGTGCACGGCACCGGCCGGCTGCGCGGCGGGCGCCTGAACACCGGCGGCGACCACCGGCTCGCGCTGCTCGGGGCGGTCGCCGGGCTTGCCTCGAGCGATGGTGTGGAGGTGGTGGGGATGGACGCGGCGGGCGTGTCCTACCCGCGGTTCGAGGACGATCTGAGCAGGCTCGCGGCATGACCGTGATCGCGATCGACGGCCCCGCCGGCGCCGGCAAATCGACCGTCGCGCGGGCTGTCGCAGACGCGCTTGGCTTCACCTATCTGGACTCGGGCGCGATGTACCGCTCGGTCGCGCTGGCGGCGATCCGCCGCGGCGCCGAGCCGGCCGACGTGGCGCCGCTCGTGCGGATCGAGCCGCGCGAGCGGGTGCTCCTCGACGGCGAGGACGTCACCGAGGAGATCCGCGCGCCTGAGGTCTCAGACGCGGCGTCCCGGGCGGCGGTCGACCCGCGGGTCCGCGCGGCGATGGTCGCTGAGCAGCGGCGGCTCCTCGCCGACGGCGATTGGGTCGTCGAGGGCCGCGACATCGGCAGCGTGGTCGCACCCGCCGCGGACCTCAAGCTGTTCCTCACGGCCGACCCCGCCGAGCGCGCGCGCCGGCGGGCGCGGGAGCTGGGGGCCGACCCGGACACGGTGCTCGCCGAGCAGACGATCCGCGACCAGCGCGATCAGGGTCGCGAGCATTCACCGATGGCGCCCGCGGCGGACGCGGTCGTGCTCGACACGACCGGGATGGACGTGGAGCAGGTGGTCGGGCGGGTGGTCGGGCTGCTGCGGGGCCGGCCGCGCGCGCCATCCCTTTCGCCCCCCGACGAGGTTTCGCCATCCCTGCCGCCGACCGACGAGGTTTCGCCATCTGGGTCGCCCCCCGACGAGGTTTCGCCATCTGGTGCCGGATAGCGGCACTGCCGCGCGAACCTTCGCCGCCGACGGGCGCCCGCCGCCTAACGCGAACCTTCGCGAACCTTGCCGGCCCGCCCCAACGCTCCACTTTCCGGCGTGGAATTTAGGCTGGGTTTAGTTTGAAACCGCGGCCGCCCGGCAAAACCCCCGTCGAGGGTGGTCCCGCGGGACGGTCACCAGGTTCCGTCCCGGGTGAGGGAGAACGCCCGGATCATCGGACGACATAGCCCCGGGCAGGGGCAATTGGGAGGCTCGAACATGAGTAGACGAGTGCTGGTGGTGGGCTGCACCCTGATCGCGGGGGCGCTGACCTGGCTTGGCGCCGGTGCGGCAGCGGCGTCCGCCAATCCAATCTTCTTGCCGAACATGCAGAAGGAGGCCCAGACGCAGTACCAGATCTGGGAGAACCACGTGTTCGCGCCGGTCGGGAAGCTGCAGCCGCCGGCCCCGCCGTGCCCCGAGAACGGATGGCTGCCCGCGCCATTCTCCAACTGCGGGCTGCCGGAGTTCCCGGCGACCACGCTGCCCTACCCCGGGAACATGGCCTACTGGGGCGGCCACGTGCAGGTGCGCCCGCACGTCTACCTCGTCTACTGGGGATGGGGTGAGCCCGGCGCGTTCCCTGCGAACGAGCCCTGCAGCCCCGAGACGATCACCGAGGGGACGATCACGGCGACGCTGCCGTGCGACCCCGACGGCGCCGGCAAGTACACCGCCAACTTCGTCTACCAGATGGGCGGCACCCAGTGGGAAGGCGAGACCACGCAGTACTACGAGACGGTGAGCGGATCCGGCGGCACCTACAACCAGTACATCACCAACCCCCAGCACCCGCTCGCGGGCATCTGGGTCGATGACACCAACTCGATCACGAACCTGCCGAAGACCTCCTCGAGCAACCCGCCGGGACCGACCAACACCTACACGGACCTCGCGGCCGAGGCCGCGCGGGCGGCGGTGCACTTCCATGTCACCGATCTGAAGGACGCGAACTTCGTGATCCTCCAGCCGCCAAACTACAGCGACCCGAACGCGCTCGCCAGCGGCTACTGCGCGTTCCACGACTACGTGGTCCCGAAGCTCGAGGGCGGGATCTACGACGGGATCAAGCCTGAGGACATCTCCTACTCGAACATCCCCTACCAGCTCGCGATCAACCAGAACGGCGCCAACGTCTGCGGCGAGAACGCCGTCAACAGCGGCGCGGCGGGCAAGCTCGACGGGTTCTCGATCGTGGTCGGGCACGAGCTGATGGAGACCGTCACCGACCCCGGCGCCGAGGACATCCTCGGCAGCGGCACCAGCACCACCAACCTCGGCGGCTGGTATGACCCATTCGACGCCAACGAGAACGGCGACAAGTGCGCCTGGGTCGGCGAGAACCTGTTGACCGGGCAGGGCCCCGTCACGCCGGTCCCCGGCGCGATGGGCGACATCACCGGCAACGGCGGCCAGACGTTCGCGGTGCAGTCGCTGTGGTCAAACCAAGCCGCGGAAGGCGCGGGTTACTGCGCGGGCGCGGGAACCGACCTGCCGCAGCCGGTCCCCTCGCAGTAGCCGCAGTAGCCGTTCCGAACAGGTTCGCAGGCAGCTCCGAGGGAGGGTCACCGGGCCCTCCCTCGGCTAGCCTCGAACCATGAAAGTCGCGATCGTCGGCTACCCGAACGTCGGCAAGTCCTCGCTCGTGAACCGCCTCTCGCAGTCGCGTGAGGCCGTCGTCCACGAGCTGCCCGGCGTCACCCGCGATCGCAAGGAGCTCCGCACCGAGTGGAATGGCCGGCCGATGACGCTGATCGACACCGGAGGAGTCGATCTACAGGACACCGCCGAGCTGGCGGCGCTCGTCCACGAGCAGGTGAGGGCGGCACTCGCGGACGCCGACGCCGCTGTGCTGGTCGTCGACGCCAGGGCGGGACTGCGGCCCGGCGACCAGGAGCTCGCCGAGCTCTTGCGCCAGAGCCGGCTGCCGGCGCTGCTCGCCGCAAACAAGATCGACACCGCCGCGGACATCCCGCTGGCAGCCGAGTTTCACCGGCTCGGCCTGGGCGAGCCGGCGCCCGTATCAGCCGCGCAGGGACTCGGGACCGGCGACCTGCTCGACCGCATCGCCGAGCTCGCGCCGAGCGCCGCGCCGGAGCCCGAGGCGATCGGCGAGGCCGTCCGCCTGGCGGTGATCGGGCGCCCGAATGTCGGCAAGTCCTCGCTCGTCAACCGGTTCCTCGGCGACCGGCGGGTGATCGTCTCCGAGCTCGCCGGCACCACTCGCGACGCGATCGACCTGCCGCTGCGCTTCTCCGGGCGCGACCTCGTGCTGGTGGACACCGCGGGCCTGCGGCGCCAGTCGAAG
>Ga0070739_10006529_pt1 | contig 12813 bp, 12 predicted proteins | sample Coa_R1_7_FD_66445 | JGI IMG/M metagenome (GOLD analysis project Ga0070739, IMG submission 66445) | Surface soil microbial communities from Centralia Pennsylvania, which are recovering from an underground coalmine fire - Coalmine... | ecosystem: Environmental > Terrestrial > Soil > Unclassified ... | reverse complement strand
ACGGGCTGCTGAGAGTCCTTCATATAAGTGGTTCACCAGCAAAGGATGCCAGAACGAATAGGTCACCCGTGAACCAATGCCTTCCTCGGATAGCATCCCCGAACGCAGACCCTCTTCAAGCAGGTCGAGCACCACGTCTTCGCTGCCACTAGACGGGCCGGACTCCATTGCGGCGATGATCGGGAATTCAAAGGAGCCCCCCAGTACGGCAGCACGACTCAGGAGGCGCTGGCAAGCAGGACTGAGACGACTCAGACGCAAATCAAGGACGGCGGTGATCGTTTCTGGTAAGAAAGGCGGTACGTCCGTCGTTGAGTAGAGCATATGGGAGGCATCAATCATATCAGCTTGGCCGACGATGGTGCGGGCCAGTTCCTCAGCGAAGAAGGGGTTACCAGCAGCCCGAATCTGGATGCGCTGGACGGTTGGTTCCGGTACTGCGTGAGAAGGCATATCCTGTGTTCTGGTGAGGAGATCCGCAACAATGACGCGAATCTCGTCATCACTGAGCGGCGCGAGGTTGAGTATCTCGACGGAGTGTTCACGTTGCAGGTCGGTGAGCAAGGGCCGCAGGGGAGAGTTGGCCGAGAGTTCGTTGTGGCGGCATGTGCCTACGATGATGATGGGCTGACCAGAGAGGCGACGAGCAAGATAGCTCAGCAGCTCATAGCTACCATTATCAGACCATTGTAGGTCGTCCAGCACAATCAACAACGGTGTGGTCTCGCTGATGGCAAAGAGCAGTTCGCGTACTGCCTCCCAGAGGCGGAGTTGCTCTTGCTCGGGCGGAGGTGACGATGGCAGAGCCACCTCTGGTAGTACAGTGCGCAATTCTGGCAGCAGCGTGGCAAGTGGTTGATAGATGAGCGCATGTTGGAGGAGCTGAGGCGGAAAAGCCGTGGCATGAGTTGCTCCCTGAGTTTGCTTCCCCCCTGGAGATGAGAGACCAGAGATAAGCCCACCGTGCTGTGCAAGGGCTTTACGCAGAATGTCAATCCAGAGGCGATACGGAATGCTGCCCTCTTGTGCATAGACGCGGCTCCATGCCACCGCCCAGCCACGTTGCCTTGCTTTGCGCCCTAGCTCTTCTGCTAGCCGTGTTTTGCCGATGCCGACCTCTCCCAAAAGGAGCACGCTTTGTGGGCGACGCTGTGCATCGAAGGGCGCGGCAATCCCCTTCTTCTGCCCTGACAATTTGAATTTTGCGTCGTTCTCAGTCGTTAGGAGGAGATCGCGTAGCAAGGCAAGTTCTTGCTCGCGCCCCACTAAAGGAGACTGATGAGTACGTCCAACCTGGAGCGATGGAGCAGGATGTTGAGGGGAAGTACCGCTGTGCGAAGGTGGCGTCCTCGTGGCGTCCTCGTGTTGTCGCTTCATAGGATCGTTGCTCCCACGACGCACGGCATCGTAAAGAGCGCGGGTTTCTGGTAGGGGTGCAATCTTGTATTCCTCGTACAAGGCCGCCGCAAGCCGCTTATAGGCTCGCAAGGCTTCGCCACGGCGTCCCAGCTGTGCAAAGATGCGTATGAGCCTCTGGACTGCTGCATCACTGGTGGGATCATGAGCCAGCAAGCGATCTAACGGCTCGATAGCAAGGGTGAGGGCATCACGACCAATACGCAGATCGGCCAGTTCAAGCAGGAGACTGACCCAGCTACGTTGTAACTGCCCGCGCCGTGTGAGAGTCCACTCGTTGCTACGTTCTTCCGGCAAGAAATCACCACCATAGAGCATTACGGCCTCTTCCAGAAGGCGCTCAGTTTCACTGGGGGCCGCGCTGGCACGTGCCTGGGCTAGCAGCGCATCAAAGGCATCAGCATCGATCCATACATGAAGTTGATCGCCGAGAATAAGGAGGTCGCGCTCAGTGAGCAGCAATGGCGAGGTAGCGAGTTTTTCACGGGTCGGCTCAAATAGCTGGCGCAGCGTATAGACTGCACGGTCAAGGCGATGACTTGCCGTCTCTTTGTCCACATCGGGCCAGACCGCATCCAGCAGTTGCTCACGTCCCAGCGTGCGTTTGTCGTTGCTGATGAGATAGCCAAGCACTGCGCGGACACGTTGCTGCTGCCAGGCGGCGTCGTTGATGGCCTGCCATGCTGTCCCATCGCGTCGTTCCAGGCGAAACTGCCCCAGTGTAGAGATGCGGATACTGGCCTGTTCTGTAGGAGAGGTGAGGAGCTGTTGTAGCTGCTGTGGTGCCTGGAGAGAGGCCTGTACGTCGGCGGGAAGGTGTTTGCCGACATAGGTACGCGTCGTCTTTCCATCGACGGTGCGATAGGCATACCAATACGGGCCATGGCCCGTTCCGTCACGACACTTGCGACACTGGGGCTTCCCGCAAAAACTCATCTGTTGGTGATACGTCACCTCTTGTCCGCTCATCTCTCAACTCCTCATGTACCGTCCATTCTCTCTACTGTTTACAAGTACAACATTAGGAGCAAGGGCCATCTGCCTGATTCTATAAATCAGGCAAGATACCTTCTCTATTATAGCAATCTCGTCAGTAGCAAGTAAACAAGAAAACGGGGGAATTTGCATGAATTGGGGGCATAGTGGGAACATTGGGTGCGCCGTGTGGATAGCAGCTGCGTACAGAAGACTGGTATAAGAGGTGACCTGCCACTCATAGAGGGATATTTCCGACCTTAGCTGCAACCAGGAGATGGACACACTCACTGCCGTCTCTACCATGTCCATTCACGCCTTTTGCAGACCTGATAGGGGAAACGATATGCGTTGGGAAGCACGAAAGGAGAATAGGCAAACAATGCGCAAACTGTGCCCCTCTATACTTTTTTCAGAAGGACCGAGAAGCACGACAGACATAAGAAGGAAGGAAATCCTATGGGTGAAACAACTGCATCTTTTCAGACAAGCGAAGAGACCATGCCTCTCTCAGCAGATCCACGCACGTTATGCGGTGACCCGATGCGCTTCTACTATTACGAGATTGGGCAGTACGATCTGCTTTCTCCCGAAAAGGTCTCCGACCTGGCTCAATGCATCGAGCAGGGCAAGCGGGGCAAGAAACGACGCGGCCTTCAAGCGACAGAGGAACCAGAAGAGGTCAAGGAGGCCAGGCATCACTTGATCGTGTCCAATTTGCGCCTGGTCCTCTACGTTGCGAGGAAGTATCAAGGTCTTGGTGTTGACATGTTGGACCTGATTCAGGAAGGCAACCTCGGGCTCATGCATGCCGTCGAGAAGTTTGACGCGACGCGTGGGTATAAGTTCAGCACCTATGCCTGCTGGTGGATACGTCAATATATCACGCGAGCGTTAGCTGAGCAGTCGCGCACAATTCACGTACCGCTCTATAAGCTAGAAGAGCTCAAGAGGCTGGCGCGGGTACGCAAACGGTTGATGAGTGAGGAGAACGAGCCGACCCTGCAAGAACTGGCAGAACACATGGATATCTCGGTGGACCGTGTGCTCTCACTGCTCGCCGTGATCCAGGATACCGTCAGTCTGGATGTGCCGTGCAAGAGAGGCGATGATCCCCTCCCGCTTGGCGACATGCTGGAGGATGATTCGACCTACGAGCCGGAGCAGGTGGTCATGTTGCAAGCGCTGCAAGAGCACGTGGAGGACGTGCTGACGTGTTTGACTCCCAGAGAAAGGAGGGTACTTGAGTTACGCTATGGACTGGATGGTGAGAAGGGAAGGAGTTTGCATCAGGTAGAGAGGATATTGGGGATCAGCCATGAGGCGGTACGTCAAGCCGAGTTCCGGGCATTAGGCAAGTTGGAACGACTGAGCCGAAGCAGAATGCTCCAGGACTTCTTGACCTGAGAGAACAACAGGAGTTATGTACTTGAGTCACTACGATGATGGGGAGCAGGATGCCTCGTAAGAGGTGTCCTGAGCCCTTCCTGCTCGAACCTGGATACCTGCATTGCAAGAAATAGCCTGCAAAGGAGACAACCCATGAGCCAGGTGATGATTATTGAAGACTCGCAGGCACTGCGCAAGATCATGGAAGTGCTACTGCGCCGGGAAGAGATTGACACGGAATGCTATGCAGATGGGTATACGGCACTCCGGGCGCTAGAAGCCCCCAATCATCCTGTCCCCGCTGTGGTGTTACTTGACCTCGGCCTTCCCCCCGCCAGGAATCTTCCTGCCATCGACGGCTATGCCTTTGCCAGGTTGCTCAGATCGCAACTCCGCTTCGATGCTGTGGTCATCATTGTCCTCTCTGGGCATAATGATGTGGTGACGCGAGTGCGTGCGCGTCTGGTAGGAGCCAAAGCGTACCTGAGCAAGCCGTTCAAGATGCAGCAACTGCTTGCTCTCCTGCGACACTATCTGGCTCTTCCTGCCGAAGCAGAGGAGGAGCCAACAGCAAATTGCCTCATGTGAAACGTCTCGTGGGAGAAGCAGTGCGCAAAGGGTGACAGAATCGTTATTTGCCGTACTCGTTTGGCTAGTGTCCTCATCAGAGAGGCACAAAGGAGACGCTCTTTCTTACGCGACCTCAGCCACAACCACGCTGATATTATCAGTGCCTCCGCCTTGCAGGGCTGCCCGAACAAGGCGTTCACTGACCACTGCCACAGTAGCCTTACTGCCCATTATCTGCTCGATCATCGCATCACGCACCATTTCCCACAGACCATCGGAGCAGAGCAGTAAACGATCTCCTCGGCGCACAGTGACGATAAACCAGTCCACGTCGATTCCTCCCCGGTTGCCGACGCAGCGATAGATCTGGTTGCGCTGCGGGTGAGTGTACACATCATCGGGCTCGATCTGCTCGATCTCTACTAAGCGTGCAACGAGGGAGTGATCTTTGGTAATCTGAGACAGTCCCACGCCTTCACGATATAAGTAAGTGCGGCTGTCTCCCACATTGACTACATAGGCTGTTGTATTGATGATGAGTGCGGCGGTAATCGTGGTTCCCATCTCCGTCTCCTTCCCTTTCTCCACCTTCTCACTAAACGCACAGATGGCTTGATTTGCTTGCTCAATGGCACGCATGAGCAAGCCGGTGAACCATGTGTCGTTAGGTTCTTCTGCCCTGGTGTCACCACTGAGCATATCCTGCATGACCGCGTTGGTAACTGTTTGGATAGCGATATGGCTCGCCTCGCGTCCATAGGCATGGCCTCCCATGCCATCAGCAACAATGAGCAGGCCGAAAGGCATGAGTTGATCCTTGCAGGTGGAGATGCCTTGCATAGCGAAAAGGCTATCCTCGTTAGGAGACCCGCGTCGCACCTTGCCCACATGCCAGCCGACTCCGACCTCTAAAGAGCGGGCTGGGTGCGACGAGATGGGCAGCGTTGTAGGAGTGTTGGTCAAGCAAGGGCTGGTGGGAGTCGAAGGAGCTTGTCGCCCTCTTTCGTGCTTTGTCGTAAGGTGAGGCGCCCTTCGCGGTTGCTGAGGTAAACGCAGCACCGGGATGGGTGCCGTGTATGGAGTGGAGTCTTCCTCATATTCGCCATCGTCGTCAGGATTGTAGGTGTGCTGATTGTCGCTCGTAGCGTTCTCCATGGGTCCTGCTAGGGGCATAGGAATGATCTTGCGTGTAGGCCGACTCTTTGCGTGTACGGGGAGCACGCGCAGCAGAGGTAACGTGCCGTTTGTGGAAAGCTGCTTCGCCATTTCGCGCTCGCGTTGTTGCCAGTGCCAGTGATATATAAGCAGGGCAAGGCAGCCACCCAGCAGCAGGCACCAGGCCAGCAGCCATCCGAGTGAGATCAACGCTAATCCCAGCAGAGAAAACCATGCGCCAGGGCCGTGCATCGTCCATGCTCGTGGCAACTGTTGAATGGTGCTTGGTAGCTGCCGCCAGGCGAGCGGAGGAATGCCACCGGAGAACCAGATAAGGAAGAGAGCCATGATCAAGAGGATCGTCCACATAGTATATCTTGCCCATCGGTGAATCTCGTATATACTGGTGATCTCTTCGAACATAGCGTATGTTCCTTCCTGGTAGAACCTGGATACCTGAAAATGTCTTGTTTGGTGATGTTCCATCGTCATGCGCTTGAAGGAGAGCTGGTGGTACCTGATGGTACCATATCCTTTTCCATTACCTGGACATACAGTTGGCAAACGATCTCCGTTGCCTCTGTATATCCGATCTGATCGGCCAATTTGTCTTGATAGGTGCCAACGCGGTCCAAACGCGCTAAGATGAAGTCGTGGCGGGCTGTGATGGCTAACCCACGCATACCACGCTGCATCGCTTCTAGCTCCAGTTCGATCTGTTCTCGCAGCCGGGCAACTTCGCTCTTACTCATTGCAGCAGGCTCTCTTTCCGAATGGTTGAGGCACACACTACGATGTATCCAACTACACTGATCTCCTTCCACTGTACAGACATACCTTGCGGTATGCTTCTGTAAGCAAGTATAGGCTGAGACCCTTGCCACCATCTCCCCCTCTGCTTCCTGAGTGAGACATGCTCAGGAAGTGCATCGAGGGCGATATTGAGAAGGTACTTTTGTAAAAGAGTAAGGATACTTCTTTAGTACACTGCGTAAGTAAGCGGTTTCAGAAGAACAGAGAAGTTTTTGTGAATCTTATACCAATGTCTTCTCATACCTACTTCCACCAGATGCGAGCGCTTGATCTGCTTCCTCTCCACGCCCAAAGTGGGCTCCCAATAACACGGAGGTGGGTAGTGCAGCAACCTGCGCACTGTCCATCTCTCGGTCATAGGGACTCCTACACCAGACCCACAAGCAGATGGACAAGATTTGCCGCATCTGGTGTTCCCCACCCAGTGACAGGGTCCCATCCCTTCGCAGCTGTAAACCCTTTGACTATCACCAGCGCACCACTAGCTACCTTCCCCATAAAGGTATTTGTCCCATTGACGATATCGTGCAGAGGACTTGCCGGGCCTTTGCCGAGTTGATAGAGCACCCCGTTGAGGAAACCGATGCGTTTCCCCATTGCCTGATTAAGCAGCACAGTGATGCCTGCCCACTGCGGCGAGCCAATGCTGGTTCCCCCAAAGGCAAAAGCGAGGTTCTTACCCTGCCCGGAGGAACTCCACACAACCAGGACCCCGCTACGCGGGTCGCCATCGTAAGCGATATCGGGAAGGCCCCTGTGATTCCCCACGATGCCCGCTATGCCCTGTTGAAACAATGGTCGGGCAAATACGCTACTCAAACCTCCACCACTGCCAATCCAGGCCGTCTCTCCCAGATAGGTCCCGACCGTCGCGCTCACGTTCAGTGTCGTGCCGCCAACTGCCGTAACCAGCGGATCACTGGCAGGGGTAGAGACACCTTTGACGAAACCAGTAAAGGCACAATTGATCTGTGCTGCGCCACGATCTCCAGAGGCGGCAAGCAGGGTCATGTGCTTATCGATGGCTACCGCGAAGACCTTGTGCTGAAGTTGTAGTACTTGTGGGCTCACACAGGCTTCGTTGCCGCCAAAGCTTTGCGAGACGACCTCGCCCAGGTTGTTCTGGACAGCGAAGGCAGTGGCCCGTAGCATGCTCAACAAGAAGTCTGACAACGTCTGGGCACGCAGAGGATTGGCGAGCACAAGGTTAATACTGGCCCCTGGTGCGATAGCATGCGCCCACTCCACATCGAGCGTGATTTCAGCCGCCCAACTGACTTGCACTGGGTCTTTCTGATTAAACGGAGCCAGACCGTCAGGCGCGAAGATGTGCAGCGTCGGGTCATTTAGTCCAAAGGTATGGTCGAACACACCGAGATCGTGTCGCAAGGTGGGGCTCTGAAAGGCATCGACGATCACAATACTGTGCCCCCGGCCGGTAAGGCCAGCAGCGTAAAGGGGAGAGAGGTGGTAGGCGCGGTGTATCTGTTGCGGTGTGAAGCAGCGAGACGTTGCTGCTGGTGATTGGCAGGTCAACTGCATCCCGACTGCGGCATGTCCTGCATACCAGTATTGCGGATGGGCCAGTTGTAGCGGGAAGGCGGAATGGCCTGCAGAAGCATGGACCGTGGCTCGTGTCTGTGTATGCAGGACGAGCACACTGGCTGCAAGGGCAATGCAGGTAAATGCACAGCTGAGTGATAGCGCGATATGAGGAAGAGATATATGTTTCTTCATGCGGAAGGCTCCTCTTTTTTCTCCTCTAAGAAACCATACAGAGATAGAAAAGATATCTATCAGTGGCAAACCTATACGGAAAAAGTGGAACCTTCAGGGCGCTATGGTCAGGGATAGCAGGAAAGTACCGAGGGGCGGTGAAGAAAGCGGACGTAGGGACCGGGTTTACCACGTCCGAAGGGGTGCAAGGCCTACATGTGGGAAGACCTTGCACCCCCTCGGACGTGGTAAACCCGGTCCCTACGGTTCCAGGTGTTTTACGACCCTTAGCAGATATCCTGTATCCAGAATGGATGAGATTTCTAGGCCCAGTACTCGCGCTTTGATGCGTACGCGGGAAAGCATGTTGCGTATTGAGCGTATCTCCAGGTCCCACGTATCGTCCTCCCGTGCCTGTTGTAAGCGCTCACGGCAGCGAGCAATGATCTTCTCAGTGACATGAGTATGATAGAAATGTGCGAATAAGACTTCGTAAGGACAATAATAGGGATAGCAGTCCAGCAGTGGTAGGAGCAGACTCAGTTCGCTACTGGTGAATTGCTGTTGCTCAACCAGGCGTGGCTGGTCACCATCAGCCACGATATACGAGAGGATGCCTAAAGGACGATACAAAGCGAGCGTATGACCGGCTGGTAATGCTCCCTGGAGTGAGAAATGGAGGACGCATTCATCGTCTTTTTTCGCTGTGTCAACAACTGTTTTCTCTGGATACGTTGCAAGTTTTGGCATAAGAGATACTCCTGGCTGGCTGCTCTGCTCTATATATACTTCACGCACCCTCTGCCCTTCTACCGCTCTTTCTATACAAAGTATGCCCGAAAAGCCTGTACATAATGAAGAACTTATGTTATCATTTTCTTATACAGATCCATCGGCCTTGGTAGTATGGTATAAGCACAAAGGGGGTGCTGATGCAGAAACCACAACAGGATCCTTCATCTCTTCCCTCTACACCTGTGCCTCTTCCTCCCGTGCCTCGTCTCCGACTAGCCCAGGCCCGCATCGATCGCCGCTGGTCCCAGCAAGACCTTGCCGAACGTATTGGAACCACACATATCAATGTCAGTCGCTGGGAACGAGGCCTTACGAAACCAGGACCGTATTTCCGCCGGAAACTCTGCCAACTCTTCGGCAAAACCGAGGAGGAACTGGACTTAACAGGAATCATACTCCCACTGCTTTCTGACCTTCCTCAGCAGCAAGCACAGCAATCTGCACCTCCATCATCAGAGCCATATGAGACGCAGGTAGCGAAAGAAGTTCCAGCGTATGCTTTGCCATCATTGGCAACAACTCTACGAGAAGCAGTGTATGATCCGACCATTCCCTTGTTACCTGCGATGCCTCTTGTGGGACGTGACGAAGAGATGAGCCGTCTCAGACAACGACTCAAAGCGGGTGGCAATGTAGCACTCACCGCGCTCAACGGCTTGCCGGGCGTCGGCAAAACAGCGCTGGCTATCGCACTGGCCCATGATCAGGCGATACGAGCAGAGTTTCACGATGGCGTGCTCTGGGCTGGCCTGGGACCACAACCCAACGTCACGGGTGTGCTGAGGCGCTGGGGAACGTTGCTAGGCATCTCATCGGCAGAGATTGCCGCGCTTTCCGACAGCGAAGCATGGGCATTGGCACTACGCACGGCAATCGGTTCACGCTGCATGCTTCTGGTTATTGATGACGTATGGGACATTGAACATGCGCTTGCGTTCAAAGTTGGGGGTGCCAACTGTGCTCATCTCATCACCACACGCTTTCCCGGCATTGCCGCCCATATCGCGTTTGACGGAGCAACAACGATTCGCGAGCTAGATGAAGAGGAAGGCATGGCGCTATTGCGCCTGCTTGCCCCCGGCGTCATCGAGCGCGAGGGAAAGAAGGCACAAGACCTGGTGCAGGCTGTCGGCGGACTCCCGCTCGCGCTCACCCTGATCGGCAACTACCTACGTAAGCAAGCCTATAGCAGTAGTTCCCCTCGTCGTGTGACAGCAGCTCTCGAGCGTCTTACTGATGCCGAGCAACGCCTGCATCTCAGTGAGCCGCACGGGGCCGCCGAGAAGCACTCCAGTCTCTCTTCGGAGACCCACCTCTCGCTACAAACCGTCTTTGCGGTGACCGATCAACTCCTGAGCCCGTCGGCGCGCCTGGCCCTCTCCGCCCTCTCCGTCTTCCCTCCCAAGCCAAACAGCTTCTCCGAAGAAGCCGCTCTCGCCGTCGCCGATTGCACCGTCGAAGAGCTCGACATGCTCAGTGACTCCGGCCTCCTGGAAAGCAGCAGCGAAGCTCGCTATACCCTCCACCAGACCATCGTCGACTACGCCCGCCTCCACCTCCACGAACATGCTGCTCACCAACGCCTCATCGCCTATACCGTCGCCTACCTGGAAGCGCACAAAAAAGACTACGAACTGCTCGAACTCGAAGGCACCACCATCCTTGCCGCCCTCGAAAGTGCCCACAAATTTCAGAAACACAGCGAACTCATACGAGGCGTCACGGCCTATGCCCCATTTCTGCTCTCGCGTGGCCTCTACGTAGTCGCAAAACACTGGCTGCACCGTGCTCACGAGGGAGCCATAGCGCAGCAAGATCATCGTAGTATCGCCGGAGTGTTGCTCTATCTTGGACAGACCGCACAGAAACAGGGGGATTTTGTGCAAGCGGAAATCTACTTACAGGATGGATTGCGCCTCGCTCGCCAGCTTGGAGATTTTGAACGTATGAGTGCCTTGCTCACTGATCTCGGTGGTATCACTTGGAAACGGGGCGACTACGCACAAGCAAAAATGTATTTACAAGATGGGTTAGTCCTCGCTCAGCAGATGGGGCATCAGGAACGCATCAGTGGCATTCTTGAGATGCTTGGTTCGATAGCCTCTAGAGAGGGAGACTACAGGCACGCAGAAGCCTATTATCAAGAAAGTTTGAAGTTCATACGCCAAGTAGGGGATCGCGAACAAATCAGTACTATACTTACTAATCTCGGGGTAGCAGCAGGTGAACAGGGGAACCATGTCCAAGCAGAGGCATACTTCCAGGAAGCGTTAATCTTAGCACGCCAGATTGGATACACCGATTTGATGAGTTCCTTGCTCTGCAATTTAGGGGATGCAGCAGGTGAGCAAGGACATTACGCTCGTGCAGAAGGCTACTTTCAGGAGGGACTGCTCCTAGCGCGTCAGGTTGGACGACCTGAATGGATTAGTATGTTGCTCCTTAATCTAGGGTTGGCTACACGCAAACAGGGACGTTCTGCCCAGGCTGAAGAGTATTTGCAAGAAAGTTTGGCACTCGCTCGACAGATCAATATTCCTCAAATTACTGCCAACGTACTCTATGAACATGGCAATCTCTTCCTTCAACAACAACAATTGGGGCCTGCTGAACAGGCTTTTGAGGAAATGTTGGCAGTCACTCCTAAAGGAAGTCAGGACTTAATGGCGCTTGCACAATATGGATTAGCACGCACCATTGCCGCTCAGGGGAACATAGATGAGGCGCAAAGACTCGGAGAGGTAAGCTTCACTGCATTGGAGGCGATGGGACATCGCGCTACTCAAGAGGTGAAAGCTTGGCTGAAGACGCTCATAGTTTGAGTAGAACAAGGGGGATCGAGGAGTTCTAGACCATTTCTCCTCGGTCCCTCTGTTTTGCATGATGTCGTTTAGTAGAAGGGCCAGTATACATCAGGCACTACTTCAGGTGCCGTCAAATGAGGCGCTACCGCATTATGATGTGTTGGCGCAGCCGCATGTGTGAACGCAATAGGTGCTAGCACAAGATACAGCGCAATGAGCAACACTACCAGCAGTGGCAGTATCCAGCAAACGAAGCGCCTGATGAAGTTTGTACGGTTCGACATGATTGTATGTTCCTTTCCATTCGGGAACATGGGGCCGGTCGCTTTGAAGGGCGCAAGGATACCACTGAGCAGGACACAATTCGTTGCGCCCCTCTAATCCCCCCTCGCTTCCCGAAGATAGATGGCTTGTTTGACGTTTCGAGATAATTGGCGAAACGTATATGTTCGTCTTTGTCGGTGGTGCCAGGACCATCTCATGGAGGCGATATCTCTGTGCGCCATCCAGAGGGCTTGCACCGCCCACTTGGTTTGTCCCTTGCTACGGTTCCTCCGTGCAAAGATAAGTGTTGTGTCATCGCGATGTCTTGTCTTATACCAAAGGTATCGATACAGCAAAGATGGTATAAGACTTTTTGCAAACCTTCAGGTTTCGCACCCTTTTTGCCAGAAAAGTACCAGGAAGTACTATGGAGTTCATCCAGTTTGCAGGCAAAATGAGACCCCCTGAATACGAACTGGGGAGTATCGTACTCAAGGGGTCCTATGGTGTTGCCAGACAGCGTGGGCGGCTCACTGGCTGTCAACGTCGTCATCCTCGTCCTCGCTGACAGAGAAGACGTGATGACCTTCCATGCAGTAATATTGTAAGTTGCGGTCTTCATCCGTATCAGGGACTGTTTCTGTCTCGATGTCTACGAGTAGGACTGCGGTACTATTATCGACGGGACAGATGGCATATTTCATCTCGTTCACATCAGGGTCCATGGTATTCCTCTTTCCCTCTCTTACTGCTGTTCTCTCGCACTATTCTTTTCGTGCGGGAGGAGGACGCTGAACACACTGAGCTCCTCAGCGATATGCCCTTGAATGTATAGACTGTTTTGCCGTTCTTCAATAAAATGCTGCCGCATGGGTAGCAAGTACTATGACGTTTCCATTGCTAGAGTGAAAAAGAG
>Ga0070739_10006527_pt1 | contig 12816 bp, 13 predicted proteins | sample Coa_R1_7_FD_66445 | JGI IMG/M metagenome (GOLD analysis project Ga0070739, IMG submission 66445) | Surface soil microbial communities from Centralia Pennsylvania, which are recovering from an underground coalmine fire - Coalmine... | ecosystem: Environmental > Terrestrial > Soil > Unclassified ... | reverse complement strand
TCGGCGGGTCGACCAGGTCGTTGACCGCCAGCCACTCGATGTCGGCGCCCTTCTCGCAGGCGGCGCGGAACACGTTGCGGCCGATCCGCCCGAATCCGTTGATTCCTACTCGTACCGCCATGCGTCGGCCTCCGTCATCCAAGTTCGCCTGAGATCCGCGGCGCCCGCCGCCAACGGAACAAATACGCCGGCCCTTGGCTCACGCCCGCGCCGGCGCGGTAAGGCTACCGGCTATCCGGGGGATACGATCTCGACGCGCAGGCCGTCGGGATCGCGCAGGTAGCCGGCGTAGTAGCGCCGGCCGTACTGTGGCCGCGGCCCCGGCGCGCCGTCGTCGGCGCCTCCAGCGGCCAGCGCGGCGTGATGCGCGGCGTCGACCGCCGCCCGGCCGCTGGCCTGAAGCGCGACGTGGCCGTAGCCGGGCGCCGGCGGAAGGCCGCGGCTCACGACCCAGAACTGCGGCCCGTTGACGCCGTAGGCGATCGCCTGCTCGGAATCGACCAGCCGCCGGAGTCCGAGCGCGAAGAAGAGCGCGTCGTAGAACCGGGCGGACCGCGTGAGGTCGCTGACCTCGAAGCCGACGTGGTCGATCATGCCGGCTTGGTGACGTCCCGGTGGACCACCTGGACCTGGTAGGCCTCGGCGTCCTGGTAGCGCCTGGCCAGGTGCTCGGCGATCGCAACCGAGCGGTGCCGGCCGCCCGTGCAGCCGATCCCGAGGACCAGGTGCGCCTTGCCCTCCGAGAGGTACTGGGGCAGCAGGTAGTCGAGCAGCGGATGGAGGTGGTCGTAGAAGCGATCGAGCTCGCCCGTGCGGTTGATGTAGTCGACGACCCGTGGGTCCTCGCCGGTCAGCGGGCGCAGGTCGTCCTCGTAGTGCGGATTGGGCAGGAAGCGCACGTCGAACATCAGGTCGGGGTCGCGCACCGGCCCGTACTTGAAGCCGAAGCTCTCGAACGTCACCGCCATGCTCCCGGCGTGATGGCTGGGCAGGAGCTCGTCGGCGAGCTTGCGGCGCAGCATCGCCGCGGTCAGCCCGGTCGTGTCGATGACGACGTCGGCGCGGCTGCGCAGCGGCGCGAGCAGCTCGCGCTCGCGCGCGATGCCCTCCGCGACGCTGCCCTGCGGCGAGAGCGGGTGGCGACGGCGCGTCTCCTTGTAGCGGGTCTGGAGTGTCTGCTCGTCGGCCTCGAGGAACAGCACCCGGTGGTTGACACCGCTCGTCGAGAGGCTGTCGAGCATCTCGGCGAGCCCCTCGAAGTAGCTGCCCGCACGCACGTCGGAGACGACGGCCGCGCTCGAGACCTTCGAGCCGGTGTGCAGGAACAGGTCGACGAGCGAGCGGATCAGCTCCGAGGGCAGGTTGTCGACGCAGAAGTAGCCCTCGTCCTCGAAAGCGTCCATCGCCGTCGACTTGCCCGCGCCCGAGAATCCGGTGATCACGACGAGGTCCTTGAGGGCGAGATCGGCGGCGGGCATGACCAACGAAGCTTGACGACCCGCGCGGACGCGCGGGTTGCGCCCGGGCCCACGCCAGCGCCAGGGCCACGCCAGCGGCCTCTCACGCCCGCGGGCGGGCCTGTGACACCATGATCCTGTGCAGCGCCGACCCGGACGCACGGCCATCCTGGCGGCGATTGCTGCGCTGGCCGCCTCGGCCCTCGCGCCGGCGACCCGCGCGGACACGATCACCCACGCCGGCTCGCAGCTCGTGCCGGACGCGCCGTGGCTCGACCACCATGTCGCGAGCGCCGGCCGCGCCCCGGACTACGAGCCGCTCGTCACGCCGAGTGAGCTGCCGTCGGGCGGCTCACCGGCCCGCCCCAGTCCCGAGCTGACGGTCAGCGTCGGCAGCGTCGTGCTCGGAGAACCGCTGCCCCCGAGCTTCGTGGGGCTCTCGATCGAGTACCGCACGCTGCACGACTACGCCGGCACGGACCCGAGGGCGATCGATCCCGTGTTCATCGCGCTGATGCGCGGCCTCGATCCGGGCCAGTCGCCGGTCTTGCGGATCGGCGGCAACAGCACCGACCAGACGTGGTGGCCGGTCAAGGGCATCACGCCGCCGGCCGGGGTCACGTTCGGCCTCTCGCGCCGCTGGATGCGCCTTGCCCGCGGCGTCGCGACCGCGCTCGGCTCGCGGCTGATCCTCGGCATCAACCTCGCAGCCGACAACCCGTCGCTCGCCGCCGCCGAGGCGCGCGCGCTGCTCAGCGGCGTCGGCCGCAGCCACATCGCCGACCTCGAGGTCGGCAACGAGCCCGACGCCTACCCCGTGTTCGCGTGGGCGGAGAACCAGTTCGGCCGCTCGACCTTTCCCCGGCGCGCCACCTACACCCTCCAGGACTACATCGGGGAGCTCACGCACTGGGGGCGCGTGCTTCCGGCCCTGCCGCTGGCCGGGCCCGCGTTCGCGCGCGGGACGTGGATGGCGAGCCTCCAGTCGATCATCGCCTCGGAGCCGAAGCTCAGGCTCGTCACCTTCCACCGCTACCCGCTGCGCGGCTGCGAGCACAACCCGCAGATGCCGGACTACCCCTCCGTCGCCAACCTGATGGCCGACTCCTCGTCGAGCGGCCTCGCCGAGCGCGTCGCGCCGTTCGTCGCCACCGCGCACGCCGCCGGGCTTCCCTTCCGCCTCGACGAGTTGAACTCCGCCTCCTGCGAGGGTCGCTTCGGGGTGAGCAACACGTTCGCGTCGGCGCTGTGGGCGCTCGACACGCTCTTCGACCTCGCGCAGGCGGGCGTCGACGGGGTCAATCTCCACACCCTCCCGGGGACGGCGTATCAGCCCTTCCAGACCTTCCAGAACGGCTCCACGTGGAGCGCGTCGGTGGCGCCGATCTACTACGGCCTGCTCGCTTTCGCGCGCAGCTTCCCACCCGGCGCGCGCCTGCTCGCGCTGAACGAGCCCGCCGGGCCCGTCAAGGTGTGGGCGACGCAGGCAAAGGACGGCCGCCTGCACGTGGTCGTGATCAACAAGGACCCCTCGACGCCCTACCTGGTGCGCATCCAGATCCCTGGGCCTCAGTCCGCCCTCTCGAGCGAGACGCTGAGCGCGCCCTCGCTGTCGGCGACGAGCGGCGTGACGCTCGGCGGGCAGTCGTTCGGCGCCCGCACGGCGACCGGCGTCCTGCCGCCCGACCCGCACCCGGGCTCGGTGCCGTCGCTGCTCGGCTACTACACGGTCGCCGTGCCGGCCGCGAGCGCGGTCCTCCTCACCCGGTAGGGCGGGGCCGGCGAAATTGCAACTCGCCGGCCCCGGCTCAGACGCCCGCCTTGTGGAGCTCGCGGTGCAGGTCGCGCGCGAGCTTGCCCGGGATGCCCGGCACCGCCTCGAGCTCCTCGCGGGAGGCCGCCATGATCGCGTCGGGGGACCCGAAGTGGGTGAGCAGCGCGCGCTTGCGCGCCGGCCCGACGCCGGGGAGCTCGTCGAGGATCGAGGCGGTCATCGCGCGGTCGCGGCGCTGGCGGTGGTGGGTGATCGCGAAGCGGTGGGCCTCGTCGCGCACGCGCTGCAGCAGCTGCAGCTCGGGAGTGTCGTGGGGCATCGTCAGGGGGTGCTCGCGCCCGGGGACGAACACCTCCTCGATCCGCTTCGCGAGGCTGATCACGGTGACGCCGCGCGCGCGGAAGCCCTCCAGCGCTCTGAGGCCCGCGCTCAGCTGCCCGCGGCCGCCGTCGATCACGATCAGGTTGGGGAGCGCCGCGAACGAGGGGTCGTAGTCCTTGTCGTGGGGTGAGCGCTCGAGCTGGGTCTCGAACTGGGCCATCCGCCGGCCGAGGATCTCCTCCATCGCCGCGAAGTCGTCGGGGCGGCCGCTGTCGATCGTCGCGGCGCGGACCTTGAAGCGGCGGTAGTCGGACTTCTTCGGCGCCGCGCCCTCGAACGCGACCATCGAGGCGACCGTGTTCGTCCCCATCAGCGTCGAGATGTCGAAGCACTCGATCCGCAGCGGGATCGTGTCGAGGCCGAGCGCCTGCTGGAGGCCGTCGAGCGCCTCGACGCGCTGCTGGCGGCGGCGCTCGGAGCGGAGCTTCTCCTGGTCGAGCGCGAGCCGGGCGTTGCGCTCGGCGAGCTCGAAGATGCGCCGCTTGTCCCCGCGCGCGGCCGCCCGGAGCTCGACCTTCGCACCGCGCCGCTGGCTGAGAGCCTCGGCCAGCGCCGGGTCGAGGTCGCCCTGGACGACGATCAGCGGCGGGATCACCATCGCCGATGCGTAGTACTGGAGGATGAACGCCTCGGCGACCTCGAGCGGATCGGCGTCGGCGGCGTTGTCGAGGTAGAAGCTCTGGCGGTCCGAGAGGACGCCGTCGCGGACCTGGAAGACCTGCGCGTTGGCTTCGCCGCTCGCTGCGTCGAGCGCCACGGCGATCGCGTCGAGCGTCCCGACGGCGTCGTTGGCGACGCGCTGGCGCTCCAGAAGCGACCTGACCGAGCGGAGGCGGTTTCGCTCGCGGGCGGCGTCCTCGTAGCGCTGCTCGGCGGCGGCGAGGCGCATCTCGTAGTCGAGCTTGCGTTCGATCTCCTTGAAGCGCCCGGACAGGAAGGCGATCACGCCGTCGATCGCGGTGCGGTACTCGTCCTTGGTCACGTAGCCGACGCACGGCGCCCCGCAGCGCTTGATGTAGTAGTCGAGGCAGGGCGAGCCGGAGCGCCGGCCGGGCGTCGGTCCGACGCACGAGCGGAACAGGAACACCTTGCCGAGCACCTCGAGCGTCGAGCGCACCCGCTTGGCGTTGGAGAACGGGCCGAAGTAGGCGCGGTCGCGGCGGTGGCGCTCGCGTGTGAAGTAGACGCGCGGGAAGTCCTCGTCGAGGCTGATCGCGATGTAGGGGTAGGACTTGTCGTCGCGCAGACGGACGTTGAAGCGCGGCTTGTACTGCTTGATGAAGTTCTGCTCGGCGATCAGCGCCTCGGCCTCGGTGTGGACGACGAGCGCCTCGACGTGGTCGATCATCGGGAGGAGATCGCGCCCCGCCTTCGTCGACGGGTTGGAGAAGTGCGACGCCACCCGCTTCTTGATCGACTTGGCCTTGCCGACGTAGAGGACCTTCTGCTTGGCGTCGCGGAACAGGTAGACGCCCGGCTCGTCGGGCAGCTCGCGGCGGCGGTCGGCGGGCACGATCGACATGGCGCTTCGAGTCTAGGAAGCGGCCGAAGCGGCGACGGGGTCTACGTTTGGTGGCGCCTCGCCACCAAACGTCCAGAGCAGAGGACGGCCAGCGTGATGGTCAGGCCGACGAGCGCCAGCGTCTCCCCCGGCCCGGCGGTGGCATGAACGTGAGGCACTCCGACGTTGCTCGGCGGAGCGGCCAGCGCGTGTGCCACGAACGCGAGGGCGATCGCCACGGCGGCGGCGGTGAGCAGCCGCGCTCGCCGGCTCGCGTGAGCCGCCACGACGACCGCCGCGGCCAGCAGCGCCAGCAGCACGTCCGCATACGTGTAGAGCTGCCAGGCGGTGGCGTCCCGCGGCACGCCCGCGAGCCGCGACGGTTGATGGCTCCAGGTCAGGAACAGCGAGATCAACAGGAGCGCTCCGCCGAGCGTCGCCGGCCCCGCGAAGGCTCGGACGCGCGGCGCGCGCAACTACAGACTGCGCGCGGAGCGGAACGCCTGGAACACCGCGACCGCGCAGGCGACGATCAACAGCAGCCACACGAGACTGCCGAGCCCGCTGGTCAGCAGCCGCCCGCTGGCCGTGAACGTGAGCGTCGCGACGCCGACCGCCACGTAGACGACGGCCCGCCGCCGGTCCCCGAGCGAGTAGATCGAGGTGCGGTGCTCGCGGTAGAGGCGCGAGGCCACCCACACGATCGCCGCGAGGAAGATCAGCGAGATCAGCTGGATCACGAACCCGGCCGCGGGGCCTCCGCCCGGGACGACGTCGACGACGGCGGCGAGCGCCAGGACGATGGCGACATTGCGGACGTGCTTGCTGATGATCATCGCGTCAGGTGGTGCTCGCGGCGGGAACCGGGACCTTCGAGGGTATCGCGAGGGCTGACCGGGCCGGGAGCCGCACGGTCACCTCGAGCCCGCCGCCCCGGCGCGGACTCGCGTCGATCGTGCCGCCATGGGCGCTCACGATCGCCGCCGCGATCGACAGCCCCAGGCCCAGCCCGCCCCCGCCGCCGCTCAGGCGCTCTCCGTCGAGGCGCCGGAACGGCTCGAACAGCTCGGGCACGCGCCCCGCGGGCACCTCCTGGCCGGGGTTGACCAGGCGCAGGACCGCCGTTCCCGCTTCGACCCCGGTCGACACCGACACCCAGCCGTCCTCGACGTTGTAGGCGAGCGCGTTGTCGAGCAGGTTCGCGGCCAGCCGCTCGAGCAGCGCTCCGTCGCCGACCACGACGGCCGGCGCGAGCTCCAGCCGAACGTCGAGGACGCCGGGCTCGAGCATCCGCGACGCGGCCACGGACTCGACGATCGAGGAGAGCTCGACCGGCTGAGCGCTCGTCAGCCCCGCCTGCCCGCGGGCCAGTGCGAGCAGCGCCTCGATCACACGCTCCTGCTGCTCGCCCGCGGCCAGCACCCGCGCACACGTGTGGCGGAGCTCCTCGGCGCTCGCGTCGGAATCGGCGAGCGCGACTTCGACGAGCGCTCGCTGCAGGGTGATCGGAGTGCGCAGCTCGTGCGAGGCGTTGGCGACGAACCGCCGCTGTGACTCGAACGCCCGCTCCAATCTCGACAGCACCCCGTCGAACGTCTCGGCCAGCTCGCCGAGCTCGTCGCCGCGGCCCTCGAGCCCGAGCCGCTCGTGCAGGTTGTCGGCGGTGATCCTGCGGGCCCGGACGTTCATCGTGCGCAGCGGTCGCAGGGCCCGCCCCGCGACGAGCCAGCCGAGCGCGATCGACAGCATCGCCATGATCCCCAGCGCGATCCCCGACCTGGTGATGAGCGCACGCAGTGAGCGAGCCCGCTGGGTGCGCAGAGCCGTGCGGGCCCGCGCGACGACCTCGTCGATCTGCTTCTGGCCCGCCTTCTTGATCTGCGTGATCACCGAAGGCGGCAGTCCACCCGGGATGGAGAGCGCGCGCAGGCGGGCGAGCAGCCGTGGTGGCACGTTGCCCTGCACCTCGCGGACCCCGCCTGGACCGACGAGGGAGATCCTCGCGCCGCGTACGAACTCGGGGCGCTGGTAGACCGTGTCGTGCGACACCAGCGCGTAGGTGATCGCCAAGAGTCCCGCGCCGGCCGCCAGGAAGCAGGCGCCATAAAGCAGCGTCAGCCTCAGGCGCAGTGTCATCCGAGGCCGGCGTGGCAGCCGTCGCGGTCCGCGGGTCGCCATCGCAGAGCGGTCAGATCCGGTAGCCGGCACCTGGCACCGTTTCGATCAGGGGCGGGTCGCCGAGCTTGCGCCGCAGCCGGCTGACCGTCACCTTGACGACGTTGGAGAAGGGATCGGCGGCCTCGTCCCAGCCGCGCGCGAGCAGCTCCTCGGGGGAGACGACGCGTCCCTGCGCCGACATCAGCAGCTCGAGGACCCCGAACTCCTTCGCGCTCAGCCCGAGCGGCTGGCCGTTGCGCTTCGCGACCCGCCGTGCGGGGTCGACCTGCAGTCCGTCCCGCTCGAGCACCGGTGGAAGTGCCGGCTGGGCCCGCCGCGCGAGCGCCCGGATCCGGGCCACCAGCTCGGCGAACGCGAACGGTTTGGGCAGGTAGTCGTCAGCGCCGAGGCCGAGCCCGGCCACCCGGTCCTCGATTCCGCCGGACGCGGTCAGCATCAGGATCCGCGCCCGCCCGCCCGAGGCGGACAGATCGGCGCACAGCTGGTCTCCGTGCACCAGCGGCAGGTCGCGATCGAGCACGATCACGTCGTACTCGTTGATGCTCGCCTGCCGCAGCCCGGCCTCGCCGTCGCCGGCGAGGTCCACGGCCATCCCCTCGCGGCGCAGCCCGGATGCCACCGTCTCGGCCAGCTCCACGTGGTCCTCCACGATCAGGACTCGCATCACTCCTTCCCGGCAAGTGTGCCGCGCACAGAAGCAAGATGGGCCAGCGGCGGTTACGTCGCGGTAACAGCGCCTGTTCCCGCCCTGTAACCCCCCGGTCGCTACGACTCCCGCATGCTTCGCCAACTCGCTGTCGCCTCGGCGTTCGTCCTCGCCACGCTCGCGCTCGCCGCATGTGGCGGCGTGAGCCCGTCCACCTCCCAGAGTGTCCGCGCCAACAAGTTCCTCGCCTTCGCCCAGTGCATGCGCGCGAGCGGGGTCCCGAGCTTCCCGGATCCGGGGGGCGGGAATGGCAGCGGGCTGAGGATCCAGGCCTTCCGTGGTGTCGGCTCCACCCCCCAGACCCTGACCGTCAACGGCACTCCCGTTTCGGCGCCCGCCTTCCGCTCGGCGATGCAGAAGTGCCGCGACAAGCTGCCCCACGGAGGCCGCCCGACCGCCCAGCAGATCGCCCGCATCCGGGCCGGCGCGCTGGCCATGGCCCGCTGCATGCGCGCGCACGGCGTCCCGAACTTCCCCGACCCGCAGCTCCGGACGAGCCCGGGGGGTGGCATCGGGGTCAGGATGGGAGGACCCGGCAGCGGCCTGGACCCGAGCTCCCCCGCTTTCCAGAACGCAGCCAAGGTCTGTATGCGCGGCGGCTTCTTGAAGTTCGGCGCGGCGCGGGCCGCTGCGCCGGGGGGATGAAACCAGCCGTGCTGACCGCCGGCGCGATCGTGGCCGGCGTGGCCGCGTGCGGCGGCTCGGCGACGCACGGCGGTGGCCGCCGCCCGCCCGTCAGCGCCCAGCTTGCCCTCGCGAAGTGCATGCGCGCGCATGGCGTCCCGAGCTTTCCGGACCCGCTGAGCGGTCCGGGGGGCCAGGGCTTTTCCGTCAACCTGACCGGTCCGCCCGGCAGCGCCGTCTCGGTCAACGGGATCGCCTTCAGCGGCCCCGTCTTCGCCGCCGCTGAACGGACCTGCCGGCTGCTCGGTGGCGGCAGCGCGCCGGCGCCGTTTTCGGAGAGCGAGAAGAAGAAGCTGCTGGCCTTCGCCCGCTGCATGCGCTCCCACGGCATCCGCTGGGCCGACCCGACGTTCCCGTCGGGCGGAGGGATCATGGGCGGCGGACCTCCTGAGTCAGGCGCCGGACGTCCGGACGCGCGAGCCAAAGCCGATCCGGCCATTAGCCGGGCCGCCCGCGCCTGCAACCGAAGGGCCGGGCTGTGAAGCAGCAGCGCCGCCTCTTCGCCGGCCTGGCGCTGATCGTCGCAATCGCCGTCGTGATCGCCGTCGTCCTGGTCACGGAGGGAACGTCGCCGACGCCGAGCGCAGGCGCCGCGACCGATGCGGCCGGCTCCGGGGATGCCACCGTCCAGCGGCGCAACCTGGTCGAGACCGACACCGAGTCGGGCACCCTCTCCTACGCCGGGGCGCACACGGTCTACAACCGCCTCAGCGGCACGATCACCTGGCTGCCGAGCGTCGGGCAGCTGATCCGTCCCGGCGGGACGCTGTTCCGGATCGAGAACGAACCGGTGGTCCTGCTCGACGGCTCGACCCCCGTCTACCGCACCCTGTCGGCGTCCGACAGCGACGGGCCCGACATCCTGCAACTGAACCGCAACCTGGTGAGGCTGGGCTTCAACCCCGACGGGATCGTCGTCGACGACGTCTGGCAGCCGGCCACGACCGCCGGCGTCGAGCAGTTCCAGGCCTCGCTCGGCGAGGCCGAGACCGGCGCCCTGACGCTCGGCCAGGTCGTCTTCCTGCCCGGCCCGCAGCTGGTCTCGACGGTCGACGGCACGGTCGGGTCGACGGGTGGCGGCAGCGGCGGCGCGGGGTCGGCCTCGTCGACCTCTTTCGATCCGCCGGCGCCGAGCGCGGAGTTCGTCGACTTGACCAAGCCGAGTGCTGGGCGTCCGCGAACCACGACCACTTCGATGCCCACTACGACCGCTCCTTCTCGCACAACGACCACGCCGCCGGGCCGGGGATCCCGCGGACGAGCCGGCTCCTCGGGCCCGAGCACGCAGTCGATCGAGCAGCAGATCCAGTCGATCATCGCCGCGCTCCGGGCCGAGGCGGCCGCCCTGAGAACGTCGCGTCAATCCAACCCGTCGCGGCCGAGCTCGAGCCCATCGAGCTCGGCCGCGTCCAGCTCGGGCCACTCCGACAGCCCTGCCACCGCGCCCGCGTCGCCGATCCTCTCGACGACCTCGGACCGCCTGGTCGTCACGGTCGACCTGCCGGCCAGCTCCCAGAGCGAGGCAAGGGTCGGTGACCGGGTCAGCGTCGAGCTGCCCGACAGCTCCACGGTTGCCGGCCGCGTGAGCGCGATCAGCCCGGTGGCGACGAGCTCGAGCTCGGGCTCGGGTGGTGGGGGCGGCGGAGGCGGCGGAGGCGGGTCCGACAGCGGGGGCAGCGGTTCCTCGGCGACCGTGCCAGTCACGATCTCCTTCGCCCATGCCATCTCCGGCAAGGGCCTCGACCAGGCCGCGGTCAGTGTCCTCTTCTCTCAGGCGCGCGCCAACCACGTGCTGTCGGTGCCGGTGACCGCGCTCGTCGCCACGTCGGGCAACAGCTACGCCGTGCAGGAGGCGGCGGCGCCCCACCGGCTGGTCCCCGTCACGACCGGGCTGTTCGCCGCCGGCTATGTGCAGGTCTCGGGTCCCGGCATCTACGCCGGGCTCGAGGTCACGGACTCCCAGGGATGAGCGTCCGGCGGCACCAGGGATGAGCGTCCGGCACCACCGGGGATGAGCGTCCGCCTCGAACACGTGACCAAGGAGTACCCCGGCGGGGTCACGGCGCTGAGCGACGTGAGCCACGAGATCGGCGCCGGGGAGCAGGTCGCCGTGGTTGGCCCGTCCGGGTCCGGCAAGACGACGATGCTGACGATCATCGGCACGCTCGAGCGTCCCACCCGGGGCGAGATCGCGGTGCTCGACCGCGACGTCGTCCCCGCCCCCGACGGAGAGCTGGCCCGGCTGCGCGCCCACGGCATCGGCTTCGTGTTCCAGGCCTTCCACCTCCAGGAGCACGTCAGCGCGCTGGACAACGTGGCGCTGGGCATGCTCTACACCGGCGCGCCGCTCCGGCGCCGGCGCGAGCAGGCCCGCGAAGCGCTCGCCCGCGTCGGGCTCGAGCATCGGCTCGAGCACCGCCCCGGTCAGCTCTCGGGCGGCGAGCGCCAGCGTGTGGCGATCGCCCGCGCCGTGGCCAAGCGCCCGCCGATCATGCTCGCCGACGAGCCGACCGGCAATCTCGACTCGCGCTCGGGCCAGCAGGTGATCGACCTCCTGCACGACCTCGCCCGCGATGGCGCCACGCTGATCCTCATCACCCACGACGAGCGGATCGCGGCCGGCTTTCCACGCCGGCTGCGAATGCAGGACGGGGAGGTCACGGATGACGACCGCGGTTGAGTCCCCGGCGCGCCTGCCCGCCCGCGAGCTCGCGCTCACCGCGCTCCAGGGCCTGCGCAGCCGCCGCCTGCGAGCCGCCCTGTCGGCGCTCGGGATCGCGATCGGGATCGGGGCGATGGTCGCGGTCGTCGGCGTCTCGGCCTCAGCGCAGGCCAACCTCCTGGCCGAGATCGACGCGCTCGGCACGAACCTCCTCACGGTCTCGCCCGGCACGACGTTCCTCGGGCAGAACGAGGTGCTCCCGAGCACCGCGGTCCCGATGATCGCCCACATGCCCCACGTCCAGCGCGACGTCGCGGTCTACAGCCTCAGCGAGAACGTCTACCGGACGCCGATGGTCCCGGCCGCCGAGACCGGCGGCATCGGCGTCGACGCGGTCGGCGACAACCTCCCGTCGGTGGTCGGCACGCGGCTGGCCTCGGGGCACTTCCTCGGCGCCGTGGCGAGCCGCTACCCCGAGGCCGTGCTCGGCGCGCAGGCCGCGCAGACGCTCGGGCTGACCCGCGTGAGCGACCACCTCGAGGTCTACCTCGGCAACCGCTGGTTCACGGTCATCGGGATCCTCGAGCCGGTCGCGCTCGACTCGAGCCTCGACTCGAACGTGTTCATCTCCCTCCCCGTCGCCGAGCGCCTGTTCGCCGCCCAGCCCAACCCATCCGAGATCTACGTCCGGGCCGCGCAGGATGACGTGATCGGCGTCTCCAACCTGCTCGGGCCCACCGCCGACCCGCAGAACGCCAGCGGGGTCGACATCAGCCGGCCGTCGGACGCGCTCGAGGCGCGCGCGGCGGCCAAGGGCCAGTTCACGACGCTGCTGCTCGGCCTCGGCGCGGTGGCGCTCCTGGTCGGCGCGATCGGAATCGCCAACATCATGGTGATCTCGGTGCTCGAGCGCCGCGGAGAGATCGGGCTGCGAAGGGCGCTCGGCGCCACGCGCCGGCACATTGCCCTCCAGTTCCTCGCCGAGTCCGCCCTCCTGGCGGTGATCGGCGGCCTCGCCGGACTCGCGCTCGGGGCCGGCGCGACCGAGGTGTACGCCGCGACCAGGAATGAGCCGTTCGTGGTGCCGCTGTACGCGCTGATCGCCGCTCCGTCGGCCGGTTTCGTGATCGGCGCGCTGGCCGGGCTCTATCCGGCGACGAAGGCGGCCCGCCTCAGCCCGACCGAGGCGCTGCGCGTGTAGATCGGCCCCCGGGCGCGGTCACGGGCGCTTGGCCCCTGGCCCGGTCCCGTAGTCCAAGCCACCCTTGAAGTGGCCCGCTCGGCGCTTCAGCCGCCGAGCTGGAAGCGCCCGATCTGGGTGCGCTGCTGGACCGGCAGCGGCGCGACGCCGACGCCGTTCTGGCCGACGTCGACGATGCTCGACGGATCCGGCGGGTTCGCCAGGAGCGCCTGCGCCTGGGCGACCCACGCGGCGCTTGGCGGGAACTGGTAGCGATAGCCGTCCGGGAAACG
>Ga0070739_10006523_pt1 | contig 12829 bp, 12 predicted proteins | sample Coa_R1_7_FD_66445 | JGI IMG/M metagenome (GOLD analysis project Ga0070739, IMG submission 66445) | Surface soil microbial communities from Centralia Pennsylvania, which are recovering from an underground coalmine fire - Coalmine... | ecosystem: Environmental > Terrestrial > Soil > Unclassified ... | reverse complement strand
CGCTTCATGGCGCGGCGGAAGGCGACGCGGCGCTCGAGCTGCTGCGCAATGGATTCGGCGACAAGCTGCGCATCGAGCTCAGGCTTGCGAATTTCGACAATATTAATAACAACGTCGCTGTCGGTGAGCTCGGCGACCTTGCGGCGCAGCTTCTCGATATCGGCCCCTTTCTTGCCGATGACGACACCGGGCCGCGCCGAATGGATGGTCACGCGGCACTTCTTGTGCGGCCGCTCGATCACGATCTTGGACACCGCAGCCTGCTTGAGCTCCGCCATAAGTGCCTTGCGGATTTCCATATCTTCGTGCAGCAGCGAGCCGTAACTGGTCTTGCCCGCATACCACCGGGAGTCCCATGTGCGGTTGATGCCCAGGCGAAGCCCGACGGGATTGACTTTCTGACCCATTGCGTCTGGTCCTTTTAGCTCGATGCCGCCTCGACCTCACGGACCACGATCGTGAGGTTCGAGAACGGCTTCATGATTGCGCCGACGCGGCCGCGGGCGCGCGGCTGGTGCCGCTTGATCACCAGCGCTTTGCCGACATGCGCCTCAGCGACCACCAGATCATCAACGTCAAGGTCGTGATTGTTCTCCGCGTTGGCGATTGCGGCTTCCAGACACTTGCGCACGTCTCGCGCGATGCGCTTGCGCGAAAACTCGAGGTCGGCAAGCGCGGTCTCGACCTTCTTGCCGCGGATCAGCTGCGCCAAGAGATTGAGCTTCTGCGGGCTCACCCGCAGCATGCGGGCGACCGACTTAGCCTCATTGTCGGCTAGCGAGCGTTCCCGCTTTTTCTTGCTCATGATTCCCTTGCTCCGTTACGACGAACCGCCGGCCGCCGCCGAGCCGCCGCTTGGGGCCGACGGCGCCGCTGGGCCTGGGCCGCCGGGACCTGCGGATCGCTTGGCCTTGCGGTCCGATGAATGGCCATAGAACGAGCGTGTCGGCGCAAACTCGCCGAACTTGTGGCCAACCATTTCCTCGGTGACGATGACCGGAATGTGCTTCTGACCGTTGTACACGCCGAACGTCAGGCCAACGAATTGCGGCAGAATGGTCGAACGCCGCGACCAGATGCGGATCATCTCGTGGCGGCCCGACGAGCGCGCGGCATCCGCCTTCTTCAGCAGATAGCCGTCGACGAAGGGGCCCTTCCAAACCGATCGCGCCATAATCGCTCCTGATCCTCTCTATTGCTTCTTCTTCCGCGCGTGGCGGCTCGCCATGATGAAGCCGGCGGTACGCTTGTTCTTGCGGGTCTTCATTCCCTTGGTCGGCTTGCCCCATGGCGTAACGGGATGCCGGCCGCCTCGCGTGCGGCCGCCGAGCGGATGGTCGACCGGATTCATGGCCTCACCGCGGACGTGCCCGCGCCGCCCAAGCCAGCGGGTACGACCAGCCTTGCCGATGGATACGTTCATATTGTCCGGATTGGACACCGCGCCGACAGTGCCGAGGCAGCGCCCGTGCACCAGGCGCTGCTCGCCCGAATTGAGCCTCAGAATGACGTATTCGCCGTCGCGGCCGACGATTTGCGCGTAAGTACCGGCGGAGCGCGCGATCTGCCCGCCTTTGCCGATCTTGATCTCGATATTGTGCACGATCGTGCCGATCGGGATGTTGGCCACCGGCATGGCGTTGCCGGGCTTTACGTCCACATGCTCGCCGGCGATCACCGTGTCGCCGGGCGCCAATCGCTGCGGCGCCAGGATGTAGGCCAGTACGCCGTCCTCATATTTGATCAGCGCGATGAACCCGGTGCGGTTCGGATCGTATTCGAGGCGTTCGACCTTCGCCGGCACGTCGAATTTGCGGCGCTTGAAATCGACCCGCCGGTAGGCCTGCTTGTGGCCACCGCCGCGATAGCGCGTGGTGATATGGCCGTTGTTGTTGCGACCGCCGGTCGAGGTCTTGCCCTCGGTGAGCGTCTTCACCGGCTTGCCGGCATAGAGCGCCGATCGATCGACCAGCACCAGCTGGCGCTGTCCGGGCGTGACCGGATTGTAGGTTCTCAATGCCATGGCGTCTGTCCCTTACAGTCCGGTGGTCACGTCGATCTTCTGACCCTCTTCGAGGGTCACCACGGCGCGCTTACTGTCCGACTGCATACCGTAGCGGCCCTTGAAGACCTTCCACTTGCCGCGCCGACGCAGCGTATTGACGCTCTTGACCTTGACGTCGAACAGCTTCTCGACCGCTTCCTTGATCTGCGGCTTGGTCGCGGTCATGGAGACCTTGAAGACCACTTTGTTGTGCTCCGAGGCATTGGTGGCCTTCTCGGTGATCACCGGCGCAAGAATGACGTCGTAGTGACGCGGATCGCTGGTGGTCATTTGAATCGCGCCTCCAGCGCCTCGATAGCGGCTCGCGTGAGAACGAGTTTGTGCCGCCGCATGATGTCGTAGACATTGATGCCCGCCACCGGCAGTACGTCGATGTTGGGAATGTTGCGCGCGGCGGTGCGGATGTCGGCGGCCACTTCGGCACCGTCAATCAGGAGGGCATTGGAGAGGCCGAGCTTTTCGAATTGGCCGCGCAGCGCCTTGGTCTTCGCCTCCTTCACGCTCAGCGCATCGATGACGACGATGCCCTCTTCCTTTGCCTTGGCGGACAGCGCATGCTTGAGCGCCAGCGCCCGCACCTTCTTTGGCAAACCGATCTCGTGGCTGCGAGTATGCGGACCGAATGCGCGGCCGCCGCCGCGAAACAAATTGACTCGCGCCGACCCGTGCCGGGCTGAGCCCGTGCCCTTCTGACGATACATTTTTTTGCCGGTACGGTTGATGTCGGCGCGATTTTTCACTTCATGAGTGCCGCGCTGCCGCTTGGCGAGCTGCCAGACCACGTAACGGTGAATGAGGTCAGCGCGCGGCTCGAGCCCGAAGATGGCATCCGAGACCGTGACGGAGCCGGATTCCTTGCCGTCGAGCGTGGTGACTTTCAGTTCCATGTCACGCACTCTCCCCGGTCTGGCCGTCCACCGACACCGGAGCCTCGGCTGCGTTATCCGCAAGCTTGAATTTGCCGGGCTTCGGCGCGCCGTCCGGCAGTTTCTTCTTCACGGCATCACGCACCGTGATCCAGCCGCCTCTGACGCCGGGCACGGCGCCCTCGACCAGAATCAAACCCCGCTCGACATCGGTCTGCACCACCTTCAGATTGAGCGTGGTTACCCGCTCGACGCCGAGATGGCCGGCCATCTTCTTGTTCTTGAAAGTTTTGCCGGGATCCTGGCGGCCGCCGGTCGAACCGTGCGAACGATGCGAAATCGACACGCCGTGGCTGGCGCGCAAACCGGCAAAATTCCAGCGCTTCATGGGCCCGGCCCAGCCCTTGCCGGTGGAGGTGCCCGTGACGTCCACATATTGTCCGACCACGAAGTGATCGGCGGTGATCTCGGCGCCGATTGGGATCAGCGCATCCGCATCGACGCGGAACTCGGCGAGCTTGCGCTTCGGCTCGACCTTGGCAACCGCGAAGTGGCCGCGATCAGCTTTCGTCGTGCGTTGCACCTTGCGTCTGCCGGCGCCGAGTTGCAGCGCGACATAGCCGTTCTTCTCTTCGGTGCGGTGGCCGACCACCTGGCAATTGGCGAGGCGAAGCACCGTCACCGGCACATGTTCGCCGGCATCGGTGAACACCCGCGTCATTCCGACCTTCTGGGCCAAGACTCCGGAACGCATGTTGCCTTCCTTCCGCGCCCCTAAAGCTTGATCTCGACATCGACGCCGGCTGCGAGATCGAGCTTCATCAGCGCGTCGACCGTCTGCGGCGTCGGATCGACGATGTCGAGCAGGCGCTTATGGGTTCGCATTTCGAATTGCTCGCGGCTCTTCTTGTCGATGTGCGGCGAGCGGTTGACCGTGAATTTCTCGATCTTGGTCGGCAACGGGATCGGCCCGCGCACCTGCGCGCCGGTGCGCTTGGCGGTGTTGACGATCTCGCGCGTCGATGCATCGAGGATGCGATGATCGAACGCCTTGAGCCGGATGCGGATATTTTGGCCGTTCATCGTTGGTCTCTTTCACCCGTCATGACCGGCTTGGCCCGGCCATCCACGCTTTCATTTCAGCCTTAAGTCGTGGATGCCCGGCACAAGGTCGGGCATGACGACAAACAACCTACTCGATAATGCTCGCCACCACGCCGGCGCCCACGGTACGACCGCCTTCGCGGATAGCGAAACGCAGTTTCTCTTCCATCGCGATCGGCACAATCAGCGTCACCTCCATGGCGATGTTGTCCCCCGGCATAACCATCTCGGTTCCAGACGGCAGCGTCACCACGCCGGTCACGTCGGTGGTGCGGAAGTAGAACTGCGGGCGATAGTTGGTGAAGAACGGGGTGTGACGGCCGCCCTCCTCCTTGGTGAGGATGTAGGCTTCGGCCTTGAACTTGGTGTGCGGCTTCACCGAGCCAGGCTTGCACAGCACCTGGCCGCGCTCGACTTCCTCGCGCTTGGTGCCGCGCAACAAGCAACCGACATTGTCGCCAGCCTCGCCCTGGTCGAGCAGCTTGCGAAACATCTCGACGCCGGTGACCACGGTCTTCTGGGTCGGCCGAATGCCGATGATTTCCACCTCGTCGCCGACCTTGATGACGCCGCGCTCGATGCGGCCGGTGCAGACCGTGCCACGGCCGGAGATCGAGAACACGTCTTCGACCGGCATCAGGAACGGCTGATCCTTCGGGCGCTCCGGCTGCGGAATGTATTCGTCGACGGCTTTCATCAGCTCCATGATCGACTCTTTGCCGAGCTTCTCATCCTTGCCCTCGAGCGCCATCAGCGCGGAGCCCTTGATGACGGGAATCTTGTCGCCGGGGAAATTGTACTTGGAGAGAAGCTCGCGGACTTCGAGCTCGACGAGCTCAAGAAGTTCCGGATCGTCCACCATGTCTACCTTGTTGAGATACACGACGAGCGCCGGAACGCCGACTTGGCGCGCAAGCAGGATGTGCTCGCGGGTCTGCGGCATCGGACCGTCGGCGGCGCTGACCACCAGGATGGCGCCGTCCATCTGCGCGGCGCCGGTGATCATGTTTTTCACATAGTCGGCATGCCCGGGGCAGTCCACGTGCGCGTAATGCCGCTTGTCGGTCTCGTACTCGACGTGCGCAGTGGCGATGGTGATGCCGCGCGCTTTCTCTTCCGGAGCCTTGTCGATCTGATCGTAGGCGGTGAATTGCGCCTGGCCTTTCTCGGCCAAAACCTTGGTGATCGCCGCCGTCAAGGTCGTCTTGCCATGGTCGACATGGCCGATCGTCCCGATGTTGCAATGCGGTTTGGTACGCTGGAATTTTTCCTTGGCCATCTTTCGGCTCCTCGAGTGTTATTCAAAATCCGGCATGCTGTTCTGGTTTGCTAGGCAATCGCCGAGCGCTCAGGCCAACTTGGCCTGAACCTCAGCGGCGATGGCCTGGGGCACCTGCTCATAGTGGTCGAACTGCATCGTGAACGTTGCGCGCCCCTGGCTCATGGAGCGCAGGTTGTTGACGTATGAAAACATGTTCGCAAGCGGCACCATCGCCGAAATGACGTTGGCGTTACCGCGCATGTCCTGGCCCTGGATTTGCCCGCGGCGCGAATTGAGATCGCCGATGACCGAGCCGGTGTACTCCTCCGGCGTCACCACTTCGACTTTCATGATCGGCTCGAGCAGGACCGAGCCGCCGTGCTGCAGCGCCTCGCGCATGGCGGCGCGCGCGGCGATCTCGAATGCCATGGCCGACGAGTCGACGTCGTGCGAGGCGCCGTCGACCAGGCGGACCTTGACGTCGACCACCGGGAAGCCCGCGATCACACCCGAGGTCAACTGACCTTCAAGACCCTTCTCCACCGCCGGGATGAATTCCTTCGGCACGGCGCCGCCGACGACCTCGTTCTCGAACACGAAGCCGGAGCCCGGTGCGCCTGGCTCAGCTATGACCTTGATCCTGGCGTATTGGCCGTGGCCGCCGGTCTGCTTCTTGTGCGTGTAGTCGATGGTCGCCGGCCGCGTGATCTTCTCGCGGTAGGCGACCTGTGGTGCGCCGATATTGGCATCGACTTTGTAGGTGCGTTTGAGGATGTCGACCTTGATGTCGAGGTGCAGCTCGCCCATCCCTTTGATGATGGTCTGACCGGACTCCGGATCGGTCGCGACCCGGAACGAGGGGTCCTCGGCCACCAGCTTGGCGAGCGCGACGCCGAGCTTCTCCTGGTCGGCCTTCGACTTCGGCTCGATGGCGATCTCGATGACCGGATCGGGGAATTCCATCTTTTCCAGGATCACCGGCTTCTGCGGATCGCATAGCGTGTCGCCGGTGCGGACTTCCTTCAAACCCGCAAGCGCGACGATGTCGCCGGCGAACGCTTCTTTGATGTCCTCGCGATTGTTGGCATGCATCAACAGCATGCGGCCGACGCGCTCTTTACGATCCTTGGTCGAGTTCAGCACGCCGGTGCCGCTTTCCAGGCGGCCCGAATAGATGCGGCAGAAGGTGATGGTACCGACGAAGGGATCGTCCATGATCTTGAACGCGAGCAGCGACATCGGCTCGGTGTCGGACGCCTTGCGCTCGACCTCGTTGCCCTTGAGGTCGATGCCCTTGACCGGCGGCACGTCGACCGGGGACGGCAAATAATCGACAACAGCGTCGAGCAGCGGCTGCACGCCCTTGTTCTTGAAGGCAGAACCGCACAGCACGGGGAAGAACGAGCCGTCCAGCGTCGCCTTGCGAATGAGCCGCTTGAGCGTCGCGATATCCGGCTCCTTGCCCTCGAGGTAGGCGGTCATGGCCGCGTCATCGAGCTCGACCGCGGCCTCGACGAGCTTCTCGCGATATTCCTTGGCTTGATCGAGAAGGGCCGCAGGAATTTCGATGTCGTGATACTTGGCGCCGAGCGTTTCCTCATCCCAGACGACGCCGACCATGCGAACGAGATCGACGATACCCTTGAACTGGCTCTCCGACCCGATCGGCAGCTGGATGGCCACCGGCTTGGCGCCGAGGCGATCGACGATGTCCTTGAGACACTGGAAGAAGTCGGCGCCGACCTTATCCATCTTGTTGCAGAAGACGATGCGCGGGACTTTGTAGCGGTCGCCCTGGCGCCATACTGTCTCGGTCTGCGGCTCGACGCCCTGGTTGGAGTCCAGAACGCATACCGCGCCGTCGAGCACGCGCAGCGAGCGTTCCACCTCGATGGTGAAGTCGACGTGACCGGGCGTGTCGATAATGTTGAGCCGCTTGCCGTTCCAGAACGCGGTGGTCGCGGCGGACGTAATGGTGATGCCGCGCTCCTGTTCCTGCTCCATCCAGTCCATGGTCGCGGCGCCTTCGTGCACCTCGCCCATCTTGTGGCTCTTCCCGGTGTAGTACAGGACGCGCTCGGTCGTGGTCGTCTTGCCGGCATCGATGTGCGCCATGATGCCGAAGTTGCGATAGTCTTCGATTGCATGCGTGCGGGGCATCGGGAAACTTTCCTTCGCTGTCGCCGGCTTCACCAGCGATAGTGCGAGAACGCCCGATTGGCTTCGGCCATGCGGTGCGTGTCCTCGCGCTTCTTAACTGCGCTCCCCCGGTTATTCGATGCATCGAGCAGTTCGCCAGATAGTCGCTCCGTCATCGTCTTTTCATTGCGTTCACGCGCCGCCGCGATGATCCAGCGAATGCCAAGCGCCTGACGCCGCGAGCTGCGAACTTCGACCGGAACCTGATAGGTGGCCCCGCCGACGCGGCGCGAACGCACCTCGATCGCGGGCATGACGTTGTCGAGGGCCTGCTCGAACACCGCGACGGGATTTTGCCGCGTCTTGCCCTCGATGAGGTCGAAGGCGCCGTAGACAATGTTCTCCGCCACCGATTTCTTGCCGGCATGCATTACCGAATTCATGAACTTGGTGACGACGACGTTGCCGAATTTCGGGTCCGGCAGGATCTCGCGCTTGTCTGCCCTATGACGACGGGACATGTATCCAACTTCCTCGTCTTTAGTTCCTCATGATGCAAAACGACCCAATCACTTGGGCCGTTTTGCTCCGTATTTCGATCGCCGCTGCTTGCGGTTTTTCACGCCCTGGGTGTCGAGCACGCCGCGCAGGATGTGATAGCGCACGCCCGGAAGATCTTTGACGCGGCCGCCCCGGATCATCACCACCGAGTGCTCCTGTAAGTTGTGACCCTCGCCCGGGATATAGCCGATCACCTCGAAGCCGTTGGTCAGGCGCACCTTAGCGACCTTGCGCAGCGCCGAGTTCGGCTTCTTCGGCGTCGTGGTGTAGACGCGGGTGCAGACCCCGCGCTTCTGCGGGCTCTGCTGCAAAGCCGGCACCTTCTTCTTCGCATGCTGCACGACGCGCGGCTTGCGAATGAGCTGATTGACCGTCGGCATCCGTTACCGTCTCTCCATGGCGGGGCTGGCGCCCCATGTCGTCTTCATTTCGCGCGCCGCCTTGCCTTGCTGGCCGCCTTGGCCGTCCGAAGCACCCCGGCGAATGCAGCAACGCAAAAACCAAATCGCGCCGTCCGCTCCCGCGCGGAGGGGCGCTTGGCCGTTGCAGAGGATCGCGACTGCCGCGATCGTGCCCTGACGATCTGACTTTCCGAAGCCAGAGGCAGCGTTTGAGCTTCCTACGTCGAGGCGTCGCGCCGCGTCCCACTACCCGAAAAGGGCAAGCTAAGAAAGCAAATTGCCTTCAATAACTTATGCGGGTACCCGGCAGGCCGTTCCGACGGGCGAAGCTCACCGCCTGCCGAAAAGTGGGCGGTATGTATCGGCGCCACCGCACCAAGTCAAGCCATGTGGGCACAAAACTGCGATGGCATAAGCACATGTGCGCGCTTTGCGGCGCCTTGATCAGCCCGGCTCCATGCCACTCGCTCTGATGATGCGCGCCACCTCTTCTGTCCTTAGGAAGGTGAGGAATGCCAGCCCCGGGCTGCTGTCAGCAGCCGCCCCGGACAAGCCGGCCGCGTACACGATGATATTCTGCAACTCGCGCGGCAGCGGTCCAGCCAGTTCGGCACCTTGGACCGGCAAGATCGCCACGATCTGCTGCAGGCCGAATTCGGCTTCGCCGCGGGCCACCAATTCCGCCACCGGCCCCCCATTGGGGACGAGCTTGGTCTTCGGCTTCATGTCGTCGAGAATGCCGAGCCGCTCCAGCACACCCGCAATGTAGAGTCCGCTCGGACCATCGCTGTAGGCGATCGAACGAGCCTGAAGCAGTGTCCGCCTGAACGTGTCGGCTGTGCTGATATCGGGTTTGGGCGCGCCCGCCCGCACCGCGAGACCGACCGCCGAGCGTGCGATATCGGCCCGGCTGCCAGCGGCGATCTTGCCGCTTGTGGCAAGTCCGTCCAGCTCCGGCCGCGGCAATATCGCGACGTCGAAGTCGGCGCCCTGCTCGACGTCCTTCACGAGCACCGATGTCAGGGCAAAACGGATATCGGCCTTGTCGCCCGTTGCCCGCTCGAATAGCGCCGCAGCGTCCGTTAAAGCCCGGCGCATGGCGCCGCCAGAGAGCACTTTGATAATCGCGGCCATGGCGGATTGTAGCAAAAGGGCCGCCACGTATGGCGGCCCTCCGTTTTGGTCTTGCGGGTAGCTTAACCTACTCCGCAGCGGGCAGCGCCGCCGGCTCCGTCCCGGCTTCGGCCTTGAGCGCCGCCTCCTTCTCGCGCTCGGCGAGGATGAGCTGATCGCGTTTGGTTGCGATCTCCCGGATGCGGTTCATCATCGCGCCGGTGCCGGCCGGGATCAGCCGCCCGACGATCACGTTCTCCTTGAGGCCGTCGAGCGTGTCGGCCTTGCCGTTGACGGCCGCCTCGGTGAGCACGCGCGTCGTCTCCTGGAACGAAGCCGCCGAGATGAACGAGCGCGTCTGCAGCGAGGCCTTGGTGATGCCAAGCAGGACCGGATGCGCGGTGGCCGGCTTCTTGCCTTCGGCGGCCATGCGCGCGTTGACCTCGTCGAACTCCAGCTTGTCGACCTGCTCGCCCTGGATCAGATCGGTGTCGCCGGATTCGTCGATCTCGACCTTCTGCAACATCTGTCGGACGATGACTTCGATGTGCTTGTCATTGATCGAAACGCCCTGCAGCCGATAGACTTCCTGGATTTCGTTCACCAAGTAGCCGGCTAGCTCCTCGACTCCCTTGATCGCCAAGATATCGTGCGGCGCCGGGTTGCCTTCGACGATGAAATCGCCCTTCTCGATGACATCGCCGTCTTGCAAGTGGATGTGCTTGCCCTTGGGCACCAAGTACTCCCTGGGCTCCTCATCCTTGCTGGTCGGCTCGATGGTGATGCGCCGCTTGTTCTTGTAATCGCGGCCGAACCGGACGGTGCCGGAGATTTCGGCGATGACCGCCGACTCCTTCGGCCGTCGGGCCTCGAACAGCTCGGCAACGCGCGGCAGACCTCCCGTGATGTCGCGGGTCTTGGCGCTCTCTGTCGGGATGCGGGCGATGACATCCGCAGCCTTCACGTGCGCTCCCGGATCCACCGAGATGATGGCGTCAACCGCCAGCATGTAACGGGCGTCGCCGCCGCGGCTGAGCTTTTGAATCTTGCCGTCGTTGCCTTTGATCACCAAAGCCGGACGCAGGTCCTGCTGGCCGCGGGCGGACCCCGAACGCCAATCGATCACCACGCGCTTGGCGATACCGGTCGATTCATCGAGCGTCTCGGTCATCGACTGACCTTCGACCAGATCCTCGAAGCCGACCGTACCCTCGACCTCGGTGAGGATCGGGCGCGTGTATGGATCCCACTCGGCGATGCGCTGGCCGCGCTTGATATGTTCGCCGTCGTCTACCTTCAGCCGAGCGCCGTACTGAATGCGGTGCACGGCGCGCTCGGTGCCGTCGGGATCGAGCACGGCGACAATGAGATTGCGGCCCATCGCGATCAGATCACCGTCCGAGTTACGGGCGACGTTGCGATTCTTGATCTTGACCGTGCCCTCGAAGTTCGACTCGACGAACGACTGCTCGGAGATCTGTGCCGCGCCGCCGATATGGAACGTGCGCATGGTGAGCTGGGTGCCCGGCTCGCCAATCGACTGCGCGGCGATCACGCCCACCGCCTCGCCGAGGTTCACCGGAGTGCCGCGGGCAAGATCACGCCCGTAGCACTTGGCGCACACGCCGCTGCCGGTCTCGCAGGTGAGCACCGAACGGATACGCACCTCCTGAACGCCGGCGCTGATTAGGCGGTCGACGTGATGTTCCTCCAGCAAGGTGCCGTTCGGCACCAGCACTTCGTTCGACGACGGGTCGCGCACGTCCTCGGCCGTGGTGCGGCCGAGGATGCGGCTCGCCAGCGAGGCCACCACTTGGCCGGCGTCGATAATGGCGCGCACCTTGATGCCGCGCGAGGTGCCGCAGTCCTCATCGGTGATGATGCAGTCCTGCGCCACGTCGACCAAGCGCCGCGTCAGATAGCCGGAGTTGGCGGTCTTTAGCGCGGTATCGGCCAAACCCTTGCGAGCGCCATGCGTCGAGTTGAAGTATTCGAGCACCGAGAGGCCTTCCTTGAAGTTCGATATGATCGGGCTCTCGATGATCTCGCCGGACGGCTTGGCCATGAGGCCGCGCATGCCGGCAAGCTGGCGCATCTGCGCCGGCGAGCCGCGGGCGCCGGAATGTGCCATCATGTAGATCGAGTTGACCTGCGCCTCGGCCCCTTTTTCCGCCGCCGGCTTGGCGGCCGAGATTTCGCGCATCATCTCGTCGGCGATCTGCTCGGTGCACTTCGACCAGGCATCGACCACCTTGTTGTACTTCTCGCCCTGCGTGATCAGGCCATCGTTGTACTGCTGCTCGAACTCCTTCACCAGTTCGCGCGTCTTCTCGACGATCGCGCGCTTGGAGTGCGGCACCACCATGTCGTCCTTGCCGAAGGAAATGCCGGCCTTGAACGCGTGGTAGAAGCCAAGCGCCATGACCCGGTCGCAGAAAATCACGGTCTCCTTCTGGCCGCAGTGGCGATACACGGTGTCGATCATCGCGGAGATTTCGCGCTTGGTCATCAGCTTGTTGACAAGATCGAACGGGATCTTCACCCGCTTCGGCAGCACCTCGCCAAGGATGACGCGGCCGGCCGTCGTCTCGTACCATCGCGTGACCGGCTTGCCGTCCTCGCCAACGCCCTGCCAACGATATTTGATCTTGCTGTGCAGGCCGATGACCTTCTCGTGCAAGGCGAGATCGATCTCGGCCATGTCGCCGAACACCTTCAGCTTGTCGGCGGGGCCATCGCGCATCAGCGACAGATAATAGAGGCCGAGCACGATGTCCTGCGACGGCACGATGATCGGCGAGCCGTTCGCCGGGTGCAGGATGTTGTTGGTCGACATCATCAGGACGCGGGCTTCGAGCTGCGCCTCCAGCGATAGCGGCACGTGCACCGCCATCTGGTCGCCGTCGAAGTCGGCATTGAACGCCGCGCAGACCAGCGGATGCAGCTGAATGGCCTTGCCCTCGATCAGCACCGGCTCGAAAGCCTGAATGCCGAGGCGATGCAGCGTCGGCGCGCGGTTGAGCAGCACCGGGTGCTCGCGGATCACCTCGTCGAGGATATCCCAGACCTCCGGCTTCTCCTTTTCGACCAGCTTCTTGGCCTGCTTCACAGTGGTCGACAGACCTTTGGCGTCAAGCCGCGAATAGATGAACGGCTTGAACAGTTCGAGGGCCATCTTCTTCGGCAGTCCGCACTGGTGCAGCTTGAGCTCCGGACCGACCACAATCACGGAACGGCCCGAATAATCGACCCGCTTGCCAAGCAGGTTCTGGCGGAACCGGCCCTGCTTGCCCTTGAGCATGTCGGCCAGCGACTTCAG
>Ga0070739_10006522_pt1 | contig 12830 bp, 9 predicted proteins | sample Coa_R1_7_FD_66445 | JGI IMG/M metagenome (GOLD analysis project Ga0070739, IMG submission 66445) | Surface soil microbial communities from Centralia Pennsylvania, which are recovering from an underground coalmine fire - Coalmine... | ecosystem: Environmental > Terrestrial > Soil > Unclassified ... | reverse complement strand
TAAGTATCGGCAACTCCCCATGGTTCGCGCATGTACGCGGTGCCGATGAGCACGCCGCCATCGAGGAAAACCTTGAACGGCCCGATGCGCACCCAATCATCGCCCACTCCGGTCGGGCCGTATTCGCCTTTGCCCTCCGGTCCATGGGTGAGGATGTCGAGTTGATGGATGGCCGCATCCAATTTTTTGGGTACCGGCTCCATCAAACGCGTGCAATTGATGCGCACGGTGAGTTCGCCTGTTTTTTCCAGGTCGCGAAACAAATCGATCGCCTCGAAATCCGTTCGGCGCTCGTCAATGCTCGTGATGCCCTGTTGGTTGTAGAGATGATAGAGATGCTTGACGGCTTCGCGCTGCTCCTGCGCGTTGGGCTGGCGGAACGGCGAATAGATTTTCACCAGTTGCGCCGCGTTGCGCAAAAGGCCGGTTGGCTTGCCGGTGCGCGGGTCCTTGACGATTTCACCGGGCAACGGGTCGGGTGTGTTCGCGGTGATGCCGGAGATTTCCATCGCCTTCGAGTTCACCAAGGAAACCGGGCCGCAATTCCAATAGACCGGATTGTTCGGCGCGGCGGCGTCCAATTCCGCCAGTGTGGGCAGGCGGCCTTCTTTCATGCGCGTCGGATAAACGCGTTGCAATGTGATCCAGGTTCCCGGCGAACGACTCCTGGCCTCCTTGCGGATGTACTGGAATGCCTCGACCAAAGATTTTATGACGGGCAATGGGCCGTTGAACTCGCTGACTGACGCGCGATACGAATGGACATGGCTGTCAATCAATCCGGGCAGAACCGTCCTCCCATGTCCATCGATGAGGCGCGTGTTCGTCCCGATGAAAGGCTTGATCGCGCGATCGGAACCAACGGCGAGGATGCGGCCGTCCCGCACGGCAATCGCTGCCGCGCGCGAAAAATGCGAATCCACGGTGAGCACTTGCGCGTTGCGGATGACGATGTCCGCCGCCGGATGACTTTCTGCTGCAACCCGTTTTTCGCCCGCGAACGCGATTGCCAATAGAAGAAGAAAAAGAATTCTTGCTGTGGGTTTGCGAAACTTCATCCTAATTTTTGCTTACTTGAAACTCCAGCGTCACCTTTCCGCGCAATGTTGAAATGTCCGCTGTGCCTTGCGCATCCAGTTTTAATTCGGTGTCGCCTGCTCTCGCGGAATTCACGCGCCAGCCGTCCGGCACTCGGATGCGAATGAGCGCTTGTTTGGGTTGGTTGCGTTGCGGCAAATCAATCTCGGCGATGACCTTGCCTTCGCTCAATTTGGATTTGGCGTTGATGGAAACTGGACCAAAAGCCGTCGGAGCACGCTCGACCTTGATGATTTTGCCATCTTCGAGCCAGCGTTTGGGAGTCGCGAAGAGCAAGCGAAGAGTTTCGGGAACACCGTCTTCGTTCAGGTCCCAATCCTGGACAAGCAGGTGGCGCAGCATCAGCAGGAAATACGCGTTGCCAGCGCTGTTGGGCGGACAATAAAATTGCCGGCCCCATTCGTCCACGGGTTCAATGGAGCAGCCTTCACCGCAGACGAAAGTGTCCTGGGTAAATCCCGCCGCAAGCATTCCGTAAAAGCTGACCAATGCGCGGTCCGGTTCATCACGGCGCAACAAAGTGCGCGCGTAATACCAGCCGTAAAGCGGGTTCAGGTTGTTGGTATGCACCCAAAATGCGGGCCATGGACACGCACGATTCAGGCCCATGAAAAGCCCGCCGTGCTCTTGAAAATAACGGCACATGCCGGTTTCCTGTTCCGAGTTTGGGCCGAAAAATTCCGTGCCAAGAATATTGTTCGCCATCAGGTTCCAATAATTTCCGGCGCGGTTCTCAGTGATGATTGCGTAAGGCTGTTCTTCGCCAAGCAAGGCGTTCGGCACGAACAGCGCATCACCATCCTTGCGGGCGCTCTTATCCACTGCGGCCATGATGGCGTCGTGAAATTCTCCGGAAACTTTGCGCAACCGCGCGGCTTCGGACCGATCGCCGAGCTCATCGAGCAATGCGGCGGTATCATGCATGGCGCGCCAGCCTTCGGTGTTTGAAGTCATGGAAAAAACCATCGTGGGAATGTCACCGCAATATTGTTCGCGCGGGAAAAGGCCGTTGGACGAGGAACGATGATTGGCAAGGCGGTCCACTTCCTTTTGCCAGCGCGGGCGAAGTTTGTTCACGTAATCGGCATCGCGCGTCTGCCAGTAATAACGGCAGATGTCATCGAGTTTGTGGCCGGCCTGGTGAAATTCCAGCCCTTTGCGCGTGAAATCGAGCAACGGGACGAGCAAATGCCGCATCTCGTCCTCGTAACCGTATTGCATCATGGCCAGCGCGGCCTGGCTTCCTTCCTGGTTGTAAATCCGGTCATATTGATTGAGCGCGCTGTAATGGATGCTGTCGACGTTGATGAGCCCGAAGTTCGCCACAATCAACGACCGCCACGCATCGTTGACGTACGGTTCGGGCGTCTGGATGTTCATGCAGTCGGCAAGGATTTTTTGCCATTCGGCGGCACATTGCGAATGTTGCTCATCGTAGCCGCCTGATTCAAAAGGCGAAGGGGTCGAAGCGGGTGATGGAACGCCACTGACTGCGACAACCGCTTGCGAGCCGTCCTTCAAAATCGCGTCCAGAAGATGCTGTGCAGGCATCCATTTCCAGCTTGAATCATACCAGGCGAGGACTTCGCCCTTCGCATTCAATACGCGGCCGTTTTCAGCCTTAAGTGGTTCATCGGTTTCGAATTTCACCGCGACACGACCCGGCAACTCGTTCGTGTCGCCGTTGCCATTGGGAGTGTAGCTGAAGCGGCTGAACGAGACTGCATTGCTGGCGAGCGATGGTTGGACACTTGCAAAGGTTTCCTGGGAATATTTTCCTGCGCCATGGTGATAGGTGAATTGAACGATGGGCAGCCAGCCTTCGGCGAACTTGGGCCCGTCGAGCCGCTGCAGATACTGGCCAAAAGCGAGTTGGTCGTTGCCAACACGGAAAAGCACGGGCGTCGCGGAATCGTTCCACACTTTGGTGTTGGCGCGGGCATTGATGGCGCTGCCGTTGGCGATGAGGCGACTTTTGTGTTTTGCTGTCGGCGCGCTTAAGATGATTGGGTAGTGTTGGAAGTCGGTGTTGACGTAATGGAGCGGACGGATGAGCGCGCGAAAAAATTCGTAGCTGGGCCCATTCGGTTGGGTAAGCGCGGCGTCCGCGTAAATGTCGCTTTTGGAAAGAACGGCTTCGTCGAGCGCGGGCAGATTGGAAGCGGCGCTTGCGACTGAGGCGCTCGCAAAAAGCAAAAGATGGAAAGAAGAGATTACTTTGCGCATGCTCAATCCAGTAAGTCCGCGAATGACTTACTCATTCTCACGCAGCCACGAGCGGAGTAAAGAAAATAGATTAAGCTTTCATTTTCAGCAGGGGCGGGAATAAAAGAGCCATGCAGTTGCACGGGAAAAACATCATCGGTGACCACGTTTCAGGCCGGGGAGCAGTCACGTTCCAGGCGGTGGAAGCCGGTACGGGTGAGAAGCTCGGTCCGCAATTTTTCGAGGTGACCGCCGATGAAGTAGATGAGGCGTTGCAACTTGCTGCGAATGCCTTCGACGATTACCGCACCATGCCGCCGGAAAAGATCGCCGCGTTTCTCGCCGGCATTGGCGAGGAAATCATGGCCGCGGGCGACGAATTGCTTCACCGCGCCAATTCTGAAACAGCGCTGCCGGAACCGCGCCTGATTGGCGAACGCGCGCGCACGGTCAATCAGTGCAAGATGTTTGCCGAACTGGTGCGCGAAGGTTCATGGGTCGAGGCGCGCATTGACCGCGCGATTCCCGACCGTCAGCCGTCACCCAAGCCGCTGCTGCAGCGGATGCTGATTCCCATCGGGCCGGTGATTGTTTTCGGGGCGAGCAATTTTCCGCTCGCCTATTCGGTTGCAGGCGGCGACACCGCTTCGGCATTGGCGGCCGGAAATCCTGTTGTCATCAAGGCGCATCCAGCCCATGCCGGAACTTCTGAAATCGTTGGCCGCGCCATTCAGGTTGCTGCCGCTGCGACAGGAATGCCGCCGGGAGTCTTTTCGATGTTGCACGGGCAAAGCACGGAGTCGGGGTTGCGCATGGTGCGTCATCCCGCGGCAAAAGCAGTTGGGTTCACCGGTTCGCTTCAGGGCGGACGGGCGTTGTTCGACGCCGCCGCTGCGCGACCGGAACCGATTCCCGTTTTTGCCGAGATGGGCAGCACGAATCCCATTTTCATCCTGCCCGACGCCGTCGAACAACATCTCGACTCGCTCGCCAAGGGCCTTGTGCAATCGGTCACGCAAGGCATGGGCCAGTTCTGCACCAAACCGGGTTTGGTTTTCGGCATTCGCGGCAACGGCTGGAAAGCGCTGGAAGAATTGGGCGGAAAACTGGCTTCGGAAGCCACGCCGGGAACCATGCTGCACGCGGGTATTTTCAATCGCTTTCAACAAAGCTCGGCGCGCGCGGGCGATGTGGCAAACGTTCGTGTGCTTGGCAAATCCAGCACCAAGGCAGGAAGCAGCCAGGCAGCGCCGATCTTTCTTGCGACAGAGGCCGCGACATTCCAACAGAATCGCTTGCTCGAAGAAGAGATGTTCGGGCCGGCGACCTTGATGGTCAATTGCGGCTCGACCGAGGAATTGGAGGAAATCGCCCGCAATCTCCCGGGCCAGTTGACGGCAACGATCCGCGGCACGGATGAAGATTTGATGCGCCACCAAAACCTCGTGCGCATCCTGGAGCAAAAAGCCGGACGTCTCATCTTCAACGGCTTTCCGACTGGCGTGGAAGTTTGCCCTTCGATGAACCACGGCGGGCCTTATCCGGCAACGACCGCGGTCCATTTCACTTCCGTTGGGACGGCCGCCATCAAACGTTTTGCGCGGCCTGTTTGTTTCCAGAATTTTCCCGATGCCGCAGTGCCGGTCGAGTTGCGCCGGCAAAACGTCCGAAAAATCTGGCGGTTGGTGGATGGACATTTCACGAAGGACGATTTTTGATTGGGTGAAGATGGAACCGAAAATTTCCATGGACGCATTCGAGATATTCGCGACAGGTGTTGACCACCCCGAATGCATCGCGTTCGACCGCCATGGCGATCTCTGGGCGGGCGGCGAAATCGGGCAAATCTATTGCATTTCACCGAATGGAAAAGTCCAGCTTGTCACCACCATGGGCGGTTTTTGCGCGGGACTTGCGTTTTCGCCGGCGGACGAATTGTTCGTCTGTAATTCGGAGCACGGCATTGTGCGGGTGACGCCGGAAGGTTCGTTCACGAATTTCGCCACCCACGCCGGCACGCACAAGCTCGTCTGTCCTAATTATGGGCTGTTCGATTCGGCCGGCAATTTTTACGTCACCGATTCCGGCCAGTTCCGCAAACGCAACGGTTGCCTCACCCGCTTCACGGCGGACGGCAATGGCGAAGCGCTCACCGGGCCTCTTGGTTACGCGAATGGCCTGGCGCTTTCTGCGGATGAAAAATATTTGTTCATGGTGGAGAGCGACACGAATGCCGTTTTGCGCTTTGAAATTCGCAAAGACGGTTCCGTGGGTCCGTATTCCATTTACGCGACAGAGTGCGGACGTTTTCCCGATGGCCTGACGCTGGACTCGGACGGCAATCTTTATGTCTGCTGCTACGCGTCGGATGAAATCTGGCGCATTTCGCCGTCTGGAAAAAAGGAATTGTTCGCCTGGGATCCTTGGGCAATCCGGCTGGGAAGCCCGACCAACATGGCTTTCGGCGGAAAAGATTTCGACGAACTTTATTTTGCCAATCTTGCGCGCACCACCATTACGCGCGTCAAAACCGGCTGCAAAGGCCAGCCATTGGCCAATCAGAAGGCTGCATCTCGTGAACAGGCTCAGAAATAAAATCGCCATCGTCACCGGCGGCGCTCATGGTATCGGGCAAGCCATTGCAATTGCGTTCGCGCAGGAAGGGGCGACGGTGTTCATCGCCGACCTCGATGCCAAGGCGGGCCGCGAAGCCGCGGCAAAGATCTGTGAGGAAGGCGGCAATGCAGTTTTTGTCCAGTGCGATGTTTCAAAAATTTCCGAAGTCAGGCAGGTGGTGAAACGGGCGGCGAAGAATGGGCGAATCGATATTTTGTGCAACAACGCGGCTTACATCGCCAAAACATGGCATGCGGCTGGGGATGCGCCGGGACCCGAATGGAAAAAATGTTTCGACGTGTCGCTGCTTGGAACGCAACATTTCACGCAGGCAGTCCTTCCAATAATGCTCAAGGCTGGCGCTGGTTCCATCATCAACATCGCCTCCGTGCAAGGTCTCGTTGCCGGGCGCAATTCCGCCGCCTATACGACGGTCAAGCACGGCTTGATTGGATTCACGCGAAGTGTTGCCTGCGATTACGGCGCTCGCAACGTGCGTTGCAACGCGATTTGCCCCGGCGCCATCAAGACACGCATCTCGCCGGCGGATGGGTCGGAATTATACCAGCGGCAGATCAGCAAAACGTTTCTTGGTCGCGTTGGCGAACCGCGCGAAGTGGCGGCGGCGGCGGTATTCCTCGCCTCCGACGAATCCTCGTACATCACTGGCGCAGTGCTCGCCGTAGATGGCGGATGGACGGCAATGTGATGAAAGAAAACTCGTGGAAAGTCGGCGCAGCCTCAGCGGTCATCACGCCCACGGAGCCGATGTGGCTCGCAGGATGGGCGGCGCGGCGCGAGCCGGCCAATGGCAAGGCTGGCGAGCTTTTTTGCAAAGCCGTTGCATTGGAGGATGCTCATGGCACGCGGATGGTGTTGATCACGATGGATTTGGTCGGTATTCCACCCGATTTTGCCGATGCGATCGCCTCGCGCGTCCAGCAAAAATGGAACCTGTCCCGCGAACAAGTACTGTTCAATTCATCGCACACCCACAACGGGCCTGAAATCCGGCCTGACAAAGTCCCATTTTTTGAAATCCCGCCGGAACATGCTGCAAAAATTGCGCCGTATCGCTCGTGCTTGCAGGAACAGGTCTTCAGCGCCATCAGCGCCGCTTTGGAAAATCTGCAGCCGACGAAATTGAATGTGATGCAAACAACAGCCGGTTTTGCGCGCAATCGCCGCGACGCGAACGGATTTTCTGATCATGACGTTCCGATTCTGGAAGTTACCGGCAGCAATGGTAAATCAATGGCGATTTTGTTCGGCTACTCCTGTCACAATCTCACACTGCCATATTCAGTCTGCCAGTATCACGGCGATTACGCGGGCGTGGCACAACAGGAATTGGAATCGCATCTCCCCGGCTGCATCGCGATGTTCTTCGCCGGCGCGGGCGCGGACCAGGACCCTTTTCCTCGGGGAACGATGGAACTTGCGTTGCAACATGGGCGAACTCTGGCCAACAGCATCCGCAAGGCCTTGGATGGCACGAAACGTCCCGTTACCGGTCCGTTGCGTGTGGCATCTGAAACAGCATCGTTGCCATTTGTGCCGTTGCCTTCGCCTGAAATTCTGGCGCGCGACGCCGCTTCGGATGATCCGCCGCGCCGAAGAAAGGCGGAATTTATTTTATCCGCAGTGAAGGAAAAACGTCCCTTGCCCGCCGAATATCCCTGCCCGGTCCAAGTGCTCCGTTTCGGCAATGAACTGTTGTTGATCGCGCTTGGCGGTGAGCCGGTGGCGGAATACGCCAAAATCTTGAAGACGGAATTTGCCGGCCCGGTTGTTTGGGTCGCGGGATATTCCAACGACATGTTCGGTTACCTGCCCACGCGCCGTGCGCTGGCCGAAAGCAGCTACGAGGCAGTGCGCGCGTGGTATTGGAGCGCGCTGCCGGGGCCTTTTGCCGAAACCGCTTCGGAAAAACTTTTGCAAATCGTCCGCTGCCTTGTGAAACGAGTGAAGGATTGAATCAATCATGAAACCAAAACGCCGCCAGATCAAATTGACTTACGTCGGTGCCGGAGAATCGTTGCTGGCCGAGATGCTCGACGATGAAGCGCCGGGGGTTTGCGAACATGTTTGGAACATCCTGCCGGTGGAGACCAAGGTGATCCACGGCATGTATTCCGGCGCGGAAGTTTTCGCCATGCTCGAGAATCCCAAACCCGCGCCGGCCGAAAACCTGACGCAACTGCCATTGCCAGGCGAACTGCTTTATTTTTACGACCAAAACATCGGCGCGGCAGGTGGACGGAAACCAGTCGCGGAAATCGTGGTCGTCTATGGACGCGGCGTGGTGTTGCGCGCGCATGAAGGCGTGCCGACGCATTGCAGCCTTTTTGCCCGCATTCCCGGCGATTGGAAATATGATTGGACAGACTTCGCGCAGGCCTGCAAACGCGCGCGTTGGGAAGGCCCGCAACTTTTACGGATTGAGAAAGCGTAAAAATTATTTCACGCGATATTTTTCGACCTTCTCCTCGTCCAACTCCACGCCAAGGCCGGGCTTTTCATTCGCGTTGGCGCGGCCGGGCAGAATCGGCAAAGGTTGGCCCACAATGTCGTCCTCGTAGAAAAATGGGCCGATGATGTCGCACGGAAATTCCTCCGCGACGATGCCGCCTATCGCCAGCGCAAGATGTGTCATTGCGGCGCTGCCAACCCCCAGTTCAAGGTTGCTGCCCAGAGTGCATTTCAAACCGGCTGACATCGCGAACTCGGCAATTTTCCGCGCGGGACCGATGCCGCCTGCTTTGCCGATATAAATCGAAAACACATCTGCTGCACGAACGAAGGCAAGAGCAGTCGCGTCCTGCAACGTGCAAACGCTTTCGTCGGCGATCAGCGGCACATCCAGTTGATGATGCAACTCGATCATCCGCGCCAGTTCTTCAGGGGCGACGGGTTGTTCCACAAAGTAAATCTTTTCCTGGTAAAGCCGCTCGATCGTTTTCAACGCAGTTTCACCATTCCAGCCACCGTTTGCGTCCACACCCAATTTGATTTCCGAACCGACCGCCGCGCGCACGGCGCTGACGCGTGCAACGTCGTCATCCGGTTCAAGGCCGACCTTCACTTTCATCGCGCGAAAACCTTGCGCCACGGCCCAGCGCGCGATTTCGGCGGCCTTGTCCGGTTCAACGCCGGAGACGGACCATTTGGTGGGAACGAAGTCGCGGACCTTGCCGCCGAGCAACTGGTAAATCGGTTTGCCCGCAACTTTTCCCGCGATGTCCCAGAGCGCCATTTCGACGGCGGCCTTGGTAAAATTATTTGCGGCAAACGCGAGCCGGAATTTTTGCGTCAACTTTTCTATTTCGAGCGGATTCTCTCCGGCAAGCAACGGCTCCAGATAAGCATGAATCAAATGTGCGCCGGTGACCTGGTCTTCGCCGCTCCAGCGCGGAGTACAGGAGGATTCGCCGATGCCAACGACGCCTTCGTCCGTGTGAATTTTCACTAGCAGAAACGGCGAATGAAGGTGCGCGCCGCCGCGTCCGCTGCGTATGGCGAACTGCGCCTTTAAAGGCACCTGGATGGGAATCGTTTCGATGCGGGTGATTTTCATTCACCATTTCAAAAACTCGCCGACGAATGTGTCCACTTCCGCGATGATGCCGTCGAGGAAACGTTTGCCTTTTTTCGCAGATGCAAGCTCAGGCTGGCCGATGGTTCCAGTTTTGCTGACCTCGTGAAATTCGTTCACAAAATAAATGGGACGGCCGTATTGCATGTCGGATTTTCGGTAAGGGTCCGTGTGGCGCGGGCCGTCCCGTTTGGCCAAATGCAACTTCACGCGCTCCGGGCAAAGATGCAGCATGATGGATGTTTCCAGTTCGCACGCGTGGCCGAGTCCGCCCGGCACAGATTCACGCGTCTGCTTGATGCTTTGCGCGGCGAGCGTCCAGTAAGACGCGAACACAAAACGCATCCTGGGAAACTCACTTTTCAATTCGCGCAAGGCAGCGCGCAAAGGAACGTCATTGCCACCGTGGCCGTTGAGCAGGAAAACTTTTTTTGCGCCGAACTTAACGATCGAGCGGCACATCTCGAGCACAAGCTGAATGTATGGCATTTGCCCGATGCTTAACGTGCCGGGAAAATGCAGGTGATGGGTGGAGTGGCCGGGCCAGAGCGTGGGCAGGCAAAGGACGTCGCGAGGTCGTTTCGTTTCAAGTCCTTTCGCGACGGCAGTCACGATGTCGGTGTCCGTGGTGAGCGGCAGATGCGGGCCATGCTGTTCAAACGAGCCGAGCGGGAACAGCACAATTTTGTTCGTGAGCTTGAGCCTTTTGACTTCGGGCCACGTAAGATCGGCGAGGTTCATGGTTTGGTGGTGTGGGTTGCGCGCAATTCGCGGAGCGTGGCGAGGATTTCGTTCTGGAGAATCTCGGCGGCAGCGCGGCCAAACGGCGAGTTCTCGACTTCGTATCCGCCCTTGGGCCATTCCTCCGCCGTCGCCATGTACGCGAGCCGTCCATTGGTGTAACCGGACATGCAGGTGAATGGAAACGGCGACTCGCGCTTGATGTTCATCCCGATTTCGCAGAACGGCTCGATGTTGCAACCAACAAGCGCGAAGTCTCCGAATGCCGTGAAATGTGTCCTGATTTTCGTGGTTGTCGCACCGCCAAAATCGTCCGCCATGCGCAATTGGATGTCCGCCCGCCGCGCCATGTAAATGGCCTCGGTGATGGCAGCATCATCGGATTTTTCACGCGCCAGTTTGAGGCGGTTTTTCCAATGATCCAGTTTTTCGGCGGCGGCTTTCTTTTCAGGCAAACCTTCGCGTAGTGGAACAGAAATTTCCTTTTGCAAAACGCGCAATGGCAGTGCAAGTGACGATGAAAATTCCGGCGCATACATTCCCAATGGCGCGCCCGACGGAATGATTTTTTCGAATTGCACGCGGGTCGGAAGATTTTTGAGTTCGAGCGCGACCCTGGCGGCTTCGTGTCCGAGTATAGCGCCGAAATTTCGATAAACCGAGGCATCGGCTTGAAAACCAACGAGCGGTCCCTGATCGCCCGACGCGCCTTGTAAAAAAAGGCAATGCCCGCCGACAGCCTGCTCCACAACGCGCTTCATGGCTCCGGGATAATCGGGGGTGATGAGCCGGTTTGGCGGGCCCATGATGGTGGGATGACAGGCGAAATGGACGATGGTGGCGAGCGGCAGCGTTGAAATATTGTCAAGCCTGATGACAATGACTTCATGGTCGCAAGGACCGTCGGGATTCACGCCTAGGAAACGTTCACCATTGGCCGAGACGCAGCGGCGGTTGGAATTGATTCGGCACGAACCCCGCCCGGCGCGGACAATCACGTTATTCAGATTGGAAATGGCTTCGACGGCGGCTCCCGCGCAGCATCGCGCCACATTTTCGAACCATGGGCCAACCATCTCGTAGCCCTTTTCAATCCAGCTTTTATACGGCACAGGGCCGGAATGCGTGTGCGTCGCGGAGGCACGAATATTTTCGATGGGAACGCGCGTTGCTGCGCTGACAGTGGAACGGATTTGATCGGCACGTTCGTTGGTGAGGATCTGGATGTCGATGTCGAGGATGATGCCAGTGGTGGCGCCATCCGAAAGCGCAAGCGCGGTCGCCCAAAGGTCCATATCAATCCCTTCCGCCTGCTCATGTTTCTGCGCGCCCCAGCCGCCATGCGCGATGTTCGGCGGCGGATTGATGCAGCGCCTGCCAACACCGGCGCGCAGATGTGGAGCTATTGGATTCATCACGAACGCAATCGCAACAAACGATACCGGCAACTTCCGGCGCGCTCAAGCTCACTTGTTCGCCGTTGCCGTCGTGATACTCAAAGAGGAAGCCGTTGCCTCCGGTGAGGCGAATCAGTATAAAAACAGTCAAGTTTGCCTGAACGTGTGCGATTGCTTATGAAGATCCGTGCCCTGCTGACTGTTTTGCTTTTCATTTCACTTGCTTCAATGGCCGCTCCGGAAGGGGCTCCGCCGGAGATCACGGCCAAGGACCTGCCACGACCTCCGTTTGTTCCTCCGCAGGAAGCAATCGGATCCATCCGCATAAAGCCTGGCTTTCATGTCGAATTGGCCGCGTGTGAGCCGAACGTGGAAAGCCCGGTTGCCATGGCTTTTGATGAGCGTGGGCGGTTGTTTGTCGTCGAGATGATCGATTACTCGGAGCGACGCGAGGTGATTCCGCATTTGGGCCGCATCGTGATGCTGGAGGACACCAAGGGCGACGGCGTTTTCGACAAAAGCACGGTTTATGCGGACAATCTGCCGTGGCCAACTGCGGTGTTTCCATGGAAGGGCGGCATTTTCGTCGGCGCGACGCCGGACATCTTTTATCTGAAAGACACGAAGGGCGATGGCAAGGCCGATTTGCGCGAAAAGGTTTTCACCGGCTTTGCGGCGGGCGTGGACCGATTGAACGTGCAGGCGATGCTGAACAGTTTCAATTGGGGTCTGGATAATCGCATTCATGGCGCGAGCAGCACGCAAGGCGGAATGGTCAAATCATTGAAGCATCCTGACGCGCCGCTGATCGATTTGCATGGACGTGATTTCGTCATCGAACCGCGCGAGATGACCATGACCTCCGAAGCCGGCGGCGGGCAGCATGGATTGAGCTTTGACGATTATGGCCGGCGTTTCACCTGCAACAACAGCGATCACATCCGTCTCTTCATGTACGATGATCGATACGCCGCGAGGAATCCGTTCTACACGATGCCGCCCGCGCTCGCGAGCATCGCTGTGGACGGTCCCGCGGCAGAAGTTTATCGCATCAGCCCGGAAGAAGCCTGGCGCGTGATCCGGACGCATTGGCGCGTGGCGTCGCTGGTTTCCGGTCCTGTCGAGGGCGGCGGGCGGTCTTCAGGATATTTTACAGGCGCGACGGGCATCACGATTTA
>Ga0070739_10006521_pt1 | contig 12830 bp, 11 predicted proteins | sample Coa_R1_7_FD_66445 | JGI IMG/M metagenome (GOLD analysis project Ga0070739, IMG submission 66445) | Surface soil microbial communities from Centralia Pennsylvania, which are recovering from an underground coalmine fire - Coalmine... | ecosystem: Environmental > Terrestrial > Soil > Unclassified ... | reverse complement strand
CCGAATTAATCGTGCAGGCCTAAGGCCCGCACCACACTGCTGCAGGTGGTTACTGGCTCGACCGGGATGAAGGACGATTCGAACGATTTGGTTGAGTACATCAGGACTTTATGACTTGCCGATTCTCGTGCGGGCCGAAGGCCCGCTCTACATTGGTGCTGGCGCTGTTGGGGGTTGTTTGTAGTGCGGGGACTCGCGACAAGGCCGCAGGGCCCGTTATGCCGCGGTTTCGGTGGGAGAGCATTACCACCGCTAACGGACTGCCGAACGATCGCGTGTACAGCGTCGCCGTAGACGGGGATCGCATCTGGGCCGGGACGGACGATGGGCTGGCGCTGATCGAAAGCGGCAAGGTTACGAGGGTGATCAGACCGGCGGACGGTCTGGCGCACCGCGCGTGCCTGTCGGTCGCGCTGGATAAGAAGCGCCACGAGTTGTGGGTGGGCACGATGGCCGGCGCGAGCCGGATCAGCGGGGGGCGCGTGGACACATTCACGCAGCTCTCGAGCGGGCTGGCCAACGACGTGGTTTACAAGGTAGCCCCGTACGGGGATGAGGTCTGGTTCGCGACCGCGGCGGGCGCGAGCCGCTACAACCTGAAAACCGGGCAGTGGGCGCTCTACAACGAGCGCAACACCCCCATGTACGAGATCTGGACCTACGGCGTAAGCCCGGGAGAGGACAAGGTCTACTACGCTGTCTGGGGCGCCGGGCTGCTGGAGTACACGCGCGCGACCGACCGCTGGAAGAGTTACGACGATCCCGATGGCGAAACCGAGATCGTGCTCTATAAGGATCAGGGTCTGATTCACGAGATCACCACCAGCGTGAGTTACGTAAACAAGATCGTCTGGGTGGCGACTTACTTTGGGGCCAGCCGTTATGACGGGCGCAACTGGAAGAACTTTCTCGATAAGGACAGCGGGCTGCCGAGTAACTTTCTGAACGAGGTGAAGTCGATCGATGGCAAGCGCACGTGGTTTTCGACGGACAAAGGACTTGCTTATTATGACGGCGAGAACTGGGCCGTATATCGGCCGGCGCTGGACACGAGAAAACCGGAAATGAACGTGCGTGACGCGGCCGGGAACGTTTCCAGCATCCCAGTCGAGAGCGCGCCCGCGCACAATTACGTTTTCGCCGTAGATTTTCAGGGCGATGACATATGGGTGGCGACGGCGAAAGGCCTGAGCCACGGGATTCGAATCAAGGAGATTGCTAACAAATGAGGGTACTTGAAGAGGCGCTGCCGCTGATGGCGGCCGCGTCGTCCATCGGAAAGAAAGCCATCGTAAACGCGCGCGTGCTGAATGAAGCGCCCGATTACGGCAGCGCGTTCTCGCGCGGGCTGCGCATTGAGATCGGGAATGTGGTCATCCTGCTGATTTCGGGGACGGCGAGCATCGACGAGCACGGCAATACGGTGCATGCCGGCGACTTCCGGGCGCAGCAGCGCCGCACTTACGCCAACATCAGCGGCCTGCTTGCCGCTGAAGGCGCGACATGGAACGATGTAGTGCGCACCACCTGCTACCTGCGGGACATCGAGCGCGACTACGCCGCATTCAACGACGAGCGCACGAACTTCTTTCGCGAACAGGGGCTCGATCCGCTGCCGGCCTCCACGGGCATTCAGGCTATCCTGTGCCGCCCCGACCTGCTGGTGGAGATCGAGGCCATTGCCATGTTCATGAAGCCCGACAAGGAGTAACTCCGATGCGATGGCTGCCGGTACTGCTGTTATTGGCGTCGTGCGCGCAGGCGGCGGATGGCCAGTGCTCCTGTGGCGCGAACCCGCCGGGGCCGCCGGCGAATCGCGAGCAGCATCCGTACGCTCTCGAACCCGAGGACATGCGGCCGTTCGAGAGGTTCGTGAAGCCATATCACGAGTGGTACACCAGCCTGGTGGAGTATAACGGCGCGGCGCGCGAGGCGCGGACTGTCCCGGCCTCGGAAGTGCAGGACGTGCGCATCGGTTTTCTGGGCCCGATCGCCGAGCACAAGGACATAAAGCTGGGCACGGCAATGCTGCACGGCGCGCAGATGGCGGCTGAGGAGCGGAATGCCGCTGGTGGATACGGAGGCAAGCCTTTCCGGCTGATGGTGCACAACGATGCGGCGACCTGGGGCGCATCGAGCAACGAGATTGTCAGGATGACCTATGACGATAAAGTCTGGGCCATGCTGGGATCGATCAGCGGCGATTCGACGCACATCGGTCTTCGCGTGTCGCTGCGCTCGGAGCTTCCCATCGTCAACAGCGCGGCGACGGATCCCACGATTCCAGAGACAATCATTCCCTGGTATTTCACCACTATTCAGGATGACCGGGTGCAGTGCCAGACGCTGGCCCGCCGCATTTACACGGAGCTGGGACTGAAGCGGATGGCCATCCTGCGCATCAACGACCGGTACGGGCGCTTTGGGGTGGCGAAGTTCCGGGACGCCTCGCGCCGGCTGGGGCATCCGGTGATCATCGAGCAGAAGTACCTACCCGGCGATACCGACTTTCGACGGCAGCTTCGGGTGATCAACGATTCTCGCGTGGACGGCATTCTGCTGTGGGGCGATGCACATGAGGCGGGCAGAATTCTGGCGCAGATGCGCGAAGTCGGCATGAGGCAGCGCGTGTTTGGAAGCTTTCGGGCCTACGGAGACGATCTGTTCAGATACGCGCGCGACGCGGCTGCCGGGCTGGAGTTCGTGTACCCATACGATCCGGATCGCGAGGATCCGGCGTGGGTGGATTTCCAAAGGCGGTACGAGGCGAAATACGGCGAGAAGGTGAACGCGTTTTCGGCGCTGTCGTTCGATACGATGAACATCCTGATGGACGCGATATGCCGCGCGGGGTTGAATCGCGGGGTTATTCGCGATGCGCTTTATGGAGTGACGGAGTATCGCGGAGTTACCGGGGAGATGCGGTTCGATCCGAATGCGAAGGACATTCGGCCGCTGTTTTTGGGGACGGTCCACGAGGGTGGGAAGGTTACGTTTCGGGAAGCGTCACTCTCCCCGGAGAGGCGGGCCGAGAGCCTGCCCCGCACAACGCCGTATGCGACGGTCGGCGAAGGGGGAGTTCGCTACGCCGGGCCGGGGCTGCCGGATTTGGCAACTTCGGAATTGAGGATCGGGGTTTTCGGCGCTGAAGCGGACAGGGCTGCTGGCGCGGTGCAACAGGACGGATTCCGGCTGCTGGCTGTTGCCGCGGATCAGAACTGGGGCAAGGCCTCGACCGAACTGGTGCGGCTGGTCTATGAGCAGAACGTGGCTGCAATCATTGCGACGGATCGCCGGTCGGCGCACCTGGCCGAACAGATCGCGGTGAAGTCGTTCATACCGGTGGTGGCCATCGGCGAGGATCGCACTCTCACCTCAACCAACGTCCCGTGGATCTTTCGGCTGCCCGCCGGCGCATCGCTGGAGGAGGCGGCGAAGCTGATTCACGATGCGGCGCGGGGCGGTTTGAACCGCGAAGGTATCCGCGACCGGCTCGCGTCCGGAGGCCGGTTCTCGACGACGGGCGAACCGTTGGCTATCGAATTGCCTCAACGGTAGTGGAAGGCTCACACGATGTATGAAATGACAGCGCAATACCGACAGGGTGTGGAATTTCGCGCATGCGCACGGGGGCATGAGATCGTATGCGATCAGCCCACGAGCAACGGCGGCGCGGACCAGGGACTGACGCCTCCCGAGCTCCTGCTGGCGGCCCTGGCCACGTGCTCCGGATATTATGCGGTGGAGTATCTGCGGACGCGCAATCTGAATACGGACCGCCTGACGGTGCGTGTTACGGCGGAAAAATCGTCCACGCGTCCGGCCAGGCTCGAGAAATTCGCGGTGATGGTTGACGCGCCGTTTGTGCCGGAAGACCATTACCAGGGGCTTCGCCGCGCGGTGGAGGCGTGCCTGATCGAGAAAACGCTGCTCGCGCCATCCAGCATTCAGGTGGAGCTCAGCCTGGCGGAATCGTACTCGCACACGTGATGGCGCATTGCGCCCGCAGCCGCAGGGCATCACTATGTAGAAGATGCCCCGACGCCCCGACCTTTCGCCGGAAGCCCTGCTGCCCTACCTCTTCGAAATCCTGCACATCGTATTCATTTTCCTGTTCGCCTGGGTTGCGGCGCGGCTTGCGCGACGGCTGATCCGAGGGCTGGAGGCGTACAGCATTCGCATGATGCTGCGCAAGAACGACGTGCCCGACTTCGAGATCCGCAAGCGGGTGCAGACCATCAGCACAGTCGCCAGCCGCTCGCTTTCGTTCCTCATCTGGTTTCTGGCGATCATCATGGCGCTTTATGAAATGCACTTCGACGTGCGGCCCCTGATCGCCGGCGCGGGCATCATCGGCGTGGCGCTCGGTTTTGGAGCGCAGAGCCTGGTGAAGGACATTCTCAGCGGCTTCTTCCTGCTGGTGGAGAATCAGATCCGGATCAACGATGTCGCGGTGATCAACGGCCAGGGAGGCCTGGTGGAGGAGATCAATCTGCGCACCACCGTTCTCCGCAGCGAGGACGGCGCGGTGCACATATTCCCGAACGGCTCGATCAACAAGCTGTCGAACCTCACGCGCGATTTTTCGTACGCGGTGTTCAACCTGACCATCGATTACCGCGAGGATTCCGACCGCGTGGTGGAGGCCATTCGCCAGATCGTGACGGAACTGCGGGCGCAGCAACCCTTCGATCAGATGATCATCGCGGATCTGGACATGCTGGGGGTGGATGCACTGGCGGATTCCGGGTTCGTGCTCAAGTTCCGTCTGCGGACGCAGCCGATGAAGCAGTGGATGGTCTCGCGCGAGATGAATGCACGCATCAAGAAACGTTTCGCGGAGGCGGGAATCGAGATGCCGTTCCCGACGCACGCTGTCGAGTTCGGCCCCGAAACACTGCACGTTTTGCGCGCCGCGGCGGACAGGACAGCGTCATCCGGTTCCTGAGCTACTCTTATACCTGGACATGGCGAAGAAGGGCGGAAATGTTACAAAACCGCCACGCGCCGCCGAATCCGTTCGAGGAAACGGCGCACGCGGCTCGGGCACGGCCACCGCAACGGCCGCGGCTTCGAAAAAAGCCTCCCGGAACGGGGCCGCGCGTGTCGATCTGGACGATCCGGAACTTTATATCAATCGCGAGCTGAGCCTCCTGACGTTTCAGCTGCGGGTGCTGGAGGAAGCGCAGGACGAGCGCAATCCTCTGCTGGAGCGGCTGAAGTTCCTGTCTATTCTGGGCTCGAATCTCGACGAGTTTTTCATGGTGCGCGTGGCGGGGCTGATCGCGCAGGTAGACGCGGGGATTGTCGAGGTGGGGCCCGACGGCATGACGCCGCGCGCGCAGTTATCCGCGATCCGCCGCGAGGTGAAGAAGCTGCTGGCCGAAGCGCACAAGTGTCTGGACAAGCAACTGATGCCCGCGCTGAGGGAGGCCGGCATCTCCATCCTCAATTACTCAGAGCTGAACGAGGGGCAGTTAAAGATGGCGTGCCGCTATTTCGCGGACACGGTTTTTCCGGTGCTGACGCCGCTGGCCTTCGATCCCGGCCGTCCGTTTCCGCACATCTCCAACCTCAGCCTCAATCTGGCCATACTCATTCGTGACCGCAAGGGCCGCGAGCACTTCGCCCGTCTGAAGGTGCCCGATTCGCTGCCGCAGATCATCCCGGTAAGCCAGTCGGCCAAGCCCAAGGGCCGCCACAAGCGGCAGCCGCGGCGCATGGAGCTGGTGTGGCTGGAGCAGGTGATCGCGGCGAATCTTCCGGCCCTGTTTCCCGGCATGGAAGTGGTGGAAGCGCATCCCTTTCACATCACCCGCGACGCCGACATCGCGATCAAGGAGCTGGAGGCGGAGGATCTGCTGGAGACGATCGAGGAAGGCGTGCGGCAGCGGCGGTTCCGCAGCGTGGTGCGCCTGATGGTGACGGAGGAAATGCCGCCGCCCATGCTGAACATCCTGATGAACAACCTCGAAGTGGAGGCAAGCGAGGTTTATCGGATTCGCGGTCCGCTGTCGCTGAAGCGGATGATCGATATCCACAATCTGGACCGGCCGGACCTGAAGGACACTCCGTTTGTTCCCGCGATTCCCTCCGTTCTGCGCAAGACCACCGACGAAGACGATATTTTCGACATGATCCGGCGGCAGGATATCCTGCTGCACCATCCCTTCGACTCCTTTCAGCCGGTAATCGATTTCCTGCGCAGCGCCGCGCACGATGACGGGGTGCTGACCATCAAGACCTGTCTGTATCGCGTGGGCCGCAATTCGCCGATCGTGGCCGCGCTGCTGGAAGCCGTGGAAGAAGAGAAACAGGTGGCCGTGCTGGTGGAGCTGAAGGCCCGCTTCGACGAAGAGAGCAACATCGAATGGGCGCGGGCGCTGGAGCGTGAAGGCGTTCATGTGGTTTATGGGCTTATCGGCCTGAAGATCCACTGCAAAGTGGCGATGGTGGTGCGGCGGGAAGGCGATCACATTGCGCGGTACGTGCACCTGTCCACGGGCAATTACAACGACGTGACCGCGCACCTGTACACTGACATCGGCATGTTCACGGCGAGCGAAGAGATCGCCGATGACGTGACGGACCTGTTTAATTACCTCACCGGCTATTCGGCGAAGGCCGATTACCGCAGGCTGCTGGTGGCGCCGGTGAACCTGCGGCAGAGATTCGAGGCGCTGATCGAACGCGAGATCGAGCATCAGAAGAAAGGGCGCGGCGGGCGGCTCATTTTCAAGATGAACGCCCTGGAGGATCCGCCGTTCATCCGTCTGCTTTACCGCGCGTCGCAGGCGGGGGTGAAGATCCAGTTGCTGGTGCGCGGCATCTGCTGTCTGCGGCCGGGGATTCCCGGGGTGAGCGACAACATTGAAGTGACCAGCATCGTGGGGCGCTTCCTCGAGCACAGCCGCATTTACTATTTTCGGAACGGCGGGGACGAGGAGGTTTATGTCGGCAGCGCGGACCTGATGCCGCGCAACATCAATCGCCGGGTGGAGGTCGTGTTTCCGCTGTCGGATTCGAAGCTGATCCGCCGCATCACCGATGATGTGCTGGATGTGTATCTGGCCGATAACGTGAAAGCCCGGCGCATGATGCCGGATGGCACTTACGTGCGGCGCAAGGCCGATGGGAAGAAAGTGATCGACAGCCAGGAGGCGCTCGTGGCGCGCCGCCGCGGGGCGGCTGACAAGGCCCGCCACATCGGTCTCCGTCATCGGCCGTAGGCGGTTACTGTGACGGACGCCGCGCACTTTGGAATACGGCGACGGCCAGCGCGGTCCAGGCGACGGCGGAGTGAATTGCGAATTCCAGTTCCATGGCCGGCCGGCTGTCGCTGAGTTTGGCGACCGCAAACGCACAGGGCAAAACGAGGCCACAGAGCAGGGTTACGTACCTGCGCCATCCGAGCCAGCGGCGCGCGTTAATGGCTGCGGCGCCGAGCACGAGCATGTACACATGGCTGAGAGGCCAGCTCGGGTCGGTGATCCGGAACAGCAGCGAAGTCGTATCGGGATGCGGGCGGACCACGACCAGGCAGGCCCAGGCGGCGGCAAATGCCAGGCCGGCGAACTGAAGGGCGGAACCCGCTGCTGCTACTCTGCCGGTGCCAAATATCCTGAGGCGCCGCATGGCGATGGCGCTGCACAGCCAGCCCGCGACATAGGCCAGGCTGAGGATTCCGTCGGCGCGGCCGAGTGGGCCGCCGGGGAGGCGACCGGTGAGGTGGAGCGCCATCATGACGAGCATCATGGGTGCGCCGAGCACGCCGCCGACGCCCAGAGCGCGCGTTGTTTTACTGTCTGAGCCGGTCTCCGCGACGCGCGTTTCCGACAGGACCTGAACCGGTGTGGCCATCCGCCCTCCGGTCAGGAACGCGTGAAATCAGGCGGGAGTGGATCAGGGACAGCGGGGCGCGGGGACGGTCGGGCGGGGGACGGTCGGCGTTGACACATTCGGATGGGTTTTGTTGTAATGAATGGAGTCCGCCCTGCTCCTCAGTAGCTCAATGGTAGAGCATTCGGCTGTTAACCGAAGGGTTGTAGGTTCGAGTCCTACCTGAGGAGCCAAACCATTTTCCCTCCGAATAGATAGACCAGCTTGTCGTTAACGCCAGCGCGATTCGTGTGCGCGTCGGCAGGGCGTCGAATTCCTCAAAGTAGCCAAACGTCTGCACGTGCTCTTGTTCTCGCTCCGTCGATGCGGAGAACGCCGGTTAGGCCCGGGTCAGTGCAAAGCCCGCCGTTTCGGAATCGGATCGGCCGACGGCTCTGTCGCGGGAGCCGGCACAAAGATGGCGGAAGTCGGGGCGGTGGGCAGGACGGCGGCTGGCTTTCGGTCCAGGGTCGCCGGCGAACCTGTTAGGTACCGCTCGATCACGTCCAAAATCGCGCCTTGATAGTTTCCTTTGGGTATAGCCTGTGATCCACGGCAGGCCCAGTTCGTCGAGAACGGCGGAAACGTTCTGGTGGTTGAATTCTACCGACCGGTGGGTCCGCCCCATCCGCGCCATAAGCACTTTGCTGTGGGTCGACTTGGAGTAAGGCTGCCATGAGAGTTCCGCGCTCAGATTTCAAAGTAGTCCCCTACAATCTCGTCGAGTTCCCCAGCCTCCCAGGGGTTTCCGAGTTTCGCCTAATCGCCATTATGTTACGAATGTCGTGGTACGGGGGCGAGGGAGGTCGGCGACGCCTCCTTGAGGTCAGACCAAAGGCTAACTGCGCGGGACGCCACGGAACACCTCCGCTCGATGCCACGCCAGGAACTCGCGCCTGGGCAGCGCGGATTTCACGGTCGGGGCGGGAAGCGGTGAGCCGTGCAATTGGACGAAGAGGTCTTCCAGCCTGCCGCTGCCGTGCAGACGTGAGGACACCACAATCTTAAGCTGGTCGGAAATCGTAATGGCGCCGCGATCGAAAGCGTGATGGTGGATGCTGCAACACGCCAGGCCGTTGTCGGTTGTGTCCGGCCCGCCGAATTGAAACCAGCGAATGTGGGCCGCTTGCAGCCCCAGGTCTGAGTTGTCGAGTTGCACGGCATAGCCGCAGAATGCGCACTTGTGGGCCCAGGCTGAGACCACGGACCTCCGGAACTCGGAATGGCGAACGCTGCTTCGAATCGTCGACTCCAGTTCCAAACCGACGGCGCTGGCGATTTCCCCGTGCAGCGACTCAGGGAAATGAGCGTCAAGAATCTCGCGCGCGACTTCGCGGACCGCCTCGGGCCGGCGCTTTAGCTCGTCGAATATCGCCGCGGGAAAGCCCCCGGCAATTCCGAATTTCCTTAGTTCCGTCCGTAGAAAGTTCTTGCTGCCCTTCGGCCGCGGGAGGGGTACGGTCTCCTCGATTTCCCAAACTCCGTCACTTTGCAAATGGAAAAAGGGAAGCTCGGGGTGTGGGGATTTTCGCGGCGGCCCAAACTCTTGCAGCAGCGTTTCGAGAGGGCCCTCCAATTGGTCGAAAGGGATCAGACGTTCCGCGCCGGACTGAACCTGAGCCAGGGCGTACAGCGCCAGAAGCGGCTTGTGCGGCGCGCGTTCATCACCGCGTCGCCAGACGTTGAGATCGCGAAATTTCCGGACCAAAGCATCCGTTTTCGTCAACGTTAACAGATTATCAAGCGACATGAGGCTCCGGCGGTCGGGAGTTTGAGGGGTACGGCCGCGCGAATCGCCGAAGGCATATCGCCCTGGCGCGTCATCTGTCCGGCGAAACAATGAGGCTACGTGAATTCCGGCGAACAGCCGTTTTCGTTTGCACCGGTTTCGCTGGCCGGGTTGGGAGCCCAAGCCGAACGCCGCGGACGCAGACCGCATTTGAAGGGCGTATGCATCCTGCGATACTGAAGGCGAGGTCCCCACCGTGACAGTGAATGCACATTTCGACGGCAAGGTCATCGTTCCAGATGAACCGCTCGACCTACGACCGAATCAAGCGGTGAGGGTTCAGATCGAGCTCCTGGCGGATGAGGCGGACGAATCGGCCCTAGCTTGGATCGCCGCTAACGCGGTCGAGAACGACCCACTTCCCGTCGATCTGGCCGACCAGCATGATCACTACCTCTACGGCCTGCCCAAGAAGGACAGACCCAGGTAGTGGCCAGGTACTTCGCCGATACCTCCTTTTGGGTTGGATTGTCGCGACAGCGTGACCAGCATCGTCAGCGCGCGCTCGCATGGTATCAACTCGTGATCCGAACCAAGAGCACCATCGTGACAACCGAGGCCGTTCTCTTGGAATGGCTCAACGCTATGTCGGACGTCAGCACGCGGCTCATTGCCGCCGAGAGTTGTCTGCGCGCCCGTGCCGACGCGCGCATCGAAGTGGTTCCGTTCGACGCCGGTCTGATGGTCGCCGCGATTGAGCTTTACCGTCGAAGGCTTGATAAGAACTGGAGCCTGACCGATTGCCTGTCCTTTGTTGTTATGGAGCGCCGCGGCTTGACCGAGGCGCTGACAACGGATCACGATTTCGAGCAGGCCGGCCTGAAGGCGCTGATGCTTTCCTTGCCGACTGCCTGAGAAGAGATGCCCGCGCATGGAATTTGCCCACGTCTCCGTCGCGTTAACCAGACCCATTTGCGCGCCAAAACGCGCTAACCAAAGGGTGAGCGTGCCGGACGATAGCGTCTTCGGTCGCAGAAGCTTACGGCGCTAACGTCACCGCTCTCGCAATTTCGCAATGGCGATTGGCAGCCAAGTGCGACGCGCCGAACCGGAGATAGACGCTAACCAAGAGTTTGAGTAAGCCATTCCGGATCAATCACTTTGCCAGTGTCTCCGGGCCGCAAAATACCGTTTGTTTGACTTGGGGAGCCAATCAAGCCACAATAAATCGCACGATCACAACGATCTGTCTCCGATCCGCAAGATCCGGGACGACGTACTGTTTGGGTCTGATTGTGCCTGATTTGGCTCGACTTTGACCGAGAGTCTCTACAAAAATCACTACACTCTGCTACGTGCGTCGACGAGGCGTCCCAAAGGGGCTGCTGAGTTTGAGCAATCGAGAACGGCTCTCCACCCGAATGTACCTACCCGACGCACGGCGAATTAGGCCAAGAACGCCAAAGTTCGCCTGTAGCGTCCGAGTCTGCGGAGGAGATGCCGGTTGTCGTGTTTGCTGGCGCCCAGTGATGAGGTTCAGGCGCCCCGTATCTGAGCAATTCGTTGTGATGGCGCGTTGCCCAAGCGACCGGGCGGCGTGCTCGTGATGCGGTTGTAGTTCGTTCCGAATGCGCCCGCATTCGTAAAGCCTGACACGGCTGTCGTGTGAACATCAGTCCGCCCCAGACCCGGATGTAATGCCGTCGCGAGTTCCGGTACTCAGGCGCGAGTGCGCAGGTAGTCCGCGATTTTTACATTCCCGCCGTGTTCGGCCCAGCGGGCCGGCGTTCCGTGCCAGATTTTGTCTTCGATGTCCGTGAGGGCTCCCCGCTCGATCAGCAGGCGGACAACTTCTTCGTGACCTGCGAGCGCAGCCTGATGCAACGGCGTGGAGTGTGAATGCATGCCTTCGGGGTTGAACTGGTTCGGGTTTGTGCCGGCATCGAGCATGAGCCGGAGAATGTCCGTGTGGCCATGCTGGGCAGCAAGGGCAAGCGCCCGATGGCGTTCCTCCGCGTCCGCTGTGGGCAGCAGTTCCCTCACCCGCGGCAGCCGATTCAGTCCCGCGGCTTCCGGGAGGCGGTTCACGGGGACGCCGCGGCGCACCAACGTCTCGGCCGCGTCCCGAAAGCCGAAGATCAGCGCGGTCATTAAGCCGCCGTTCGGCTTCGCGCCGTAATCGAGCAGCACGTCCACGAGGTTGCACTGAACGCCGGCCTGCGCAGGCGGGGTGCTGGAAACCAGCATCGACAGCGTCGTGCATTCGCCGCCGTACATCGAGGCGAGTGCGTTGGGATCGGCGCCTGCATCGAGCAGCGCTCGGGCAACAGCAACGGCGTTCTTTGGCGTCCTCTGCCGCTCATCTTCTACGCCGTTTGCGGCGATGTAGTGCAGCAGCGTCGCCCGGTGCGGTCGCGACGATCTCCCGTGTACGAGGCCGGGATGATGCCGGAGAATCGTCTGGAGTGCGTCGAGGTTCCCACTGATTACCGCCTCGACGGCCGCTTCGAACGGGTCTGCGGTTTCTTGCGGCTGGGAATGCATTAATCCTATTTTCAGACCAAGCTGACCCCGGTCAGGGCGCGTTCCAAGCGAGTGTATACCGAAGAGCTTCAGTTTCGTTCGATGGCTCCATGACTTTGGCCGTGGAGTCTTTAATGGGCCGCGTGGGCACGCAGCCATTCTGGCCGCGACGTTCTGTGGCGATGGGGAGGACGTTCCAGCCGGGAGACGTGCCGTTCAGCGATGCGGAGGCGATTAGGCGCGCGGCTAAGGCGACTTCAGCGTTTCGCAAGCAAGCGGTAGGTCAGTCCCGCGACGAGCCCGCCGGCCAGATAGAACGCAATGGTCATCGCCTGCGTTGCTGGTGTCCGGTTCACCTCCGCATCCCCAAGGTTCATCCGGGGCGGCAGAACGAGGCCGGCAATGCCTCCCAGTGCTCCGAGTGCACCGCCCGCTGCAACGGCGCCCTTTGCGCCTCCGAGCGCGACGAGGCTATAGTACAGCGAGTTGGTGGCCATGTCGCCAGCGAGGGTTGCGGTGCGGAGGTGTTCCGGCGGATCGAAGCCGGCCGCTGTGCACATGCTCGCCAACGCCCGCATTCCTATAACATCGACGCGCGGCGCCCGCGGCGTGATCTGCCGTGTGACCTCATGTGCTACGTTCACGGATGCCGCTCCCGCGATGCCGGCTACGGTTCCCGCCAGGAGATTATTCACAACCA
>Ga0070739_10006519_pt1 | contig 12836 bp, 14 predicted proteins | sample Coa_R1_7_FD_66445 | JGI IMG/M metagenome (GOLD analysis project Ga0070739, IMG submission 66445) | Surface soil microbial communities from Centralia Pennsylvania, which are recovering from an underground coalmine fire - Coalmine... | ecosystem: Environmental > Terrestrial > Soil > Unclassified ... | reverse complement strand
CCGCGCTCGGCGTTCTGCGAGCCGTCGATCGGGTCGACGAGCACCGTGTAGCGACCGTCGCCGCGGAAGCCGATCTCCTCGGAGACGATCCGCACGTCCTCGCGCCCGAAGTGGCGCAGCGTCGCCGTCTCGGCGGCCGCGTCGAGCGCGGCCGTGTCGTCGCCGCCCTTGCCGCGACCGACGACGCGCTCGCGCTCCTCGCGCGTCGGCATGGCGGCGAGCACGTCCTTCACGTCGCGCGCGGCTGCGCGGCAGAGCTCGAGCCACGGCTCCATCAGAGCGGGAAGAGCAGCAGGCCGGAGGTGAGCTTCGGGAAGAAGAAGGTCGACTTCTGCGGCATCGTCTCGCCGCGCCTCGCGAACTCCGCCACCTGCGCGACGGTGGGTGCGCGCACGAGGAACGCCGCCTCGTACAGACCGGAGTCGACGGCCTCGATCGCCTCCTGCGCGTTCGGCGTGTACTCGAAGTCGCTGGCGTAGCGGTCGACCTCGCGCGCGTCGAGCTCGTCGCCGGAGTCGACGCGGAAGAAGTTGCCCTCGCGGTAGAGGACGAGCGACTCCTGGTCCCAGGTCGAGGTCATCATCGCGTCGGGCTCCCGCTCGAGGTCGCCGACGACGCGGTGGGTCGGGAAGATCTCGAGCCCCGGGCTCTGCGTCGAGACGACGACGGCGAACGTGTGCGTCGCCTCGGGGCTCTCCTCGCGAAACGCCACCGCCGTCTCGTAGCGGTGATGGCCGTCCGCGATCAGGAGCGGCGCGGGCAGCTCGACCTCCTGCGCCGGCAGGCGCCAGACGCGCGTGTGCACGCCGCTCTCGTCGACCTCGAGCTCCGCCTCGCCGGCCGGCCGCGCGAGCGGCGGGTCGGCGTCGTAGAGCAGGAAGATCGGCTCGAGCTGCGTCCGCGTCGCGCGCAGGAGCTCGAGGCGGTTCTGCTTCGGCCCCTCGTGCGTCCGCTCGTGCGGCAGGATCTGCCGCTCGTCGTACGGCGTCACCTCGATCGCGCCCGCGATGCCGTCGCGCGTCCGCTCGACGTCGTCGGGGCCGACGTAGGTCTGCTCGATCCACCAGAGCGCCGGCTCCTCCTCGCGCAGCACGCCCTGCTCGCGCCACGCGGCGAGCGTCGCCGCTGCGTCGTCCGCCGACGAGGGGAGCGTCAGGTGGACGACATTGTGCTCGTTCCGCGCGAGCAGCTGCTCCCGCTGCTCCGGGCCGATCACGTCGTACGGCGGCGCGACGAGATCCTCGAGCGGCCCCGCGCCCGCGTCGAACCGGAGCGCGCGAAACGGCGAGAGCACGGGCACGGCCTGAGGCTACCGCAGCGCTCACTAGACTCGTCCGCGTGATCGCCGACCTGGCAGAGGACCGCGTCGTCGAGGGCGTCTTCGCCGTGCGTGCGAAGCGGAAGCTGCGGACGAAGGCCGGCGCCGCGTACCTCGCGCTCGAGCTCGTCGATCCGACGGGCCGCATCGACGCGCGCGTGTGGAACGACGTCGAGCTCCTCGACGGCCGCTTCGGCGAGGGCGACGCAGTGCGCGTGCTCGGCCGCGTCGAGCGCTTCCGCGACCGGCTGCAGCTCGACGTCCGCACGCTCGAGGCCGCCGACGTCGACCCGGCGTCGCTGACGCCGGCGGCACGGCGCGACGTCGGCGAGCTGCAGGGCTTCCTCGAGTTCCTCGTCGGCGAGCTGACCCATCCCGGCCTCGCCGGCACCGTCCGCGCCGTGCTCGCGCGCTCCGACCTCGCCGCCTACCCCGCGACGCCCGACGATCACCACTCGTACGCGGGCGGCCTGCTCGAGCACACCGTCGGCGTCGCGACGCTGTGCCGCGAGACGGCGCAGCTCCACCCGCGCCTGCGCGACGAGCTCGTGCTGGCGGCGGCGCTCGTGCACGACGCCGGCCGGACGGTCGAGCTGTCGCGGGGCCCCGCGTTCACGCCGACGGAGGAGGGTCGGCTGCTCGGTCACGTGCACCTCGGGCTGCGGCTCGTCGAGCAGTGCGCGACCGGCCTCGCGCCGGCGCAGCTCGCTGAGCTCCTGCACTGCGTGGCGTCGCATCACGACGCGCGCGCGCCGCGGACGGCCGAGGCCGCCGTCCTCTACCACGCGAACCAGCTCGACGCCATCGCGGCGACGCGACCCGTCGATTGACGGCGCTCCTGCTCGCGCTCGGCGCGAGCCTCTCCTGGGGCGTCGCCGACTTCGTCGGCCCCTGGCAGGGGCGCACGCTCGGCGTCCTGCGGGTGATGCTCTGGGCGCAGGTCGGCGCCGTCGTCCTGTTCGGGATCGTGATGGCCGCGCGCGGCGAGCCTCCGCGCCACTGGAGCGTGCTCTGGGCGATACCCGCGGCGCTGTCGGGCACGCTCGGCCTCTACGCGTACTACCGCGGCATGGCGACGGGCGCGATGGCGGTCGTCGCACCGATCGCGGGCGCGTCGGCGATCGTGCCGGTCGTGTTCGGCATCGCGACCGGCGACAACCCGCGTCCCGCGCAGTACGGCGGCATCGCGTGCACGCTCGTCGGCGTCGCGCTCGCCTCGCAGGAGCACCAGGAGGCGGAGCGCCGCATCGCCGCCGGCGTCGGGCTCGCGCTGCTCGCGGCGATCGGGTTCGGCTTCTACTTCCCGCCGATGCACGCCGCCGGCGCGAGCGACCCGTGGTGGAGCTCGTTCCTCTTCCGCGTCACGACCTCGACGCTCCTCGCGGTCGCCTGCCTCGTGCGGCGCCCGGCGCTGCGCCTCGCACGCTGGAAGCTCGCGCTCGTCGTCGCGGTCGGCCTCGGCGACACGCTCGGCAACGCGCTCTTCGCTGCGGCGTCCGGCCACGGCCTCGTCAGCCTGACGTCCGTGCTCGCGTCGCTCTACCCGATCGTCACCGTCGTCCTCGCCGCCGCCGTCCTCGGCGAGCGCGTCTCGCGCCCGCAGCTCGTCGGCATCGTGCTGACGCTTGCCGGCGTCGTCCTGATCGCGGCCTGACCGCTCAGACGTTGAAGCGGATGTTGAGGACGTCGCCGTCGCGGACGACGTAGGTCTTGCCCTCGAGCCGCTGCAGGCCGCGGCGCGCAGCCTCGGCGTGCGATCCGACGTCGACCAGGTCGTGCCAGTCGATCACCTCGCAGCGGATGAAACCGCGCGCGATGTCGGAGTGGATCGTCGCGGCGGCGTCGAGCGCCGTCTGGCCGTTCCGGAGCGGCCACGCCCGCGTCTCCTTCTCTCCGGCGGTGAAGAAGGTGACGAGGTCGAGCACATCCCGCAGGCGGCGCACCACCTCGTCGAGCGCCGACACGCCGCCGTCGCGGAAGGCCGCCGCCTCCTCCTCGGGCAGCTCCGCGAGCTCCGCCTCGAGCGCGAGGTCGATGCCCTGCGGCCCGTTGACGACGGCGATCAGCGGGAGGGTCGTCAACGGCTCGAGCTCCGGCGGGATCTCGCCGACGTAGTCGGACAGCGGGAGGCCGCGGTCGACGTGCGCGAGCACCTTGCGGAGCTCGTCGACCTCCGCGCGCAGCTTCGCGTCGCCGGACTTCGCCTGCTTCTCGACGCGCTCGAGACGGCGCTCGACGTGGTCGCGGTCGGCGACGAGCAGCTCGAGCTTCAGGTTCTCGAGGTCGCCGGCGGGGTCGGCGCCGGCGGAGAAGCCGTCGAGGACGACGAGCAGCGCGTCGACCTGTCGCAACGCGCCGAGCAGCGCCGGGCCGGTGCCGGGCACGTCCTGCACGCGGATCGCGGCCGGTGTCACCTTCTTCGCCGCGACGACGCGCGCGAGCGCGTCCAGCCGCTCGTCGGCCACCTGCGCCATGCCGACGTTCGTCTTGCCGTACTCGCCCCCGCCGGTCTTCGTGAGCGCCGTGAAGAGCGTCGTCTTGCCCGCCCCCGGCAGCCCGACGATCCCGACCTCGAGCGCCACGGGGGAAACCTACTTGCCGCCGGCAGCAGCCTCCCGCCGCTCGAGCTTCTTTTGCAGCGTCACGAGCGCGCGGTGCTGCAGCGACTTGACGGCGCCCTCCGTCTTGCCGAGCACCGTCGCCGCCTCGCCGTTCGAGAAGCCGAAGACGAACTTCAGCGTCAGCACCTGCTGCTGCTCCTGCGAGAGGTCGTCGATCAGCTCCAGCATCGACTTCTGGCCGATCGCGTCGAGCGCACCCGCCTCCGCGGAGGTCGACTCGTCGGCCTCGGGCTCGGGCACCTCCTCCTCGGGCTGCCAGCGCCGGGTGGCGCGGAAGTGGTCCATCGCGAGGTTGTGCGCGATCCGGAAGAGCCACGCCGAGAACGGCGCTGCCCCCCAGCGGAAGCGCCCGATCGACTCGAGCATCTTCAGGAACGTCTGCGTCGTCAGGTCCTCGGCGTCGTGGCGGTTGCCGACGGTGACGTGCAGGTAGCTGTAGATGCGGTCGAAGTGGATCAGGTACAGGTCTTCGAGGGCGCCGCGGTCGCCCTGCTGGGCGGCGTCGACGAGCTTGCGTACGCGCTGCGCCTCGCTGACGCGGGCACCCGAGTCGGTCACCCCACGGGCCACGGGCTTACCGTGCCCGGCCGCAGGGAGGCACTAACCCGGCAACCGGGCTACGCGGCTGCGCCGAACCCGACCGTCTCGGCCCGGGCATAGCGCTTCACGTAGACGATCTTGCGGAGCGCCAGGGTGTAGCGCCCGTCCTCGGCCTCGAACGAGATCGACTCGCCCTCGGAGGCGAGCCCGCGGTCGAGGTCCTCCGCGGTCTGCACCGGGACGCTGACGCGCAGCCCCTGGCCGCCTTCGAACGCGATCTCGAGCCACACCCGGTCAGCCACGGCCCACCAACTCTGCCAGAACGCCGCCCGTCGCGTCCGGGTGGACGAACGCCACCTCGAGCCCGAAGAGCCCGCGCCGCGGCCGCTCGTCGACGAGCTCCACCCCCGCCGCCGCGAGGCGGTCGAGCTCGGCGCCGACGTCGTCGACCTCGAACGCCACGTGGTGCAGCCCCGGCCCGCGCTTGCGGAGGAAGCGGCCCACCGGCGTGTCGTCGCCGAGCGGCGCGAGCAGCTCGACGCGGCCGCCGCCGACGCGGAGCGACACCGCCTCCACGCCCTGCTCGTCGAGGCGGCCGCGGTGCTCGACCTCGGCGCCGAAGAGGCTGCCGTACGTCTCCACCGCCGCGTCCAGGTCGGCGACCGCGATCCCCACGTGGTGGACCGCCCGCGCCGGCATTCCGGCGATCGTACCGCCGCCCGCCGTGTCACGATCGGGCCGATGCCGCGCGCCGCGCTCGTCCTCCTCGCGCTCGCCGCCCTCCCCCTCGCCGCCTGCGGCGGCTCCGGCGGGCCGAAGGGGAACGGCGAGGCGGCGAAGCCGGCCGCGCAGATCGTGGCCGACGCCGAGGCGGCCGCCACCGCCGCCACGAGCGTCCACGTCTCGGGCTCGGGGAGCAGCGGCGGCACGAAGCTCGTCCTCGACCTGCGCCTCGTCTCCGGCAAGGGCGCCAAGGGCCACCTCCTCGCGAACGGGCTCAGCTTCGACCTCGTCCGTATCGGCGGCACCGCCTACCTCCGCGGCGGCCGCGACTTCTGGCGCCGGTTCGCCGGCGGGCTCGCCGCCGCGCTCCTCGAAGGCCGCTGGCTGAAGGCGCCCGCGAGGCGCGGCCAGCTTTCGAGCCTCACGTCGCTGACGAGCATCCGCTCGCTCTTCTCGCAGCTGCTCGGCGCGCACGGGACGCTGCAGAAGACGGGCGAGACGACGATCGACGGCGTCGCCGTCGTCGGCGTCCGCGACCGGAAGGCCGGCGGCACGCTCTACGTCGCGACGAGCGGCAGGCCGTTCCCGATCGCCCTCCGCAAGACCGGTCAGGGCGCGATCAGGTTCGACGCCTGGAACGCGCCGGTGGCGCTGACGGCGCCGGCGCACGCCGTCGACATCTCGAAGCTGACGGGTTAGCCCTCGGCGTTCAGCGCGCGGACGAGCCCGACCGTCTCGCTCGCGCGCGACTCCGGCTCGACGTCGCCGAAGATCTGGAGCAGCTCGTCGCGTGTGAGCGTCTCGCGCTCGAGGAGCCCGTTGGCGACGCGGTCGAGGAGCACGCGGTGCTTCGTCACGAGCCGCGCCGCCTCCGCGTACGCGTGGTCCGTGAGCGCCGACTGCTCCTGGTCGCGCAGCCGCTTCGTCTCCTCGGACAGCGCATAGTTGTCGGCACGCATCGTCCGCGAGGTAACCGACTCGCCCATGCCCCACTCGAAGACCATCGAGCGCGCGATCTCCGTCACCTTCTCGAGGTCGCTCGCGGCGCCGTTCGTGACGCGGCCGAAGACGACCTGCTCCGCCGCGCGGCCGGCGAGCGCGACGACCATCCAGTCGAGGAGCTCCTCGCGCGTCTCGAGGTGCCGCTCCTCCTCCGACAGGTGCAGCACGAAGCCGAGCGCGGCGCCGCGCGCGATGATCGTCGCCTTCTGCGGCGCGCGGCCGACGAGGTACGCGACGAGCGCGTGGCCGCCCTCGTGGTAGGCGAGGATGCGCTTCTCCTTGTCGGTGACGACGCGGCGCTGCTGCAGCCCCGCGACGACGCGCTCGAGCGCGTAGTCGAAGTCCTCGCGCAGGATCACGCTGCGCTTGGCACGGCCCGCGGCGATCGCGGCCTCGTTGCAGATGTTGGCGAGATCCGCGCCGGTCAGGCCCGACGTCTGCCGCGCGACGTCCTGCAGCTCGATGTCGGGCGCGAGCGGCTTCCCGCGCGTGTGCACGCCGAGGATCGCCTCGCGCCCCTTCAGGTCGGGCTGCGAGATCAGGATCTGCCGGTCGAAGCGGCCGGGCCGCAGGAGCGCAGGGTCGAGGTCCTGCAGGCGGTTCGACGCGCCCATGACGACGACCTGGTCGCGCGGGCCGAACCCGTCGAGCTCGACGAGCAGCTGGTTCAGGGTCTGGTCCTGCTCGCGGTTGAACGAGTGGCCGGTGCGCGCCTGGCCGACCGCGTCGAGCTCGTCGATGAAGACGATCGACGGCGCGTTCTTGCGCGCCTCCTCGAACAGCTTGCGGATACGTGCGGCGCCGAGGCCGGCGAACATCTCGACGAAGGCCGACGCGCTCTGCGCGAAGAAGCGCGCGCCCGACTCGTTGGCGACGGCTTTCGCGGCGAGCGTCTTGCCGGTGCCGGGCGGCCCGTGCAGCAGGATGCCCTTCGGGACGCGCGCGCCGAGCGCCTCGAAGCGCTTCGGGTCGCGCAGGAAGTCGACGACCTCCTGCAGCTCCGACTTCGCCTCCTCGAGACCCGCGACCTCGTCCCAGGTGACCGACGTGGCGGAGCCCGGCGTGATCTCCATCGGCTTCACGCGCGGCATCAGCTTCACCGTGCGCCACAGGAGGTAGACGACCACCACCATCAACAGGAAGAAGCAGACGGGCAGCCACGTGATCGCGAAGTCGCGCGCGAACGAGCCGAAGGAGGCGACCATCTGAACGCTCATCGGCATCCCACCCGGCAGCCTAAAGCCGCGACGGTCATTCGACGAGCTCGAGCCTCGGATTCGCGACGAAGCGGCGGCCCGCCTTCGCGCACGGCCGCCCTTCGAGCATCACGATGTCCGCCGTGAAGTCGTTCGAGCCGCGGATCAGCGACGAGCCGATGCCGTACGCGTCGACGGGGACGCCGTCGTCCTCGAACGCACGGATCCGTTCGACGTCGAAGCCGCCGGACGCGACGATGCGCACCGACTGGAAGCCGTCGGCGTCGAGCGCGTCGCGCACCTTGTGCACGAGCCGCGGATTGACGCCGGTGGGCTTGAAGCCGCCCATCTCGTCGAGCAGCGAGCGGTCGACGAGCGTCTCGGAGGTGTCGAGGCGAACGCCCCAGAGGCGCGGGCCGAGCTCGTGCGCAACCGCGAGCGCCGCGGCCACGGAGTCGTTGTCGAAGTCGACGAGCACGGTGATGTTCATGTCGCGCGGCGCCCACTCCGCGAACTTGCGGGCGGCGCGCGCGGTGTCGCCGCCGTAGGCGGCGATCAACGCATGCGGCACGGTCCCCACGCCGCTCCCTCCCCACCACGAGGCCTGGTCCTCGGTCGTGACGCCGATCGACGCGCCGACGACCTCGCCGGCGACGTGCGCCGCGTAGCCGTCGCCCGTCTGCACGCGGTAGTGGTCGTGCCGGGCGGGCATGAAGATCACCGGCTTGCCGTTCGCGGCCTCGAGGACGTGCACGACGTTCGTCGTGATCAGCGTCCGCCGCGCCAGCGTGCCGAGGTAGACGGTCTCGAGGTGCGCGAAGGTCGTGTAGTCGCCCTCGATCGTCAACACCGGCTCGTACGGCCCGACGGCGTCGCCGTCGTAGAGCGCGCGCACCTCCAGCACGCCCCAGTCGTCGGCGCAGAGCTTGAGGACGGCGATCGCCTCGTCGATGCCGCCGAGGTAGGCGCTGCGCTTCTGGAACACCTGCATGAGGACGTGCGGGTGCCGCTCGTCGGCGAGGAGCGCCGAGCGCGCGTGGTTGAAGTACGCGTCCGTGTAGTAGCCGGCGCGCAGCTTCTCGACCGGCAGCTCGAAGACCGCCGGGTCGAGCCGCTTACGCTTCGGCCCGTTCGAGCTCGAGGCAGGCACGAAGCGCGGCCTCGGCGACCTCGAGCTGTTCGCGCGTCGGCTCGGCCGTCGCGACCCGGTGCTGGAACTCGTGTCCCGGCTTCGCGAGCGCGCGGGCGACGGGGTGGTCGGCGTGCCGCTGCATCCACGCGAAGAGCTCGGTCGACGCCGCGACCGCGCCGAGCGCCGCCGCCGCACGCGCGGCGGGGCGGAAGCGCAGGGGTACGCGCGCCGCGAGCACGTTCCCCGCGGTCGCCGTCGCGAGGAGCGGCCCGACGAGGTGCGTGCCGCAACGCTCGTGCTCCTTCGCGCGCTTCTCGCCGTGCTCGTACGTGCCGATCGTGATGTGCTCGGCCCCGTGGTACGCGGCGACCGACCCCTCGCGCAGCGAGAGAACCGCGGGGGCGACCGAGAGCAGGCTGCCGACGAGCTCCTTCGCCGTGTCGCCGAGGGTGCTGCGGCGGACGCCCTGGATCACGACCGCGCTGCCGACGAGCGAGGCGAGGACGCGGCCGCGGGCAAACGGCAGCTGCACGCCGGGCAGCGCGCGCCGGACGTCGGGCAGGATGGCGAACGCCTCCGCCAGCTTGGCGGGGCCGCGGAGGAGCGGGTTCGTGAGGCCGGAGCCGACCACGCGCTTCTTCCGTGCGGCGGTGACGACGCGCCCCTCCGGCGTGCGGATCGCGACTCCCCACGCGGTCGGGCCGTGGACGAGCACGCCGTTCGCGAGCGCCATCCCGCCGAGGCGGAGCTTCTCCTCCTGCTTGGGCATCGGCGCCAGGGTACTAGCCGTCGACCTGCTCGAGGAGGGCCTGGAGCCGCCCGGCGGCGTCGCCGCGGGCGAGCCCGCGGCCGTCGACGGCCGCGACCGGCACGATCTCGCGGACGGCGGAGCTCGCGAACGCCTCCTCCGCGCGCAGGAGCGCGGGCAGGGTGAAGGCGCCCTCGCGGACGCGGTAGCCGGCCTCGCGCGCGAGCTCGCCGACGACGGCGCGCGTGACGCCGGGGAGGACGCCGGTCGAGAGCGCCGGCGTCGACAGCACGTCGCCGTCGCGCCACCAGACGTTCGCCGTCGTCAGCTCGAGCACCGTCTCGCCGTCGCCGACGAAGAGGGCGTCGTCCGCGCCGCGCCGCTCGGCCTCCGCGACCGCGGCCATGTTCGTGCCGTAGCTCGTCGACTTGATGCCGGTGAGGAGGCCGGGCGCGTGCACGCGGATCGTGACGACGACGATGCCGCGCCGTCGCAGCTCGTCGAGCCCCGGCGGCAACGGCGCCACCGTCGCGACGAGGGTCGCGCTCGTCCGGAAGAGGCGGAGGGCGCCCTCGTCGACGGCGGCCGCCTCGACCGCCTGCAGCGCCAGCTCGTAGGCCCCCTGCGGCGGCGGCAGGCGCAGCGAGAGCGACGAGCGCTCGAGACGCTCCACGTGGCGCCCGAGGAGGATCGCGCGGCCGCGGCGGATCCGCACCGTCTCGAACGCGGCGGTCCCGCGGACGACCGCCTCGTCGTCGGCGTGGAAGACCGGCTCCGACGGGTCGACGACACCGCGGCCGGCGACGGCGAGCGCGAGCAGGCTCATGCCGCCACCGCGGACGCGAGCGCGGCGAGGAGCGGCCGCGCCTTCACCCACGACTCCTCGATCTCGGCCTCGGCGACGGAGTCCCAGACGATGCCGCCGCCGACCCAGAGGTGGATCGTGCCCTGCGCGACGGCGAAGGTGCGGATCGTGAGCGCCAGCTCGAAGTCGCCGTTGCCGCGGACGACGCCGAGCGCCCCCATCGACGCGCCGCGGCCGACGGGCTCGAGCGCCGCGATCAGGTCGAGCGCCGCGACCTTCGGCGCCCCGGTGACGGAGCCGCCGGGGAACGTCGCCGCGAGGATCTCCGCGAGCGTCGCCTCCTCGCGCAGCCGCCCCTCGACCGTCGACACGAGATGCGTCACGCCGGCGAGCTCGTGCTGGCGGCGGAGCTCGGGCCAGCGCACCGTCCCCGGCTCGCAGACGCGCGCCAGGTCGTTGCGCTCCAGGTCGACGATCATCGTGTGCTCGGCCTCGTCCTTCACGCCGTCGACGTCGCAGCCGGCCGGCCGCGTGCCCTTGATCGGGCGCGTGACGAGGCGGCGCCCGCGCCGCGCGAGGAAGAGCTCGGGCGACCCGGAGACGACGGCCCAGCCGTCGCCGAGGAACGGCCGCGGCGCGAGCGGGCGCAGGTGCGCGAGCGCGGCGGCGAGCGCGCGCGGGTCACCCTCGAAAGGCGCCCGGAGGTGCTGCACGAGGTTCGCCTGGTACGCGTCGCCGCGCGCGATCGCCGCCCGCACCGCCTCGATCGCCGCCGCGTAGCCCGCGTCGTCCCAGGTCCGCGCCCAGGGGCCGAGCGAGGCGCGGCGCGCTTGCACCTCGCGGAGGCGTGCGTCGCGTATGCGGCAGGCGAGGAGCGGCAGCGGGCACGGCTCGGGCGGGGGCGGCGACGCTGCGCGGCGGAGCGGCTCCGACAGCCGGTAGCCGAGGAAGAGGTCGGCGACGACGTCGTCGCGGCCCCAGAAGCCCTCCGCCGCCAGGTACCGCTCGAGCTCGGCCAGCGCACCGTCGGCGTGGTGAAGCTCGATCAGCGGCGCCGCCCGAGCACGAGCAGGTAGCGGCGTGGCGCGCGCACGCAGTCGCCGTCGCGGTACGACTCGAAGAGCTCGACGAACGCCCGGTGGAAGCTCTCGCTCTGCGAGCCGTCGAGGCGGCGGAGGAGCGAGACGATCGGCGGCGAGGACTCGGAGAAGAGCTCCCACACCTCCTCGCCGGAGCCGAGCTCGAGCCAGAGCGTGCCGTCCTCGTAGTCGAGCTCGAAGTCGTCGCCGAGCATCGCCTCGACGTGGTCCTCGCGGCCCCACTCGGTCGACTCGCGGCCTTCGAGCGGCTCCTCGGTGAAGCGGCGGTACAGCTCGCCGAGCTTCGGGTTCGGCTTCCACGCGGTGAAGCCGAGCCGACCGCCGGCGCGGAGGACGCGCGCCAGCTCGCTCGCGACGTTCGCGTGGTCCGGCGACCAGATGAAGTCGAACGTCGAGAGGACGACGTCGAAGACGCCGTCGTCGAACGGCAGGTACTCGGCGTCGCCGTCGAAGGCGCCGAAGTCGAAGACGTGCTCGCCCTCGTGAGGCTGCAGCCGCGCGAGCACCTGGTCGCGTATGGGTGCCACCATCGCCGTGAGACGCTCCCGCATCGCCTCGTCCCCGGCGGCCGCCACAGCCGCGAGCATACTGACCGCTCGATGCCCGACCTCTTCGACGAGGCGGCCGGACGGCGGCTCGAGCAGGTCGCGCCGCTCGCGCAGCGTCTGCGGCCGCAGACGCTCGCCGAGTTCGTCGGGCAGGAGCACGTGCTCGCCCCGGGACGGGCGCTGCGCCGGGCGATCGAGGCCGACCGCGTGCCGTCGCTCGTCCTCTACGGGCCGCCGGGCTCCGGCAAGACGACGCTCGCCCGGATCGTCGCCAACACGACCGGCGCCGAGTTCGAGGAGCTCTCGGCCGTCTCGGCGTCGGTCGCAAGCGTTCGCGAGGTGCTCGCGCGTGCGCGCGAGCGGCTCGGCGCGAACGGCCGGCGCACGATCCTCTTCATCGACGAGATCCACCGCTTCAACAAGGCGCAGCAGGACGCGCTGCTGCCGGGCGTCGAGGAAGGGCTCGTGACGCTCATCGGCGCGACGACCGAGAACCCGTACTTCGAGCTCAACTCGGCGCTCCTCTCGCGCACGCAGCTGTACGAGCTCGAGCCCCTGTCCGAGGACGACCTGCGCGAGGTCGCGCGCCGCGGCGCCGCGGCCCTCGACGCGCAGCTCGCGCCCGAGGTCGAGCAGCTCGTCGCGCGCCGCGCCGGCGGCGATGCGCGCACGGCGCTCGCGATCCTCGAGCTCGCGTCGCAGACGGCGGGCGACGACGCCGTCGCGATCTCGGAGGCGCACGTCGAGGACGCAGCGCGGAAGCGGCCGCTCGTCTACGACAAGGCGGGCGACTCGCACTACGACTTCATCTCGGCGTGGATCAAGTCGACCCGCGCCGGCGACGTCCAGGCCTCCGTCTACTACCTCGCCGTGATGCTCGAGGGCGGCGAGGATCCGCGCTTCATCGCGCGGCGGATGATCGTGCTCGCGTCGGAGGACATCGGCAACGCCGACCCGCAGGCGCTCCTCGTGGCGGTCGCCGCCGCGGAGGCGGTCGAGCACGTCGGGCTGCCCGAGGCGCGCCTGAACCTCGCGCAGGCGTCGATCTACCTGGCGCGCGCGCCGAAGTCGAACGCGTCGTACGCGGCGCTCAAGGCCGCGAC
>Ga0070739_10006516_pt1 | contig 12839 bp, 8 predicted proteins | sample Coa_R1_7_FD_66445 | JGI IMG/M metagenome (GOLD analysis project Ga0070739, IMG submission 66445) | Surface soil microbial communities from Centralia Pennsylvania, which are recovering from an underground coalmine fire - Coalmine... | ecosystem: Environmental > Terrestrial > Soil > Unclassified ... | reverse complement strand
CAGATGCGCGAGCCACCGGTCGCACATGTGCGCCTGCGTCTCTTCGTTATTGGCCCTGGAGTGCAAACAAGGCTTGTGCCTCTGTTCTGGGAGCTGCTCACCCGCCCTGGTCGGCGCACCGTGCGTGCTATCTCGAAGGCCCTGGTTTCTCGCCAGGCACAGGCCCGTGAGCGCCATGCTGTGCTGGCCCGCGTGAGTGCGGCCTATCGTCAGTTCGATCTGGGAGCCGGCAACTGCTTTGTGCCCCGGCCTCTTTCCGCCTTCGCTGCCCGCCGTCTACTCGGACCGGCGTATGGCTGGCACCAGGGAGTGGCAAGATCACCGCATCTGCTCTCCGGCGAATTGCTCGCTTCGCTCTGGCATCTGTTGCGGGGACAGGATCTGGTGCATACCCCCCTCGTCGAAAGCCATGCCTCCCGCACGCTGCCTCTTCCACCGCAGGTGGCCCGCGTCACTCCAGGTACCCATGTCCTCGGCTACGCCCAGCAGGGAAGCAGCCGGGTGCCCCTGACGCTTGCTGCGGACTGGCTGCGGCGCCATAGCCTCATCGCCGGCAAGTCTGGCGCCGGGAAAAGTACGTTGCTTTCCCATCTGGCCTGCGCCGCCATGGAAACCGGTGGCGGTCTGGTGGTCATTGATCCGCATGGCGACCTCGTGACCGGTCTCTTAGCCCATGTTCCAGTGAGCAGGCGCGATGAGGTCGTGCTCATTGATCTGGCCGATCCTGCGGGCTGTGTGGGCCTCAATCCCCTCGATGTGACACTTGGCCGCAGCCGGGACAAGGCCATCGCCGATCTCTTGTCCACACTCTCCCATATCTGGATGCGTTCCTGGGGATCGCGCATGGAGAACTGCTTCGAGTTTGGCCTGCGCACCCTCTGGGAAGTCAATCGCAGCCTGGTCACTGCCGACCCGGTGAACGGGCCTTCCCAGCAATATACCCTGCTCGATCTCCTCCCGCTTTATGCCAGCGAAAGCTTTTGCCATCGCCTGCTGAATCTGGTCGCAGATCCCTATGTCAAGCGCTGGTGGCGCCAGTACTATGAACCGCTGCCGCTCTCCATGAAGCGCGAGATCATCAATCCCGTTGCCACCAAAGTCGCCAAATTCGAGAGCGAACTGGCCCGGCGCATTGTGGGGCAGCCCTGCGCCACCATCAACTTCGCCCAGGTGCTTTCGGAGCAGAAGATTTTGCTGGTGCGATTGGCGCAGGGAACCATCGGGGCCGATGCTGCCCCACTGCTCGGGGCGACACTTCTCGGTCTCTTTTGCGTCTGCCTCCAGGAACAGGAACGGCTCCCCATTGCTTCGCGGGTGCAGCTTTCCATCCTCATTGATGAGTTCCAGGTGCTGGAAGGCGTGGATTGGAGCCTGCTCGCCCAGATCAGAAAATATGGCGCAAGCTTCGTGCTGGCAACGCAGTCTCTTGCCTACCTGCACCGGCTGGAGACCGAACTGCTGCCAACCGTGCTCGCCAACGTGACGCAGCTCTTTGCCTTCCAGACGAGCGCCCAGGATGCCTGGACACTGCACCGCGAGCTGGGGGTCGAGGTCGAGGACCTGGTGCAACTGGACACTCACCAGTGCTATGTCCGGCTCAAGCAGGGAGAGGAGAGCCTGCCCACCTTTTCGCTTCACCTTATCCCGCTTCCCCCGGGCGATCCACACAGCGCCGAGGCCATCCGCCAGCGCTCACGGGCGCGACATACTCGCCCCCCCCAGGAGGTCGAGGCGTATCTTCAAGAGGCGCTGGCCCGGCAGGACGTGCCCCCGTCACAAAAGCGCACGGCAAAGATACAGCCGCAGGTGGCAGCCCTTGATCCCACCTCTTCTGATCCGGCACCTGCATCCACCGTGCTGGGAAGCGCTCGGCATGCCCCCCGGGTGCGCGGTCAGGGTGGGAAAGGGCGCCGCGTGGAGCCGGAAAGGGTGCCACTCGTCTTTGCCACGGAGGAAGAGGGCAGGGACAGGCCGGAGGAGGTCGAGCCATGAGCCGAGACCACCAGGTGACAATCTCCGCAGGTGCGCGAGTTCGCAGGGATGGATCGGGAAGAGAGGGCGCAACGGCATTTCCTCCCGGTGGTCTCCTGCGCCAGGACAAGCTGCTCTTCTGGCTCTTGCACTATCCCTTTCAAGGTGTGCGTGATCTGGCGCTCCTGTTCGGGGTGGAACGCAGCACCGCCGCGCGCGTGCTCCGGCAAGCAACGGCTCTTGGCCTGGTGGAGACAATACGCCCGGCCTGTCTGCGTGAGGACCTCTATTATCTGAGTTCTGCCGGGCGCCGGCTTGTCGCCAGCATCTCTGGCCTGGATGCCTACACGCGCGCCTCCCTTGCGAAAGCGCGCCCGGCGAATCTTTCGCGGCTGCTCGTGCGCCTGCCCACCATTGTCACGGGGCAGAGCCTGCTCTATGGTCTGGTACGGCAGATGAACCATCGACTTTTCGTCCCGGGCAACCCCCGGCGCATCAGGTGGCACTGGGTGCGCGACTACTGCCATCGCTTCCGCTATCATGAGCAGCCGGCCCTCCTGCGGGCCGAGGCCGTGCTTCTCTGCCATCTGCCGGCAGCGGAAGCGTCCTGCGCAGGCAGCGCCCACGACTGGTATGGCGCGTTCGTCCTCGTTGACGCCGGTCTGCTGGGGCCGCATGATGAAGCGCTCATGCAGCGCCGGCTGGCCCCTTTCTTGCGCTATCGTGAGTGCGAGGAACGCACCATCGTCTACGACCACTTTCCCCCGGTGCTCATCCTGGCTCCCACCCGCCGGCAGGTGGCCTGGTGGCAGCGTATGGCGTGCGTGGCGGCAGAGCGCTTGCACCTTGCGCCCCTGGTCGGAGCCGTTGCCGTCACACCGCCAACTGAAGCGCTGGCCGACCCCTGGCAGCTTGCCTGGCAGCGACTCGACAGGGCTGGCCCGTGCCGGCTGGAGGAGGTGCTCACGCCGCTTCCGCGTGAGGCCCTCCCCCCGGGGACGCTTCCAGCGCGCGCTTCGGCATCTCTCCTGCCGCAACGGAGCACGCGTCTCGTGGAGGAAGTTCGATGCACGAAGTCCCCGCCCACCGGGAACGCCTCGTCCTCTCTCGTGCAGTCTCTCATCGCGAAACGCGACGAGGGAGCCACCCTCGCCAGAGCGAGCTTGCATCTTGGCGGCCGTCACCATGCCATCCTGTGCTTGTTGTATGCCGCTCCGCTCCTCTCGGCTGCTGAACTGGCCGCGCTGCTCTCCATTACCGAGGAATCGGTTGAGCGCTATCTCTCGGAGCTTTCCACCTATCCTCTGGTGGAATCGTATGCCACAGCTTACGGACGGCGCCTCTGCTTGAGCAGCCTGGGATTACGCTGGACCGCTGCCCGGCTTTCGGTCTCACTGCGGCATCTGGCGGTGCCGGCCTCCAGCGAGGATCTGCCCTATCCTGGAGCGCAGGTGCGCTTGCGTGCGGATGTGGCGCTGCCACGGGGAGCGGTAGCCCCTGCCGGAGCGACGGGAAGCATTGTCTGTGCCGATGCCCGCACCATCCTCGTGCGCCTGGAGAGACCGCCGATCACCCTCTGCTGGCATGGCTGCGGGTCATCCCCGGCGCACCTCGCCCTCCTGCGGGACGCGCATCTCGAAGCACATCCGCAGGCGCACTTGCCGCGCAGTATGGTGGCACTACGACGACAGATTCTGCGGCAGCCACACGCCGTGCGCCACCTGGCTGGGATCTATAGCTTTCTCGCCCGGATGCATCAGGCGGCACACGCAGCCGCTCACCGTATTGGCTGGTGGGAAACGGGCAGCCGCTGTGAACGACGCTACCGGCTGGATGGGCGCTGGCATAATCTGCGCCCGGATGCGGCGCTCTCTTATGAGACGAGCGAGCGCCGCCTGCGCCTCTGGCTGGAGTGGGATTGTGGGACGATGAGCCGCAATGCCGTCCTGAGCAAACTGGAGGCGTATGCCACCTATGTGAAGAGCCTCCACTGGCGCAGTGATGGCGAGCCGGGATTACCACTCCTGCTTCTAGTCGCACCTTCATCCACCCGCGAACGCTGGCTCTGGGAGGCCACGGGGGGCACACTGGCCGGATGTGGCCTTCGGGCCGCTACCACCACGGCGCAGCGCATCGCGACACCTGGTCCCCTCTCGGCGATCTGGTGGCCCACCGAGATCCGTTCTTCTCCCATGGAGCGCCGTGGGCTGCTCGCGCTGCTCTCGCCGCTCGCATGATGGAAGGAGACGACCGATGAGGATGCGTACACCTTTTCACCGCATGGCCCGGATCGGCGGTCTTGCGCGATCTGTTGGGATGTGGAGTATCTGGGTACTGGTCGGCGTGTTCTTGTGGTGGTTGCCGGGCCGCTTTCCGCCGCCGGCCTGGATGGCTCTGTGGACCTGGCTCCATGCCCAGGAACCAGTGCCGCCGATACGCCTGCTCGTTGGATGCGGCCAGGCGGCAGCGCTGGCGCTCTCGTGGCTCGGCTGGGTGGGCCTGGCTCTCTGGCTCGTGCGACGCCGATCTTTCATGCACACGATAGTTTCATGGCCTCAAGATGGAATGAGCACCGTGCGCCCATCCGAAGGTCCACGCTCTCAGCAGGAAGCCATCCCATCAAGCATGGTCCTCCAGGAGCGGCAAGAACTGAGAGACTACTTCTCTGATCACGCGGTGCAGAAAGGGGATGCCAGCCGTCAGCCACCACACAAGCAGGGGAGCGTGCGGCTGGCGACGCTGCTCACCGCGTCCTCGAACGGAATGGAAGCAGCCTGGCCGCTGCATGCCCGTGCGCCTGTGTCCTCTTGCGCCTATGAGGATGGAGGAGCAGAGGAATCCTATGAGCTGGTGATGAGCGGCTGGTGCCAGGCCGGCATCGCTGCGAGTGATTGGGAACCAGAGGACAGTCTCCTGGTGGCAACCGGAGAAGCTCTGCTGCATGAAGCACCTCGCAGGACAGTTGCCCTGAACCTGCTCGCGGTGGCTGATGGGAGGCAGTGCACACACGAACACGGGCAGGATTCTTCCAGCCGGCAAGCGCTCGCGGTCCTTGGAGAAACCCTCCTGTCCGCCTTCTCGACGGAAGCTTCTCCCGATGAGGCATTCATCATTGCTGCCTTGCTGGCAAGTGTCGAGCAGGCACGCACCCGGCTGGCTCCGCAGCGTTCTGCTTCCCCTTTCGATCTGGAGGAGGGGACGGCCCTGGCCGCTGCCCTGGTGTGGCATCGTACCGCCTATCTCGCCAGTCTGGGAAACTCCCGCGCCTATCTGTACAGTGAGAGCAGCGGGTTCTGTCAGATTACCACCGACCATGCCGCGCTGCCCACCTTTCCATGCGGGGAGAGGAACGGCAGCGAGCGGGTTAGCTTCACCCGCTCTCATGACCTGTATCGGAGCCTGGAGGCCGAGACGCCGGCGCGCGCCGATCATTTCACGGTGCCCCTGCGCGAGGGGGATCTGCTCCTGCTGTGCACCGATGGCTGCTGGCGAGAAGTAGCGCCGGATCTTTTGGCGGAACTGGTAGCTGGCTGTGCCAGGCGGCTGCCCGCCGATCCCCTGCGGCTCTCAGCAGTCCTGCATGAGCAGGTACTGGAGCGCGGCGGGCATGACGCGGCCAGTCTGCTCGTCCTTGCCGTGCTCACTGCGCGAGGGGCCGAAGCATACCCGGCCGTCGAGGGAGGGAAACGCCGTTCACGGACCACCCATGCGCCACACCGCCGGAGCCGGGCGGGCCGCGCAATGAAGAGAGAAGGAGAGACCGCATGAACCGTCACCACCAGGCCCCGGATGCCCCGCTCATCCCTCCCTACTGGCAATGGGACCCTGACGACGAAGCGAAGCCTGGGTCCAGTCCCTTCCTGCCCGGGTCGATCTCTCCGTCGCAGCCAGGAGCCATCAAGGCCACCTCTTCATCCATGACAGCCACCTCCCCAGGGGTCAAGGATTGGCGGGCTGATGGGCGTCCCCATCTGCCCGCGTTGCGACTCGTGGGAGTACTGGTGTGTCTGCTCTTGCTGGCAGCGCTGGGATCGCTTTCCGGTACGGTCCTGGGTCGTCTCGCCCCAACACGCCTTCAGGGAACGTCCACGCCCTCTATCGGAAAGCACGAGGCAAGCGGACCTTCCCCGGTGCCCCGAGCGGCACGGGCCAGGGGGCAGTCCAGGCCGCAAGCTTCACCGAGAGAGTCTTCACGCGCTGCCTCGCCCCCTCCTCCCCCGGCGCCGTCTCTGATTCTCGCACAAGACACTTTTGCCCGTCCCGATCAACGCGGTTGGGGAGTGGCCTCCGGCGGTGAGCACTGGGGAGGCGATGCCAATCGCTCCACGGTCTTTGCGATCCACCAGCAGCACGGCCAGATCGGCGGGGGAGCAGGGTTCTTCACGGCCTTACTGGGTCCAGATGAAACCGATATCGACGTGCAGGTCAGCGGCACGGTCAGCCGCTTTGCGCACCAGCAGGTGAACCTGGGGGTGGTCGTGCGTTACCAGAACGAGGCCAATTACGATAAGGTCTATCTCGATGGAACGGCGCTGGTGCTGATGCAGCGCGTTGCGGGCCACCTGCTGGTGCTCGATGCGATGCCTTTTGTCGCCCGGGCGAATGTCTCCTACACCTTGCGCTTGCGCACCGCCGGAAGCCTGCTTTTGGCGCGAGCCTGGCCCAGCGCGGCTGCCGAACCGATGCAGTGGCAGGTGCTCGGACAGGATGAGGCGCTCATACAGGGCACAAGCGGCATCCGTGTGCTGCTCGCCAAAGGGGTCGAGATCACCATTTCCGCCTTTGTCGAGAGGAGGACGCAATGAGACGAGAGGAAGGGCTGATATGGAGCGCCCGGTGCCATCAGATCACGATTTCAGCAGGGAGTGGGGTGCCGCGCTGCGGGCGCATCTTTTACCCGGCACAGGCACAATGGGCAGAAGGGACCATTGAGGGGTGGGTTCAGATCGCCCGGTTAGACCGTACTGGCTGCCGGGTCCGGGGCCTGGCCTTTCCCGCAGAGGATACCATCTCCTCCCTCATCGCGCACCTGGATATCTTCCCGGCCGGGAACTCCGACTGGCAGATCGAGCATGAGCATGCCGCCTCCCTGGTGCGTATCCTGCCCCCACCAGGCGTGTGTGAACAGCTCGCTGGCGCCATCAAGGAGGATTACCGTGCCCACCTCTCGGCGGTTGTCGCACAGATTGCGCAAGGGGACGTCCCGGCGGATTACGCGCGCGTCTGGTATTTCCTCTTGTGCCAGGAAGCCGGGATTGATCCGCGTGAGGAACCCACCCCGCAGGAATTGGTCGAGGCGCTCCGGTTGTGCGACATGGCTGCCCCCACCGAAGCGAAAGTAGAAGCCAGCTTTCGGCGAGGTCTCGCCCGCATGCAACGCCGGCGCGAAGCCTGGGCACAGCATCAGGCATGGAGGGATGCCCACCTGCTCGGGCTGGTGCCCACGTCGATTTTTCCCGCCTCCGTGCTTCGTCTCGCCGACCTATCAAGCTCCCAGTCCTTCGGCAGCGGCCCGGGCGTGACCTACTCCCCCTTTGCCCTGGAAGGCACGGTGCGCGGCTATCTGGCGACCTGGGGGGAGCGATGGCTGGCCTATGTCTTGCCCACCATCGCCCAGGGCTGGTATCTGGAACACTGGTATCAAGAGCGCAGCCCCGCCACTTCTCTGATGATGCTCTCCCACCTCTTACGGCCAGGGGCCGGGCGAGAGGAGCATGCGGATTATTGGCGCTACGTCGTGCTGCATGAAGGGGAAGATGCCCTGGTGGAACATGCGCGCTCGGGTTCTCCGATTGAGATCCCCGCTCGTTGTGTCTATGCCGCTGCTCGTGCCAGCAAGGTCTATCGCATTGCGCTCGCTGTGCGACTCGATGCGCACGAAGCAGGACGCCGCGTTCTGGGCTACGGGGTGCCTGGCCTCACTCCAGACGCGCAAGGATCTCCTCCGGCACGGCACAGTGCCGCCTGGGAGCGGACGTTTCGTCTCTATGGCTGGGTTCCACTTGGGCAGGAGGAGCGTGGCCCCTGGCCGCACCCGGGGGATCTCTTCGCCGAAGAGACGGGGGAGGCAGATGACCTCTTCAGCCTGCATGCCACCCTGATCTGGTGAGTCATCGCAGCTCTCGTGCGAGGCAGGAGCCGCTCCTCGGAGGGCAACTGAGGAATATGAACGGATGCTGAGCACTATTGTAGGTATCAGATGGTTGTGAACCAACAGGAGAAAGAACCGATGGACATACCTTTCCAGCACATGATGAAGCTGTGTCTGGTCGTGATCACGGCACTGGCTGGCTTGAGCTTTCATATCACTACCGTACCACACCTCGCGGCTCTTCTGGGAGCCGGGCCGGAGGCCATCTGTGGACAGATGGCCTCCACTCCTACGACTTCCCCATCCGATTTCTGTCCTGCGAACCAGTTGCCCTGCGGCAGCATCCCGACACCGGATGCCGCTCCTGCAACTGGAACGCCTGCGTGCTGTACACCATCAACACCGACTCCCCTCTCGCCCCCGCTCTGGCTTTCACCCACGCCAACTCCTCCTGGCACGACCGGCACGCCATCGCAACTGGTCGTAACCGTCCCGAACCCGGGCCTGCTCTTTCAGAACGTCACATCTGGTAGCACGGCCAGCCAGATGCTGTGGCTGGGGAATAGCGGGACAACTCCACTCAGTTGGGTGGCACAGAGCCAGACCAGCGACGGAGCGCCGTGGTTGACCCTCTCGCCCGCCTCTTCGGTCCTGGCGCCGGGGACCACGCAGGAGGCCATCACCGTCACAGTCAATGCGCAAAATCTGGCCCCGGGGCTGTATCAAGGGAGCCTTACCTTCCTATGGACTGGCGGCTCGCAAACGGTTCCTGTTGCCCTCATCGTCTCGCAAGAGGGTGCTCCGCCACCAGTCGCTACTCCGACAACCGGGCCTGCTCCTGTGTGGACACCGGCGGCATCACTTCCCCCTTGCCCTGCCACTCCCTGCGCCCCCGCCTCGTCCCTGCCATCCAATGGGAGCAGCCTTCCCACCACCGGGGGCACGGGGCTGCTGTGTCCGGGAACCGATCCCTCCGGGGGAACGGGGAGATCCACCTGTTCGGCACAGAGTCCCTATGGCTTTACCACTCCCCATGCCGAGAGCCGCCTGGTCTCGCTCTACGCCGAGCTTGGGGTGTGCTGGCTGCGCTATCAGATCCACGAGGCCGCTCTTGTCACCTCGTCTGGCGCCTACCAGTGGAATCAACTCGATACGGTCGTGGCGGCCATGAATACCGCTCATATCCACCTGGACGTGCCTCTCGAATGTTTTGCCCCGCCCGGCGGTGGAACCGATGCCTGTTTCTCCCATCCAACCCTTCCCACCCCGACCCAGATGGCTGCCTTTGCTACGGCTATCGCCACTCGCTACGATGGGAAGCACGGCCACGGCCGGATCGATGCTTTCGAGATCGGCAATGAGGAGTACGATTTCTTCCCGCCATCACGCTACGGTCCGATCTTGCAGGCCGGCTATCAGGCGATCAAAGCCATCGATCCCTCGTTTCTGGTCGGCATGTATGGCACGGCGCGTCCTTCGCTTGCCCATCTCACTTCGGTCATGAGTGCATTGCGTCCGTACACCAACGATTTCGATTATGCCAACTTTCACTACTACGCGCATGGGGGCGATCCCACCGTCTCAACCAGCGATCATGCCTCCTTTGCTGCCACCTGGCAACTCATTGCCCACCAACTTCCCGGCAAGCCCATCTGGTGTACCGAAGTGGGGTGGCCGACGGCTCCTTTGCCGGGCATCCAGGCGGTCTCACCACAGCTCCAGGCGCAGTATATGCAGGACGTGCTCACCTCTGCTGCCGGATCAGGCGTGATTACTCGTCTCTTCTGGTTCACCATCGACGATGGGACGCAGCCGGACGATATCGCCCCCAATGGCACAGCCCTTCCTGCTTTTGCGACGTTCCGCGCCTTTGTCGCGGCCCATCCCCTTTGGACGCAGGTCTCCGGTCCTCCCTGACGCAGGGGGTCTCCTTGCGGCCCGATCAGTCGGCCTGACTCGGCGTGATTCGGCGAGCAAGATGCCGAGCAAGATGCCGAGTCGTGCCGTTCCCTTCCCCACACGCATCGGGCATACTCTCTTATGGGATGCATAAGGTGCGTCACCGCTCAGGTGCGCGCGCCGATCTGCTTGTATGGATCGGTTCGCCACAGGCTGCCTCCCTCCTCTCGCTTCAATTCAAGAGGGAAGGCCACCTCTGATGCAGCATCCCTCGTCCTACTTTGTCTCAGGAGGTGTCCTATGGCACGCAGTCGCAGTCTTCCCTCGGATCTGTTTGACGATCCTGATTTCTTTGAACGCGACAGCGATACGCAGGTGATTCTCCTCGGCCTGGTACTGCTCGCCGATGATTACGGACGTGGGCCAGCCCATCCGGGGTTACTCGCCCGCAAATTCAATAAGGAACAGGCCACGGTTGAGCGCGCACTCGGGGATCTAGAAGCTGCTGAGTTGCTCCAGCGCTACAGTGATGGTCGCCACAGCTACTATTTCCTGCGGCGCTGGTTCGAGTGGGAGTCGCTCTCCAAGCCCGCGCGCTCCCGCTATCCTGCTCCACCACCGCCGGCCCTGCCCGATGACTTCGGCGCCTCTTCTCCCGGTCCTTCCCCGCATGCCCGGAAAAAGTTTGCAACATCCGGGAAGAACCCGGCTGAAGAGGAAGGAAGAAGGGAAGAGGAAGCAGAAAAAGAATGGGAAGAGAAGGAGCATGCGAAGCCGCAGAGCAGCCCGGGCCGCCTGCTCTCGTTTAAGAGAAAAGTCGAAGCTCCTGCAAGAGACGCCGATGCTGCCCCCGCATTGATCGAGCCTGCCCAGGACCTGGCACAGTTGACCGAGAAAGTGGCCTCCATCCTGCGGCTGCCCTCGTCGGAGGCGCTTGCACGTCTGGTTGCTGAGTATCAGGCCAGCCCACATCTTTCCCTCTTGGGGGAGGCCGACGCGGCCCGCGAGTATCTGGATGATCCAACGCGCAATCGGCGTGGACAAGCGATGTCGCTGGCCTTCTTCCGGCGCTGGCTCAAACGCGAAGAGGAGGCGGTGCTCTCCCGCCGCGCCAAAGAGGGGAGAGTCGTCCCGGCCAACGTGAAAGAGACGAGGTTCGAGCGTCTGGCCGGCGCCACTTCTGGCCCAGGTGACACCGGCGCGTCTGCCCCGGCAAATCCGTATCGGACCCTGCTCCAGACTCGTGCGCAAGAGGTCGAGCACATCTTCGCCACGACGCCTCCCGAAGCGCGGGCGGCAGCCTTGCAGCACCTGATCCAGACCATTGCCGGAGGGAGACACCGCGATGCCACATCCATCTAAGCTGCTCCCGGTGCCACGTGCCATCCGCCACCGGCTCTTCGAGAGCTGTGAGGCGGCCACCTGGACCTGCCCGCGTTGTGGGGAGGTGGCTCCGCTGCCAGTTAGAGGCGGCTTTCTGCGCCGCCGCTGTGCCTGCCAGATCGCCGCGGCAGAGCGGCAAGTGATCGAACGCCTGCGAGATGAGCGCAGGCAGGCCATCGCGCGCCTTCCCTATACCTGGCTGGGGCGCGCCTGGGCGGAACTGTCCTTGCAGCAGAAGACCTTCGCCACCTTTGAGCGCGACCGGCAGCCCCAGGCGTATGAGATCGCCCGGGCCTTTGCCGCTTCTCCCGGGGGCACCCTGCTGCTGGTCGGTAGTTTCGGCACCGGCAAGACGCATCTGCTTTCTGCCATCGCCAATGCTCAGATTGCCCGGGGAGCGGCATGCCTGTTTGCCTCCACCGTGAGTTTCTTCGACGCTATTGGTGAACGCATTAGCACACGGCAGGACTATCAGGTGCTCATTACGCGGGCGACGAAGACACCACTGTTGCTGCTGGACGATCTGGATAAGCTCAAACCCAGCGAATTTCGCGAGGAGACGCTTTACAAGCTCATTCACGGGCGCATGCTGGCCGGTCGTCCGCTCGCCGTCTCCGCCAATAGCCCCCCGGAGGAACTCGTGCGCTGGATCGGGCCGGCGGCCCAGTCGCGGCTCATGCAAACAGCGCTGGTCGTCGTCATGCAGGGGAGCGATTACCGGCTGGAAGGAAGGGGAGCGCATGAGGTGTAAGCCGCGCACGTCGCAGACCACTGCCCGGGATGCACCGTTGCTGTCCGGTCCACCCCTGCTCACGCTCTCAGAAGTGGCCTCACACCTCGGAGTAAGCCAGGCGACGCTCCGGCGCTGGCGGCAGCGGGAGCCACTGCCGGTCATTCGGATGGGCCGGACGATACGCATTTTACCGATGGCACTCCAGCAGTGGCTGAAACGTCGTGCCCAGAGTCGTCCGTAACCTGAGACATCGGTCCATCTTGCCGATGTATGGAGCGTCGTGTGCTGATTTGGAGAGTGCCCCGTTCCCCAGAGAGATCCCTTCCTGGCAGGCCATGCTGCTCCTTCTATGGCAAGGCTTTTGTGCGTCGTCGCTCTGAGGGCCAGGGGGTATGCTTCCCGGAGCCGGTGGTGAACGACGCGACAGCCCTGTGGGATCAGTCCTGGGCAGCGCGCACAAGAGGAGTGAGGAGTATTTTTATCTTTCTCCGAGGAAAGAACGACCCCGGGAGAAAGCTGCCTGGAGCAATCCAAAGACGTGCAGCGAGCCGGACAGAAAGAAGATCCTGATGGACAAGGAACACCTGCACCGCCTGGTCTCTGATCCAACACACATCAGGCACCTTGCCCTCTCGTTTGCCGTCCATTGGCTTGACATGAATTGCGACCACATTACAGAAGGTGAGCGAGAGAAGCACGCCATCGAAGATAATGAAGAAGACCTCTTCGAGGTGTTCTATGATCCTGCGAAAGCAGAGATCG
>Ga0070739_10006515_pt1 | contig 12839 bp, 11 predicted proteins | sample Coa_R1_7_FD_66445 | JGI IMG/M metagenome (GOLD analysis project Ga0070739, IMG submission 66445) | Surface soil microbial communities from Centralia Pennsylvania, which are recovering from an underground coalmine fire - Coalmine... | ecosystem: Environmental > Terrestrial > Soil > Unclassified ... | reverse complement strand
CTCGAGCGCCCGGCGCAGGTCGTCCCAGAGCAGCTCGGGGTCCTCGAGGCCGACGCTCAGGCGGAGCAGGCCGGGCGGGACCCGGTCGCCCTCCCAGCGGCGGCGGCTCTCGAGCAGCGTGGTCACGCCGCCGAGCGAGGTGGCGTTGACGATCAGCCGGGTCGCCGTCTCCACCCTGCGCGCCGTCTCGGCGTCGGCGACGTCGAAGGAGAGCAGGCCGCCGAAGCCCGGGTAGCGCACCGTCTCCACCCGCGGATGGGCACGCAGCCGCTCGGCGAGCAGGATCGCGGACCGGGTCTGGCGGCGCACGCGGACCTCGAGGGTCTTCAGGCCGCGCAGCAGCAGCCAGGCGGGGTCGGGGGCGGCGACGATCCCGGTCAGTCCGCGGAACTCGCGCAGCCGCTCGGCGTCGTCCTCCCGGCGGCAGACGACCGCGCCGAGCAGGGCGTCGTCGTGGCCGGCGAGGTACTTCGTCGCGCTGTGCACGACGAGGTCGGCCCCGTGCTCGAGGGGACGCAGGTGGATCGGGGTGGCCACGGTCGCGTCCACCACCACGGGCGCCGGGTGGGCGGCCGCAGCCGCGAGATCGGGCATGGTCAGGAAGGGGTTCGAGGGCGCCTCGAGCCAGACGAGCTGCACGCCCTCGGGCGGCGGCCCGGTCTGGTCGAACTCGACCGCCCGCAGGCCCCAGCGGCCGAGGACGTCGAACGCGAGCTTGGTGCCGAAGTAGGCGCCGGCGGCGAGCGCCACGGTGTCCCCCGGCTCGAGCAGGGCGAGAACGAGGGCCGTCACCGCCCCCATCCCCGAGGGGAACAGGAGGGCGCTGCCGCCGTCGAGCCCGCCGAGCGCCTCCTCGGCCGCCGCCACCGTCGGGCTGCCGTCGCGCTGGTAGTAGAACGCGCGCGGCTCGCCGCGCTCGTCGAACGGCCACAACGTTGCGCGGTCGAGCGGGGTGGACACCGCCTGCGAGCCTACACCGGCTCGGGCTCGAGCTCGTCGAGCCGGCCCAGCCGGGAGAGCTCGGGGAAGACGCGCGTCCAGGAAGCGGCGATCGCGACCATCAGCGCGCCGCCGAGCACGACCGCGCGCACCGTGCCCAAGGCGGCGGCGACGGCGCCCGCCTCGAAGGCGCCGAGCTCGTTCGAGGCGCTGATGAAGACCCACTCGACGGCGTTCACCCGCCCCTGCAGGGCGAGCGGGGTCAGCATGGCGACCGTGGTGCCGCGGATGTTCATGCTGATCATGTCCGCGAAGCCGCTCAGCGCGAGCATCGTCAGCGAGAGCGGCAGCGAGGTCGAGAGGCCGAAGACGATCGTCGCCGCCCCGAAGGCGGCCACCACCACCAGCAGCGTCGGTCCGGCGCGCAGGCGCAGCGGCCGCCGTGCGATCAGCAGCCCGGCGGCCAGGGCGCCGACCGACGGCGCGGTGCGCAGGGCGCCGAGCACGACCGGCCCGCCGTGCAGGATCGTCTTGGCGAAGACCGGCGCGAGCGCGATCGGGTCGCCGAGCAGCACGGCGAAGAGGTCGAGGACGATCGCTCCGAGCAGCACCCGGGTCCGGAGCAGGAAGCGCACGCCGGCGAGCAGGCTCTCGACCCCCACCGCTTCCGGCTGGCGCGCCGACGCGGCGCGGGGGATGGCCAGCACGGCGCCGAAGGCGACGCCGAGCAGGGCGGCCGCGACCGCGTACACGGCGAGCGGCTGCGCCGCGAAGATCACGCCCCCCAGGGCCGGCCCGGCGACGACCCCGATCTGGGAGGCGACGCTTCGCAGCGCGACTGCGCCCTGCAAGAGCTCCAGCGGGACGAGCTCGGGCGTCAGCGCCCGCTGGGCCGGCGTGCCGGCTGCCGAGGCGACGCCGTTCAGCAGCCCGACGCCGAGGAAGGGCCAGATCGAGTGCGGGCCGAGCTCGGTGATCGCGAGCAGCAGGCCGGCGATCCCGACCTGCAGCGCACCGGCCGTGGCCGCCACGACGCGCCGGGAGAGACGGTCGGCGAGCTGACCCGCCGGCAGGGCGAGCACCGGCAGCGGCAGGAACTCCGCGAGGCCGACCAGGCCGAGGTCGAGCGGGTCGTGGTGGATCGAGTAGACCTGCCAGCCGATCGCGACCACGATCATCTGGGTCGCGAAGCCGCTGGCGAGCAGCGCCGTCCAGAGGAGCGCGAACCCTGGCAGGCGCAGCGAGGGCGGGAGCCGTTGCCTCACGTGCGCGAACGTTAGGCTGCTGACCGGTGGCGGAGCGGCACGAGACGACGGCCGGGAAGCTGGCCTGGCTGCGCGAGCTGCGCGAGCAGGCGTTGCACGCGGGCAGCGAGCAGGCCGTCGCGCGCCGGCGCGAGGAGGGGCGCCTGCTGGCGCGGGAGCGGGCCGAGCGGCTCTGCGACCTCGGCTCGTTCGTCGAGCTCGACCGCTACGTCCGCCACCGCGAGTGGAACTTCGGGATGATGGAGCGCCGTCCCTACGGCGACGCGGTCGTCACCGGCTACGGCACGATCTTCGGCCGCCGGATCTTCCTCTTCTCGCAGGACTTCACCGTCTTCGGCGGCTCGCTGAGCGAGGTCTTCGCCGAGAAGATCTGCAAGGTGATGGACCTCGCCCTCAAGTACGGCTGCCCGCTGATCGGGATCAACGACTCCGGGGGCGCGCGGATCCAGGAGGGGGTCGTCTCGCTCGCCGGCTACGCCGAGATCTTCTGGCGCAACGTGCAGGCCTCGGGCGTGATCCCGCAGCTCTCGCTCGTGATGGGCCCCTGCGCCGGCGGGGCCGTCTACTCGCCGGCGATGACCGACTTCGTGTTCATGGTCGAAGGCTCCTCGTACATGTTCATCACCGGCCCCGACGTCGTGAAGACGGTCACGGGCGAGGAGGTCAGCTTCGAGGAGCTCGGCGGCGCGGCGACGCACGCCTCGAAGTCCGGGGTCGCGCACTTCACCTGTCCGGACGAGGAGGCGTGCCTCGAGGACGCCCGCTACCTGCTCTCCTTCCTGCCCCAGAACAACGCCGAGCGCCCGGCCTGGAGCGCCCCGGCCGATCCCGCCGAGCGGGAGGACGCGGAGCTCGACACGCTGGTGCCCGACAACCCGAACCGGCCCTACGACATGCACGAGGTGATCCGGCGGGTGGTCGACGAGGGGGAGTTCCTCGAGGTGAGCGAGCGCTGGGCGGAGAACATCGTCTGCGGCTTCGCCCGCCTGGGCGGACACCCGGTCGGCGTGGTCGGCAACCAGCCGCGCACGCTCGCGGGCGTCCTGGACATCGACGCCTCGACGAAGGCGGCGCGCTTCGTGCGCACCTGCGACGCCTTCAACGTGCCGCTCGTGACCTTCGTCGACGTCCCCGGGTTCCTGCCGGGCACTGCCCAGGAGTGGGGCGGGATCATCCGCCACGGCGCGAAGCTCCTCTACGCCTACTGCGAGGCGACGGTGCCCAAGCTGACCGTGATCACCCGCAAGGCCTACGGCGGCGCCTACGACGTGATGAGCTCCAAGCACATCCGCGCCGACTTCAACTTCGCCTGGCCGACCGCGGAGGTGGCTGTGATGGGGCCCGAAGGCGCCGTGAACATCGTCTTCCGGCGCGAGCTGGAGGACGCCGACGATCCGGAGGCCCGCCGCGCCGAGCTGATCGCCGAGTACCGGGAGCGCTTCGCCAACCCGTACACCGCAGCGGAGCGCGGCTACGTCGACGACGTGATCGAGCCCCGCCGGACGCGGCCGGTGCTGATCGACGCCCTCGAGACCTCGCTGACCAAGGCCGAGCCGCGTCCTCGCCGCAAGCACGGCAACATCCCGCTCTGAGCAGCGCCGGACGCGGGCGGCTTGCGGCCTAGTCGCGTTTCGTGCCCCGGGCGTGCCGCCCGGCCAGGTCGAGGGCGACCGCGGCGAGCAGCGTCGCCGTCCAGGCGTTGACCGGGTCGGCGTGCAGGGGCGCAGGCGAGCCGACGTGGTCGGCGATCAGCCAGACGATGAACCAGAGCAGCGTCACGAGAGCAGCCTGGCGGGAGGGCGCGGCGCACGGCATCGGTAGTCGCCCGCCTCGATGCTGCGGCAACCCCGCTACGAGGCCAGCGCCGTGTCCATCTCGGCCGCGGTCAGCAGCTCCTCGACGAAGGCCTCGACGACCAGCGGGTCGAACTGCGTGCCCGCACCCCGCTCGAGCTCGGCGAGCGCCGCCCGTTGCGAGAGCTGCTCGCGGTAGGCGCGCTCCGAGGTCATGGCGTCGAACGCGTCCGCGACGAAGAGGATCCGCGCGCCGAGCGGGATCTCCTCGCCGGCGAGCCCGCTCGGATACCCCGTGCCGTCCCAGCGCTCGTGGTGGTGGAGCACCCACTCGGCGACCGGAGCCACGCCGAGGCTCTCGAGCATCCGGTAGCCGATCTGCGGATGGCGCTCGAGCACGAGGCGCTCGGCCGGGCTCAGCGGCCCGGGCTTGCAGAGGATCTCCCCCGGGATCGCGAGCTTGCCCAGGTCGTGCAGGGTGCCCGCCAGCCGGGTCAGCTCCACCGCCGGCTCGTCGACGCCCAGCCGGCGGGCGATCCGGGCGGCGTACTCGCCGACCCGCTGCGAATGGCTGCCGGTATAGGCGTCCCGCGCGTCGACCGTCTCGGCCAGGCTCTGCGCCGCCCGGAAGTGCGCGCCGCGCCCGGCCGTCTCGGCCAGCGGCTCGAGGTCGGCGCGCAGCATCGACTCGGCCGCGTAGGCGCGCACCCGGTTCTTGCCCTCCTCCTTCGCCCAGTAGAGGGCGGTGTCCGCGAGCCGGATCAGCTCGTCGCGTCCGCGTCCGTGGGTCGGGTAGCTCGCGACGCCGGCGCTCACCGTCACCGAGCCGACCTCGTCGATCCGCAGCGCCGCGATGCGGGAGACGATCGAGCGCGCCGTGGTCGTGGCTCGCTGCTCGTCCTGGCGGGGCAGCAGGACGGCGAACTCGTCGCCGCCGAGGCGGAACGCCTCGCCCCCCTGCCGCAGGCGGGAGGCGATCTGGGCGAGCACGGCGTCGCCGACCGGGTGGCCGAAGCGGTCGTTGATCTGCTTGAGGTCGTCGAGGTCGACGAGGCAGAGGCCGAGCGGGGCGCCGTTCGCCTCCGCTGCGATCAGCTCGCGCTGCAGCCGCTCGTGGAAGCTGCGGTGGTTGCCGAGCCCGGTGAGCGGATCGGTGAGGGCGAGCCGCATCGCGCGGATCGCCCGGAACGTCGAGCGCTGGTAGAGCGCGATCGCGAGCAGCGGCCCGACGAGGGCGACCGAGAGGGGCGGGTCACGCTGCCAGAGGACGACGAGCGTCAGGGCGGCCGAGGCCATGAGCGCGAACGGGGCCGTTGTCTGCGTGATGTTCTCCCGCGCGATGACGAAGAACGAGCGGCCAGAGTCGGCGGCCAGGACGGCGCTGATCAGGACGAGGTTGACGACCCAGTAGTAGAGGAAGGCGCAGAGCACGACCCGCGCCACGAGCAGGGCGGGCGAGCCGCCCGGGACGTGCTCGACCGCCAGGCCGGCAGCGAGCGCCGAGAGGGCGAACATCGAGCCGTTGTAGGCGACCCGCAGCAGCGGCCGGCGCTGCAGGAGGTGGGTGAACGTCGGCCCGCCCGCCGCGATCAACACGCCGGCGGGCCAGCCGAGGAGGATGATCGAGGCGACCGAGAAGACGAAGCCGAGCGTCACCCCGCCCGAGTCCATCCCTTCCACCGGCACCGGAAAGCGCTCGACGAGCGCCATGCTCGCGAGCAGGCCGAGCAGGGCAGCCAGGTCGGGAGGCGTCGGCGGCGCCGTTGCGTAGCGGTACGCGGCGAGCCCGACGGCGCCGGTACCGGCGGCGACCACCGGCGTGACCACGGCCAGCACCCTGGCCGGGATCGCAGCGCGGGCGGTCACCCGAGCCCTACCGTGCCCGTCGCCCGCGTACCGTCGGTCGCCGGCCGTCGCCCGGCGGCTCAGCGCCTGGCCTCAACTCCTCCCCCACGAGGTGTCGCGCCGGCCGTTACCAGCCGTGGTTGAGCAACCAGCCGTAGTTCCCGAGCATCACCGCGCACGAGCTGGCGACGCCCAAGAGAATCACGAGGCGGAATTTCCACTCCAGCATTGCTTCCTCCGGGGGTCTTGTCGAGGGACGCCAGACCCAACGATTGTGGACGGGATTCGCTCGCGCCGAAATCACCCGAAGGGGGTAACTGCTGCGGCGCCTGCCCCGACGGGCAGGGCGCGAAGGGCGGCTACGAGTCGAGCCCGGCCTCCCGCAGCGGACGCCTCGCCCAGGCGAACTTCGTTCGGTACCAGCCGGTGAGCTGGGCGAGCGCTACGCCCTGTCCCGAGGACTGGATGAACCAGCCGTTGCCGGCGTAGATGGCGGTGTGGAAGATCTGGGCGCCGGTCGAGCGGGGGCCGCGGGTGCCGAAGAAGAGGACGTCGGCCGGCTCGAGCTGGTCGAACGGGATCCGCTGCGAGCGGGGAACCTCGACGCTCATCGTGTACGTCGTCCTGCCCTGGATGGTCGACGCGAGCCGTCCTTCGTTCGGGTAGCGCTGCAGCTTGTAGACGCGCCAGACGAAGCCCGAGCAGTCGTAGCCGCCCCGGGCCGGGACACCGAAGTCGACCTCCGGCCCGTCGCTCGTGCCGCCCCACACGTACGGCATGCCGATCTTCGAGAAGGCGACCGTCAGGATCCGCCGCTGCCAGGGGTCGAGCGGCGGCAAGGCGAACGTGTCCGCCAGCTGCTGCACGGAGGCGACCTGCAGGCTGTCCCCGAGCCAGCCGAAGCCGAGGATCTGGGCGGCCGAGTACGCCGCCTCGGCCCGGGTGGCCGGATCCTGCGGCCGCAGCTCGAGGAAGTCCTGGGCGGCCGGATGGTTGATCCGGAGCCCGAGCAGGCGGGCCACGACCTCGCTGCCGAAACGGCTCGGAACGGGAATGCCCGCCGCCCTGGCCCCCTGCGCGAACTCCTGGGCCGCCCGGGTCAGGCCGAGCGCGGCCACGAGCCGCCGGTCGAGCTCGGCCATCGTCACGACCCCATCCGGGTTCGACACCTGCGGCGGTCCGCCCGGGGCCGGCGCGGGGCCCGCCCCGCCGGCCGTAGCGCTCGTCCGCGGGCTGCTGCTGCCGCCGCTCGCCGCGGTGGTCGTGGCCGCGACGGTGGTCGTCGTCGTGGTGGTGGTGGTAGCGGCGGTCGTCGTCGCCGCGGTGGGCGGCGCGGGTAGCGAGGCCGGCGGGGCCGCGAGCTCCTGCTCGAGGCCCGAGGCGAGGTCGGCGAGCGCCTGCCGGGTGAGGACCGCGTTCGGCTGGAAGTCGCGCACGCTCGTCGCGCCCATCAGGCCGTGGGCGACGACGGTCGCGATCTGCGGCGCCGCCCAGTTGGGGAGCCGACCGGGCGCTCCGGAGGCGGCCGCGGCCCCGAGGGCGGCGAGTGCAGTGGCGACGGCAAGCGAGAGCAGACGCTGGCGCACGGTCTCGTCATCGACCGGGCTTGCGCGAGGCATTAGCCTCCGCAGGGTGGAGGTCGAGATCAGGCCGGAGCCCGACGAGGCGGAGCGGGCTGCGATCCTGGCGGCGCTCGCCGAGGAGGAGGAGGCGCGGGGGAGCTCGGCCTGGGCGCAGACGGAGCTGCCGGCACGCGAAGGCGCCGAGTGCGGAGCGTAACCGGGGCCGCGCGGCCGCCGTTTTGCTCGCATGTGGGAGGAGTGCATCCGCTGCCGGGACGCGCCGGCGGTCGACGAGCACGGCTACTGCGGCCACTGCCACTGGGCCGTCCGGGCCGAGGTCGAGGAGGGGCTCTACGCCCTGCGCGAGCACCTGCGCGCCTGGGCGCGTTTCGACGAGTGGTGCGCGACCCGCGACCTCGCCTGAGACGGCGACGGCGGGCGGCCTCCATCGCCGGGCCCGGGTGCGGCGCAGGCGCTAGGAGACACGCGGCCGGCCGAGCAGGCGCGGCGCGCTGCGCGCGTAGTCGAGACCCGAGAGCCAGGTCAGGACGACGGCGACGAGCAGCGCCCACCAGGCGGCTCGCTGCGTCCAGGCGCCGGCCGCGGCGAAGCCGGCCACGGCCGCCGCCACGGCCTGCGCCCAGGTCTTCAGCTTGCCCAGATCGCGCGCCGCCAGCACGACGCCCCGCTCGAGCGCGGCTTGCCGCAGGCCGCTGATCAGGACCTCCCGCACGACGATCGCCGCCACCATCCAGGCGGGCGCCACGCCCGGGCCGACCAGCATCACGAGCGCGGCCAGCACGAGCACCTTGTCCGCGATCGGGTCGAGCAGGGAGCCGAGGGGCGAGGCGCGCCCGTGGCGGCGGGCGAGCCGCCCGTCGAACCAATCGGTGGTCATGGCGACGCAGAAGGCCGCCGTCGCCCAGTAGTCGTGCCCCGCGAACGGCCAGGCGTAGAGCACGACCACGAGCGGGACCGACGCCGCGCGCGCGAGAGTGAGCTGATCGGCAGGCGTCACCGGAGCACCCGAGGAGAGAATACGGGCCGACCGTGTTCGAGAAGGTTCTCGTCGCCAACCGGGGGGAGATCGCGATCCGCGTCTTCCGGACGCTGCGCGAGCTCGGGATCGGCGCCGTCGCCGTCTACTCGGAGGGTGACCGGGGCGCGCTGCACGTCGCCTACGCCGACGAGGCCTTCCTGCTCGGCCCGACCCCGGCGCCCGAGAGCTACCTGGCGATCGAGCGGATCCTCGACGCCGCCGAGCGCGCCGGAGCGCAGGCGATCCACCCCGGCTACGGCTTCCTGGCCGAGAACGCCGCCTTCGCGCGGGCTGTGGAGGACGCCGGCCTCGTGTGGATCGGGCCGCCGCCCGCCGCGATCGAGCTGATGGGGGACAAGACCGCCGCCCGCACGGCGATGCAGCGGGCGGGGGTGCCGATCATCCCCGGCACGACCGACCCCGTCGCCTCCGTCGAGGAGCTGCTCGCGCTGGGCGAGGAGCTCGGCTACCCGCTGCTGATCAAGGCGGCCGCCGGCGGCGGCGGCAAGGGGATGGAGGAGGTGCACGACCCGGCGCAGGCGGAGCAGGCCTTCGAGCGCGCCCGGCGCCAGGGGCAGGCCTACTTCGCGAACCCGGACGTCTACGTCGAGAAGCTGATCGTCGACCCCCGCCACGTCGAGGTGCAGGTGCTCGCCGACGCGCACGGCAACGTGATCCACCTCGGCGAGCGGGACTGCACGATTCAGCGCCGCCACCAGAAGCTCGTCGAGGAGACCCCGTCGCCGGCGGTGGGGCCCGAGCTGCGCGCCCGGATCGGGGCGATCGGCGTCGAGGCGGCGCGCGCCTGCGGCTACCGCTCGGCGGGCACGATCGAGGGCCTGCTGACGCGGGAGGGCGAGTACTTCTTCATGGAGATGAACACCCGCATCCAGGTCGAGCACACGGTGACCGAGATGGTGACCGGGCTCGACCTCGTGCGCGAGCAGATCCTGGTCGCGCTCGGCGAGCCGCTCTCGCTGCGGCAGGAGCAGGTGGAGCTGCGGGGGCACGCGATCGAGTGCCGGATCAACGCCGAGGACGCGAGCCGCGGCTTCCTGCCCTCGCCGGCGCTCGTCACCGGCTACCGGGAGCCGTCCGGTCCCGGCGTGCGCGTGGACTCGGGGGTCGCGGCGGGCTACGAGGTCTCGGGCGCGTACGACCCGATGGTCGCCAAGCTGATCGTGCACGGGGTCGACCGCGAGCATGCGCGGCGGCGGATGCTGCGGGCGCTCGACGAGTTCTGGATCGAGGGGCCGACCACCCTGCTCGGCTTCCACAAGGCGCTGCTCGCGCACCCCTGCTTCGTCGCGGGGGAAACCTGCCACGGGGTCGTCGAGTCGCCGCAGCTCGCCGCGCGGGCCGCCGAGCTGGCCGAGACCACCCGCCCCGCGCCGGCGCAGCCTGCGGCGGCGGAGCCTGCCCGCACGCTGGAACGCGTTCGCACGGTCGAGGTCGACGGGCGACGGTTCGAGGTGACGCTCAGCGAGCCCGAGCCGGCGTGGCGCGCCTTGGCCCGCCGGCGGCGGGAGCGCGCACGGGGCAGCGCGAAGGGCGCGGGCGGCCGCGACGCCGTCGTCTCGCCGATGCAGGGCACCGTGCTCGCCGTCCGCGTGGCGGAGGGGGACGAGGTCGAGCCCGGCCAGGTGATCTGCATCGTCGAGGCGATGAAGATGGAAAACGAGGTGCACGCCCATCGCGCCGGCGCCGTCTCGAGCCTCTCGGTCGAGCCCGGCCAGGCGGTCTCGACCGGCCAGGTGATCTGCGTCATCTCCTAGCTCGCCCGCCGGCGGCCCCTCGCTCGCTGGGAGACGCCCCGCGCACGGCCGAGCGCGCGCTCTCTGCCGTGGGCCGCGCGGCCGCTTCGGCGGTTGCGAGAGCGGGATCGGCCGCCGGCGACGCCCGCTCGCTTCGGCTTCGCCGTCGCTACCCGGGACGGACGAGGCCCGCGTCGTAGGCGGCGATCACCGCCTGCACGCGGTCGCGGACGGCGAGCTTGCGGAGCAGCGACGAGACGTGCGTCTTCACCGTGGTCTCGCTCAGGTAGAGGCGCTTCGCGATCTCGGCGTTCGAGAGGCCGGCGGCGATGAGAGCGAGGATCTCACGCTCACGCTCGGTGAGGCCGTCGAGCGTCCGCGACGGCGCCGGCGCCGGCTGGGCGGCGAACCGCTCGACGAGCCGCCGCGTCGCCGCCGGGCCGAAGAGCGAGTTGCCGGCGGCGACGACGCGGATCGCGTCGACGAGCTCCGCCGGCTCGACGTCCTTGAGCAGGAAGCCGCTCGCGCCGGCGCGCACCGCGGCGTAGACGTACTCGTCGAGGTCGAAGGTCGTGAGGACGAGGATCCGCGCGCGGGCGCCCGCGTCGACGAGGCGCCGCGTCGCCTCGACGCCGTCCAGGGTCGGCATCCGCACGTCCATCAGGATCACGTCCGGGTCGAGCGCACGCGCCAGGTCGACCGCCTCGAGGCCGTCGCAGGCTTCGCCGACGAGCTCGAGGTCCGGGCGCTCGTCGAGGATCATCCGGAAGCCGCTGCGCACGAGCGGCTGGTCGTCTGCCACGAGGACGCGGATCGTCACGCCGCGGCTCCGGCCGGAAAGCGTGCCGCGACCGCGAAGCCGCCGCCCGCGACCGGCCCTGCTTCCAGCGAGCCGCCGAAGACGGCGACACGCTCGCGCATCCCGATCAGGCCGTGGCCGATCCCGCCGCCGTTCCCGCCGCCGGAGCCGTCGTCCCGCACCTCGACGTCGAGCCCGTCCTCGCCGTAGCGCACGACGATCGCCGCGCGTGTCGCGTGCGCGTGCTTCAGCACGTTCGTCAGCGCCTCCTGCACCACGCGATACGCCGAGAGCTCGACCGCGACGGGAAGCGGCCGCGGCTCGCCGTCGACGCGCAGCTCGACCTCGAGCCCCGCGGCGCGGACGCGCTCGACCAGCTCGTCGATCCGGTCGAGCCGCGGCTGGGGTGCGTACTCGGGGCGCTCGCCGCGCACGGAGCCGAGCAGGCGCCGCAGCTCGAGCAGCGCGCCGCGGCCGGCTGCCTCGATCGCCCGCAACGCCTCGCGCGCCCGTTCCGGACGCGTCTCGAAGACGTCGCTCGCCGCCGCGGCCTGCACGACCATGACGCTGACGCTGTGCGCGACGACGTCGTGCAGCTCGCGCGCGATCCGGGCCTGCTCCTCGGCGACGGCGCGCGCAGCCTCCGCCTCCCGCTCGCGCTCGAGCTGCTCCGCGCGCTGCTCGAGGGCGCTGACGTAGCGCCGCTGTGAGCGCAGGCTCTCGCCGAGCAGCCAGGCGACGACGAAGACCAGCAGCCGGCCGACGAGACCGACCGGGTTCGCCCAGCCGGCCTCGTGCCAGAGCGGCAGCGCGAGGACGGCGAGGGCGAGCGCGCCGGCGCGCAGCGAGACGCTGCGCTCGCAGAGCGTCGCGACGGTGAAGAGCGCGATGCCGGCCGGGAGCGGGTTGTAGAAGCCCCACCCGGCCGTGACCGCGGCGGTCGCGGCGGTCGTCGCCGCGAGGACCGCGAGCGGGTGGCGGCGGCGCAGCAGCAACGGCAGCGTCTGCAGGAGCGCGACGGTCACGCCGACCGCGGGCCGGGACGCGCGGGCGGCGTGGCCGACGGCGATTGCGAGCGCCGCGACGACGAGCGCGACGTCGACGAGGCGCGGGTGCCGCCGCAGCCAGCTCCAGACCATGGCGGAACGGTACTCCGCTACACGTCCCGGGTCGTGTCGCGGAACCCGCCGGCGAGGAGCGCGAGGATCGTCCACACGACCAGCACGGCGGCGATCGCCGCGACCGACATGCCGACGTGCGGGCCCTCCCGGAGCGAGTCGCCGAACCCGGCCGGCTGCAGGTCCTGGAGCGCGACGCCGGGGACGAGCTCGCGGACGACGCCGAGCGGCGAGACCGCGGCCAGCAGGGGCGTGAGCGCGAGCCGGAAGGCGAGGACGATGCCGATCGTGTACGAGCGCGAACCGACGAGGCAGGCGATCGCGAGCGAGAGCAGGAAGTAGAACGTCACCTCCAGGAGCGCCCACAGCCCCCCGAGCGCCATCAGGCGCACGCCGGGCTGCGGCAGGGCAGCGGCGAACACCGTTGCCGCGACCGCCGCCAGCGCGTAGGCGGCGGCGACGAACGGGAGCAGGAAGCCGAGCCCGGCGGGGATTCGCGAGAGGTAGAGCGAGACGCGCGAGCGGCCCGTGACGACGAGGTCGCGGTAGACGCCCGTGTCGAGGTCGCCGGCTCCCGCCGACGAGCCGACGAGCGCCGCCGCGACGCTCCCGAGCGCGGCGATGAGGAACGTGCCGTGGCCGAGCTTCTCGATCCCGCCGGCGGGGCCGTGCTTCGCCGGATCGGAGACGTGCAGCAGCTCCATGATCGCGTAGGTGAGCGTCAC
>Ga0070739_10006514_pt1 | contig 12840 bp, 5 predicted proteins | sample Coa_R1_7_FD_66445 | JGI IMG/M metagenome (GOLD analysis project Ga0070739, IMG submission 66445) | Surface soil microbial communities from Centralia Pennsylvania, which are recovering from an underground coalmine fire - Coalmine... | ecosystem: Environmental > Terrestrial > Soil > Unclassified ... | reverse complement strand
GGCGAGGCTGTAGCTCAGCGCGTCGCCGTCGAGATCGGACGCCTGGACCGCGTACAGGTAATCGCTGCCCAGGCGGACGACGGTGCGCGGTGCAGATGAGATGACCGGCGGGTCGTTCGGCGCCGTGGCGACCACGTTCAGGTCGAACTCCTGGACGGCCTGACCGCCGTGACCATTATCCACGGTGAGGTGGACGTGCTGAGTGCCGAGCTGGGTGGCCGTGGCCGTGTATGTGAGCAACCCTGTGGGGTCAATGCTCATGCCGGCGGGGCCGGCATCAAGAGTGTACGTGAGCGGATTGCCGGCTGCGTCCTGTGCCTTGACGCGGTACTGATAGGTTACGCCGACGACCGCCTGTTCCGGCGGCACCGAAGTGATGACTGGCGCCGAGCCGGCAGGGGAAACTGTCACCTGAAACGACTGCAAGGCCACCCGGCCGTTGCCGTCCTGCACGCGCAGCACCACCGTCAGCTGCCCCACCTCATCGGCGGTAGGTTCCCAGAAGACGACGCCGGTGGTCGGATCGACACCCATTCCGGCAGGATGGGCCGGCAGATCGAACGTCAAGCTGGTGCCGTCGGGGTTGGTGACTGCAGCGTCATAGCGGTAGAGTTGGCCGACCGTGGCCGTGGTGGGGGCCGTGGTGGTGAAGGTGGGGTTGCGTACGCCGGATTGGACATTGAGCTGGGTGTTGCCGAAATCGACGCCGCTGACCACCTGGCCGGGCAGGACGGTTACCGTGTGCTCCCCGCCGGTGGGATCGGTCTGCCTCCAGCCCGGCTGACCAACCTCGGCGACGGTGTAGGTGCCTGGGGCCAGGTTGGTGAAGCTGTAGTGGCCAAGGCTGTCGGTGACGGCGGTTGGATCGCCGGGATCAAGCTTGCCGTCGTGATTCAGGTCGAGGTAGATGGTCCAGTTGGGCAAGCCCGGCTCCAGGGGCACCGGCGGCAGCGGCGCGACACCGGCAGGGGCAAGATTGGAGCCTTCCCACTGGCGGGCGGTCGTTGATCCGGGTGCGTAGTCGAGCTGCTGTACCTGAACGGCCTTGCCGTCCCAGTACATGCGGAAGAGGTGGTTACTTTCCTGGGTGAAGAGAATGTCCCCGACCAGGGGCGTAAGCTCGTTCGCACCGATCCCGAGGATACGTCCGCTGCCGTAGTCGGAGCCGAAGAAATTCTCATTGGCGGCGATTACGTGGGCGTCTTCCAGGCCGCCGATGCCGACGTCGTAGAACGTGACCTTGCCGTCGGGAGTGATGCTGTAGAAACCAGAAGATTGCTCGTTGGTGGCGAGGATTGTCCCGGCCAGCGGGCCATAGCGGGCTGGATCGTTGGGGATGACCTCGACGCCCTCCAGGAAGGAGTGGGTGTTAGCGATTTCCGTGGCTTGGCCGGCGGCGTTGATGCGCCAGACCTCGCCCCTGTCGGTCTCGGCGATCAGGTCGCCGCTGAAAACGCCGGTGCGGTCGAACGTAAGATAGCCGCGGAACAAGCCGTGTCCGGAGCCAGGCAGCGTAACCCAAGGATTGATGACGGTCTGGCCGTTGTCGGTGATGCGGGCGATCTGACCGTCCTTGCCGTTGCCGACGAAGATGTCTCCGGGCTTGAAGCCGCCGATGTCGCTGGAACGGGCGATGGCCATGTAGACTTCGTCGGTGAAGCCGGAGACGTTGGAGAATTGGACGTGGCTACCGTCGGCCTTGATCTCCTCAAAGTTGTGGGGTTGGCCGCCGCCGTAGTTGACCGAGGCGATGAGCGTGTTATCCGGCTCGTAGTAATCGACGTGGATAACGTTATTGAAGTTGGTGGAAATAGGGGTGAGGGTGATTGGCTGGGGACCGTTGGTCGGATCGAAGGGGGCAACGGCCACGGCGAAGGAGCCGGAGTTATTGTTCCACTGTGTCCCATCCATGGTGGCCAAGTAAAGGCGAGTGGCCCCCGCAGGTACCACCACTTGCTGGACCTGTCCGCCGCTGGTCCGGCCGTCGCCGATGAAGAAGAGCTGGTTCAGCTGCGGCGATAAGGTCGTGTAGTCCACGCCGCCAGGCACGTTACCGCTGGAGCTGAAGTCGAGCGTCGCTGGAACGGTCGGGCCGGCCGGCGCGTTGGGGCCGAGGAAGATACCCAACAGGGAGTTGCCCGGAGCGACGATGTTAGAGATGCCGTTTTGGGCTCCGGCCCAGTGACCGGTAAACCCGCCGCCATCCGGGCCAGGCCCTCCCCCACCGGGGACGTTGTTTACCTGGCCGGCCAAGACGGTGAACATCAGCGATGCGCCCGGAGTGAGCGTGACCCCGGAGACAAGGACGGGTGACTCCGCCGGGGCGACATCGCCCCCGTCGGCAGTAGCGCCGTCCGGCTGGCCGGCCAAATAGGGGTCCGATGTGCCCGACACGTTGATCAGCGGGGCCGAGGTCGCGCTGGCCCCTTGCAGGTCGCGGCTGCCGTTGCCGTTGAGATCGTTGAACTTGGTCCCCTCGATCTCGCCCGGCTGGTCGCCGACGTGAAGCGTATAGCCCTGCGTGTCGAAGGCTCCGCGGCCATCATCGACACGCACCGTTACCTTGAAGTCCTGAGCGAAACTCCCGCCTGTGGGCGGCGTCAAGCGCACGATCTCATCAGACTGCGTTAGCAGCAACGAGCCGTCATTCGGGTCAGTGGAGATGAAATCGCCTCGGCTGCCGCCGGACGCGATGAGGACTGGCTTTGTCAAGTTGTTCAGTGGGATTTCCCAAACATCGCCGAAATTCGTATTGGCGAAAATGAAACTGGATAGCGTGCCGAATCCCACGGCTGTGCCATCGATACCGTAAATAGTCCCGGAAGTGAAGACCTGTTGTCCCGAAGCAATATCGAAGCCGGCGACTTGATTGCTGGCGCCGAGGGCAACATAGAGTGTTTTCCCATCGGCGGACAGGGCCAATCCGTCGGGCCTGGCTAGCTTGGTGAAGAAAGGAGTTACCGTGTCCGCAACAGGATCGATGTCGAAGACGGTATCCAAAAATGCAGATCCACTCTGGCCGGAGACATAGAGGTGACCATTAATGGGATCGGCAACGATGCCCGTGGCGTGGGGGATCTGGGCGATGGTTGCAGCAATGCTTCCATCCGAGTTCAGCTGCACGACGTCGCCTTTGCTTTGTTGCGTTGCGTACAGTTTGCCTTTGAGTTGGGCCAGGCCAAAGGCATTGGCAGCCCCGTAGTTCGCCAGCAGTTGTCCTGATGCGGTCGTCTGCCCATCGCTGTCCGTGGAGAATAACCGGAGGTTGCCGAGATAATCGCTGATCAGCGCCTGCTCGCCGCCCAGCGCGTCCGGGAAAACGATGCCCAGCGGGCCTGCGGAACTGAATTTGAATCCATGGACGAAGTCGCTCAGGGAGAAGCCGTCGCCAGCACCAGCCTTGGTCAGGGTCAGGCCATCCACAGGAGCGGGCCCAGCGGTGTCGCCGCCCGGCCCCGGGCCGTTCCATGTAATCAGACCGCTGGTAGGGTCAATGGTCATCCCCGTTGGACCCACCGGGAGAGAGTACGTCAGCGGGTCGTTGTCCGCATCGACTGCCTTGACCGGATACTGGTAGTTTTGCCCCACGGCGAGCGTAGTAACCGGCGTGCTAATAATCAGCGGCGGGTCGTTGCCCTTTTGCTGGAGGACACCGATGCTGTACGTCTGCGTCGCCGTGCCGCCGCGGCCGTCGGACACTTGCAGGGAGACTTGGCTCGTGCCGAGTTGATCGGCAGTGGGCCTCCAGGTGACAAGCCCGCTCGCCGGGTCGATGGCCAAGCCTTTGGGGCCGGCGACCACCGAGAAGGTCAACGTCTCGCCGGTGGGGTCCGCCGGCTTCGTGCCGTCGGGGTCGGTCGCCGTCACCTGATAGGTGTACGACGTGTTGACGTTGGCATCGACCACCGGCGTTGATGTGATCACCGGCGGACGGTTCGGCGGGGCCTGGATGACGCCGAGGGTGTAGGTCTGCTCGGCCGAGCCGCCAAGCCCATCGTCCACACGAAGCGTGACCGAGTGATTGCCCAGATCACTTGCTTGCGGATTGTAGGTTACTTTGCCGGTAGTCGGATCGATGGTCAGTCCCTTGGGACCGCTTACCACCGAGAACGTCAGCGGGTCGCCGTCCGGGTCGGCAGCCGTCGCCTGGTACACATAGGGAACGCCGGGAATGCCTTCGGTGTTCGGCTGCGAGGTGAAGGCCGGCAGCTGGTTCAACTCGCTCAGCACCTTCACCTCATAGGTGAACGGCGTGCGGTTGGGGTCCAGGAACGTCACCGGCCGCGAGCCTGTCGTCTTTCCTGACTCCAGGAGGCCTCCCGGCACCAGGCTGCTGAGGTCGAAGTACGGAGTGCCGTCGGGCAGGACTCCATCGGGGTTCGAGACGCGGACGGTTGGGTCGCTCAGTTGGGTGATGGCTGCCAGAAGCGGCGCCCGCATGGCGTAGTTGCCGGAGTTAGTGACCGAGAGATTGGTGTACAACTGCGTACGGTCGCTGTTGAAACTGGTCTGCCCGTAATCTGCTGTGGCACTGGGGGTCACGTCGGCCAAGGTCGCAAAGTTGATCTGTTGCTGGGGAATGCTCCCCGCCAGTGCCGGCGTTGCGATGACGGCCTTCTCTCCCGCGGCTGCGTTGACCTCCACACAAGTAATGTGGATCGAAGTATTGGTGTCACTGTCGTTGTTGACCAAGCGAAGAACCAAAGTGCCCGTGGTACCGGGGGCAAGGCCGGCCAGGTCGAGAGAAACTGTCTGTCCTTCGTCCGTGGCGGCCTCCGTTACTCCCGCAGCCAGACTGGGAGCCGCTCCCTCGGTGAAGTTGAAGAAGGAATCCTTGCCCATCCCAATCGTCTGCACCAACGCGTTGCCCTGCGCATCGACAAAGGACGCCTCGAAGGAGTCCTTGATCTGGTTGTGCGCCGTCGTGTCGAAGGACAGATTATCATAGCTGAACTGCAAGACTGAGGGCGTAGTGGGAATGGTGAAGGTCTTTTGCAGACTGGTAGTCAGCGAGTCACCCTCGCGCAACACGGCATCGCTGTTCTGTACAGTGACAGTGCCATGCCCCGTCGCCGAACCTCCGGTCTGCGACACGGTCCAGCCGGTCAGTCCCGGATCGAAGCCGCAAAAGGGCGGCGAGGGTACGGGCGGCGGCGCGGGAGTATGCGGCGGGGCGGGTTGCGCCTCCTCCAGATCACACTCCTGGTCCGCCAAATCGAAATAGTCCTGGGTGCCAAGCATGCCGGCCACCAGGTTCTCTTCTCCCGCGCCCAGCAGCATCCAACTTGTCCAGGTAACCAAGCCGATCGGATCAGCTGGCCGGTGCATGTAGGTTTCGTAGCAAGTCTCGACGACATGGGCATCCGCCTCGGGACTGGCAACGACACACAGGGCCACGTCCGCTGTCGGCATCCCCAGTTGCAGCAGAGAGCCGAACACTGTCTGGCTCAACGGGTCCACCGGACGGCCCAAGACATCCTCGAACAAAGCGTGCAGGAACCCGGCATCATTGCCGCCGCCCTGGGACTGGAAAAACTCCGGCGAGCTTAAGAGACTGATCTCGATCCCCTCAACCGTGCCGCCGCCCTGGAGATAACCCAGGTACGTGCCCAGCGCGACAGGGTCCGGCGGGCGGTGCCAATAGGTATTGCAGAGCTGGTTGATAAGGTCAGTGCGGTACTCGGTGCTGTTCTCGATTTGACTTACCACAGCCTGGCGGGAAACGCCTTGCTGGAGCATCGGCGCCCAGCCGGCTAAACTCTGGCTGTCCAGCGGCCGGTGCAGCAAGTCGTTGTAGACGCCTTCCAGAAAACACTGGATGTCGGCATCGAGCAAAATACGTGGCTCGAGCACTTCCAGCCGCAGAGGCAGAGATCGGTAACCGGGCCAACGGCGTCGAACGGTGCGGAAACGCGGCCGTCGCTGCCGGAACAAGCGCTGATAGAGTGCGCGGAACATTCGCATCATTCCGTATTCGAAAAGCCAAGTTGTTGTTCGAGGGTAGAGAGGGAAAACCAGGCAGGCCGATCAGTGACAGGGCCAAGGAGGTTCTCCCCTGAACCGTTGTTTTTCTCCGATCCAGAGAACTGGGCGAACAAACTCCAGGGAATCCGCGGCGAGGGCAGGGGGCGTCAACTCGCTTTCAGAACTGAACCGCCCTCCCAACTATAGTTGGGGCTCGCTTGTAGCTTGAATGCAGCAATAATGCTCTTTTATAGGACCATCGATCGCTATGCAAGAAAAAAATCCAAATCTTCTAATTATTTTTGAAATTGGTTTCTGCCGTGGATTGGGATATAGGGGTAAAAACACCTCGCCATCGTCAGCACCGTCACCAGCAACACTGTGGAGGAGCCGAGCGAGCCCATGATGCCATCCATCGAGGGGTGCCCTTGCCAGGCGTGGAAATGCCGCGAAATCGGCCAGGACAGGCAAGTAGATGGGAGATCGATCCCGCAGGAGGCTCATTCATCTGTTCGTGTCTGACTGAATCCTTAACCCGTATGGCGCGAGCGCTCGCGGATCGATCGCCCGGGTTCGCGAGAGGAACCTTCTTCGTAACAAACCCCTCTTTGGGTAATGCCGTAAGTGCTTACAAGGATGATATCTGCCGAGTTCGAGTCGCTCTCAGTGGTTTCAGGTCGGTACGGGTCACGTACTCAATTGCTACAGTAAACTACAAATCGATCATACAGCTACCAACTTGACTGCACCGCGGAGCATGCTCATGGCCCCCCTCAATTTTCACCTTGCAGCGACTTTCGTAGCCTTTCTGGCGCGAGCATGCGACGCCGGCATTGACGTCGATCTCTCCGGCCACAAGCCGGGATCGGGCGTGGTCATTCACGACGACGGCACCCGGCTGCGTATGACCTGGCCCATGGCCGAGGGAGAGCATGGCGTACTTATCCTCCAATTGAGTGACAAGGAGTCGCTGATCGAGGAGTTGGGGATTGCCAAAACCGCCGACGGACCGACCTCTCCGCTACTACGCAAGGTCAATCCGATTATCCGCTTGACCGTCGGCATCCGCGATTTGAGCACACAAGGATGGAATGCGTTCTTCGACAATCCACCGCAACGACCGCATGCGACCTTCGTCGCTCGGCTGCAAGCAAGGAAAGTCCGCGCCCACAGTCACGGCCGGCACAGCACGCTTATTCTCGATGGACTCACGGCCGGACCCTTCCACGGCGATCTGCGTTTCACCGTCTATCCCGGCTGCCGGCTCGTTCACACAGAGGCCGTGGTCCGTACCGAGAAAGACGCCTGCGCCATCCTCTACGATGCCGGTCTGACCAGCGCAAAGTCGGACTGGAAAACGATTGCCTGGCTCGACACCAACGATACGCTGCAACGCGTCTCGGCGACAGCCCAAGAGACGGTCACGCCGGTCGCCGCGCGACATCGCACCATCATCGCGGAGAGCGAGGGCGGCTCGGTCGCGGTGTTCCCGCCGCCACACCAATATCTGTATCCGCTCGACTTTGCCGACAACCTCCAATTCGTCTGGTACGGCGGAGGTTTCGGCGTCCGCCAACCCCCGGAGGGTGATAAGCGTTTCGTTCCCTGGGTCAATGCGCCGCCGCGCACCCAACAGCATCTGAGCATCTTCTATTGCCTCAGCCGTGGCAAAGCGTCGCAGGTCTTGGAGGAAGTGCGCCGATTCACGCACGGCGACCGCTTCAAGAAGCTGGACGGCTACCGGACTTTCACCAGCCATTACCACATCGAACCTACGTTGGCTTTTCTGAAGCGACAGAAACAACAGCAGACCGACAAAGTGCCCAAGGGCCTGGAAGAGCCGCCCTTCGTCAAGACGTTCCGGGCTCATGGCGTGGACATTGTGCATCTGGCCGAGTTTCACGTGGCGCACACACCGGAATTCATTGCCCAGCGTCTGCCCCAGTTGCAAACGCTCCACCGCGAATGTCGGCGCTTGTCGGATGAGCGCTTTCTATTATTGCCGGGCGAAGAGCCGAACGTGCATCTGGGCGGACACTGGATCAGTCTCTTTCCCCGGCCGGTCTACTGGCTGCTCCACCCCAGTCCGGGAACGCCGTTTGAACGGCAAGTCGAAGGCTTGGGCACTGTCTATGCTGTCCATGATGAGAAGGATGTGCTGCGGTTGATGGAGAAGGAAGGGGGACTGATGTGGACGGCGCATCCACGGATCAAATCATCTTATGGTTTTCCTGACAAGTACCGCAACAAGGATTTCTACCGATCCGCTCATTTCCTTGGCGCCGCCTGGAAGGCGATGCCGGCAGACCTTTCGCATCCGCGGTTGGGAGTACGGAGTCTGGACTTGTTGGACGACATGGCGAATTGGGGGCAGCACAAGTACTTGCTGGGAGAGGTAGATGTTTTCAAGGTCATGCCGAGCTACGAGCTGTACGGCCATATGAACATAAACTACCTTAAATTGCACCAATTACCGCGCTTCGATGACGGTTGGCAGCCGGTTCTCGATGCCTTGCGCAACGGACAGTTTTTTGTCAGCACAGGTGAGGTACTCTTGCCCGAATTTGCCGTGGGCGGGAAGGAAAGCGGCCAGACGCTGAACTTAGCCGGCGGCACGAGGGTCGAGCTAACGGCGCGGGTCGAATGGACCTTCCCGCCGAGCTTTGCCGAGGTCATCTGGGGTGACGGCAGCCGGGTGTACCGCCGACGCCTCGACCTCAGCGAGAACGAGGCATTCTCCCAGAAACTGCTTCGTGTCCCGTTGGATCTGAAAGGTGCGCGGTGGGTTCGTCTGGAAGTCTGGGACATTGCTGCCAACGGAGCGTTCAGCCAGCCGGTGTGGCTCGAATAGCCGAGCAAGGACGAAGCGAACGGGACAGCACACGATTGTATGGCAACTCCGCTTCGATGGGTCCACCCTCACGGTCCGAGAACCGTGGTCATGCATTCGAGGTCGAGAGGAAGGCTCAAGGCAAGGGGCATCACGGTGCGACGAATCTTCCTCTCGCGCGTTCCGGCCAGACAGTGCGCCGGGAGACCGGCGAGGAGTCGTGAATGCAAGAGTCACACGGGAAAGGCCCAGCCAGTCATCCCGACCCCGAGTCATGCGTTGACGGTCGCGAGGCCGGCGGCGAAGCGTTGACAGGGGCACACGCAGGCCAGCCATCCAGCTGCGAAATCAGGCAGTCCGGGGTGCCGACGCCGTTGTCCGAAGCGGAAGGCCACACCGGGATCGACGTTACGGGCAAGCCGATCTCGGACCCCGCGCAGTCGAAGACCCTGCGCATGCGTTCGCGGTTCATAACATCGCTGCTGGGCGTCGGACCGTAATCGGACGGCTGGCACGGGCCGTTGGAATCCGTGGAGGACAGGCCATCCAGCGATGTCCCTTCGCACAGGGTAGGCCGGCGTAAGTCGTTGGAGAGCACATTGCGCATGGTCGTTGTCAGCCAGGCACGCAGGACCGCGCCCGTCTGTTCGTCGTTGTTGCCACTGCGGAAGGAGTCCTGCCCTTTGAGGACGCGCACCCAGGTGTCGCCGACCAGATCGCGAACGCTCTTGCCGACGCCCTTGATGGCGAGGAGGCGTTTGGCCTGCCGCAGGAGGAAGGGCTCGACCAGTTGGTACAGTGCAGCCTGTGCTGGACTGTCGCCTGTCCGAGCTTTCTCCACCAGATTGTGAACGCCGGTCCAGTCCAAAGGAAAATCTCCTCAGCGTGGCGAAGCCCATGAGTTTGCGTCTACCATAATAGACACAAGAAACCACCAGGCGTGGGAAAAAATTCCGATCCTCTTTCGGTCAAGTGTTTCTATCACCCGCCGTGCGCTGGAACCAACGCACGGCGATAGGCCGAGATTTCTGCCAAGATCGGCAAAGGAGGTGGGCATGGGCGCAGCTTTACGGGGGCTTGCCAGGCAGCCGTTGTACTGGCTGGTGCTAGCACTGCCGGTGGCGGTCACGCTCGAGTGGTCGCACGCCGCAGAACTGTGGATCTTCCTGGCCTCCGCCGTCGCGGTCGTCCCGCTCGCCGGGCTGATGGGCCGGGCCACGGAGAACCTCGCCGAGAACCTGGGGGCCGGCGTCGGCGGGCTGTTGAACGCGACCTTCGGCAACGCGGCCGAGCTCATCCTCGGCCTGCTGATCTTGCGGCGCGGGCCAGACATGTATCCCCTGGTCAAGGCCACGATCACCGGCTCGATCCTCGGCAACGTCCTGTTCGTGCTGGGGATGGCGATCCTGTTCGGTGGCCTGCGGTATCGACGGCAGGAGTTCAACCGAGCGGCCGCCGGCATGGGTGCGACGCTCCTGGCCCTGGCGACCATCGGGCTGATCGTGCCGACGCTTTACTATTACCTGTTCCGCTCCGGTTCCGGCCTCAGCCCCGCCGAGTGGCACAACGTCGAGTCCCTGAGCGAGGAGATCGCCGCCATCTTGGCGGTGGTCTACGCGCTCAGCCTGATCTTTACACTGGGGACGCACCAACATTTGTTCGCAAGTCCGGACAAGGAGCTGCCCTCGGGCGGGGGGCAGCATCGACGCGAATGGAGCCGGGCCACGTCATTGATCGTGCTGCTGGTGGCCACAGCCGCCGTCGCCTGGATGGGCCACTTGCTGGTCGGCTCGGTGGAGCACGCCGGGCAGGCGCTGGGCATGAATCAGGTGTTCCTCGGGGTGATCGTGGTGGCCGTCGTCGGCAACGCTGCCGAGCATTCGACCGCCGTACTGATGGCGGTGCGGAACAAGATGGATCTGGCCGTGCATATCGCCGTCGGCAGCAGCATCCAGATCGCCCTCTTCGTGGCCCCGGTCCTGGTGTTCGCCAGCATGTTCATGGGCCACGCGCGGCCCCTGGACCTGCACTTCACGCCGCTGGAAATGATCGCTATCGTGCTGGCCGTGGGGGTGCTGGCCCTGGTCTGCCAGGACGGGGAAAGCCACTGGATGGAAGGCGCGATGCTGCTTGCCGTGTACGTGATCCTGGCGTTGGCGTTCTATCACCTTCCGGTGGCCGCCCGGTAGGCGAAGAAGAGAAAGGTGTCCGCCGATCGGAGCGGACATCACGGTTCCTAACTGCTGGCTTCTCATCCAGCCGAACTACCAAATTGGGAGTTCTCGCACAGAATCCTGGACGGCACGGGCCGCAAACCAACAATTTACGGCCGTTGGACTTCCGAACAAGCTCTGCGCGTGAACGGATACCTCGATAGGTAGGAAATAGGTGATAACCATGCTGCATCTGAATTCCGTTCGCATCTGGCTGGCAATCATCGATACCAGCCGCGTTGCCGAGAGCGTGTGGCCCAAGTTGCCCCAGTCTGAGTGCTGATCGTCTCGATGGTGACGCTGGCACGGACAGGCCAAGCATCTGTCCTATCAGCTCCAAGACCAGCACCATCAGCACCAGGTTAGTTGGGTCTCTGCCCATCAGCACCAGGTCCATAGAGAAGGATGTAAATGAACCGCATGAGCTGCTCGCTGAACCGTCGCTCGATTAGGGGACTACTGGATTAGCCCCCTCATCAGCAGCTCCGCTTCGCGGCGGTTCAATTCCAGCTCAAGCCGTTGTACCCACGGCAGAGCGGCGATATCGGGAGCGGCGAGGGCCGCCGTCGCTTTCATGAACCACCGCCGCGCTTCGTCGGAGGAACTCATGCGCTGGTGGACCAGAGCTAACCAAAGCGACTCGCGCACGCAGGGCCGACGTCCGCGGATTGCTCGCGCTTCATTCAGCCGCCGTGCGGCGGTTGGTAAATCGCCGGCGCGGTACAGGGCCGCTCCCAGCGTGCAGAGATAATCCGGATCGCTCGGTCCCCGATCGACGGCCTGTTTCGCCAGCTCCACCAGCCGTTCGCCGGGGACGCTGGAATCCGCTGACAGCACGCCAGTCCATGCGGTCAGATAGGCAAGGCGGTCTTTTGCCTGCGTGGCGGTCTGATATTGTTTCCATAAGGCGGCGCAGGCGCGGCGATAGTCGGCGTGGGCGCCCTCGCGCAGACGCAGGACGGCATAGACGCTCCATGCCTCCGATTTGTCCGGAGCGCGTCGCACTACCTCGGCAAAGTCGGCGCTGGCTTCCTTCCAGTGTCCCTGCTCGCCTTGCACCTGGCCGCGCCGCGCGTGGTACAGCCAATTGTCCTGCTCCTGCTGAATGAGCTCGTTCAAGTGCCAGAAGGCGGGGTCCCAATGTCCGCCGCGGATGCACTCCTCGGCGGTTTGGCGATGCCAGGCCGTGACGCGATCGGCGGGAAAGTGAAAGAAATCGCTTCGCGTCTGCCGCAGTGTAGTCCACAGCTTATTTAGCTCGGCCGGCTGCAGCGGCATGATGCCGCGGCGTTTATCGATGCGGCTGCCGGAGAGCAGCTGGGCGAGATCAATCAGGTCCGCGACCTCGGCGTCGGTTGTGGGTAGATCCCAGGACCAGACCGTGCCGGTGGGGCTGGTGGTAAGCAGGTTCCGGCCATCGGGGCTGAAACGTACTTGGCGGACGGACCAGGGGTGCCGCAAGGGCGGTGTCAGCGTTTGGCCGCTGTCGGCGTCCCAGACGCGGGCGGTTTGATCGAGACTGCCGGTGGCTACTCGGCGACCCTCGGGGTCGAAGCGAGCCTGCAGCACGGGGCCGTCTGAAGTGCTCCCCTTTGACTGGGCGCGAAAATGCATTCAGAGAGTTGGCATCTTAAATATCCACCTTTGAAGGACAAGGGGCACCCCTTCACGAGGAGCCGCCTTGCCTTCGCCGGTTCTTTGGGTGTGTTTTCTTCTTCGGCTGTCTGTCCGCTGACACTGCATCCTTTCCGCTGCCCACCCAGCTGCGCTCGTAATACGCGGCCTCAAATTCGGCAGGCGTCTGATAACCCAGCGACGAATGCACACGCTTAC
>Ga0070739_10006513_pt1 | contig 12840 bp, 9 predicted proteins | sample Coa_R1_7_FD_66445 | JGI IMG/M metagenome (GOLD analysis project Ga0070739, IMG submission 66445) | Surface soil microbial communities from Centralia Pennsylvania, which are recovering from an underground coalmine fire - Coalmine... | ecosystem: Environmental > Terrestrial > Soil > Unclassified ... | reverse complement strand
GCGGGAGCAGGGGACAGGAGAAAATGCGTTACGACTGTGGAACCGGAGCAACGGACGCGAAGTACGTCGCTTTCCCGTGCCGGGCGGTGACATTCGGGCGCTGGCGATTTCGTCGGACGGCAAGACCGTGGCGGCCGCGGTCCACGACACCGTCCTTTTGTGGGAGTTGGCAAGCGGAGCGGAGCGCGGCCGCTTCACCGGCCACCGCGAATGGATCTGGTCGCTAGCTTTTTCGCCGGACGGCCGGCTGTTGGCCTCCGGTAGTCTCGACTATACGGCGTGCGTGTGGGACGTGACAGGCATCTGCACGGACGGCCAATGGTCTGTGCATAGCGTTGAGCAAGACGAACTTCAACGCTTGTGGACCGATCTCAGCGACAAAGACAGCGTGCGTGCTTATCGCGCCTTGTGGCGTCTCGCGACTGCCGGCCCATCCGCGGTTGCTTTCCTCAGTCAACGCATCCGTCCGGCCCCACAAGTGGAGGAGAAACGGTTGAGTGGTCTGATTGCCGACCTGGATAGCGATCAATTCGGGATGCGTGAACGCGCTTCGGTAGAGCTGCAACAACTGGGAGAACAGGCCGAAGCGGCGTTACGCAAAGCACTGGCGGCGAATCCCTCACCGGAAGCCGCGCGGCGGCTGCGTTCCTTGCTCGAGCAGGTAGAGAGCCGAACACTCTCCCCCGAACAGCTTCACACTTTGCGGGCGGTCGAGGTGCTGGAACACATCGGTTCCTCGGAAGCACGGCAACTCTTGCAAACGCTGGCCGAGGGAGCGCCGCAAGCCATTCTGACGCGCGAAGCCAAGGCGGCGCTGGAGCGGCTCACTCAACGCTCGTCTACCGCTCCTTGAATCTGAGCGCTGCCTTGAGCAGAGCCGCGACCGTAAGGGAGCGGCGATTCCACCGCTCCCTTACGGTCGCGGCTCTGCTTTGCTGATTTCGACCGTTGACCACATCGAAAATACTGCGTAAAGTGGAAGGACGAGTAGATTCCCCCACGGATTCGCCCCGTGTGCCGCTGATTGCGGTATCGATGCTGTCTAAACGCATTATCCCTTGTCTGGATGTCGATCGCGGCCGGGTCGTCAAAGGCGTGAACTTCCTGCACCTGCGCGACGCGGGCGATCCGGTCGAGGTGGCGCGGCGCTACGAGGAAGACGGAGCCGACGAGTTAGTTTTTCTCGACATCAGCGCCAGCCACGAAGGCCGGGAGATCCTGCTCGAAGTGGTGCGGCGCGTGGCCGAGGAAATCTTCATGCCGTTCACCGTCGGCGGCGGCATTCGCACTCTGGATGACGCCACGCGCTTGATCCAGGCGGGGGCCGAGAAGGTCAGCATCAACTCGGCGGCCGTCAAGACGCCGGAGTTGATTACCGCCGTGGCGCGCAAGTTCGGCTCGTGTGCCACCGTCGTTAACATCGACCCGCGGCGCGTGCGCCGGCCAAAGTCTCCCTCCCCCCTTGTGGGGGAGGGCTGGGGTGGGGGGAAGGCACTCACCCCCCACCCCAGCCCTCCCCCACAAGGGGGGAGGGAGGAAGAATGGTGGGAAGTCCACATTAACGGCGGCCGGGTGCCGACCGGATTGGAAGCGGTCGCCTGGGCGCGGCGCGTCGAGGAATTGGGCGCCGGCGAGATCGTGTTGACCTCGATGGACGCCGACGGGACCAAGGCGGGATATGATTTGCCCATGACGCGAGCCGTGGCCGACGCCGTGCGCATTCCCGTGGTCGCCAGCGGCGGCGCCGGCTCGCCGGAACACCTGTTCCAAGTGCTTACCGAGGGCCGTGCCGATGCTGCCCTCGCCGCCAGTATTTTCCATTACAATGAATATGGCATTCCCGCTACCAAGGCGTACCTCGCCGAGCGCGGCGTGCCGATACGAAAAATATGAAGGATGAAGGATGATCTCAAGGCTTTCTTCTTCATCCTTTTTCCTTCATCCTTCATCCTTTAGAGGAGGTCTCGATGGCTAGTGCCGACGTTAAAGACACCACTGTGTCTTCGATTGCTCCCACGACTCCTGCCACCCTGAAACGTGAGCCGGAAGTCAACAAACTGTTTCGCATGGTCATGAAGCACAAGGCCAGCGATTTGCACCTCAAGGCCGGCCAGCCGCCCATGATGCGGCTGCGCGGCGACATCGTGAAAACCAATGGGCCGCCGTTGTCTGGCGAAGACCTGGAACGATTGCTGCTGCCTCTATGCAAGCCCAGACACCGCGAGATTCTCGAAGTCGAGGGCGGCGTGGACTTTTCCTACGTTATCGGCAACGATGAAGCTCGCTTCCGCGTCAGCCTGTTCAAGCAGCGCGGCAAGCTCAGCTTGGTGGCGCGACTCGTTAACTCCTTCATCCCCAGCTTCAAGGATCTGGGCCTGCCCGACAGCATCGAGTCGCTGTGCCATTTCCCCGACGGCATGATTATTTTTGCCGGCGTCACCGGCTCGGGCAAAAGTACCTCCATTGCCGCCATGCTCGATTACATCGCTGAGCGCGAGCCGCTGCACATCCTCACCATCGAGGATCCCATCGAGTTCACGTTCACCGACAAGAAGGCATACATCAACCAGCGCGAGATCGGCCTGGACGTGATTGACTGGCACAAGGCGCTCAAGGATGCGGTCCGTGAAGATCCTGATGTCATCCTGGTCGGCGAGTTGCGCGACGTGGAGACGTTCGAGGCCGCCATCAACGCCGCCGAGACTGGCCACTTGGTGTTCGGCACCATCCATGCTTCGACCGCTCCTTCGACCATCAACCGTATTCTCGACTTGTTCCCCGTCGGCAAGCACAACGCCGTCCGCAAAGGCTTGGCCAACAACCTGCGGGCCATCATCGCCCAAAAATTGCTCAAGGGACTCAAGAAGCCGCGCACGCCGACGAATGAAATCATGATTGTCAACCCGACCGTCAAGAAATTGATTGCCGAGGGCGAGGATCTGAAATTGCACGACGCCATCAAGATGTTCTACAACGAGGGCATGGTGGATTTCACGGAGAACCTGCGCCAGCTTGTCGAGCGCGGCGACATCGACAAAGCGACGGCCCTCGAATTCGCTCCCGATCCGGAGAAGCTCAAGATGGCCTTCAAGGGCATCAAGGTGTCCGCGCCGGGTATTCTCTAAAACAAAGGGACCCCAAAGACGCCAAGGACGCCAAGGAAAAAAGAAAGAGAAGAAGGAATGCCCTCATGCTCCCCAGACGTTTCCATTTTTTGTCTTCTCTTGGCGTCCTTGGCGTCCTGGCGGTTAATCCCGATCCGCTTTTTGCGGCGGACGGAGCATTTCCGCGCGGGGGCGGCTTTTACTTTAACCCCATCAAGCTGATCTTTCTCGTTCTGCTCTACTTCGCTTGGCTGCGGACGTGCCGGTGGGTCCAAAGCGATTGCAACTTGATGAAGCTGCCGTCGGAGATGTGGAACCCCATTCTCCTGGCCTGCGGCATCGCCGGGCTGGCGGCGGTCTGGATTTTCCCCATCTTTGCGCTGGGTTTTCTCGTTTTTCTGGTGCTGTATCTGGCGCCGACCTTGTCCTACGTAAGCCTGCGTAATGAACAAGCGACACAGGACCAGAAGGTGTTGACGCCGCAACACATTCGCAAGCTGTTGCGTATCTGGCTGCGCCTGGATTTGGCCGAACCGAATGAGCCGAGGCTGCGGCCCATTCCGGTGCGCTTCATCGGCAAGAGCACTCAGGAAAGTGCGGAGGAGACACGCCGCGTCGCTCGGTTGCAAGACTCCAAGGGCTATCGCGCCGCACTGGAATTGATCGCCGACGCCATCGAAAGACGCGCCACCGACATTCACCTGGAGCCGACCAAGGAGGAGATGATCGTTCGCTTCCGCATCGACGGCATCTTGGAAGCAAGCAACCCCTTCGCTCGGCCAACCGGCGATGCGGTCATCAACATCTTCAAGGTTCTCGCCGATCTCGACATCACCGAAAAGCGCAAACCGCAAGACGGCAGCTTCTCCGCCGAAGTGAACTCGCCTGTCGAGCCAGATGAGTCGAGCAAGTCGAAGAAAAAAGCCAGCGACGATGATGAGGACGGCGATGCAGACCGAGCATTCCACGAGCCGCAATATCACAGACGCCAGGTCGATTTCCGCGTGGCCACCGCCGGCAGCGTGGTCGGCGAAAAGTTGGTCTTGCGTATCCTCGATCCGGCTCGCCAAGTGGTCAGCCTGGCGCGGGTTGGAATGCGGGAAACACTGCGTAAGCAGATTCGCGCCCTGGTCACCCAGCCGCACGGCCTGTTCATCGTCTGCGGTCCCACCGGGGCCGGCAAAAGCACCACCCTCTACGCCTGCCTTGCCGAGATCGATCGCTTTCAGAAAAACGTCATCACCATCGAAAACCCGGTCGAGTATCACATCGACAATGTGACGCAGATCGAAATCAATCCCAAAGCCGGCAAGACCTTCGCCACGGAGCTACGCAGCATTCTCCGTCAAGACCCGGATGTCATTTACATCGGCGAAATCCGCGACCAGGAAACGGCGGAGATCGCCTGCCAGGCGGCCCAGACCGGCCACATGGTCTTCACCACGCTGCACGCCAACGATACCGTCACCGCTGTGGCCCGCCTTGTCGATCTGGGCGTGCAGCCGTTCATGGTTGCCAACGCGCTCAGCGCCGTGCTCGGCCAGCGTCTGGTGCGTGTCCTCTGCCCCAACTGCAAGCAGCGCTACAAGCCCAACGCGGATCTCTTGCGCAAAGCCAATCTGCCGGCGGACAAAATCAAGTACTTCTATCGCCCGCCGGAGCGGTCGAACGATCCCGACTCGCAGTGTCCGGTCTGCCTGGGCACCGGCTACCGCGGCCGAACCGGCGTTTTCGAGTTGCTGGAAATAACCGATCCGATCCGCGAGATGATCCGCGAGAATCCCAACTTCAACGCCATCCGGCAGCAAGCGGTCAAACAGGGCATGAAATACTTACAGGAGGACGGCCTGCGCCAGGTGATCGAGGGAAAAACGTCGGTTCAGGAATTGTTGCGCGTGTGCAAGTAAAAAGAGCTAACCACAGAGTCACAGAGAACACAGAGAAAGACACAGAGGAAAAAAGGGAAAGAAGAGACAACAGAGAAAAGACCACGATAAGGAGGAAATCGTTCCTTTCCAATTTATAATTTGCATTTTCTCTCTGTGCTTTTCTCTGTGTTCTCTGTGACTCTGTGGTTAGTTTTTGGAGTTGGATATGCTGCTGGGTCTTTTCACGTTCCTAATCATGCTCGGAGGCGCCTATGCTTTTTGGCGTCAGGGTGTGTTGCCGGCCTTTGCCATGACCGTCAACATCCTGTTGGCGGGGCTGGTTGCCTTCAATTTCTTCGAGCCAATCGCCATGCAGCTGGAATCCATGCTGGCCGACTCGTTCCTGCACGGCTACGAGGACAGTTTCTGTCTGGTCGCGCTGTTCAGCGCCACCCTTGCCTTTCTGCGCTGGGCATCCAATGAGCTGGTCCATACCTTCATCTTCTACCATCCTATCCTGCAACAGGCAGGAGCGGTGCTGTTCGGCCTCCTAGCGGGATACCTTGTCGCTGGCTTCCTGACGTGCGTGGCACAGACGCTGCCGGCCAATCAGCATTTCTTGCAGCTGGAGCCGCGGGTCGAGGTGGATTCGTCCGGGAAAATTCGCCATCGTATCCTGCCTGCGGATCGCGTCTGGCTAGCCCTGATGCACCGGGCCAGCAAGACCGCCTTCGAGTGGTCCAACGAGGAAGGGCAGCCAACGCCGTTCGATCCCGACGGGAGCTTCGAGCTACGCTACGCCCACGAACGCCGCACCGCCGGTGAGTAGCAAAAAACCACGAATCACACGAATAACACGAATAAAAGACCAAGACAAAGAGGTAGAGAAAAAGGGCGAATGGGTTGTCCGACGGTTCGCTCTTTGTCTCTTTTTTGTTTTGGTCTTTATTCGTGTTATTCGTGTGATTCGTGGTTTGCTTGCTCCTTCAATCCTGGAGGAAGCGTTTGACCTCGTCGGCGACGCTTTCGGGCTGGGCTACGAAAGCCAGATGGCCGCAGCCGGGCAGTTCAACGCGACGGGCATCGGGGATGCCCTGACTCAGATCGCGCAGGCTTTGTGGCGAGGCCAGCAAATCACGGTCGCCGGCCATCAACAGCGTCGGCACACGGACCTTTCCCAAGCGCGAGCCCGGATTGAACGATTCGACCAGTTGGAAGCGATGTGTCATCACGCTTTGGTCCGTCTGCCAACACTGGCGGGTGACGAACTCAAACAGCGGTCCAGGCTTCTGGCGAGTGCCGAACAACAGGTTGAAAAATTGGTTCACGAACGGGCTGTCCGAAGGCAGCGGATAGCGGGACAGCACCCAGCCGGCCACCTGCTGTAACAAACCGCGCTCGAAGCGAGCGCCGACTCCCTGCGTGATGAGCGCTTGCAAGCGATGGGGCCAGCGCATCGCCAATTCGAGGGCTAGAACGCCACCGAAAGAGACGCCCAGGACCGGTGGACGCTCCAGACCAAACCAGTCCAGGAACTCGCGCAAGTCGGCAACCAAATCGGAGAGATCGAAGCGCCGGCGCAGCGCAAAACAATCGTCTTCGCCGCGCAGCTGGTAGCTGATGACCTGAAAATCACGAGCCAGCAAACGAGCCAACGGTCCCAACAGTTCGAAGCCACCGGCCAATCCGGGAACGAGCACCAGAGGCGGTCCATCACCCCACACGCAGTAGCGGGCGGTGTAATGCGTCAGATGGGCAAAACCCGAGCGGCCAATACCAGGACTGAACTCCGCGCCGCTGCCAGCCAGCCAATCAAACGATGCCTGCACGCTTCCTCTCCTCTATTCCGAGTTCCACTGTTTCGACGAGATCAGCCTTGATTCCGTGCAACTCCTCCCATAGCACGCGGCATACCAAATGGTTTCCAAATGAACTACCCCAATTCTTTGGTGGTATCGGTTACGGAAGTTGTTAATTCGCAGGGAATTAAGCCGAATCATTGCGTAGGAGGCGAGAGGGTAATAATTCCGCAAGATGATGTTTCGTCACTTTTCGACGCTTTTCGGCGCCCACAGATGACATTTCGACACGAACTTGGTATTGTGGAAAAGATGGTAAACATGTTGTAATCTTGCGCAGACGATGGATTTGTCACCTGTGCGAAAGAGTTTGATTTGACAAAACGCATTCTGTCGCTGTTGGGGTTGCTGTTGCAACGCAAAGGCGCACGCGATCGACTAGCAATTGTGGCAGCAACCGTGTTGGTCTTCGCTTATGCCGGCGGGGTCATCAGCTACGTCATGATGATGCCGGACATTGGGGTGCGCTGCGCCTTCACGCCAGTCGTCAACCAATTCAATGATCGCTTTTACTTTGCTCCGGCCTCACAGGGAGCAAGGCCGCCCTCCGGCGACGATAAGATTGTTCGCATTGGCGGTGTAGATGTGTCCAACTGGGCGCAGATTCTTCATGAACTGAATGTGTTGCGTAGCTCCAAAGTCGAAACCGGCACAATACAGGATCTTCGGCCTGAGGCCGGCAAGACGCACTTGATCGTTGATGGCAACGAGATCGTCCGCGTCGGCTACCAATCCGCAGCCGATGGCGTCACACACGAAGTCTGGCTGCGCGTGGACCGGCCGCCGTATGAGACACTGGTTCCTTCCATATTGTGGTTCTTGTTGAAGATCATTCTCTTTGCCGTCGGAGCCATCGTCTTCTGGAAACGGCCGGAAGATCGCTCGGCCACGTTGTTTTTCCTTTTTTGCCTGGTGTCGTTCGGCGCCTACATGGGCGGCTATCACTGGCACCGCATCGTCACGCAGCCGGTGCTAATCCTCGTGTTCATGATTTGCAGCGTCTTGTTGCCGGCCGTCAGTCTGCACTTTTATCTCGTCTTTCCGCGCCCCAAAGCCATCCTCGATCGCGCACCGCGCCGTGTCTTGACAGCGTTGTATGGGCCGCCGGTCTTCTTTTTGCTCTTGCTGATCTCCGGCTACTTACGCATTCGCTGGCTTTTCCCCTACAGCCCTACGGACGTTGGTTACCTCCTTGAGGAGATGCTCTTCGAGATCTACTGCTATTTCGGCGTGGCCGCCTCGTGGTACTTGACCAGCGTTGCTTGTCTGCTGCACAGTTATCGCACCGCTTCGAGTGTCACCGAACGCAATCAGGTGACCTGTATTTTGTTCGGCACCTTGGCCTCGCTGGCGCCGATCGGTTATTCGCTATACCTGGCCTTGGCCGAACGACAGCGTTTCGGCGGCGGAGCGGCGACCTGGCCGATGTTCCTTGCCTCGCTGTGCGTCACTGTCGCCTTCGCCATTAGCATTACGCGCTATCGCTTGATGCAACTCGATCAGCTCATCAATTCTGGCGTGGTGTACCTCCTTATCAGTTTTCTTGTCGGTGCGGTGTACTATGGCATTTTGGGCATCTTCGCCGGCCTGTCGCTGCTGGACAGCCAGCCCATCAAAGGTCAGTCGCTCGCTCAGGTGCTGATGGCCAGCTGCACCGTATTGTTGGTCCTGGTTGGACTCGATCTCCTGCGTAAGCGGCTCATGCTGCGCCGCTATCGCCATTTTCGCCGGGAAAAGAGCCAACTCGACCATACGCTGCAACGCATGAGCCACGCCATCGAGCAACTCGTCGATCCGCCGGCGCTGGCCCATCGCTTGCTGCATACCTCGGCGGAATTGCTCGGCGCCAACCGCGGCGCCGTCTACCTGCGCCAGGGCGATCCTCCTCTCTATCAGTTGACCGAGGCATTCGGTCCCACTCCGGCCTTGACGGAGCTATCCAGCGGCTGTCCGCTTGTGGAAACATTGCTATCCCAAGGCACGTTAACCTTGTCTCTGACCGCAGGCACCGTTGCTGCCCCGGGCCCGCGGCAGCTTCATTTCCTCGGGGGCGCCATCGCCCAAGGGCTGCTGCACGAGGGGCAATTGCTGGGCATTCTCCTCCTCGGTCCTCCGGCGGAACCGCGCGGTCTGGCTGCCGAGATAACGGGAGGCTACACGGCCGAGGATCGTCATCTGCTGACGGCCTTCGCTCAGATGACGGTGCTGGCGCTGGTCAGCGCCGAGGGGCATCGCAAGATTGAAGCGCTCAACCGCGAGCTGCAAACCAAGGTCGAGATAATCGCCGAGCGAAATCGCCGCATCCTCGCCTTGCAGAGCCAACTGTCCGCAATCCGCCAGCCGCCGGCCGCACTCCCTGACCGGCAAGACCCCGTTGCTACCGCCGCCGGTGGGACCGGCGTCTCGCCGGTCGGAGACAATGGCATGATCGGCTCCAGCCCGCAGGTCCGGCAGCTGATGCAGCAGGTGCGCAAGGTCGCCGCCACCGATTCTGTCGTCTTGCTCCGCGGCGAAAGCGGCACCGGCAAGGAGCTGTTGGCGCGAGCTATCCACGAAAACAGCCCGCGCGCCAATCGCCCCTTTGTCGCCGTCCATTGCTCGGCCCTCTCGTCGGGCTTGCTGGAAAGTGAACTTTTTGGGCACGTTAAGGGCGCATTCACCAACGCCATCCGCGACAAAGTTGGCCGTTTCGAGGCGGCCGACGGTGGTACGCTCTTTCTCGATGAAATCGGCGACATTAGCGTCGAGGTGCAGATCAAGCTGTTGCGCGTGCTGCAAGAACGGACTTTTGAGCGTGTCGGCTCGAGCGAGCCGCTCAAAGTGGACGTGCGCATCCTTGCGGCCACGCATCAGGATCTGGAAACGCTCATGCGGCAGGGGCGATTCCGAGATGACTTGTTCTATCGCCTCAACGTCTTGCCGATTGTTCTGCCACCCTTGCGCGAGCGAGCCGAGGACATTCCGGAATTGGCCCTGCACTTCCTGCGTCTGTACAGCGCCCGCATGAATAAGCAAGTGACCGGCATCGATGACGACGCCCTGGCCCTGCTCAAATCCTATCCCTGGCCGGGGAACATCCGCCAGCTGGAAAATGCCATTCAACACGCCGTTGTTATCGCCGAGAAACCGCAGGTGACGATTGACGAGCTGCCGGCCGAGCTACGCGCCGCGTCTTCGGTTTTGGACGACGAACAGAGCCTATTGGACGACGAGGTTCGTGAAGCGATAGATCACTGGCCGCCGCTGTCGGCGTACACCCCTGCATCCTCGGGCATTATGGCGCCGTCCTCCTTGATGTCGGCGATCCAAAACGAACGAGCCGAGCGCGAACGACGCGAGCGCGACCGACTGGTCCGCGCCCTCGCCGCTGCCGGCGGCAACAAAGCCGAGGCCGCCCGCGCTTTGGGCATGGCCCGCACCACCTTCCTCAGCCGCCTCAAACGTCTCGGATTGACGTAAAAAAAGACAATTTCACCACGGAAAACACGGAAAACACGGAAAGAAGAAAAGAAAAAAGAAGAATTAGAGCGCATTTCCGGCTGTTGTAGCAGGTCCGGCGAGCCGAGACGGACCTATCGGTAGGTGCCGCGAGCCGAGCGGCACCCGCAACCGCTACATCCACTGGAAAAGCGCTCTAGAACAGGGCGATTCAAAGCAGTAGTTCTCAGCTTGCTTTTTCTTTTCTTTTTCCGTGCTTTCCGTGTTTTCCGTGGTGAAATTGCTTTTCATTTAGCCAGCGAAACGCAGACGATTTCCTTATCGTTGCGAGCGTACATCGACTTGTTGGCGAAGGCCGGATGCGACCACACCACGAGTCGGCCCGGTGATGGATCGGTCGGTTCGAGAATATGAGCGCGATCGATTTCCTCGTAGCCCTGCGGCGTCAGCCGGGCGATGATGAGATCGCCCTTTTCGTTGGGCAGAAAAAAGCGATCGCCCTGTTCGATCAAGAATGCGTTAGCCCAGCGAACGCTTTCGTCTGGCACTTCCGTGGCCTTGAGGCTCATCCACACGCGCTTGCCGTCGCTAGCGCGCAAGCAGCGCAGCTCGCCGTAGCTGCACACACCGTAAATGTAGCCGTCCTTGAAAACCGGCGTGGGAATGATGCTGTTGAGTGTGTCGGTTCGTCTGGGATCTTCGCTGGTGACTTCGCTGCGCCAGAGAACGCTCGGCTTGTCGCCGCTGAATTTGAGCATCATGGCCCCGTTGTAGAACGAGGTCAAAAAGAGCAAATCGCCTTCTTGGCGCGGCGTCGGAACGCTCAGGTTCGCTCCCACGGTAAACGGCTGCGACCAGTACAACTCGCCGGTTTCCGGGTTGAGTCCATTGACGGATTCGGGATGCCAGATGATAAGCTGCCGTTTGCCGCCGAAGGTATAGATCATCGGCGGGCAGTAGCCGATTTGCGTATCGCCTTTCTTGAACGAGAGGGCGTGCCACTTCTCTGCGCCGGTGTTCTTATCGAAAGCGACAACAATGCGATTCTTGCCGCCGACCAGGCAAATGAGCTTGTCGCCGTCCAGAAGCGGATGGGCGGCGAACCCCCACAGAGGCACCGGTGCTTTGCAGTCGGCCACCAAGTCCTTCGACCAAATTACCGTGCCTTTTTCGGCATCGAGGCAGAACAAGTTGCCCATCGCGCCGAGGGTGTAGACCTTTCCCTCGTGGACGAGCGGCGTTGCCCGCGGTCCATCCGCGTAGGAAATTTGGTACGTGCAATCGTATTCGTGCTTCCAAAGCAGTTCGCCGTTCTTCTCGTTGAGGCAGAGAACGCGTTCTTTGCCGGGAACGCGCGCCTTGGAATTGAAGGGATTGTCTGGTCTTTTCGCACCTGCCGCGAGAACGCGGTCGGTGAGGTAAACGCGCCCCTTGGCGACGGCGGGACCGGAATAGCCTGCGCCAATCGGTATCCGCCAGCGGACCTTGGGACCGCCTTGGGGAAACTTATCGAGAATGCCACTCTCACGCCAGATCGCGTCGCGCTGAGGTCCGAGCCATTGCGGCCAATCGTCGGCGCGAAGGGAAGAGCAAAGGATCAGCAAGAGAGTTAGAAGAAGCGAGAGGCGGAGGCGTGGCTGCGTCGCTTGCATGCGAGATTCTCCAAAATCGAGCTTGACGACGACCGGCTACCGAGCGCCGGCCTTTCTTGATTGTAGGACGTACCGACCCCGGCGAGTATTCGGTACGGGCTGGCGTTGTTGGTATCTGTGGTTGGCCGTAAGATAGATTCATCTATGAACGCCGTGAATCGTGTCCGGGATCATCTGCTCGACAATGTTGGCCACCTTACCTACTCCGGCAATGCTTCGTTCGATCTCGCTTCGCAGCGCTGGTTTGTGCCGATCTATTGCCGGACACCCCGAGGCGCGGTCGTGGTAGGTGACGTGGAAGTGGACAGCCAGGGCCACATCCTGTTTGCGCCCAGCCGTGAGGAATTGCTGACTCGTTTGGGAGTGATGGTTGGTTCGACATCTTGACCAGGCGAAGAATCTTATGGATCGTGTCACTATCCTCTGCTTTCTCGCTTCCTACGCCGCCGCCCTGGCTCTGGAATTGCTCGATCAAATCCGTCCGCTGCCCATGATCCGCTGGTTGGCCCTGACTTTCGGCGCAGCGGGGCTGCTTGCGCAGACGATTTTTCTGGCCGTGCAGCAGCCCGCGCTCATCTGGCAATACGGTTGGATGTTGTTCCTCGCCTGGATATTGGCCATCTTCTATCTGGTTGGCTCCATCCATCATCGCCGCTTATCGTGGGGCTTGTTCGTGCTGCCGCTGGTGCTCGGCCTGGTCGGCCTGGGAGCAGCGTTCGGCCGGCCGGCAGATAGCGCCCTTTCGTCCTCCGGGAATGTGTTATCCATTCCGACCGCCTGGGGTATCATCCACGGCTGGCTGCTGCTGTTGGCCGCCGTCGGTCTGTGCGTCGGTTTTCTCGCCAGTCTGATGTATCTCGTCCAGGCACATCGCCTCCGCGCCAAGACGCTGCCCGGCCACGGTCTGCGCATGTGGAGC
>Ga0070739_10006512_pt1 | contig 12841 bp, 12 predicted proteins | sample Coa_R1_7_FD_66445 | JGI IMG/M metagenome (GOLD analysis project Ga0070739, IMG submission 66445) | Surface soil microbial communities from Centralia Pennsylvania, which are recovering from an underground coalmine fire - Coalmine... | ecosystem: Environmental > Terrestrial > Soil > Unclassified ... | reverse complement strand
GCTGGGCGTGCCGGGCGAGTTCGAGCACCCCACGCTGGTGGCGGCGGTCGAGGCGATTCGCGATAGCTGCCTGAAGCACGGCGTGGCGCCGGGCATTCACCTGCGCACGCTGGCGCTGGCGAAATTCTGGAAAGAGCGCGGGATGAAGTTCCTGAGCGCCGGAAGTGAAACCGGATTTCTTTTTGAAAAAGCGGCCGAGACGGCAAAATCCCTGCGCGCGGAATTCCAATCCCGGGCGACGTAGCCGCCCGGGCCTCACTGGCCCTTCTTATACATGCCCGGATAGGCGCGGCGCTGCTCTTCCGCGATCTCCATCGCCGCGCCGATCTGAATGAGCGGTCCTTTGCCGATTCCGGGGCAGTAACGCCCGGTGCGCTTCCACTCCGCCCGTTCCGTCACGATCTCCGGCCAGAAGGGGAACGTGCGGCACTGCGTCGGCTTCGCGGGGTGGATCGAGCAGCCGTTGTCCAGCAAAAACGGGCACTGGCGGTCTCGCGGCTTGCGGAAGCGCAGCAGGTGGCGCGTGCGATACACATACTTCGCCTCGAAGGCCGCCGCCGCCATCCCGGCGAACTTGGCGGCGCGCCGCAGATCGTCTTCGGTGAGGTAAACGTAGCCCTCCCGATCGCAGCACCGCGTGCATCCGGGATGGCAGGCGAAACGGAGTTCAGCCATGACGTCATCTAGGATAGTAGCGCATGCGCTCTCTTCCCCTGGTTCTACTGGCGCTCGCCGAGTGCCGCGGATACTCCGTCCTCACACACGAAGCCATCATCGATTCAGCGTGGGAATCGAATCTGCGGCCCATGCTGGTGAAGCGGTTTCCGGACGCCACGCCGGAGGAAATCAAAAAGGCGCATGCCTACCTATACGGCGGAGCGCTGGTGCAGGACATGGGCTACGTGCCGCTATCCTCGAAGGAGTTCAGCAATCTGGCGCATTACGTCCGGGCGGGCGATTTCGTGACCACCCTGCTGGAGCAGGCCACGGCCCTGAATGATTACGCCTTCGCCCTGGGAACCCTGGCGCACTACGCTTCCGACAGCGGCGGGCATCCCACGATCAACCGCATTACTCCTCTCGTTTATTCCAAGCTCCGGCGCAAATTCGGCGACGTGGTCACCTACGAGGACGATCCAGCCGGCCATCTCAAGACCGAGTTCGCCCTGGACGTGATCCAAGTTTCGCGCGGCCTCTACGCGCCCGACGCCTATCACGATTTCATCGGCTTTGAGGTGGCGCAGGCGGCGCTGGAACGCGCCTTTGAAACCACGTACGGCATTCCCATGAAAGATCTTTTCAAATCCGAGGACCTCGCGATCGGAACCTATCGTTTCGCGGTGGGCAAGCTGATTCCCGAAATGTCCCGAGTAGCCTGGACCTCGAAGCGGGAGGACATCGAAAAGTTGAGTCCGGGGATTGTGAGGTCGCGCTTTGTCTACGCGTTCCCGCGCGCCCAGTACCGGAAAGAGTGGGATAGCAAATATCGCACGCCCGGGAAGGGCGCGCGCTTTCTGGCGTTCTTATTCCGCCTGATCCCGGCATTCGGCCCCTTTAAGGCGCTGGGGTTTCAGCCCGTTCCGCCGCGAGGCGAGCAGATGTTCCTGCGCAGCTTCGACGAAACCGTGGAACGATATAAGAAGCTGCTGGGCCAAGCCGCCTCCGGCACGCTGCGGCTCAGCGAAGTCAATCTCGATACCGGCGCGCAAAGCCGCCCGGGCGCTTATAAGCTCGCCGACTCGACGTATTTCTTTCTGGTGGACCGGCTCGCGCGGGATCATTTTCAAAATGTCAGTCCCGGGCTGAAGGCGGATATCATCCGCTACTTCGCCGGCCGGGGCGGGGCGCGGATCCCCGCCAGAACTCAAATGCAATTGCAACAGCTCGAGAACGCGCCGAGCAGAGCGGACTCCGGCCTGGAATGATCCGGAGCCGCAGGCAGGCGCTTCCTTCGCGGTAGTTTCCGGCGGTTTCAGAGCCCGGCGCTAAAATGAAATTGTGGCGGTCATCGAAGTTGTTTTACGCGATTTTGACGGCACGGAAACGATTTATCCCGCCGAGTTGCCCCTGCGTTCCGTGATTCACACCGGTCTCAGCGACATGGAGATGGTCATCACCCGGGCGTACGCCAAAACCGACGAGAAAGACGATCGCGGCCGCCCGGTCTACGTGCGGTAACCTCTTGCACCCCAAGCAAAAATATCAATCACTTACAGACACCCCCCTTTGAAAACAAAAGAGTTGCACGACGGCGATTTGGACGCTAAATGGATGCCAAAACGCCACTTCGGGCGGTTTGGACTCCTGGTGGACTCCGGCATGCGGGCGAACCTACCCGCTGGTACCCGATGCGGCGCCCGATTGACGGCTCGGCGCGCCGGAACAGCTTTCCCGCTAAGATGGTGAATCCGCGCCATGAGAATCGACTTCGCCCGTGTTGAGGGAAGTATCGCGAGTTGAAGATCTATCTGGACGCCTGTTGCCTGAACCGACTGACGGATGATCAATGCCAAGCACGCATACGCGACGAGAGACGCGCTCCATTTGGCCTGTGCTGAAGTGGGTGCAGTGGATGTCTTTCTCACGACCGATGACGGATTGGTTCGCCGAGCCCGCCGGCATGCAGAAACACTTCGCGTCCGCGTGGAGAACCCGGTATCCTGGTATCAGGAGTTCGAATCATGACCCCCCTCGAAAAGATGACGGATGAGGAGTTTGAGCGGCATGCTCTCTCCCTCCTGCGGCGGGAGTTGGGTTTGGACGGGCTCGCGCGTTTCCTGCGCGTGTACCGGGCGGGAAGCGGCGACTATACCCGTGACCGCCATCGCTGGCTAGAGGGCGCGACGATCCAAGAGATCATGGCCGAGGTGGAGCGGACCGGCCATCGCAGAGCTTGATTCCTCGGGCACCAGTCGTCGACGTGGCGGCCTACGGTGGACGGTTGGACGCAAGAACACGAGTCGAGGTGGATTGGATTTCCCGTGGTCACTGCGTGACTGTAACTTGCCCCGATCGTGATATGCGGACGAGGAAGGGTCCTTTTACGGAATGCAGGACCTTACAGATCCGCGGCAAGGCAGCTATAAAGACAGCCGCGATCTCGCCGCCCCGGAGATTCCCCGCCGTAAGGACGAACACCCTCGCCCTGCTGGCTCTGAGCGCGGCGATTTCCAACGGGCGGTATCGGAGCCGCTGATCCTTGGTGAGCACAACCCACCCGCGCTCGCCGACTGTCCGAAGCCAGACGCGGTCTTCCTCATCCCGCGCGAAATGGTCGTCATGGATCTCGACCGCGAGGTCGGCTTTTGTCAGTTCCGCGCGGATTGGATCTATGCCCAGCGACCTGTCGATGAAGACTACCGTTTCATCAGGCGGCTTCGCAGCGGATTGCTTCTTCGATGGCACTGGTGTCTAGACGGAAGTCCTTTGCGAGGTCCGCGACGGAATCGCCAGCTCGGTAACGCTCGTAGATGGATGAAACCGGTATGCCTGTACCGGCAATTACAGGTCGGCCAAAGGAGACTGACGGATTCATGACAACCACGCGCGGGTCCGTCTTGGGCGCTGCGTCAGATTCGGTGTCCCGAGTGAACGGGTAAAGCTTGACCGGAAGGCCTTTCGCGTCTCTTTCAATGCGCTTGAGGTAGACGCTAATGATTTCCTTCATCGCCTGTTGCCCTTCGCGCGACGCGTTGATCAAGTCGCCATAGCGCTCAACGAACAGGTCAAGCCCATCCGTTTGGAAGGTTTGATCGATCAGCGGACGTTCAATATGGAACTGTCGCTTTACGTAATCGAGCGCGGTGCGAACCTTCGGGAGCTTGACGCCGTGGCGACGCCGAATGGCAGCAAGGACATGCGCTTCGACGAGGTTGATGAAGGAAAGATACTGCTTCTTGGGATCGTCCAGGTGGATCAGAGGCTTGGAGCGCTTGGCCTGCCCGGCAACGGGATACCACCTGCCCACCACCCAGCTGCGCAACGTTCCTTCCGGCATGCGCAAGTAGTGCGCCGCCTCACCGAACGAGTAGGCTGGCATCAGGCGGGGATCGCCTGCCTCGCAGAGAGTTTCGATGGTCTTGAGCGCCATTCCTCCTCCCAAACATTATCAGTCTACCGTGTTACGCACAAGGCTGCTGTCGGTTCGTGGTGAATGGAGGGGGCGTGTCGGTCTACTGGAGGATTGTTGTCGCTGGCGTGGTTTCTTCGAGGCTGGGCGGGACTTCGGGCGTCTGGCGCGGCGCAGGAGTCTCGGTCTTTCCGTTCCGTTTGGTGGCGGCGTCAGCAAGTTTCTCTTGGATTCGCCGCGTCAATTCGTTCTGACGCTCCGGTGCGACGAACGTGTGCTCGCCGGTCATCTCAAGATCGCTGTGGCCGGCGATTTTCGAAGCTTCGAGTGCGCTTCCGCCGACCTCCTGACTCCAGGTGATGTTGGCGCGCCGGAAGGAGTGCGGCCCGAGGCCGGGGAAGTCGCACTCCTCCTCCGCTGCGGCCCGATGAAGCGCGTCGCGCACACCAGAATCCCATAGCGGTTTCTCCGGCGCGCGCTTTTGGTAGAAGACCCAACTATCCGGCTTCGCGCCGTCCAGGGCTGCCTTCTCCCGAAGACGGCTGGCCAAATCGCCGACGCCCAGGATCCGGCGGCTGTCCTCACTCTTCGGGCGGCCGACATCCTGGTGCCAGACGCGCTGCTCGATCTTGATCGTCGCGGCTTCGAGGTTCACGTGCTTCCACTTGAGCCCGAGCACTTCCAAGATCCGGGCTCCCGTGGCGATGCAAGTTTCGATGACGAGCTTGTACGGTTCTTCCATGCGGGCCAGCACGCACGCGGTCTTTTCGAAGGACAGGATCTGGCGCTCGTACTTGTGGCGCTTCTTGCCGAGCTTGGCCTTGCTGGCCGGGCTACGCTTCCCTTCCTCCCACAGGCCATGTCCCTCCGCGTAGTAGAAAATGCGGCTCATGATCGCGCGCACGCCGTGCATCGTCCACCACGAGTCGAACGTCGTGTGCAACCAGTCCTCGACGGCCTTCGGCTGAATCTGATTCAGGCGGAATTTGCCCCACCGGGGAACGATGTACCCGGTGAGATAGAACTTCTCCTTGACGCGCGTCGGCTTGGCGATCTGGTTTTCGCGCCCGAGGTAGCCTTGTTCATACAACTTTGCGACCTCGCCGAACAGGGCGACGCCCGTTGCGGCAGCCCGTTCCTCCGCAATCTCCACGGTCGGCGCATTCAACTTGGCGAGGAATTTGTCGCGTTCGCTTTCGGCCTGCTTCTTTGTGATCGCGCCCTCGCCCTTGCTCGGCCCGACCGCCTGGTACTTTCGCAGGGTCCTGACGCTGCCATCGGGCTGGATTTCGTCGTGCCAATAGCGAAAGACCCACGGCCAGCCTTCGCGGTCTTTCCGCGGCTTGACTTGTGGATGTTGAACACGCGCCTTCACACGCAGGCCTCCCGCCAGCGCCTGAAGCTTACCTTCGGTTCCAAACATCATTCAAGTCCCACAGAATGAGCGACTTCCCGCGATTACACAGGTGAGTTGCCTTGTCCCGGACAGGTTTCCCTTTCGGGAAGCCCGACATTTCCGACAAGAGGCCTTTAGGCCGTTGATCGTGCCCAACGGGATGCTGTCGGGTGGGCTCGCAAACCCGACAGGGGACCCGACATGGTTCCCGACATTCATGCGGCATCCTCGTCGGCGTCGGAGACCTGCGGCAGAAAGGTGCTTCGCAAAAAGTGCAAAACGCTCTTAGAGGTTCCGCCGATGCTGCGGCGGACCGTGAGCGTCTCGCGCGCTTCATCAATCGAGGCCAAGAAGCCTTTCTCGTGCAGTCTCTTCCTCAATGTCTGCTCGGCGACAGCCAAAACTTCGCCCACGTCGCGGCCTGCAACCTGGGCCGAGCGGAAGGCCGCAGTCGGCTCCAGGTAGATGTCGTCCTCGTCGACCCATCCGATGCATTCTCCGAGCGGCTCCCACGTTCCCGTGCCGCCACGTCGCCAGCCGCACGAGCCAGGTGACAGGGCCGGTTCGCCGCCTGCGCGCGCCTGCAAATGGACACGGCCCGACGTAACCAGTGAGCGAATCAGCGCAACAAATCGTGTTGCCGGCTCCGTCGCTGATTGGTGCTTCGCTTGGGTTGACGCAGCCTGGTTCAGAGCCGTCCAACAACAATTCAGCAGACCGTCTCGATCGGCGGCGCTGATCGCCCCCGACTCAACGCAGAACTCCAAGAACAATTCGAATACGGCTTGAAGGTTCGCAACAATTTCAGGCGTGCGCGCATGACCAACGTTGCGCAGAGCGCGGCCACGATGTTCCGCGATCAGCTTCTCGAATCGATCACGCGCCGCATCGTACCGTCCCGCGAGCCACTGCACATAGGCGCCCATCGCCTCGGCAAAGAGTCCGGTCCGGGCGTCGCCTTGAGACTCCGTAAGCGCCGCACTATCGATCGTGTTCTTTGAGATCTCCAGGATCAGCAGACGCGCGCGGATGGACTGGCCTCGGGGAATATCCTCGCCCGTTGAGAGGATCAAAGCTCGCGGCGGCTTGGGCTCCCGCAACTTCGCCGTGGAATCCAGGCGGCTGCGGCCAGCGTGGTTGCCGGCCGCCCGGAAAACGCGGTCCGCCGCGGCATGGTAACGAGCAACGTCTGCACTGTTCCCCTGAGGCGCAAAGTCGTCGATCACGACGAGCGCATCCTTGCCGAAGAACGCCAGGGCCTCGAGCGCATTCCCCGTTGAGGCCCACGTGCCGGGAAGATGCAGACGATCCATGGCCGCACCGAAGTGCTGCTGGTGAAGCGCCGCCACTTCGCTCTTGAACGCGCCGGTTTCGCCGGCAAGGTGTACCGCGAAATCGGCTTCGCCAAGTGCGGCTCGATAGGTCGCGGCGAGCAACGGGAAGCTGATCACCTCCGGGCTAAGTTCAACCAGTTTGAGACTCGCCCTAACGGCAAGCCGGAGCGATTCGCGGTTCGCGGGCAGACGAAGTTCGTAGCGGCTCATCTGGCCGGCAAGCCGCACATTGACATCAGCGGCAGCGCCGTTTTCCGCGATCGCGCCGCCGGCGTGCAGAAAAGCCCACTTGCCGTCCACCTTGCGCCAGCCCGTGTGCGTGTAGATGCACCGATCCTCGGCGGTCATCGATTGCGACTGGATGGCCGTGCGGGCATAATCGCGTTGATTGGGATACGTGATCGCGCCCGCACCCGTGCGCTCGATGGGCCAGTCCATGCCGGCAAAGTCCGAGGCCGCGATCGTGAATTGATGCCTCTTGCCCAACAGCTCCGCGGCGATTTCGAATTCGTACTTCGTCTCGACGCCATCGTCCAGCCGAATGTTGGCGGTGATGGCCGCCTGGTAGTTCGTCAACTGGATCTGCGTCAGACCACCGCCCTTCATCGTGATGCGGAACAGACCCTCAGGTCGTGACTGGAATTGGGGTGGTAGCACAACGTCCAGGCGTGCGCCAGACGTTGCGGCATCAAATAGAGCGAGTACCTTGGCGGGTCCCCACGAGGCGAGCAGATCATCGATTCCGTTGACACCGCAATCCTCGGGCAAGTTGACGAGGTCTACTTTGGCTCCCCGCGTCGCGAGTTCCCGGCAGATACCTCTTCTGGCCCACTTCACGCTGTCGTTCGTGTGGACGTTTGCATCGAACACGATGAACGCCGTGCGCCCTGCCCACGCGATCCGGCTGAGGTCGGGGATGGGACCTTTGACGTCCAGGCGTTCTCCCTTGGGGCCGCCGGTCTTGCCGACCCTGCCGCGCCAGTTCCAGACGCCCGCTATCGCGATCGGAATAAACCTCGGGACTTCAACTTCATGTTTGGCGAGCCGCCAAAGCGCGAGCGCCTTCTTCTCGCCCTCCACCAATGCGATCGGGATTTCTATGCCAGCGAGTTGATCCACAGTGACGCCCGGCGGAACGAAGAGCCTGTTCGCACCGTTGGGCGGACCAAGGTACTTGCGCTCGGTCTTCGGTGTGCCGTCCTTGCCAACGGTCCAATCCGGATTGTCGCGGCGGATTCGGTAGTTGAATACAGAAGCATCGCCTGGCCAGTAGTACGGAATGAGAATCCCGGCGCAGTTCCGGCTCTTCTGACCGACGATCTCGCGCCCTTCGTGGTCTTCGACCCGGCGCAGCATCGCGGCCTCAGCGATTTCCCGGGTGATCCACGACGCCGCGAGCGTCGCGTAGTCGGTCTCGTGTAACGGTTTACCCCAGGAAGGAGCTATGCGCGCGGCTTCTTTGTTAACCCCTGCGGGGCGCTCGACGTCGATACCGTGGGCATCAGGTGGCATCATGAGTGCTCCTGGCTGGCCCGGTAGCGCGGGCCGTCACTGGACCTTCAGCGAAGTGCAGGCCGAGGGCGCGGACCAGAGCCGTGCAGATCGTTCGCGCCTTCGCTCCTCCCGAAGCATGGCCAACGGAGCCGCCGACATGCACCTCCGCTTCGAATATCGCGCCGGTTGCTCCACGTAGCGTGTAGGTGCTGCCAGCGGCTTCCAGAATCTCGAACGCGTCCTCTGTCAGCGCCGGTGCAAAAATCCCATATAGCCGTTTGAAAATTCCCCACCCTCAGACGAGGGTATGAAGCCGGCCGATCCTCGGTGGAGGAGGTAGTCGCCATGCCCGGAGCATACTGAACGCCACCGCCGAATCCGAGGAACTCTTTCAAATTCGCCAACAGCCCCGACCAGCCTGCTTTGGAGACGGCTAGCCCGCCGATGCTCGACCATCCGCCTCCGCTCCCGTACGGGTTCCCGGAAGGAATGAATGGCGGCGTGCCCCAACCTCCCGCCGCGCCGCCCGGAATGGGACCGCTGCCGCTGCCGCCCGCGAACACCGGCACAGCGCCGACTCCGAGAATTCCACCGATGCGTCCGAGCACGCCCAAGCTCGCCGCCGCACCACTCTGCTGCGGGAACGACACCCGAGTGCCTGTGAACAACTGCATCAGCATCGCCGCGACGCGCGAGCTGACTACATCCTTGATTGCGGTGAGGATCGCGGTTTTCAGCGAATTCCCGATGGCCGACCAGATCGACTGCGACTTGGTGAGCAGTGCGTCGAACACGCCCTCAGCCTGGCGCTTCAGCGAATCGAAGATCTGCTGATTGTGGTCGCGGATCAGTTGCGCCTGCCGGATGCTCGCGTTCTCGCGCGCCGCCTGCACAGCCGCGTCCGTGGTCTCCTGCTGTTGCCGGCGTAATTCGTCGCGCTGCTGGGTCAACTCCGCGATCCGAGCCTTGATCTCATCCGCCCGGTAGCCGAGCCGGTTCAGATTGGCTTCTTCCTCCAGCACCATGCGCGACGTTTCCATGTCGAACAGGCGCCGCTTGACCTCGTTCACCCGCTCGAGGTACTCGATTTCGATCTCCATCTTCCGTTGCTCGACCCACACCTTCTGTGCCAGCGTCTGCGCGTCGTAGAAATCGAGCTCGCGCAGCCGGGCATCGCGCCCGAAACCGGCCCGCTGTTCTTCGAACGAATAGACCTGGGCCAGGTGATCCAGGTTCCGTCGCGCGATCTCGCCGTCATTCTCGATGCGGCGTTGAAACACCTCCGTATCCCAGGCAAGCCGCCGCTCATAGGCTTCCTGTTCGTCCTTCAGGTATTCCGCGATCTCCTCCTTCTGAAAGTCGCGGATCTTGGCGTGCAGCTCGCGTTCCAGGTTCTCGCGCGTCTTCGGCGTCAACTGCATCTTCTGTGTGATGCCGCGCTCGTCCACAAACGAGGTGTACTGGGCGATCTTCTTCTGCATTTCAAGAATCGCCCGCGCTGGTCCGGTGACCCCCTGAGCCTCAGCGGACAGCGCGGCTTCCAGCGATTCCCGCTCAATCTCGGCCAGGCGCTTACGGATCTCCTGCGCGCGCTTCAGCGCATCGAGATCAGGCTCGTTCGATTTGCGGATCGTGAGCTTCGGCAGCCCGCTGAAGTCGAACTGCGGTTCCTCGCCAGGCAGGTACCGGCGGCCGCCCGTGATCAATGCGCGGATCTGATCATCCGTCATCCCTCGCGCGCGCAAATCAGCGACCGTGGTCTTGCCGCTGAACAGCGACTCTCGAAGGGCCTTCTCCTGATCTTCCTGATACTGCGCCTGGAGCGGGTCCTGCGTTTCCTTCCAATTCGAATAGACGATGGCGCCCGCCGCCAGCACGCCGACCCCGAGCAGCGCATACGGATTCAGACTCGCGAGGCGAAGCGCCGCGATGGCCTTGGCGAGGTCCATGATCTTGGTGGCCAAGGCATACGACGCCAGCGCGCCCGCGACCCACAGCGCCACCTGCCCGAACTTCGCGAGCAGATCCGTGTTCTCCTTGAGCCAGCCGACCAGGTCGCGCAGCGTGCGGACGATGCTGCGGAACTGATCCTGGAACCGGTCGCCCACGGCTTCCTTGAGATCGTTGACCTCGCGGTGCAGCGCTTTCATCTGAGCCTCCGCTGTTCCGGCCGCCGCGGCCGACGCGCCCTGGATGTTGGCGGCCTCGCGGACCACGGCGTTGTAGCGGAGTTGGACCTTTTCGTTCTCCGAGAGCGTGCGCCCGAGCGTCAGTTCCGCGATCTGGATTTCCTTTTCGAGATCGACGCGCAGTCCGGCCGCGCGGAGGGCGCGGGCGTTGCCGAACTCGATCGCCTGAAGGATCTTTTCGAGAGCCTCCGGTGCCGAGATGTTCTCGATGGCGGCCGCGTCCTTGGCGATTTTGGCGAGGCCGGTAGCTTTGGAAAGATCGAGATCGGCGATGATCAGGCGGTCAATAGCATGGAGCGCCTCGTCGTATTCGAATCCGATCTCCTGGACGGCGTCCGCGTACTTCTTGACCTCGGCGGCGCTCAACCCGTGCGACTTGGCGAGCGCCATGGTGGACGCCTCCATGCGCGCGTTGTGCGCCGCCATCTTCGCGGCTTCGATGGTCCACTCCTTGGCCCACTCGACCGCGAACTTGATTCCCTCGGCAAGCAGGTTGCCGGCGGTGGCCCCCTTCACCATGGCGGCCGTCATCGAATCGATGCTGCCGGATGCCCCGCGAGCGCTTTTCGCGGCGGTTTCCTCGATGCTCGACAGGCCGCTGTTGACGCTCTTGATGGACGCGTTTGCCTTGGTGGTGTCCACCTCGACGACGAGTTCGAGTTGATTGTCTGCCAAGCAGGTCCCTTGCTTTATCGCAAATTTGCGAATAGACTAAAAACAGGATGCCGAGGACGGCTGTCGTTCTTTACTGTGAGGAAGACGGCTCATGCCCGTTCCTGGAATGGCTCGATGGACTTCCGGTCAAGGCGCAGGCGAAGTGCCTCCTTCGGTTGGAACGGCTCCGCGAACTGGGGCATGAGCTGCGGCGGCCGGAGGCGGATCTGCTGCGAGATGGAATCTACGAACTCCGCGTCGGCCTGCAAGGCATCCATTACCGGATGCTCTATTTTTTTCACGGCTCGGTAGCGGCTGTCGTGGCCCATGGAATCGTGAAGGAGCGTGCGGTTCCCGCGAGGGAGATTGATCGCGCGATTCAGCGAAAGAAGACGTTTGAGGCGAATCCGGCCAGGCATACTCGGTCAGAGGAGGTTGGGGAATGACCAGAAAACCGAAAACCACAACGGACGCGGTGGAGATCATTCACCGCCGGTACTTCAAGGGGAAGCCAGAGCGGTTGAAGGCGCTGGAGGAAGCACGGGCTGATGACGAGGTTGCCCGCAAGATTTTTGAGCTGCGCACCAAGGCAGGCCTGACGCAAGCTCAACTCGCCAAAGTGATCGGCACGACGGCATCCGTAATCTGCCGTCTGGAGGACTCCGACTATGAAGGGCACTCGCTGGCCATGCTTCGGAGGATCGCCGGAGCGTTGAACAAGCGAGTCGAGATCCGGTTTGTCCCGATCCGCCGCACCGCGTAGGCTTTACCGAGCGGCCCTTACTCTTTCCCGGTCCAACTGGTCGCATTCCTCTTCAAGCATCGACATGGCTTGGATCTCGTCCGCCCGGATTTCATCGAGTGCGATGTGGATGCCCAACTTCAAAGCCGCTCGCATATCGAGCGCGCGCCGGAGTAACAGCCCTTTCTGGGTGTTCTGCGCGGCGTCTAGCTTGTCGAGCGGGCAATGGTCGCAGCGCCCGCCCTCGTCGGGCGAGTCCGGGCAGAGGCCGGGGTCAAAAAGCTCCTCGCGCCGCAGCGCCCAGTGCACGAGGAACCGGAGCGACGGCTCCTCCGGCCAGTCGGCTACGGAAAATTTGCGCCTTTTCCTCCAAAGCCGTCCTCCGCGAACGCGGTATCCATCGCGTCGATTGCGGCCTTCACCGCGACGGCCTGGTGAATGACCGGCACCTCGCCGGCGTAGCCTTCGGTAGTTGTGGCCAGCTTCTTGTAGAGCGCTGCGGCCGCCGAGATGTTGATGGTCAGTTCCTGGCGGTTATACGGCAAGTCGAGCACGCGCGCGAAGCAGCGCCGGTATTCGAAGACATCTTTGGCCGATGGCATCTTCAACACGTGCGTGGTTACCGCACCGAGCACCCGTAACTGGACGCGGAAGGAATCGGCATCGGGAACCACATCATCGACTTCGGCGACGCTCAATTGCTCGATGACCTTCACAGCCTCGAACGGATCGACCTCGGGCTCGTCGCCGTCGCGGATTTTCTCGAGCAACGCCGCGTCCACGTCCTCGCCGTTCGCGATGATGGTCTCCGAAACGCCTCGGCCCAACTGCTTGATCGTCACCTTTCGCCGGCGCTGGCGTTCGGTCCATTCGTCATCCGAGGGAAAGCGGACCTTGAGCGTCTTCACGCCCGCGGGCGTCCGCAGGTTGATCGAAATCGGCCGCGATGCATCGAATACTGGA
>Ga0070739_10006511_pt1 | contig 12842 bp, 13 predicted proteins | sample Coa_R1_7_FD_66445 | JGI IMG/M metagenome (GOLD analysis project Ga0070739, IMG submission 66445) | Surface soil microbial communities from Centralia Pennsylvania, which are recovering from an underground coalmine fire - Coalmine... | ecosystem: Environmental > Terrestrial > Soil > Unclassified ... | reverse complement strand
TACGTGGCAGCGACCAAAGCAAGCCCGTCAACCGATGAGCCGGTGAAACGCAGCGCCACCAAGGCCCCCGCCAAGGCCGGGGCAAAGCGATCCGCGGCAAAGTCCACCAACGGGTCCGCCTCGTCCAAGCGGGCCACCAAGAGCGCCCCCCGGGCAAGCAAGACCACTGCAGCGGCCACCAAAGCCACCAGCGCCAAGACCACGAAGAAGGACCACGCCCCGGCCAAAAGTGCCGCCGCAAAGCCATCGCGGAGCCGCACAAAGAAGGGTACGGAGCCAAAGGATGTCGAGGTCGTCGCCGACGCCCTTGTCGAGGACGTCGACGCCGAGGCGGATCTCGGCGTTGAGCCGGACGCCGACATCGAACCCGACGACATCGATATCGACCCCGCCGACCTGAGTCTCGATGACCTCGAGGACGTAGCGCCCGAGAGCGACGATGCCGAGCTCGAGCAAGCCGACACCGACGACACCGACGCCGCCGCGCCCGCCGTGACCGTCGAAGACACCGTCGAGGACGACGAAGAGATCGCTGAGCCGAGCGAAAAGGACAAGGCCTCAGGCGATTTCGTATGGGACGAAGACGAGTCTGAGGCGTTGCGCCAGGCGCGCAAAGACGCCGAACTCACCGCATCGGCGGACTCGGTTCGCGCGTACCTCAAGCAGATCGGCAAGGTCGCGCTGCTCAACGCGGAGGAAGAGGTCGAGCTGGCCAAGCGGATCGAAGCCGGTCTGTACGCCAGCCAGCTGCTGGCCGAAATGGCCGAGCGCGGCGAGAAGCTTCCGGCCGCCCAGCGCCGCGACATGATGTGGATCTGCCGCGACGGCGATCGCGCGAAAAACCATCTGCTGGAAGCGAATCTGCGTCTGGTGGTGTCACTGGCCAAGCGCTACACCGGCCGCGGCATGGCGTTTTTGGACCTCATCCAGGAAGGCAACCTCGGTCTGATCCGTGCGGTCGAGAAGTTCGACTACACCAAGGGTTACAAGTTCTCCACGTATGCGACATGGTGGATCAGGCAGGCGATCACGCGAGCCATGGCGGACCAGGCGCGCACCATCCGGATACCGGTTCACATGGTCGAGGTGATCAACAAGCTGGGCCGCATTCAGCGCGAGCTGCTGCAGGATCTGGGCCGCGAGCCCACTCCTGAGGAGTTGGCCAAGGAGATGGACATCACGCCGGAAAAGGTGCTGGAGATCCAACAGTATGCGCGTGAGCCGATCTCGTTGGATCAGACCATCGGCGACGAGGGTGACAGCCAGCTCGGCGACTTCATCGAAGACAGTGAAGCCGTGGTGGCCGTCGACGCGGTGTCGTTCACCCTGCTGCAGGACCAGCTGCAGTCGGTGCTGGAGACGCTCTCCGAACGCGAAGCCGGCGTGGTGCGGCTGCGGTTCGGGCTCACCGACGGCCAACCACGCACGCTTGACGAGATCGGCCAGGTCTACGGCGTCACCCGGGAACGCATCCGCCAGATTGAGTCCAAGACAATGTCGAAGCTGCGTCACCCCAGCCGTTCGCAAGTGCTGCGCGACTACCTCGACTGACGCACACCCGCAATGCCGGCTATATTGCCGGCCTGGCTAGCTCGCGTCGCGGGTTATCCTGTCGAGCACTCCGTCGCCATCTCGCTCGAAAACGAACGATGCGGGCTGGGCGCGCGCCGCTGAGTCACCCGCCAGCGCGAGAACCTCGTCGAACCCCTCGAGCAGGCACCGGGTAAACAGTTCCCCATCCTGGACGGCGGCCCTGTCGTAGCGCACGGTGATCGTGCACCAAGCGCCCATGGATAACAGGACGACCGACATCCCCAAACCAGCCAACGAATTAAGGGCATACGTCCGTAGCACCTTTCCGCCGGCAACGTAGACGTCGCCGTCGTATGTAGGCGCATTGCTGGCTGCCGCATCGAAATGTCCAGCGCCACTGACAGTCTCCAGCGCGCGCGCCGGCACGAGGTTCAGAAGTGGTGCGAAGAGACTGCCGATGTTCCGTGCGGGCTCCGCGCGGCGCCGTGTCATCTGCTCGCGAATCTCCCGCATGCGAGCGACCGGATCGGCCGTCCCTGCCGGGGCGGCCAGGTTGATCAGGGCGAGCCGATTGCCGCCGGCAGCGTCTGCGTCGGTGCGCACGCTCACCGGGACGATCACCGGCAGCCTGTCAATCGGTGCGCCGAGCGCCTCGTGATAGCGGCCCAACGCGCCGCACAGCGCCGCCAGGTAGACGTCGTTGATTGAGCCGCCGCCGGCTATGGCAGCCCGTTGCAGGTCTGAAAGCCGGATGTCGAGCGCTTCGCTGCGGCAAGCCAAGCTGCGCTGGCGCAGCAAGGGCGACGGCTCGGCGACCGGGCTCATTACCCGAACACTCGAGCGGGCATGCCCCACGGCGCCCGCCATCGCCGACGCCGGGTTGAGCATCGCCCGGCCGACTGTCGAGATCGCGCCGCACAGCGCTCGCCAGACTGCCCTGACAACGGCGCCGGGCAGGTTTTTGATGCCTTCCAGCATTAAGCCGTTGGGTGACAGATGCTGCGGAGTTGGCGGCGGAGGCAGCGGCTCGGCCGGTGGATCGCGCTGCAGGTCGCAGATCTGCGCGAAAATCTCGAAGCTGCCGATTCCGTCACCGATTGCATGGCCCACGTGGAAGACAATCGCGGCCGTACCATCGGCAAGGCCCTCGACCAGGGTGGCCGTCCACAGCGGCCGCGCGATGTCCAGGGGTGACTGCAGCAGCACGTCGGCCAGATCGAAGACCTCCCGCAGCGTGCCGGGTTCGGAAACGCGCACCCGCCGCACATGAAAGTCCAAGTCGAAGTCCGGATCCACCACCCAGCGCGGTGCAGCCGTCGGCAGGGTGGGCACCACGACCTTCTGCCGCATCCGCAGCACCCGCCGGGAGGCGTTGTCGAAGCAGTCGCGGAACCGGCCCCAGCCTGGGGCGGTGTCGAGAAGGACCACGCCCATGACCGCCGCGCGGGTGCGCGGGTTCACTTCACGCCGATACATCAGATAGTCGAGCGGGCCCAGCTCGGCAGGCAACCCAGCGGCGTCGACGGACTCAACCATCGCGGCCACGCCGCCGGTGCTCGGGTGCCCGTGTCGCCAACGACGTCATGCCAGCCAAGCCTCCTGTCTTAGACACCATCCCGGCCCTGGCATCGCAGGCTAGCCGGGTTGACCCCAGCATCGGAGCTAATCGTGCGATCGCACTCGACGGGCTCGATCGAGCGAGCAATCGGACAGGTCGACTCGAGAGATGAGGTCTCGGCCATCAGCCCCCGGCTGATATTTCGGATGCGTTGACGCCAACGCAGACTTAACGTGACCGCATGTCAGCCAGCCGCATTCTGGTGTCGTCCGGCTCGGATTTCGAAGCAACCGTCGGCTATTCCCGAGCGGTGCGCGTCGGCCGATACGTTGCCGTCGCCGGTACCACCGGCGCCGGACCAGCCGATGACATTGGCGCTCAGACCCGAGATGCCTTACGCCGCATCGCGTTTGCGCTTCAGGAGGCCGGCGCGGCGTTGACCGACGTCGTGCGCACCCGTGTCTACGTCACCGACATCTCGCGTTGGCGGGAAGTCGCCGCGGTGCACGCCGACGTCTTCGGCGAGATCCGGCCCGCGGCCACCATGGTCGAAGTCTCGGCGCTTATCGCGCCGAGCTTGCTGGTGGAAATTGAAGCCGACGCCTACGTCGGCTCGTCGAGCGGCGGAAAGCTGCCGTCCGGACCGGGCCGGTAGGCGGTGACCTTCGTCACGGCGGCGACCGGCAGCGGACCGTACAAGTGCGGGAACAACATCGACTCTGGATCCGTTGGCACGCCCGGTTCCCACCGCACCGGTGAGTCAAGCCGGGCGGGGTCGATATGCAGCAACACCAGATCGTCGCGTCCGCGATAGAGCCGGTTGGCCGGCAGGTGAACCTGCGATGGCGTCGACAAATGGACGAACCCGGCGCTCGACAGCGAGTCGGGGCGAATCTCACCGGAGTTCTGAGCACACGACCACGCCCGCGCCGAGCACAGATGAACCAGTTTCCGCGAGACGAACGTCACACCTCAGACTGCCTCGAGACGCAACTGGAGGGGGCGTGAGAAACGACACACCGGGTACACCTTGGGGAACAAGGCCGAAAGCCGAAACGTCTGAGACAGTGGAGATACGTCAGGAACGGAGAAGCCATGAACGCCACATTGACCAGTCCCGAACTCACCAGGGCTGATCGGTGCGATCGGTGCGGCGCGGCCGCCCGTGTGCGTGCCACGCTGCCGTCCGGCGGTGAGCTTCTCTTCTGCCGGCATCACGCCAACGAGCATGAGGCCAAGCTGATCGAATTGTCCGCGGTGCTAGAAGCCAGCGCGGCGCCGCTGGACGCCTAAGGCACCGAGCGCGTCAGTCCTTGTTGAGCCTCTCGTAAATTCGCTTGCACTCCGGGCAGACCGGAGACCCCGGCTTCGCCGACCGTGTTACCGGAAACACCTCGCCGCACAGTGCGACGACATGGGTGCCCATTACCGCGCTTTCGGCGATCTTGTCCTTTTTGACGTAGTGGAAGTACTTGGGAATGTCGCTGCCGGTACCGTCGTCGACCTGTTCTTCGGTATCGGTGCGCTCGATCGTCTCGGTCTGCATAGCCCATATTGTGCCGCAGACCGGATCCCCAAAACTGCTAGAAGCCGACGCCGACCAATTGTGGGACAGTGGAGAAATGAAGCGCGGCTCGCAGCTGGGTTTCGACGACGACGGTCGACCAGTCCTCATCACCGCCGCCGCACCGTCATATGAGGTGCAGCACCGCGAGCGGGTGCGCAAGTACCTGACCCTGATGGCGTTCCGGGTACCGGCGCTGGTGCTGGCGGCGCTCGCCTACGGCGCCTGGCACAACGGCCTGATCTCATTGCTGATCGTGGCCGCCTCGGTGCCGTTGCCGTGGATGGCGGTGCTGATCGCCAACGACCGGCCGCCGCGACGCGCCGACGAACCCCGGCGCTTCGACAACGTCCCGCGCCGCACGCCACTGTTCCCGACCGCCGAACGGCCGGCACTCGAGCAGCGCAGAGCTGCGCCGCCGCAACCGGACTCGCCGCACTCGGCGGGTGACGGTTCCGCGTAGCCGGCCACTCGCCACAGTTCTCAGGACATTCTCAGGTCGGCGGCACATTCGCGCACGTCAACGGGTGTGAGATAGCCGCCCGGTGGGAACTCATCGCGTGGGTTGGTCGTTGGACCACATGACAGTTCCAGCCGATCGGGAGGGCGCTATGGCACATGCCACCACAAGCCGGATTGACAGCGATCTGGACGCACAGAGCCCAGCCGCCGACTTGGTGCGCGTGTATCTGAACGGCATCGGCAAGACCGCGTTGCTCAATGCTGCCGACGAGGTCGAGCTGGCCAAGCGCATCGAGGCCGGGCTTTATGCCCAGTATCTGCTGGAAACCCGGAAGCGTCTCGGGGAGAACCGCAAACGCGAACTGGCGATGGTGGTCCGCGACGGCGAGGCGGCGCGCCGCCATCTGCTGGAAGCCAACCTGCGGCTGGTGGTGTCGCTGGCAAAGCGCTACACCGGACGCGGCATGCCGCTGCTCGACCTCATTCAGGAGGGCAACCTCGGCCTGATCCGCGCGATGGAGAAGTTCGACTACACAAAGGGATTCAAGTTCTCCACCTATGCCACGTGGTGGATCCGCCAAGCCATCACGCGGGGTATGGCCGACCAGAGCCGCACGATCCGGCTGCCGGTCCATTTAGTCGAGCAGGTCAACAAGCTGGCGCGGATCAAGCGGGAGATGCACCAAAACCTCGGCCGCGAGGCCACCGACGAGGAGCTTGCCGCCGAGTCCGGCATTCCGGTCGACAAGATCAACGACCTGCTGGAGCACAGCCGCGACCCGGTGAGCCTGGACATGCCGGTCGGCTCCGACGAGGAAGCTCCCCTGGGCGATTTCATCGAGGACGCCGAGGCGATGTCCGCGGAGAACGCGGTGATCTCCGAGCTGCTGCATACCGACATCCGCAGCGTGCTGGCCACGCTCGACGAGCGGGAGCACCAGGTGATCCGGCTGCGGTTCGGCCTCGACGACGGCCAGCCGCGAACGCTGGATCAAATCGGCAAGCTGTTCGGTTTGTCGCGTGAGCGGGTTCGGCAGATCGAGCGGGAAGTCATGGCCAAGCTGCGCCACGGCGAGCGCGCCGACCGGCTGCGCTCCTACGCCAGTTAAGGCTGCCAGCTGACACCAGCGACAGACGCCCGCCGCAACCGCGGCGGGCGTCGCGCTGCCTTGGAGTGTTAGTGAACCATTCTCGCAGCTAGGCAAGTAGACTCGGCGGCGATGGAGGGTGCGGAATGAACGAGCTGGTTGACACCACCGAGATGTACCTGCGGACGATTTACGACCTCGAGGAGGAGGGCGTGACGCCGCTGCGCGCGCGGATCGCCGAGCGGCTCGAGCAGAGCGGTCCCACCGTCAGCCAGACCGTGTCACGGATGGAGCGCGATGGGCTGCTGCGGGTGGCCGGCGACCGCCACCTGGAGCTCACCGACAAGGGCCGCGCGCTGGCCGTCGCGGTGATGCGCAAGCACCGGCTCGCCGAGCGGCTGCTGGTCGATGTGATCGGGTTGCCGTGGGAAGAAGTGCATGCCGAAGCCTGCCGGTGGGAGCACGTGATGAGCGAGGACGTTGAGCGCCGGCTCGTGCAGGTGCTCAACAACCCGACCACCTCCCCGTTCGGCAACCCGATTCCCGGGCTGAAGGATCTCGGCGTCGGACCCGGATTCGGCTCCGAAGATGCCAACTTGGTGCGGCTCACCGAGCTGCCGTCGGGCTCGCCGGTGGCCGTTGTCGTCCGCCAGCTCACCGAACACGTCCAAGGCGACATCGATCTCATCACCCGGCTCAAGGACGCCGGCGTCGTGCCGAATGCGCGCGTGACCGTCGAGACCAACCCGGCCGGCGGGGTGACCATCGTGATCCCGGGCCACGAGAACGTGACCCTGCCGCACGAGATGGCCCATGCCGTCAAGGTGGAAAAGGTCTAGCCCTACACCGCCCGCTGACCGAACGCCCGCCGCGGCGGTAGCCGCACCCCGAGCCGCCTCGCCAGTCGATAACCGGTCAGCCCCAATTCGCGGATGCGCTCCGGCCGCAGCCCCGACTGCAACGCCTGATCCAGCATGCCCGCCATCCGGTGCCCGGGCTCACAGCGCAGCGCCGCCTCCAGCGACACCCCGGCCAGCGGCCCGTCGCCGCGGGCGTAGGCGCTGAACGCCAGCAGCACCAGCGCCTCGACCCGCCACGGCTCGGGCAGGCGGCGCGACAGCACCGCCCACAACGACTCGGCCTCGCCGGCATTGACGCCGACTGCAAGGGCATACATCGTGTCGCGAACCTGGACATCGGTCAGCGCGCAGGCCAGCCTCGCCAGCTCGGTCATGCCCAGCTGCCGGTCGTCGGCAATACGCGCAGCGGCCGCCATCATCTCCTCGACGTCGTGGCGCGCTGTTGCATCGGGATCGACGCGATACGCCTCGTCGCGCGCCGCCGCCACTTCGGTGATCGCGGCGGCCAACTCAGCGCTGCCGGCCGTGTCGTCGACCGCGATCACCGATTGCAGATCGGCGCGCCGGGCATAGAGGCGCCGCCCGTCCAGCACCGCCGCCACCGCCAGCGGCGACGCCGACGGATCGTCGATCACACCGCCGGCACCGCATCCGTCGACGCAGCGCCAGCGCCCGCCGCTGGCCACCCGATCCACCAGATGCGCCGCCCATAATTCGATGTCGCGTTGCGACAATGCCTCACTCAGCGCGGTGCACAGTTGGCGGTAGTGCTCGCCACACACCGGGCAGCGCGCCCCATTGGCGTCGATGATCACCGCGATCGCGGCCTCGGGCTCTGCGGCGGCGGCGACCTCGGCAAGATGCCCGACCCGCTCGGTCAGGTCGGCGGAAAGATCCACCCGCATCACCGCACCCATCTCGCCGCGGTCGATCGAGACCAAGACCAGCGATTTTTCCGGCACGAAACCGAGGACGGCCGGTAATGCGGCAATCAGTGCACCGGGGCGGTCGAGTTCAAAGTCGGATCGATGTTTTGTCATGAGCCCCACGCTGGCAACCATCACCGTCAACCAGCACGCCGGCGACCTCACCCAGCGGCGCGGCTGTGGACGAAATCGCGACTGTGTGTCGTGCGATCGTCGGCAGCTCATCGCGGTTCGGGCTGCAGGAACTCCCGAACCGGCGTAGATGTCTACTCATGGGTTCGATGCTGGAATACGACGTCGTCGTCCTCGGGTCGGGGCCGGGCGGGCAGAAGGCCGCTATCGCCGCAGCCAAGCTCGGCAAGACGGTGGCGGTCGTCGAACGCGGCCGGGTGCTCGGCGGGGTTTGCGTCAACACCGGCACGATTCCCTCAAAGACGTTGCGCGAGGCCGTGCTCTACCTCACCGGCATGAGCCAACGTGAGCTGTACGGCGCCAGCTACCGGGTCAAGGACAAGATAACGCCTGCCGACTTGTTGGACCGCACTCAGCATGTCATCGGCAAGCAAGCCGACGTGATCCGAAATCAGCTGATGCGCAATAGGATTGACCTATTCATGGGGCACGCCCGCTTCGTCGATCCGCACACGGTGCTGGTCGAAGATCAAGCTCGCGGAGAGCGAACCACCGTCAGCGGCAACTACATCATCGTCGCCACCGGCACGCGGCCGGCGCGGCCCGCCGGGGTGGAGTTCGACGAAGAACGGGTGCTGGATTCCGACGGGATCCTCGATCTCAAGTCGATCCCGTCGTCGATGGTCGTCGTGGGCGCCGGCGTGATCGGAGTCGAGTACGCATCGATGTTCGCCGCGCTGGGCACCAAGGTGACCATCGTCGAAAAGCGGGAAACCATGCTGGAGTTCTGCGATCCCGAAATTGTCGAGGCCCTGCGGTTCCACTTGCGCGACCTGGCGGTGACGTTCCGGTTCGGCGAAGAGGTGACGGCTGTCGACGTGGGCTCGGTCGGCACGGTCACGACACTGGCCAGCGGCAAACAGATTCCGGCCGAGACCGTGATGTATTCGGCGGGACGCCAAGGCCAGACCGACGACCTCGACCTGGCCAACGCCGGCCTGGAAGCTGACAGCCGTGGACGCATTTTCGTCGACGACCAGTTCCGGACCAAGGTCGACCACATCTACGCCGTCGGCGACGTCATCGGCTTCCCGGCCCTCGCGGCCACCTCGATGGACCAGGGCCGGCTGGCCGCCTACCACGCGTTCGGCGAGCCGACCGACGGCATGACCGAGTTGCAGCCGATCGGCATCTATTCGATTCCCGAGGTGTCGTATGTCGGCGCTACCGAGGTGGAACTGACCAAGGATGCGGTGCCCTACGAGGTCGGGGTGGCCCGCTATCGCGAACTGGCCCGCGGCCAGATCGCCGGTGACTCCTACGGCATGCTCAAGCTGCTGGTGTCCACCGAGGACCTCAAGCTGCTCGGCGTGCACATCTTCGGCAGCAACGCCACCGAGATGATCCACATCGGCCAGGCCGTGATGGGCTGCGGAGGCACTGTGGATTACCTGGTCGACGCGGTGTTCAACTACCCGACGTTCTCGGAGGCATACAAGGTCGCGGCCCTGGACGTCCGCAACAAAATACGGGCGCTCAACCAGTTCCGCCGTTAACCGGCCCGCGACCTAACAGCCGTCGTCGAAATCGGGTGCCGCAGCATCACCTGGGCCGCCCGCCTCGGCACGCGCCAGCAACTGCGCGATGTGCTGATCGAACGGCGCCGAGTACGACAGCTCCTCCCCGCAGCCGCCGCCGTCCAGGCCACCGATCAGCCCGATGACCGTCGACCCGCTGACCCACGGCGCACCGCTGGTGCCGTCGACCAGCCCCGAGCACGGCAAGGAGGGGTAACCGTCTGCGGTGATGCCGGTGCCGGCCTGGCAGCCAATCGGCGTGCCTCCCACACCAGCCGGGTACGCCGTGACGCGGACTTGGCTACCGGGCGCTGGTGCGTTGCCCAACGAAAGCCCTGAGCCGGCCTGCGCCTCGACCGATCCGCCGGCGGCCCGGCTCACCCGAGCAATCGCATAATCGGCGTGCGGATCTCGGCCAGCGACCCAGCGGGGATCGAGATAGACGGCGTCAACGGTCCAGATGTTGTCGGGCGCGGCCTGGCCGGCAAAGCCGGGAACGAACGTGGGTGGGTTGCTCCCGCCCAGGCAGTGCGCGGCGGTCAACACGAGATCGCCTCCACTCGAGCGCAGCACCGAGCCCGTGCAGGTATGCAGGTCGCCGCCGCCGAGGAACACTGCGCCCACCCGCGGGTCGGGAGCTACCGGAGCGGCGACGACCTGCGGAACGGTGTGGCTCGCGCGCTGCTCGTGCGCCGTGGAGGTGCCCGCGGGAGGGGCTGGTTGACCGCAGGCCGACGACAGCAGCGCCAGGCTGACGGGAACAGCCAGCACCGCCGCCATCATTCGCATCGGTATTCATCATGCCCGAGGCCCCTCGACGACGCCGGGCTACGCCTCTACGGCCGCGCCAGCTGCTTTCAGCGGAATGCGGTCCCCCGGCTCCCGTGTTTTCGAAACGTACAGGCGGGCTAACTAATGAGCCGGATCGACTTCTTGGCACCCGTCGATGTGAGGGAAACTGGTGACGTGGCGCGATAAAGCGCCGTGACGAGGAGGCACAACGATGGCCGACGAACGCGAGCAGCCTTATCGCCCTGAGCAGGCGGGGATGTACGAGCTTGAGTTCCCCGCGCCGCAGTTGTCGTCGCCTGACGGCCGAGGGCCGGTTTTGGTGCACGCGTTGGAAGGCTTTTCCGACGCCGGTCACGCAATCCGGCTGGCGGCAGCCCACCTCAAGAATTCGCTGGACACCGAACTGGTGGCGTCGTTCGCGATCGACGAGCTCTTGGACTATCGCTCGCGCCGCCCTCTGATGACGTTCAAGACCGACCACTTCACCCACTACGAGGACCCGGAGCTGAGCCTGTACGCGCTGCACGACAGCGTCGGGACGCCATTTCTACTGCTGGCCGGCATGGAGCCGGATCTGAAGTGGGAGCGTTTCGTCACCGCGGTGCGCCTGCTCGCCGAGCGGCTGGGCGTACGCCAGACCATCGGTTTGGGCACGATCCCGATGGCGGTGCCCCACACGCGACCGATCACGATGACCGCGCACTCCAACAATCGCGAGCTGATCGCCGACTTCACGCCGTGGATCGCCGAAGTCCAGGTGCCCGGCAGCGCGTCCAACTTGCTCGAGTACCGGATGGCCCAGCACGGCCACGAGGTCGTCGGGTTCACCGTGCACGTCCCCCACTATCTGGCCCAAACCGACTATCCGGCCGCCGCGCAGGCGCTGCTGGAGCAGGTGGCCAAGGCGGCTGCGCTTGAGTTTCCGCTGACGGCGCTCACCGAAGCGGCTGCCGATATCCGGGCGAAGATCGACGAACAGGTCGAGTCCAGTCCCGAGGTGGCTCAGGTGGTGGCCGCCCTGGAGCGCCAGTACGATGCGTTCATTGCCGCTCAGGAGAACCGGTCACTGCTGACGCGCGACGGGGATCTGCCCAGCGGCGACGAGCTCGGCGCGGAGTTCGAGCGGTTTTTGGCCCAGCAGGCGGAGAAGAAGCGCAAGGACGACAACCCGAGCTGAGCGTTCCGATCGCGCCAACGACGATGCAGAGCGCAGCGATGAGGAGGAGTGGCGCTTGAGACCGCGCCCGACAGTGGAGTTGGCGACATGAGCAAGCGAAAGCCCAACCTGCGGCCGGTGCGCGAGGTGACGCCGACACTGCAGTTCCGCACCATCCACGGTTATCGGCGCGCTTTCCGGATCGCCGGCTCGGGGCCGGCGATCTTGCTGATTCACGGCATCGCCGACAACTCCACCACGTGGGAAACCGTGCAAGCCAAGCTCGCCCAGCGTTTCACCGTCATTGCGCCGGATCTGCTCGGCCACGGCCGGTCGGACAAACCCCGGGCCGACTACTCCGTGGCGGCGTACGCCAACGGGATGCGCGATCTGTTGAGCGTGCTCGGGATCGACCGGGTCACGGTGGTGGGTCATTCGCTCGGCGGCGGGGTGGCGATGCAATTCGCTTACCAGTTCCCGCAATTGGTCGACCGGCTCGTCCTGGTCGCCACCGGCGGCGTCACCAAAGACGTCAACATCGTGTTGCGCTGCGCCTCGTTGCCGCTGGGTGGCGAAGCTCTGGCGCTGCTGCGGCTGCCGTTGGTGCTGCCGACGCTGCAGGTCGCCGGGCGCGCGGCAGGCCGGCTGTTGGGATCGACCGCCCTGGGCCGCGACCTGCCGGACGTGCTGCGGATACTCGCTGATCTGCCCGAGCCCATGGCATCATCGGCGTTCACCCGGACGCTGCGCGCGGTAGTGGACTGGCGCGGCCAGATGGTCACCATGCTGGACCGATGTTACCTGACGAAATCCGTTCCGGTGCAACTAATTTGGGGTACGGAGGACGTGGTCGTGCCGGTCAGCCATGCATGGATGGCGCATGCGGCAATGCCCGGCTCCCAGCTCGAGATTTTTGAAAACTCCGGGCACTTCCCATTTCACGACGATCCTGACCGCTTCATAGAAGTTGTCGAACGCTTCATCGACACCACCGAGCCGGCCGAATACGACCAGGACATGCTTCGCGAACTGCTCCGAACCGGTGGCGGCGAGCGTACGGTCTCCGGCTCGGTCGATACTCGCGTGGCGGTGATGAGCGCCATGGGTTCCGACGAACGAAGCGCCACCTGATCTTCCGCGGGCACTACGTCGTACAGTCGGCGCCATGGCCATCGACGTCACCGTGCTCCGCGT
>Ga0070739_10006508_pt1 | contig 12846 bp, 16 predicted proteins | sample Coa_R1_7_FD_66445 | JGI IMG/M metagenome (GOLD analysis project Ga0070739, IMG submission 66445) | Surface soil microbial communities from Centralia Pennsylvania, which are recovering from an underground coalmine fire - Coalmine... | ecosystem: Environmental > Terrestrial > Soil > Unclassified ... | reverse complement strand
ACCTGGACACGAGTCGGGCACAGGCTCCGATGAAGCTGCATGTGACGGCCTGGCAGCGATAAGCGACTCGCGCAGGCGGCCCATGGCGGCCGGCGTCAGTTCGTGGGCGGCGGCGCGGTTCTGATTGCGGGTGAGATGGATCTCCTTGCGAAGCACGGAAACGGCTCGCGGCGCGCGGATGCCGAGCTTAACTTGGGACGAGGTGGCGTCGAGGACTTCAATCTCAACCTGATCGGCGATGACGAGGCATTCGCCGGGGCGGCGGCGGATGACTAACATGCAGCCTCCCCGCTGAGAGGGTGCTGATGGGAGTAGCGGCGATCGCTGCGCACGGATTGCACAGCCCGGCGATTTCGCAGATTGATGACCACCGGCGCCAATAAATTGGCGGTGAGGGGACCATTTTCTGTCGCGCAGAGGATCACCAGGCACTGGATATCGAGGCCGGGCCGCGGCGGGCGAGCCGGATCGAAGCCCAAGACGTGAAGATCGTCCTCGCTGAGATCCAGTGCATAGTCCGGATCGACGGCATCCACGGGCGCGGTCCACAGGGAAACCGCCGGGGATGCAATGGATTGAAGACGGACCAGGGGCGCGAATTCGGACGGCTGGCTCAGGGTGAAACGCCGCTCGTGTTCGAAACCCGGTAAACCTTGCGGAAACTCAATTTCCATCCGGCCGTGGGAGGAGCACGCGGTTGGCCAAAACAAATCGTGGCTACACTGAATGTGGGCGCAGATGCACGAACTCTCGATTGCTCTCGGCATTGTGGAAGCGGCGCAAGAGGAGGCGGCGAAGCGCGGAGCCTCCCGGGTGACGGCCGTGCATCTGAAGCTGGGGCCGCTGTCGGGTGTGGTGAAGGATGCGCTGGAATTTTCCTACGGAGTGGCGTGCGCGGACACGACGCTCCAGGGCTCGCGGCTGGTGATCGAAGAAACGCGGATCATGACGCTGTGCGCGAACTGCGGGGAGCGGCGGCCGGTGGAATCGCTGCAATCGTTCCGCTGCGCGGTGTGTGAGACTCCGGCGACCGAGATCGTGGAGGGCCGGGAGTTGCAACTGGTGGCTTTGGAGATCGAGTGATGAACCCTGAGCCTCGATTGGTGGAAGTCCGCAGAAATATTCTGAAGCAGAACGACGTGACCGCGCGGCAATTGCGCGAGCGGTTTCGCACATCGGGCGTATGCGCGGTGAGCCTGGTGTCGAGCCCGGGAGCGGGCAAGACGGCGTTTCTCGAAAAGACCCTGGCGGCGCTGCGCGAACGGCGCGGCGTGGCGGCGCTGGTGGGGGATCTGGCCACGGAGAACGATGCGGCCCGGCTGGCTCGCAGCCGGGCGCCCGTGAAGCAGATCACCACCGGGACGCTTTGCCATCTGGAAGCCGCGATGGTGGAGCGGGCGCTGGAGGGCTGGCCGCCGGAGCCGGTGAAATATCTGTTCATCGAAAACGTGGGGAATCTGGTGTGTCCGGCGTCGTACGATCTGGGCGAGGATCTCCGCATGGTGTTGCTTTCAGTGACCGAAGGCGAAGACAAGCCACTGAAATACCCAACTATCTTCAACACGGCCGACGTGGCGATGATTACCAAGATCGACCTGGCCGAGGCGGTGGAGTTCGACTGGGCGGCGGCGCGCGCCAATATCGAGGCCGTGCGGCCGGGGATGCAGGTGCTGCAAGTCTCGGCGAAGACCGGCGAAGGAATGGCCGATTGGCTGGCGTTTCTGGAGCGCTGGGCGGAATCGCGGCAGTAGACGCGGCTACGGGCGATGGCCGAAGGACGCGAAGACGGCGTTGCGGGTCTGCTCCAGGCTGCTTTTCAGCGCTTCGCCGGGAACGTCGTGCACGATGGGGCTGAGCAGCTTGGCGAGCACGGCGGGCACATCGCGCGTGAGGGTGATGGATTCGCAGGCGATATAGACGCCGCCGTCCCGCTCTTCAAAAAACCAGTAGCCATAGAGGCGCCAGAGCAGGCCGCGATCCTGGCCGACGGGTAACTCGTGCTCGGCGGCTTTGCCGGGTTCGCTGACCTCGGCGATGCGGCGGCTGTAGGACCGGCTGTAGGCCCTGGTGGCGTCGATCGGGTAGAAGCGGATTTCGTGCTCGGTGTTGAGAACGTCGGTGATGAGGAACTTGGATTTGACGATCCGCATGTAGACCAGGAAGCGGTTCTCGTCATGCGATTCCAGGCGCGTATCGACGATTTCCGGTCTATAAACCTCGCGGTGGTGCTCGAAGTCCTGGACGGTGGCCAGCACGTTCTGGAGATTCGTTCGGGGGACGAAGACGGCGCCGATCCAATCCTGGATGAGTCCGCCCCTGATGGACACCAGGCCGTTGCCCCGCACGGGCTGAACCACGGTGGCCCCACGCTGGAGCTGCTGGCGGATCGCGGAGGAATCCTCGAACCAAAGGAAATGCTCGCCATGGAACTGGGGCGCGAGGCGCTCTTCGAGATTCGCGATGTAGCGATCGAAGGCCTGAATTGTCTCCGGCTTAAGCTCGACGGCCGCGGCGGCTCCTGCACACGCCCAAAGACCGGCGAGCACCCAAACAGGACGCGTCAATTTTCGATTGTCTCACGCGGAGGGAGGCGGCGCTCCTCCAATCTTTCACACTGCCCAGAGGACCGCCTTCGATGGTGGTGGGGCAGGAGCGCGGGAAGTTCCCCGGCGAGGGGCTTCGGCGCGCGGGCGGTCGGGAGAGCGACCATCATGCCAGAGGCAGCCAGCGTGGTCCGACCTCGCCAATGCACGCTCGCGCTGCCCGTCACCCGACGTGTGTGGCGTAATCGATAAGGCGGGGCTGGTTATAAACCCCGGAGCTCCGCAGGCTCCGGCTGCATGAGCCGGAAATGGCATTCCGGTTGCTGGGTCTTTCTGGTGACCGTTATGGCACAGCAGGAACGGAGGGCAGCGATGGCGAAGAATCGGAAGTTGAACGATTACTGGGTGATCGGGCAGTTAATGGGAATCCGGATGTTAGAGCGCGAAGTCGCGGCGGCGCTGAAGAAGCCGGGCGCCCGCAATAGGGCTGGAATCCAGCGGCGGATCGCGCACCTGAAGTCGTGGGTTGACGCACTGGATCAGGAACTCGGCGCCCACGCGGGATCTCCCGCGCGGGCCTAGCCGCTCTGGCTACCGGCCCGCTGAGATCAGTTCCAAAAAGAGATTGTTCGGGTCGCGGGCGAACACGATGGTGGCATTGCCTATCTGGACCGGCAGGCCTCCGGCGGAGACAATGGCGCCTCCGGCGGCCGTGATGGATTTGGCGGCGGCAGCCGGATCTGCCACGCGAAGTTGCAGAATCGCGGTGCCGGGATCCTGAACGCGGGTGTGCGGCGGCTTCCGGCCGATATTTTTAAATTCAATCAACGTCATCGGCACCGAAGCGCCAGGGATCTGCGTGCGTGCTTGCCGGTGCTGGGCCCCAGGTGTAGCTGCGGTTTCCATGCGCTGCTGGTCTCCGCTCCAGGCCGCGGAGTTTGAGACCGTGAATCACGTTCCAGCGAAGAAAGGGTCCTTCAGCGGCCGCGGGCCCTCGGTTTCGCACGGCATGGTCTTCGCCACCTGCGGCTACGGTTTTGCAGGAGGAACGGCGGGCAACGTTCTTCTCGCGTTTTCTGTAGATGGCAAGTGATTACATCAATTTAGGCGTGCATCGTCGGGTTAAGGCCCTACTGAAGTGCATGCAATCCACTGCCGATTATCGAGTGTGCACCTTCGTGAAAGCGAGATCGAACGGTATGTGGCGGGCCAGCTCTCCGCCAGCCGCGGTTCCGCTTTAGCCGCGCACGTAGCGGAGTGCGCCACCTGTCTGGAGCGGCTGGAGAAAGCTGGCCACACCATCCATACGCGACGCGGCTTGGTCGGACTGGTCCGAGTGCTGCAACCCTTTTCGCCCATGCGCATGCAGGCCCGCGTGGTCGCGAAAACCGATGCCGTCATTCGGCTCCAGGTTCCCGAACCTGTCGAGCCAGGGTCGCTGCTTCAGGTGCAGCTCAAAGACGCCATCGTGATGGCGGAGGCTCGATACTGCGTTCAGGCCATGGCGCAGTTTCTGGTGGGCGTGCTGATCCGCAACGTGTTTCCACGGCCGGAATCGAATCCCAGTTGAAGCGGCCGCCCGGGCCTACAGCGGTTGGCTGCGCTCCACCCGGGTTGCGGACCATAGCCCTTCCGGCGAGGTGAAAAAAACCGCCAGAGCCGCTATCGACGCGATATTCATCGTTAGAAACGTCCGGGCGGGTGAAGTGAGCCGTTTCAAAGGAAGCCAGTGGGGAATCGCCACATCGGCGAGGGCTAACGCCAGCAGCCCGCCTTCGGCCGAGATGATCCAGTTGCGCGCCGCTGAGGCAGGAAGGGCAAAACTCGCCGCCGTGGCCGCCAACAGCGCCCATGGCAGCACCAGCCGCGAAAACTTATGCGACAGAAAATGGAATCGCATCCGGTTGCGCGACGTGAATAGCTGGGGCATGCGCGCGAAGACCTGGTACATGCCGGCGAGCGTGCGCCAGCGGCGGCGGAATTCCGTGCCGGCTTTCGCCGGGTGATCGATAGCTATGGCGGCGGGATCGAACACGACGCGATAACCCTGAAAGAAGGCGTTTAAGGGAAGCACGGCATCGTCGGTCAACGTGTCCGCGGGCAGCGGAACAACCAGGCTGCGGCGCATGGCGTAGATGCAACCTGTCGCCGAGAACAGGGAATCGATCCGCGAATGCCGCCTGCGGGCCCACACTTCGTAGCGCCAATAAAGGTCCATATCCGCCTGCTCGCCGGCGCGGCCCTTCATCAGGTGCATCTGGCCGGTGACCGCACCGACGGACGGATCGGCGAAGTTGGCCACCAGGTGCCGCAGCGCGGCCGGATCGAGCATCTGGCGGACGTCGGTGAAAAAAACGATTTCGGACCGGGCCCGCAGAAACGCGGCATTCAAAGCGGCCGCCTTGCCGGCGTGCGGGATCGAAATGAGCTGGACTCCGCGCGAGGCAAATTCGCGCACCACCGGTTCGGTGGCGTCCGAGGAGCCGTCCGAGACCACGATAATCTCCATGAGATCGCGCGGGTAATCGAGCGCCAGAATCGATTCGAGCTTGGCGCGGATGAACTCCGCCCCGTTATACACGGCCATGACGACCGAGACGGCCGCGGTGTATCGGGGGTCCTTCGCCACCGGAGGGCGCCACGGTTTGAACGGAACCAGGGCCAATAACAGCGGATAGCCGATCAGGATGTAAAAGACAGCGGCCAGCGCCGCGAAGAAGACGAAGTAGACCAGCGGCATGATTAGCGCCGCGCTGGGACGAAATCCGCGCGAGACTCCTGGCCCTGCCCTGAATCAAAAATTAAACGCATCAAAATTTCGAGATCCAGCAGCGGGGACCCATGCTCGACGTAGTACAGGTCATATTCCAACTCGGCGAGCGCGTCCAGGCGGCCGCGGCTCTGGCCCGATTGCACGGTGCTCCAACTAATGATACCCGGCTGGACCGCGAATCGCATCGAGTAAAACGGCAGGAGCTGCGAGAGCCGCTCCGCGAATTCAGCCCGGACGGGGCGCGGGCCGAACAGCGCCATTTCCCCGCGGACAATGTTGAAGAGAAGCGGCAGGCCGGCCAGCCGCCAGCGCAAAAGCCAACGGCCGACGCGCGTCAGGCTGCCGTCAGCGCCGCGCGTGCGAAACCGAAGCTGGCGGAACGGGATTTTTTGAAAACCCGCGCACTGGGTCGCTTCGATCAGCGGGCCGCGGCCCGCGAACAGGAAAAGCAGCAGCGCCGCGGCGGCGATCAGAGGCGAGGCGGCCAACAGCAGCACCAGCCCGATCAGGTTGTTATAGACGGCTTGCAGCGCCACCGCCCGGCTGTTTCCGGATATGGTTCGGGAGACAACGGCGTCGACCGGTTTCCACGCGCCGGCATGCACGCGCTGTTCAAGTTCCTCAAAGAGGTCCGGGGTGCGGATAATCTTCGCGCCCCGGAGGCGCTGTTGGAGAAGCGATGCACAGGCGATCCGGTTCTCGGCGCCCTGCGCGACGAGGATGTAGACCGGCGTCCGCCGCGCCACCACGGATTCGAACTGATCGAAATCGCCAAGCCAGGTTAGCTCGGGCGGAACCCGGGCCCGGTCCCCGACGACCCCAATCACCGGCTCGCCCAGGCCGCGGTGGAGAGCGGCGGCCAGGGAATCGAAACCCACGATGAGCGTGCCCGCCGAGGAGTCGGGCTTGCCGCGCCGCAGCAAGCGCCGGGCCCAGGCGAGCAGCACAGCGGCGAAACATCCACCCACCACGATCAAAAAGATGCTGCGGGTTAAAAGGTCGAAGTAATTCAGGACCGCCTGGATGATCAGATTCAGGCCAGTGCCGATGCGAAATTCGTCGAACAACTGCCACCAGGAGTGCGGCGCCGCGTCGGCCAGACGCACTCCGAACCAGAACGTCAAGGTGCTGGTGACGAATCCGAGCGACAGCTCATCCGAAGTCAGAAATCCGAAATTGTCCGGAAAAAAGACGCGATAGGCGAGATGCGCCGCTGCAAATCCGCCGCAAATCAGCAACAGAACCAGAATTTCGGGGAGAGCGCGGGACCGCGGCATCGCACAAAATCAGAACTCAGAATAGCGCAACTGGCGGACGCCGAAGAGCACGGTGGCCACGAATCCGGCCAGCAACACGGCCCACCACGGCCGCAGGGGCGGATAGCCGAGCAGGAGAGCGAAGACGCCGCCGCTGATTGCCCATGCATACAGGATCAAGACCGCCTGCATAGGCGAGAGCCCCCGGTCGAGCAGACGGTGATGCACATGGCGGCGGTCGGCGGAGAAGATCGGGTGGTGCGCGGCCACTCGGCGGATCACGGAGAGTCCCAGATCGAGCAGCGGGACCGAAAGCGCCAGCGCCGGCGCTACCAGATGGACCCCGGCCGGCTCCCCGCGCGTCCAGATCACGCCATAGCAACCCAGCAGGAAGCCAACGAGCAGCGCGCCGGAATCGCCGAGAAACATCGTGGCGCGGCTGAAGTTGTAGCACAGGAATCCGAGCAGGCTGCCGGCCAGCGGAATCACGGCGGATTCCAGCGCGACATTTCCCTGGATCCAAGCCATGGCGAACAAGATCGCTCCGCTGGCGAATCCCAGCCCGGCGCACAAGCCGTCCAGGCCATCGACGAGGTTGAAGGCGTTCGTCGCGGCGAGCAGCCAGAGCATGGTCAGCGGCAAGCTGATGAGCAGAGGCCCGGCCAGCCGGATTCCGCCGGCGAACGCGATCCCGGCGGAAAGGATCTGCCCCAGGAGTTTATAGGCTGGCGGAAGATTGAAGAAATCGTCCAGGATTCCGGTGACCAGGAGCACAGCGGCGGGCGGCAGAACCAGGCTTGGCAGGCGGCCCACAGGAAGCGTCACCAGCGCCGCGGTATACGCGACTGCAACCGCAATTCCGCCGAGCCGCGGGATCGGGTAGGCATGCACCTTCCGGACTCCGGGGCGATCCACTACGTTGTAGGCCCGGAAAATATCGCGGATCACCGGCGTCAGCACCAGCGCAATGACAAAGGCTTTGCCGAAGCTGGACCAGATCATCGGCGCGCGCTCAAGTCAATGCTTTCCCGCGGAGTGCTGGCCGTTGGGGCTCCAGGCCTCGCCGATCTGGTCAACTGCCGATTGCGGCAAGTAGTGCTCCACGGTTACGGTAAAGCTGCCGGTATCGAGATGCGAAACTTCGCCGAGGAAGAGAGCGGACGGCGACTGAATTTCGACCAAGGCTCCGGCTCCGATCTCGCACGCGGCGGGTAAACAGGGGAAAACCAGCACAACGGCGCCATTTTCCTGGCGCCGGATGCGCGCGGCGCATGCCTGGCCATCCGGCAAGCGCCGGACCGTCGCCTCCTCTTCCAACTCGCGCACGGAAATCTCGATTATACCCTGCCCTGCACGCCACCCTTAGCCTATTCACGCGCGGAGTCCCGGGAAATTCAGACCTGGCGCGATTGCGAAAACAGGATTCCGCTGCGCAGCCAACGCAAAATTACGAACAAATCCAGCAATGGCGAAAGATTTTTAAGGTAATAGAGATCGTATTCCAGATGTGCAAGGACGTTCGCCCTGGCTTCGCCAATCAGTTCGTGAATCTGGGCCCAGCCGGTAACCCCAGGGAGAAGAATCGTGCGCTGGGCATAAAACGGAATCGCCTGGTTGAGCCGCGCGGCGTATTCGGGCCGGTCTGCGCGAGGACCCACCAGGGACATCTGGCCGCGCAAGACGTTCCACAGTTGCGGCAACCTGTCAAATCCCGAGCGGCGAAGAAAGCGGCCTAGCCTGCCGGGCTGGGGTGCAAAGAAACAGATGTGGAACGGCGCGCCGTCCAGCCCCACACGCGTCTCGGCTGCAAAGATACGGCGCCCTCCGGCGGCGCAGATCGCCAGCGCGATCGCCGCCATCAACGGAATCAGCAGCGGGCACGCCAGCAGAGCCAGTCCGGTCGAGTACATCGATTGCATTCTGAGGTTCAAAGCGTTCGGACGCAACTCCGCGGATAACACGGCTTCCGGCCGGATTTCGGCCGCGCACACGCGCCCGCGAGTCCGTTCGTAAAACACCGCCGCATCGTCAATCTGCATGCCGGCGAATCGCAATTCAAGAAATTCATCCACTTGATCGGGACGGATCGCCTCGCGGCGGCCGATGACCAGCCAGTCCGGGCGCTCCCTCTCGATGACCGCGTGCAGATCCCCCAGCGATCCAAGGCGGCCCGGCCCTCGCCGCGGCGCGCCGCCGTCTTCGACATAACCAAGCACCGCTAAACCGAGTTCAGGATGATGGCGGACGAATTCCATAAGTTCGTCGACCACCGGAGAGATGCCGACAAATAACACGCGGCGCAAGCCGATCTGTTTGCGAATCGCGATGCTCAAAAGCCATCGCCAAAGGAAGATGGCGGGCAGCGCGAAGGCGCTGCCGGTAAGCAGCATCCGCCGCGGCAAGCTCCAGCCAAGGGTGAGGTACGCGAACAAGGCTTCGGTCAGGAACATCATCCCCAGGACGACGAACAGCTCCTGAACCATAAGAATCCGGCTGCGGACCTGCAAGTCCCGGTAGAGATCGCGGAAGTACAACGCGAACAGAACCAGGCCGGTAACCACCGCGACCGGCTGCCAGCCCATGCGATTCCAGAAATAATCGGCTGGCTGAATTTCGGGATTGAGATACGCCGCCGCGACATAGGCCGCACAGGTCGCCAGCGCGTCGCCGAAGAAGGCGATCAGCACGCGGAGGGAAATAAAGACTCGAAAAATCCGGATCATTTTGAGATGGCGGGTCGCGGGCCGAAGAAACGATTGTAGAGCCGATGCGCGCGGCGCGCAAATCAGCGGCTGGAAGGCGCGCTCGCCAGGAGATGGAAACGCCGGCGCATCTTCCCGTGCGACCATAGCAGCAAGTGCCGGTCGCTCTGGATGCTACCTATAGCCTTGGCCGATTCCTTTCGGGTGTCGGCGTCTATTCTCGCGAGATGCTGTTCGGCCTGGCGCGGGCGCATCCAGACGAGCAGTTCCTGCTTTATTACCGGCCGCACCGCTTTCTGCGGTCCTTTCGCGATCCGCTGCCGCGCAATACCCGCCGCAAGATTCTGCGCCAGGCCCCGCGCGCGCCGATTTTTCATGCGCTGAACCAGCGCGTCGAGTTTCGGGCGCAGCATACGGTGGCGACCTTTCACGATCTGTTCGTGATGACCGGCGAATACTCGGCCGCGGAGTTCCGGTCGCGCTTCACCGCCCAGGCGCGGCGCGCCGCTGAGCGAAGCGACCTCATCATCGCGGTCTCGCGCTTTACGGCCTCGCAAGTCGAGGATCTGCTCCACGTGGAGCCGTCGCGAATCCGCGTGATTCCGCACGGCACGCGCGCCACGCATCCGGCGCCTTCCTCGTCCAAAACGGACCTGGTGCTGACGGTCGGGGCGATTCAGAAGCGCAAGAACATCGCCAGGCTGGTGCGGGCCTTCGCGCGCATGCCGCAGGGCTGGCGGTTGGCGATCGCGGGCGCGCCCAACGGATTCGGCGCCGCGGAGCAACTGCGGGCCGTGGAGGAATCGCCGCGCCGCGCCGATATCGATGTGCTTGGCTACATAACGAATGCGGAACTCGAGGCCCTGTATCAGCGCGCGCGCATCTTCGCGTTTCCGTCCCTCGATGAGGGCTTCGGGATGCCGGTGCTGGATGCGATGGCGCGCGGCCTCGCGGTCGTGGCCTCAAACCGGTCTGCGATTCCGGAGGTCGCGGGAGAGGCGGCGCTTCTCGTGGATCCCGAAAATGCCGGCGAACTGGAGGCTGCGCTGTGCCGCCTGGCCACAGACGAAGGTTTGCGCGAAGATCTCGCGCGGCGCGGACGCGAGCGCGCTCTCGATTTTTCCTGGGAAGCAGCGGTCGAGCGCACCTGGGCGGTGTACGAAGAGTTCCGTTGAGCGCGACCGGCGCGATACTTGCGGGCTAGGCCAACTTGGCGTCCGGGTGGGTCCCGGCCGGGACGCGCAGGCCGCTCCATTCCTCGCACAGCACCATCGAATTGGCCGGATTTTTCGGCGAAAACTTCAGGCTGGCGACGCCGATCGCGCGATTCCGCTCCGCCGGGAGCCAATCGTGCAGCGCGCTCACGTCCTGCGAGGCGCTGTAGGAGACCCCCTGCACCGAGTACGTATAGTGAATCAGCGTGTCCGTGATTTCCATGATGACTGCCTCGCCGAGCCTGCCGCGCTCATGGAGGTGCAAGCGGCGGCGGCGCTCGCGCCTTTCCGGAGTCATTCTGCTGCGGAGGAGAATCCACACGGACATCCCCACAAGAAAAAGGGCGAACACGGCCAGGACGGCTAACTGGACGCGGGCGGACACGGAGACTTCGATTCTACACCCGTGAGAAGATTCGAAACATGAGCCGCGGATCCAAATCAGGCCAGGCCAACGTGTTTGCCACGGCAATGGCCCTGGCGGGTCTGTCGCTGGCGCAGAGCCGGGGGCCGGCAGACCAGCCGGCGCCCCGGGCCGATCGCAACTCGAGGATCGCGCACGAAGCGCTGCTCGAGAAAAAGAAAAAGGGACGGGTGGATGTCTACTTCCAAGGCGACTCGATCACGCGGCGCTGGGGCGCCGCCGATTATCCCGAGCTGCTGGCGAACTGGAACCGGAACTTCTTCGGCTGGAACGCCGCCGATTTCGGATGGGGCGCCGACCGGATCGAGAATATTTTGTGGCGTCTGGACCACGGCGAGCTGGACGGAGTGAATCCCAAGGTGATCGTGCTGCTGGCCGGCACGAACAACGTTGGCAACCGCGAGCCGGAAGAAGGAATCGAGACGCGGGCGGCGGACATCGCGCGGGGGATCGAGGCGATTTTGCAGCGCATGCGCCAGAAGGCTCCGGACGCGACGATCCTCCTGATGGCCATCTTCCCGCGGAATGACAACATGGCCGTGATGCCGGTGATCGATCGGGCCAATGAGCTGCTGGCGAAGCTCGCCGGCGAGCGGGTTCGCTTCCTCAACATCAACGGCAAGCTCGCGGACGAGCACGGCAAGCTCTTTGAAGGCATGATGAACCCCGATAAGCTGCATCCGGCGCTGAAGGGCTACCAGGTGTGGGCCGACGCGCTCAAGCCAATCTTTCTCGAATTGCTCGGGCCTCCTGCCAGCCAGGACTTCGCACCGCCGCCGACCAGTGACCCGGGCGCCCGAAAATAGCGAGCGCCGCCCGGGCGCCCGATCCGGCGGAAACTGGGACATGCCGTCCGAAACCATACGAATCGATAAATGGCTCTGGGCCGCGAGGTTTTTCAAAACCCGCTCGCTGGCCGCCAAAGCCTGCCAACTGGGGCGGCTTCAGGTTAATAGCCAGCTTGCGAAGCCCGCGCGCGAGGTCCATTCAGGCGACTGGCTCCACATCCGCAATCCCAGCGGCGATTTTCATATCGAGATTCTGTTCGTAAGCGGCATGCGCGGCCCGGCGGCAGTGGCGCAGACGCTGTATCGCGAAACCGAAGAGAGCCGCAAAGCGCGGCAGATCGCCGCTGCAGAGCGGAAGGCCATGGCGCAGTTTGAATCCTGGCGCGAAGGGCGGCCCTCCAAACGCGACCGCCGCAGAATCGGCCGCCTGCGCGGACGGACGGCCGGGTGAGGGCGCGCTTCCTGCCCGAGTGTGCTATCCAGTGAAGCATGCCGTCGGAAGAAGAAATGAAAGCGGAGATCGAAAGGCTGCGCGCCGAAAACGAGGCCCTGAAGCGGCCGGCGCGGGGACAGATCTCGTTCCGAGTAAGCGAAAAAGGGGCGCTCTCGGTATATGGGCTTGGACGGTTTCCGGTCACCCTCTATCGCGAACAGTGGGAAAAGCTGTTAGCCGTGGCGGACGACATCCGCAACTTCATCCGGGAAAACGACCAGTCTTTGAAGCGGAAACAGTAGCGGCCCGGCTCTATTGCTTGGTGTCGACTCCGGGGCGCTGCACTTCGTAGGGCGCTCCCTCCCCGCCGGCCGAGGATCCCAGGAACAACTTCTGGCCGTTCGGCAACGTGAGGTCGCGGCCATTGGCGCGATGGGATCCGTCCTTTGCTTGGTATCCGTCCACGACGATCTTTTGACCCGGCTTGAGCGTGTCCCGAGTGATGCCGCGCCGCAACAAGATGTTGGGGCTTCCGGCTTCGATGGCCCAGTTTTCCACGCTGCCATCGGCCTGTTTCACATCCACGTAGATCCAGCTATGTGGATTGATCAGCATGACTTTGGTGACGGTGGCATCCAGGAATTTGACCGGCTTTTTGTCGTCAAATTCGGCCGCGAAGGCGTGGTGGGCCCACACCGGCGAAACAGATACAA
>Ga0070739_10006505_pt1 | contig 12848 bp, 10 predicted proteins | sample Coa_R1_7_FD_66445 | JGI IMG/M metagenome (GOLD analysis project Ga0070739, IMG submission 66445) | Surface soil microbial communities from Centralia Pennsylvania, which are recovering from an underground coalmine fire - Coalmine... | ecosystem: Environmental > Terrestrial > Soil > Unclassified ... | reverse complement strand
CAGCATGCCATGACCGCCAAGGCGGCCAGCCTTATTGCTGAACCTTCAGCACACTATCGATACCGGCCGGAGTTTATCCTCGGGCCGGCCTTCGGCCGGACCCGTGGTCCGGCATGACGATAACAATAGCCCCGGGAGGCTACGAATTTAGGATCAGCATAATAAAAATGGCCAGCGCCGGGGCCGGGGCTATGGCGCTGGGCAGGTCAGCGTTGCCTGGACTTGCGCGACGAGTTCGGAGTTGAAGGGGCGGTTGGCGCAGCGGGCGTTGTAGTCGTTGACGATGCCGCCGTTGCGGTCGATCGCGGCGCGCAGTTCGGCGACGAGCGGACCGTTGACGCGGCGGGAGACTGCGTCGCGCCGTTCGAGCAGCTGCTTGAAGCCCGCCACCGCCTTCGGGTCGTTGACATCGACTTCCTGCCGCGCCCGCCGCAGCTCGCCTTCGAGCCGCGCCAGCTCGGCGCGGAGCTGCTCCATCTCGGCCATCTTGGCGTTCATCTCGGCCGTTGATGCATCGAGGGTGCGGCGCAGGCACAGGCAATCCCGGATCGCCGCCGCCTCCGGCGACATCGGCGCCTGCGCCGCCGCGACCGCCGGCGATGCTGCGACGACAACGGCGGCCGCCGCAAACCGCCAACCACGAATTTTCATGTCGATTCCCCCGAGTTCGCGCTCCGCCCCCCGACGGAGCCTGTCCGACCGCGCCTCAGCGCGCCATCAGCACCGGCATTCGTGCTTCCATGATGATGTGCCGGGTGCCGCCGCCGAAGATCATCTGGCGGATGCGGCTCTGCGTGTACGCGCCCTTGAGCATCAGGTCGGCGCCGGCTGCGACCGCTTCCTTCAAAAACGATTCGCCCTGTGCCTTCTGCCGGCCCACCGCGACGCGCAGGCTTACCTCCAGGCCATGCTGTTCGAGCGTGCGCACCAGCTCCTCGCCGCCCGGCCCCGGCTCCGGCATGTGCTGCGGCCCGACCGCGACGACGACGACCTGCCGCGCCTGCTTCAGGAACGGCATTCCCATCGCCACCGTCACCGCCGTCTCGGTGCTGCCGTTCCAGGCGATCGCGATGACCTCGCCGAGCGCCTTGGGCGGCGTCTTCGGCACCATCATGACCGGCCGCCCGCTTTCGAAAAGCGCATCCTCCAAGGTCGCCTCGGCGATCGAGGCGAGCTTCTCCGGCTGCTCGACGATGATCAGGTCGAAGACCCGGCCGATCAGGCCGACGACCGCGTTCTGCCGCCCGTCCTCCTCGCGCCATGAAGCGGTGGGGCCGTTATAGCCCAGCGTCGGCGGACCGATCGGCACGCCGTTTGCGGCCATGAACTCGCGGAACAGCCGGCGCGCCTGATCGCGCCGCTCATGGCCCTCGCGCTCCAAGGTGCGGTCGACCTCCGAGGAGATCGAGAACCCCATCTCGCCGCCGAACACGACGGCGTACTCGGTCGTCAGGCTGTGCAGCCCGACGATGTGGCTGTTGAACCGCCGCGCCGTGAGTAGTGCGGTTTCGAGAACAGGTGCGGCGTTGCCGTCCCCGACCACCGTCAGCAAGTTCTTCATGCCCCGACCCCTGCCTATCGACGGCCAGCCCCGGCGCCTCGGGCCGAGGTCTCTTGGTCGCCGCGAACGATACACCAAGCCGCAGGCCGGCGATAGCGCGCCGCCTCGACGCCGTTCGGCGCCGCGTCTACACTTTTGGTCGTGGGCGACGCGGCGGAACCTTGCGAATGAAGCGTCTGGCGTTGGGCGTGCTGCTGGCGGCGGGTTGGCTCTGTCTTATCGGCGTCGGGCCGGCGATCGCGGCCGACGCCCTCACGCTCGCCACCGACTGGAAGGCGGAGGCGGAGCACGGCGGCTACTATCAGGCGCTCGCGACCGGCATCTACAAGCGACACGGCCTCGATGTGACCCTGCGCCAAGGCGGGCCGCAGACCAATCAGGCGCAGCTGCTCGCCGCCGGCGCGGTCGATTTCATCGTCGCCTCGAACTCGTTCGAACCGATGAATTTCGTGCGCGAGAACATCCCGATGGTCGCCGTCGCGGCGATGTTCCAGAAGGACCCGACGGTGCTGATCGCGCATCCCGGGCAGGGCAACGACAGCTTCGCGGCGCTGAAGGGCAAGCCGATCATGATCGGCCCCGACACCCGCATCACCGCGTGGCTCTTCCTCAAGCAGAAATTCGGCTACACCGACGACCAGATCCGCCCCTACAACTTCAACGTGGCTCCCTTCCTGGTGGATCCGAAAGCGGTTCAGCAGGGCTATCTGTCGAGCGAGCCGTACACGATCGAGCAGCAGGGGGTGAAACCGGTCGTGCTGCTGCTGGCCGACGCCGGCTATGCCAGCTACGCCTCGATCCTGGAGACCTCGGACAAGCTGGCGCACGACAAGCCCGACCTCGTGCAGCGCTTCGTCGATGCCAGCATCGAAGGCTGGTACAGCTACCTCTACGATGACCCGTCGCCGGCCAACGCGCTGATCAAGCGCGACAACCCCGACATGAGCGACGGTCTGCTCGCCTACGGCCGCAGCAAGATGAAGGAAGCCGGCATGGTCGACAGCGGCGACGCCAAGGAGAATGGCATCGGCGCGATGACCGACGCACGCTGGCGCGATTTCTTCGGGGTGATGAAGAAGGCCGATCTCTATCCCGCCGACCTCGATTGGCACCGTGCCTATACGCTGCAATTCGTCAACCACAAGGTCGGGATGCGCCCCTGACGGCACTGCCTCCCGGCCCGCCCGCCGCCGAACCGATCGTGGCCCTCGACGGGATCAGCAAGCGCTTTTCTTCCGGGACCCAAGCGCTCGCCGGCGTCGATCTGCGCATCGCGGGCGGCGAATTCGTCAGCCTGTTGGGCCCGTCCGGGTGCGGCAAGAGCACGCTGCTGCGCATCATCGCCGGCCTCGTGGAGGCGAACTCAGGCAGCCGCGCCGTCGCGATCGGGCGCGGCCTCGGCCGTATCGCCTTCGTGTTTCAGGACCCGACGCTGATGCCGTGGGCAACGGTGCTGGACAACGTGCTGCTGCCGTTCCGGCTCAGCCGGCGCTTGCAGCGGCAGGCACGGGAGCGCGCCGACGCCTCGCTCCGCGCCGTCGGCCTCGCCGGCTTCGAGCGCGCCTACCCGCGCCAGCTCTCGGGCGGCATGCGCATGCGCGTCTCGATCGCGCGGGCGCTCGTCACCGACCCTGAATTGCTGCTGCTCGACGAGCCGTTCGCCGCGCTCGACGAGATCACCCGCCTCGCGCTCAACGACGACCTGCTGCGATTGTGGCGGGAGCGGCGGCCGACCGTCGTGTTCGTGACCCACAGCGTCTTCGAATCGGTCTACCTCTCGACCCGCATCGCGGTCATGACGGCGCGTCCCGGCCGCATCTTCGCCGATCTGCCCGTCGATCTGCCGCAGCCGCGCAGCGCCGCGCTGCGCACCGCACCCGCCTACGCGGCGCTGTGCGAGACGGTGTCGGACACGCTGGCGCGGGCGATGGCGGCGGCAGCGCCGTGATACGGCAGCGCATTCTGCGGCTGGCGGCGCCTTTCGCTGTCGCCGTCGTGTTCCTCGCGGCCTGGGAGGCCGGCGTGCGGCTGACCGGGGTGCAGCCCTACGTATTGCCGGGTCCGGTGCTGATCGCCAAGGCGGCATGGACCGAGGGGCCGAGCCTCATCGGTTCGCTGCTGGTGACCCTGCGCATCACGGCGGCGGCGCTGGCCGCGGCCGTCGTGTTCGGCGGCCTCATCGCATTGCTGTTTTCGTTGTCGCGCATCGTTGAGATCAGCCTGTTCCCGTACGCGGTGATCCTGCAGGTGACGCCGATCGTGTCGATCGCGCCGCTGATCATCATCTGGGTCAAGGAGCCGTTTCTGGCGCTGCTGGTCTGCGCCTGGATCGTCGCCTTCTTCCCGATCGTCGCCAACACGACGCTCGGCCTCAACAGCGCCGACCGCAACCTTGCCGACCTGTTCCGGCTCTACGGCGCCTCACGCTGGCAGACCCTGCGCTACCTGCGCATCCCGACCGCATTGCCCTATTTCCTCGCCGGGCTGCGCATCAGCGGCGGATTGGCGCTGATCGGCGCCGTCGTCGCCGAATTCGTCGCCAGCACCGGCGGCGCCGAGACCGGCCTCGCCTCGCGCATCCTGGAGGCGAGCCGCCAGCTCCAGATCGCCAAGATGTTCGTGGCGCTGTTTTTGTTGTCGCTCGCCGGCATCGCGATCTACCGCTGCCTCGATCTCTTGTCCTATTTCCTCCTGCGCGACTGGCACGAAAGCGCCGCCGCCGACCGCGACGAGTAGGACCTAAATTTCGGCTAGAGCAGCCGGTTCGGCGACGGTAGGCGTTGCCTGTGCGCGGTTGAGACAGGCCTGCAGCGCGGCGGGCTTGACCGGCTTCGCCAGAAAATCGTTCATCCCGGCGGCGAGGCAGCGGCGATGGTCGTCGTCGAAGGCGTTGGCGGTCAGCGCCACAATCCGGACATCGCGCCGCTCTGCCCGATCCAGTGCGCGGATCGCGCGCGTCGCCGCGAGCCCGTCCAGCTCCGGCATCTGCACGTCCATGAAGACGATGTCGTAGGGCGACTGGCGCAGCGCCGCGACCGCCGCTGCGCCGTCGCCGACAAGATCGACGCGGCAGCCGAGCTTCTCCAGCATCTTCCGGATGACGAGCTGGTTGACCCGGTTGTCCTCGGCCACCAGCACGCGCAGCCCTGTCTCCGCTTTCTCGGCTTCGACCGCGGGCACCTGCGATGCCGCGGCACCCTCGGGAGCGCCCCCGACCAGCGCGGCGAACAAGGCCGATGGCGGAAACGGCTTCACCAGCACGTCCGCGAAGCCTGCCGCCAATCCCTCTGACCGCAAACGTGACGCAGCGGAGGACGTGGCAAGCACGACCCGTCCGCGTTGTCTCAAGATCGTCGTCCCGGCGAAGGCCGGGACGCACTCGTCCGATACTGCGTCGCCTGAGAAGTGGATGCCGGCCTGCGCCGGCATGACGACTGAAACCTCTGCGGCCCCTGGATTCCCGCTTTCGCGGGAATGACGATGGGGGAAGTCGGCATCGATGATCGCCGCGGTGAATGGCTCCCCGCTTTCGGCCGCGGTTTCCGCCTTCGCGGTAGCATCGTCGAAATCGGCGCACGCTTCGGCGGCGGCGCCCCACGCCAGGAGCTGGCGCAGCAGGATTTCGCGGCCGACCGGGTTCGGATCGACAACCAGCACGCGCGTCCCCGCCAAATTCCGCGGCGGGGGACCGGCCGTCGCGGCCGGGCGAAGCGGCACGGTGAACCAGAACTGGCTGCCATTGCCGGGTTCGCTCGCGACGCCGATGCGGCCGCCCATGCGTGTGACGAGCTTGCACGAGATCGCCAGCCCCAACCCGCTGCCGCCGAAGCGGCGGGCGGCGTCGAGGTCCTGGCTGAACTGCTCGAACAGGCTCGGCAGCACCTCCGGCGCGATGCCGATGCCGGTATCGGCGACGTCGATGCGCAGCATCGGCGGCTCCTCCCCGGCGGTCGTGACCGAGATCGCGACGCCGCCGGATTCGGTGAATTTGATGGCGTTGCCGACAAGGTTGTAGAGGACCTGACGGATGCGGCCGGGATCGCCAATCAGGGTCGCAGGCAAATCAGGCGCCATGGAAAAACCGAGCGCGAGCTTCTTCGCGAACGCGCGCGGCGCGAGCAGGTTGGAGACGCTCTGCACCAGCGCCTCGACCTCGTACGCCGCTTCGTCGAGGACGAGCCGGTCGGCTTCGAGCCGCGACAGGTCGAGGATGTCGTCGATGACCGACAGCAGGTGATCGGCGGAATCACGCACCGTCTCGGCGCAGCGCCGCTGCTCCGGCGACAGCTCGCTGTCGAGTAGCAGCGCCGTCATCCCGACGACCCCGTTCATCGGCGTGCGGATCTCGTGGCTCATCGCCGCGAGGAATTCGGATTTGGCCCGGTTCGCCCGCTCCGCCGCCTCCTTGCTCGCGACCAGCTCGCGCTCGACCCGCTTGCGGTCGCTGACATCGCGGATGACGATCGCGATCTTGCGGGCGCCGCCGTCGAAGAAATCGGCGAAGGCGACCTCCATGTCGAAAGCCGTGCCGTCGGCGCGGCGGCCGGCAAACTCGCGCGTCCGCCGCGCCTCGGCGCCGAGATAGGCACGGAACGCGGCCACCTGCTCCGCCGCGACGAATTCCGCGAGGTTGCGCCCGTGCAGCGCCGGCAGCGGCGCACCGAGAATGCGACCGGCGGCGGGGTTGGCGATTTCGATGGCGCCGAGTTCGCTCGCCGTCAGGATCGCATCGGCGGCGGTCTCGATGATCGCGGCGAAGCGGTCGTTGCTGATGCGCAGCGATGTCAGCGCTTCCGAGAGCCGCTCGCGCTCGGCCTGGAGCGCGCTGTCGCGCGCGGCAAGCTCGCTTACGTGGCGCTGTCGCCGCAAAAGCTGCCGCAAGAGCAGCGCCGTGAACAGCACGACGATAACGACGATTGTGACCGTCACGACGACCAGACGCGCGCGCTCCACGTCGTAATGCGCGAAAAGGTCGGCATCGGCAAGGCCGACACCGACGATCAGCGGGTAGTCGGGAAGCACGCTGTAGCTCACCATACGCGGGACGTTGTCGAGCGCCCCCTGGACATGCGCCGTTTCGCTCGCCGCTCCGGCATCGAGTCCTACAATGACGGTCTCGCCGACCGTGATTTTCGGGCGGTAGCCGCGCTGCCCTCCACCCTGGGGCACGAACGAGACCCGCGCCCGCACGATCCCGTCGCGGCCGAGCAGCATGATCGTCCCACCCGGTCCGACATCGACCGTCTCGTAAAAGCGGGCGAGGTCGTTCGGGTCGAGCGACAAGAACAGGATCCCGGCAAATCCACCGTCCGGCGCCGTCAGCCGGCGCGACAGCGGGATCGACCAGCGGGCCGACCCGGCGCCCGTGACTGGCCTGCCGATAAAAAGCCGATCCTCGGGATGATCGCGCGGGCCGCGGAAATAGTCGGCATCGGCGACCGACACGGCGACGGGCGCCGGTCCTTCGCCGGTCTCGACGATGCGGCCGTCGCGGTCGGCCCGCGCGACCTGCCGCAAATCCTGCGTCAGCAATTCGCGGCGCAGCGCGAAATGCTCCGGGTCGCGCTCATAGGCGGCGGCGAGGCCGAGCAGCGTCCGGTCGGCATCCTTGATCGTGCGATGAATATCCTCCTCGAAAGCGCGCGCCAGGTTTGACGAGTGTTTGCGCGCCTCCTCGATGATGCCGTTGCGCTGGCTCGACAGCTGCAGCGCGCAGGCGCCGCAGATCACGACGACGACGAGCGCGCCGAACAACGCAATCGCAAAGGGCAGCCAGAAGCGGCTGCCGCGCCGCAGCAGCGCCAGCGCCGGGTCGGGCGCGGCGTAGCGTGCCCAGTCGGTCGGCGGCGGATTGCGCCGCCGCTCCACCCCGTCCCAGGCCGGGTCAGCCATAACACCCTGTTAAGGGGTTTCCGCTTTGATCGATCTTCGGCGAGGCCGGGAGGCTGTGCATGACGGCGAAGGGTCGCGTGCTGCTGGTCGAAGACACGCCTTCGATCCTGCGCCTTTACCATGAGTTTCTGGTTAAGCTTGGCGCCGAGCTGATCGACGCGGAGACCGGCGCCGCGGCGCAGGCGGCGCTGCGCGAGACGATCCCTGACGTCGTGCTGCTCGACCTCGAACTGCCGGACATGAACGGCATCGAAATCCTGCGCGCGATCCGCTCGCGGGGCCTGCCCTGCGCCGTCATCGTCGTCACCGCGCACGGCTCGGTAAAGGTTGCGGTCGAGGCGATGCGCGAGGGCGCCTACGACTTCATCATCAAGCCATTCGCGCCCGACCGGCTGGTCGTGACGGTGCGCAACGCACTCGAACGCCGCCGCCTCGAAACCCTCGCCGCGGCGAACGAGATCGCCAAGGACGGCCGCTTCTGCGGGTTGATCGGCGCCTCGCTGCCGATGCGGGCGGTCTACAACGTCATCGAGAACACGGCGAAGAGCCGCGCCACCGTGTTCATCACCGGCGAAAGCGGCACCGGCAAGGAATTGTGCGCGCAGGCCATCCATCAGCTGAGCCCGCGCCGCGACGGCCCCTTCGTCGCGGTCAATTGCGGCGCCATTCCGAGGGAGCTGATGGAGAGCGAGATGTTCGGCCATGTCCGCGGCGCCTTCACCGGCGCCGTCGGCAGCCGCGAAGGAGCCGTCGCTCGCGCCAAAGGCGGCACGCTGTTCCTCGACGAGATCTGCGAGATGGACCTGGCGCTGCAGGTAAAGCTGCTGCGCGTGCTGCAATCGGGCGAGTTCCAGAAGGTCGGCGGCAGCGAGACGGAGCGCGCCGACATCCGCATCCTGTGCGCCACCAACCGTGATCCCTGGGCCGAGGTGCAGGCGGGGCGGTTTCGCGAGGACCTCTACTACCGCCTGCACGTCGTCCCGTGCGCGATGCCGCCGCTGCGCGAACGCGGCGACGACGTTCTGCTGCTCGCCCGGCACTTCCTGCGCCTCTACGCCGAGGAGGAGGGCAAGGACTTTCGGGATTTCGACGCCGCCGCGGCGGCGGCCCTGCAGAGCCATGCGTGGCCCGGCAACATCCGGGAATTGCAGAACGCGCTGCGCAACGTCGTGCTATTCAGCGACGGCCCCGTCGTCACGCGGGAGATGCTGCCGCGCTTCGACGGCGGCTTGCCGCGCACGCCGGCCGGCGTGCGGCTGGTGAGCGACCTCGCCGAGCCGCCCCGGCCGGTAAAACCGCTGTGGCTGGTCGAGAAGGAGGCGATGGAGGCGGCGCTCGCACTCTGCGGCGGCAACGTGCCGCGCGCCGCTGCGCTGCTCGAGGTCAACCCCTCGACGATCTACCGCCGCAAAGCGGCGTGGGACCTCGAAACCAGCGCTTCATCCGCCTGAATTCGGTGGCCGGCGCGCGAGGTGCGTCGCGATAGCGGCGCGGGTCTCCGCGGCGCAGCCGGCCAGGGCAAGAGCTTCCCGGCTGAAGTCGCCTTCCGCCGCCGCCAGAGCCTCGATCCGCTGCGCCGCGGCCGAAAGCGCGGCGGCGCCGATCTGGCCGGCGCTGCTCTTTAAGGAATGCGCCGCCCGCCGTGTGGCGTCCGGTTGGCCGCCCGTCGTGATCGTCTCGATAAGGCGCGAGGTCTCGCCGTTGAACAGCTCAAAAACGGCTTGCACCGCCTCCGCGCCAATCGTCGCCAACAGCTCGTCGAGCACGGCCTCATCGACAAGCGGAGGCTCGTCCATCGGCGTCAGGCCGCGTGAAACCGCTTGCCGCGGCCGACCAGCCTTTCGCCCGGCAGATGCACGGAGCGCGTCGCATCGGCGACGACATGGCCGATAATTTGCGCCGCGCGCTTGTGGCGAGCGAGGATCGCCAGCACCGCATCGGCGTCGGCAGCCGCGACGGCGACGCAGAAGCCGATCCCCATGTTGTAGACCTCGAACATTTCGGCCCGCGAGACGCCGCCGCGCGCCTCGATCAAACCGAAAATCGGCGGCGGCGGCGGCAGGGCGTCGAGGACGAAACCGACCTCGGCGGCGACCCGCGGCAGGTTCAACAGCCCGTCCCCGGTGATATGCGCCAGCGCCTTCACGCCCGGGACCTGCGCGATGATTTCGACGATCTCCGGCACGTAGATGAAGGTCGGCCGCAGCAATTCCTCGCCGATCGGCCTTCCCAGTTCGGCGAAGACATGGTCGGGCGAGACGCCGTCGGGTCCGAAGAATACTCGCCGTGCCAGGGTAAGCCCGTTGCTGTGGATGCCGTTGCTGGCAAGGCCGATGACGACATCGCCGGGTGCCAGGTCGGCGCCGACGAGGATGCGGTCGAGCGGCACGAGCCCCACTGCCATCCCGACGAGGTCGAAGCCGCGCACGACATCGCGCAGCTGCGAGATCTCGCCGCCTGATATCGATACCCCCGCCTGCCGCGCACCCTCGGCCAGCCCTATCGCGATGCCGTCAAGCATTGCCGCGTCGGCCTGTTCGACGGCGATGTAATCGACCATCGATAGCGGCGTCGCACCGACGCACAGCAGGTCGTTGACGTTCATCGCGACGCAATCGATGCCGATCGTGTCGTACTTGTTCATCAGCTGCGCGACGATCGCCTTGGAGCCGACGCCGTCGGTGCAGACCGCCAGGCCCATGCCGCCGATGTCGATGACGTTGGCGAAATAGCCGATCGGCAGCTGTACGGCGCCCAACCCGCCGGCCCGCGGCCAGGTGCCGGCGATATGCCTGACGATGTTGCGCAGGCCGCTGTCGGCCTCGGCGATGTCGACCCCCGTGCTCTTGTAGGTGTGCCCGTTACGTGCCATCGCGGTGCTTCCCAGGGCGCTATCGGCGCTGAGGGGGCAACATAACGCATTTCCCGGATGCGCCAGGGGGCGAGGCGGCCGTCGCCGCCACGATATAAAAAATTAAGGAAGCACCGCTACTTACAATTCACAAAAATGCAACGCGAGTCCCGCGGCGCCCGTCCCGCCTTCAATCCGCAGATGACGAATCCGCTCGAGCACCTTTGGCGCCTTGCCGCCACATCCCGCCGCCTCTACCTCGTGGGCGGCATCCTGATCCTGGCGATGGCGACGGCGGCCGTCTTTATCATCCTGGAACGGCGGCAGGAGTCGATCCGCAGCTACAAGCGCGAGATCACCAATCTGAGCGTCGCGCTGGCCGAGCAAACCGCACGTTCGGTTCAGGCGGTGGACCTGGTCATCCGTGAGATGCAATCCCGGGTGCAGGCGGCTGGGATCGAGGACCCGACGGTGTTCGCCGCGAGAATGGGCGCTGAAGACATCCATCGCTTTCTTGCCAGCCGCGTCGCGAGCCTGCCGCAGGCGGGTGGGGTGGGCCTCGTGGACGCGCACGGCAACATGATCAACGGGTCTCGCGATTGGCCGATGCCGCACCTCGACCTGTCCGACCGCGACTACTACCGATATTTTCGCGACCGCGACGATCACGGCCTCTTCGTCAGCGCTCCGGTCCGCTCCCGCTACAGCGGCGCCTGGGCTTTCTTTCTCGCGCGCCGCATCAACGGACCGCACGGCGAATTTCTCGGCGCCGTCGTGGGCGTCATCGACCTGCACTATTTCGAGGATTTCTACAAAGGCATCACGCTGAAGGGCGCCGGCTGTCTGAGCCTTTACCGGCGCGACGGCACTCTGCTTACCCGCTATCCCCACAGCGGCAGCGCACCGGGCGGCAAGGTGCCGGCAACGTCGGAATGGTACCCGAGGCTCGCCCAGGGCGGCGGCACCTACTACGACCCCGCCGGCGTCGATGAGGTGGCCACCGTCGCCTCGGTGCATCCGGTGCACGACTATCCGCTCGCGGTGGTCGTGAGCCTTCCCGAAGAGGCGGCCCTTTCCGCGTGGCGCCCGTTCGCGCTTGTGGTCGCGGCGACGACGATCGGCATCGTGATCTGCTTCGCGGGGCTGTTGAGCGCCCTCGCCGCGAGTTCGCGGCGGACGCAGCGGCAGACCGAACAACTGGCCGCGGCGGCGGCCGCCCTGCACGAGAGCGAGGAGCGGTTTCGCGACTTCGCCGTGACCTCGTCCGACTGGTTCTGGGAAACCGACTCGGACCATCGGATGACCTACGTCTCCGACGGCATCCGCGCCTTCGGCCAGGAGCCGAGCCATTACATCGGGCGCAGCCGCATCGACAACGCCGCCCTCTCCGACCGCGATGCCCACAAGTGGGAGGAGCATATCGGAGTGCTGAACCGGCACGAGGCGTTCCGCAATTTCATCTATACGGTGCGGTTCGGCGATCAGCTGACGGTGTCGATCAGCGGCAAGCCGTTCTTCGACACGGACGGGGTCTTCCTCGGCTACCGCGGCACCGGCCGCGACGTGACCCCGGAATTTCTCGCCGAGCGCCGGCTGCAGGAGGCGAAGACCGCGGCCGAGACCGCGAACGTCGTCAAGTCGCAATTCCTCGCCAACGTCAGCCACGAATTGCGCACGCCGCTCAACGCGATCATCGGCTTCGCCGAGTTGCTGGAATTGGGGATCGCCGGGCCGCTGCTGCCGAAACAGGTGGAGAACCTGCGCATCATCCGCCAGAGCGGCGACCACCTTCACAACATCATCAACGACATCCTCGACCTCGCGAAGGTCGAGGCGGGCAAGCTCGAACTGCGCGACGAGGGCGGCGTCGATCCGCGGCGCATCATCGACGGCTGCGTGCAACTGATCAAAGAACGGGTGCGCGAAGGCGGTCTCGTGCTTTCCGTCGAGACCGAGCCGGACTTGCCGCTGCTCGTCGCCGACAGCACCCGGCTGAAACAGATCCTGCTCAACCTGCTGTCGAACGCGGTCAAGTTCACCGACCGCGGCGGCTCGATCGTCGTGAGCGGCTCCCGCACCGAGAGCGGCGGTGTCGCCTTTCAGATCCGCGACACCGGCGCGGGGATGAGCGAGCCGGAGATCGAGATCGCGCTGCAGCCGTTCGGCCAGATCGACGGCGGCCTCGCCCGCCGCCACGAAGGCACCGGCCTCGGCCTGCCGCTGGCGCGGCGGCTGGCGGAGCTGCACGGCGGCTCGCTGCGCGTCGATAGCTGGAAGGGCAGGGGCACCCACGTCACCGTGGTCCTGCCCCCGGAACGGGTTCTCGCCGCGGCAGCGGCTCCGGCCGCCGCCGAGATCGAGATCTAGGGTTCCGCCCGATTACTGCTTCGTCATGTCGGCGGAGGCCGGCTTCCACGATCAGCGGCGGCTCGGGACGAGGTCGGCCATGACCTCCTTGGCGGTCTCCTTGATGACCTGCCATTCGCCCGGATCGCCGGCCCACAGGGTCGAGGCGAAGGCCTGCGCCTGTTTCAGCGTGATGTG
>Ga0070739_10006504_pt1 | contig 12849 bp, 9 predicted proteins | sample Coa_R1_7_FD_66445 | JGI IMG/M metagenome (GOLD analysis project Ga0070739, IMG submission 66445) | Surface soil microbial communities from Centralia Pennsylvania, which are recovering from an underground coalmine fire - Coalmine... | ecosystem: Environmental > Terrestrial > Soil > Unclassified ... | reverse complement strand
CAGCGCGTGAAGGGGCGCGAATGGTTCAGGCCGCTGGCCCCCATCGTGCTTGAGGAAGCTGCCGGAAGATACTTTGATATCGAAGGGGCCGCGCCCTTCATGCAATTTGCATCCGATGTGCGCCCGGAGTACCGCTCACAGTTGCCCGCCATCACCCATGTGGATGGCACGGCTCGCCTGCAGACGGTGGAGGCGACCAGCACCCCCTTTCTCTATGACCTGCTCAAGGCATACGAGGCCAGAACAGGCTATCCGATCCTGCTCAACACCTCCCTCAACGGCCCTGGCCAGCCCCTCGTTGAATCGCCTCAGGATGCCATTGAATGTCTGCAAACCACTGACATGCACGCCCTTGCCATGCTGCCCTACCTGATCCGCAAACGCAACGAGCCGGATTTGCCGGAACGCTCATAAAACCCTCTCACATGTCATGCTGAGCGGCAGCGAAGCATCCGGGGCAGCAGGCGGGGTGGCCTACATGGATGCTTCGCTGCCGCTCAGCATGACACGTCAAAGAGCCTTTTTTACGGCATGCCATCTCCGAAAACGTTTCTGGTTTGCCGATCCTGGCTGTCACAGTTTACGAAACGGACGCGATTTACCAGGGCAAAACCTGTTAAAAAGAGATATCCGCGTTCAGAATCTGACAGGTGTGGAAAAGGCGGAAGAATGTTGTAGCAGCGTGGAACTGGTGGAAAGAAACTTGACAGAGCTTCTTCTACAGACTATGATAGTTGCGTCAGGATGGAGAGTGGATTTTTTCAAGGCATATTCGTAAGGTATCTAACATATCCTACGCTCTGGGAAATTCCTTGCTGCGGAATGTTCTACTCAAGAACGCGCCTATCACCGACGAGCAGGCTGTCGATGAGGCCCTTTCGACAGCGCGAAAGCAGGTACCCGATGAGGAACACTGACCCTTACAGGACAAAAAGCCGCTTGTTTCTGATTAGATACAGAACTGTTGCAGTTTTGAAGACGGGATCTGCAGAGCATGAGCAAAGAGGTTGAGAAACCGGAAATCAGGAGCGCGGGTGGGGCCGGACAATCATTCGGTACAGGGGAACTGATCGTGGTCGGTTCCTCGGCAGGAGGGATTGAGGCGCTCTCGATTCTGGTCGGCACCATCCCTTCGGACTTCCCCGCGCCTATCGTCCTGGCACAGCATCTCGACATTAGCAGGCCCAGCAATCTGGATGTCATTCTTAGAAGGCGCGCCACGCTGCCCGTTGAGGTTGTCAGATCGAGTAGGAAACTGGAGCCCGGCAAAATCTACGTTGTGCCGTCTAATCGCCATGTCTCTGTTAAGGATGGCCATGTCGAGGTGCAGGAGGATCACAGCAAGCGCGTACACCCCCGTCCCTCGGTCGACGCGCTCTTCTCAAGTGCGGCTGAGGTGTATGGCGAACGTCTGATTGCGGTCATTCTTACCGGCTCCGGCTCCGATGGGGCAGCCGGAGCCGTTGATGTGAAAAATGCAGGTGGCACGATCATTGTTCAGAATCCGCAGACTGCCCGCTATCCCTCGATGCCTCTCGCGCTCCCACCTACTATTGTGGACTTCGAGGCCGACCTCGAACAGATTGGTCCCCTGCTCTATGACCTGCTCAATGGTGCCAACCTGCCGCGCAGCGAAGAGCGAACCGAGGACGTGCTGCATAGCATTCTCGAAAAGGTGAATCGGCAGGCCAGTATCGACTTCCATGCTTACAAGACCTCGACCATCCTGCGACGCATCAGTCGACGCATGACCGTCACGCGCAGCCGCTCGATGCGCGAGTACCATGACTATCTCTCTGCCCATCCTGAAGAGGTCGGTGAACTGGTCAAAGCCTTCTTAATTAACGTCACCCAGTTCTTTCGCGACCCCGAAGCCTTTGCCTATCTCAGAAGCGAAATCCTGCCCGGGCTGATCGCTCAGGCCCGCTCTCGCGACCGCGTTTTGCGCTTCTGGACGGCAGGCTGCGCCACCGGCGAAGAACCCTATTCGCTCGCCATGCTGCTCACCGATTTGCTGGGAGCTGAGCTGCCCGAATGGGGCATCAAAATCTTTGCCACCGATGTGGACGAGGCCGCAATTACCTTCGCCCGGCGTGGTCTCTATTCTGAGAACCTGCTCAAAAGCGTGCCGGACGAATATCGCGATCGTTTCTTTGAGCGCGTCGAGCAAGGCTACCGCATCTCCAAAGTGCTGCGCCAGATGGTCATCTTCGGCCAGCAGGACTTGAGCCACAGCGCGCCCTTCCCGCACATCGACCTGGTACTCTGCCGCAACGTCCTTATCTACTTTACGCCCGAACTCCAGGAATACGTACTCAACCAGTTCGCTTTTTCGCTTGCTCCCGGTGGCTACCTCTTCCTGGGCAAAGCCGAAACCGTGCGACCCACCCAGAACTTCTATGAACTGGTCAACAAACACTGGAAAGTCTATCGCTGTACCGCTAATGCGCTGCCCATAGCGAGCCATCGGTTTCTCTCCGAGTTGAGCAGGGTCCGTCTAGAGCGTCAGGCGAGCAGCCTACCTGCTCGCGGTAGTGGGAAACAACTGATGGAACAAGAACAAACGCAGCCTGCCCTTGAGCCAGGGCAATTGCACCGCCTGAACGAAATGCTCCTGCGTTTCTTACCTATCGGTATCGTGGTCATCGATCGCTCCTACCACGTGCTGACGGCCAACGGCGCGGCCCGACGGCTGCTGGGCCTGCGTGAGCCTGGCCCCGAACATGACTTCCTGCATTCGATACGCGGTATTCCCTATACCACCGTGCGCAACGCCATCGACAGCGCCTTCCATGGACACAGCACCATCACTCTCCCGGAAGTCGAGCTGGATATCGCCAGTGGGGGCAATGGTCGCTTCCTGACGCTCTCCATTGCCCTGATACAGAGGGAGAGCGGCAGCCAGGATCTGGCGATCATCGGCGTGAGCGACGTCACGGAACAGGTACAGACGCGCCGCCAGCTCGAAGCGGCCCAGGCCGAGCAGGCGCAGCTCATGAACGAACTCAGTGCCTCCAACAAACGCCTCAACGAGGTCAACAAAGAACTGATGGATGCCAACGAGGAGTTGCAGGTCGCCAACGAGGAACTGGTACTCACGCACGAAGAGTTGCAGGCTTCCATTGAAGAATTTGAAACCACCAACGAGGAGCTACAGGCCACCAACGAGGAACTGGAGACCAATAACGAGGAGCTACAGGCCACCAACGAGGAGTTGGAGACCACCAACGAAGAATTGCGCGCCCGCACCGGCGAACTGCAGGAACTCACCGGCATCCTGGAAAGCGAGCGCGTGCGCCTCTCGGAAATTGCGGAGCTGGCCCCCTTCTACATTCTGGTGCTGCGCGGCCCCACTCTGCTGGTGGAAGCTTTTAACCCGCGTTATGGCCGTCTGCTGGAAGGGCGAGCGGTGCAAGGGCGTCCACTGGAGGAGGTCTTCAACCATTTCTGGGAAGGTGGCCATGATGTGGTACGTCTGGCCCACGAAGCCTTTCTTCATGACGAGGTACGTACCACGCCGCCGCTGCGCACCACGCTGCCGGGATCGCGGGACGCGCCGGTTGAAGGCTACCTTGTCTACACCATCATTCCCTCCCACGATATCAACGGGCGCGTCTCCGGCGTGATTATCTACGCCGCCGATGAAACGGCCCAGATCGCCAGGGGCGCGGCAGAACAACTTCAGCGCCTGAAACTCGTCTTCGACAACGCTTCTTCCGCCGCTCTTGCCCTCTATGATGCGCAGACCTCCGAACTGCTGATGGGCAGTCCGCGTTACCTGGATATCGTGGCGCAGGTTCATAGCCTGCCACCCGCCAGTCTGACCGGGCGCACATTTCAGGAGATCGCGCTGATAGCGCCGCCTGAAGAGGCCCGCCGGTTATGGAATGTGGCGCTGGAGAGCCGTTCTCCCGTTCATCTCCCCGAAGTGCATGTGAAAGCGTCAGAACGGAGTGGGGAAAGCATCTGGAACTGGATGCTCACATCGATCATGGGTACAGAACAGCCCGGCACTATTCATTTTATGCTCGTCTCTGCCGCTGAGATCACCGAACAGGTGCAGGCCCGCAAAGAAGCCGAACGACTGAACCAGATCCAGGACGATTTTCTTTCTCTTGCCAGCCACGAACTGCGCACCCCCCTTACCGCCATGCAGGGCCAGGCAGAAAGGCTGCTGCGCAGGCTTGAACAGAGCCAGCTTCCAACGCAAAGCGGCGCAACGGAGGGTCGGTCGAAGGCCCCCTTGACGGTTGAAGAGCAGATACAGGCCCTGCAAAGCATTATTCAGCAGACCCGGCGCATGAATCGCCTCATTGATGAGATGCGCGACCTGACCCGCATACGCGGCGAACTGCTCCAGCTCAATAACCAGGAAAACGTCAACGTTGTTGAACTGGTCAGGCGCGTCATCGAGCAGCAGGAGGCGGTCAGCGGGCGGCGTATCAAGCTGGAAAGCGACGAAGAGCGTATCACCGGCACCTGGGACGAGGCCCGCGTTGAGCAGGTTTTGAATAACCTGCTCAGTAATGCCCTCAAATACAGTCCGCCGGAGTCTCCGATCACAGTCGGTATCGAACGCCATGAGGGCGAGGTAATCGTCCGGGTGCGAGATGAGGGATCTGGCATCGACGAGGAGCAGCAGGCGCATATCTTTGATCGCTTCCATCGCATCGAAAGCAATGGCGAACAATCACAGGTCGACGGTCTGGGCCTCGGACTCTATATCGCCCATGAAATCGTCCGCCTGCAAGGGGGGCGTATCTGGCTTGAAAGCGAAGGCGGTCAGGGCAGCACCTTCTTCTTCTCATTGCCGCTCAACCCACAGTCATAGCATCCCTGCTCCTCGCATGTCACCATTTGAGCCGATAGATACGTGTTAATGTATGGGTATAGAAAACTTCCAGGAATTTCCACGATTTTTATAGAGCAAGTAGACCGTCTTTGCGAACTTGCTAGAAAGATGGGAGAACATGAATCATCACCTGCAGGCGCCGACTCAGCTTACGTATGTACCTGCGGTTGCTATAACTCACGTCACCTTACGCCATTCGTTGCAGAAAATTCCGGTCGTTGTCGCGGGGGAGCCTGACCGCGTCTGTGGGGTTGCGCAACGGGTGGGATATACGGGGAATCGGGATGAGGATCTGACCATTTACCGGCTCAAGATCAAAGCTGGCGAAGACCTGCCAACGATCACCCTGCCCGGCTTCTTCGTCATCGAGGACGGCATATTTAAGAATTACGAGCAGTGGTGCGACCACCGCAAGCAGGCACGGGGGCAGGAAGAGGCGGCTGGTTCTGGCGAGAAGGATGCTCTACTATGACAACGGGAGAGCAACTTATCAGTCAGGAGGAGGCGCTTGAACTCACCGATGGGATGCTGGCGCGGGAGGTACTTGCGGGCAATCAGGCGGCTTTTGAAATCCTGGTGACCCGCTACAGCACCACGTTGTTCAATTTTATCTACCACTTTGTGGGGGACTACGACCGTGCCTGCGATATCTTGCAGCAGGTGTTTCTGCAACTGTACATCAGTTTGCCGATGCTGCGCACCGATGAACCGTTGAAGCCCTGGCTGTTTCAGGTCTCGCGCAATCGCTGCGTCGATGAGTTACGCCAGTTGAGTCGCAAGCGCGCTGTCTACTTCTCCGAGCTGGAGACGGTCAACGATGAGGGCGAGTACCCCTCGCTCTTTGCCATCCCTGATCCGGGGCCACTGCCGGAAGAGCAGGTGGAGAGGCGCGATCTGCAGCGTCGCCTGCGCACGGCTATCAGCATGCTGCCGCCTCGCTACCGTTCCGTCGTCTTCCTGCGCTACGCCTCGCAGTTGAGCTTCTCGGAGATCGGACGCGCCCTCAATATGCCGGAAGCCACCGCCAAAACCTACTTCCAGCGTGCCAAGCCGTTGCTGCGCGCCGCTCTGGCCTCTCAACTCATCACCCAGGCCAACCCATGACACACTGGCTTGTGAGGGGATGCTTCGTTGCCGCTCAGCATGACACGTTGGCGCGAGTGGATGCTTCGCTGCGCTCAGTATGACACATCCGCATACATAACCGGGCAAGATAATTCCCTGACGGCCTGTTTCAGCACCTTCACCTGGGTTCTGGTGGTTTGCTCCGCCGATGCGGGGTCGACTGCGATGCGCTCGTCGAGGATGGCGAGGCAACGCTGATAGCTGCGAGGAAGGTAGCCGCAGTCGCGTTCGCCGCATTGCACGACGCCGCGGGCTCTGGCCAGCCCGCTTTCCAGCCAGCGGTCGGCGCATTCATACCACTCGGCGGAGTGCTTTTCTTTCCCGGCGCTGTGGCCCAGTTCCCCGGCTGTTTCGGCTGCTGCCAGGCAAATTTCAACGATGCTGAACAGGCTGTGCTGTTCGGCAACGTCCTCCTCCAGCGTTTTTGTCAATGCTGTCGTCGATACTCCCTGCTGTACCACGTGGAGATTTAGTGTGCCGATATGGCGGGCCAGCGTCCGAGGAAACTCAGCGCGGGCCAGTGCGTTGATGATCTCATTACAGATATAGGCGGCATTTATCAACTCGCGGACTGCTGTATCTCTGTAGCCGCCCTGGCGAGCGATGGCCGCATGTTGCACAAAGGCGCGTACAAGATAGGCGCAGGCAATATAGATAATCGTATCCACCAGCCCGGGAGCCGCCGGGATAGCTTGCTCGGCCTCGTCTACCCCGATAAGCAGAGCCTGACGGCATTGCTCCTCGGCTTCGGTGAGGAGCGTACTGCAGTTTGTCAGCAAGAAGGATGCTTGTTTCTCCGCCTTCCTGCTCAACTGCCGTCGGCGCTCGCAGAGGTCAAGCAGTACCCGGGCCTGCATCAGGCGCGCCTGCGCCTCCGCCTGGCGATCACCGCCCACCTGGTAGAGCGTCCGGCTCTGCATGAGAAAGCTGCCCGCTCGCTGGTACTCGTGTTCGATCTCCTCAGCCGTAATATCACTGCCATCTGGCGCATTCACTGTCTGGTCGATGGCCCCGTAGACGCAGTAGCCCAGCCCGTAATAGAGCGCGGCGGCTGTTTTCATATCGTGTTCGGTGCTGAGATAGCGCCGGGCCTGCTCATAATGCTCACAGGCCTCGCGATACATGCCGAGCGCCTGGTAGTCCCTGCCACAGTTGAACTCGACCTCAAACCCCTGGGCATGAGCTGCCCCATTCAGCTTTTCCCTGTGCTGTTGCCAGAGTTGGCGGGCGCGCTGGTGGTAGGCCAGAGCCGTCTGGTAATTGTGCGCGAGGGCATAATTCTGTCCTAATTCGTTGAGAACAGGTACCTGCATCTCCATGGGGGCCAGGGCCAGCGCGCGTTCGAATGCTTGCCGCGCCTTCGACAAATCACCTTCCGCTTGCACCTCGCGCCCCAGCAGAAAATGGTAACGCGCCTGCCTGGCAGGGGGCAGGGCCGCCACCGCCTGCTGCGGAAGCGCCTGCAACTGCTGCCGACCCACCACGCTGTTCACGTCAGTATCTCCCAGTAAGATATCCAGGATATTCAGTTCCTCATGCCCGGATACGCGACGTTCGCCGTTTTCCAGCGTCACCGGAGCCAGTATGGCCAGTTGCTTCATGCTCTCCGGCTGCTGCAACAGGTTTGCAAAGTAATCGCGAGGCTTGCCCAGTTGCTCAGAAAAGTATTGTAATGCCTGGGGCGAAGGCACAATCTTATTGCGTTCAACCGCGCTCACATAAGATTTCGAGAATCGCTCTCCCCCGAGTTCTGTCTGCGTCAAATTATACTGGCGTCGTATTTGCCTGATTAGCTCACCGCTCGCTGGTTGCATTGTCTTCAACTCCTTTACGGACTCTATGGGGGAGAATGAATATCCTGTTCGCTCATCCGAGCTTTTATACCAGAACCTCTGGAAAAGCAGCAAACACTCCTCTTCCCACTTTCCCCATTTCACCGCACCCTGCCCTCTCCCACTTTTATTAACTAGAACATCGTACACCCCTTCTGGAAAAGGTGCATACTGATTCTACTGTAATTAAGTACCCACGTCAAGCCAGAAAAAGCCATTAGAAGCCAGAAAGCTGCTATAAATTCAGTATAATTGCCTATTCCTTGCTGGAAATTTTCCAGCAAGCATTGTCCGTTTTTCCAGGTGGCGTTATCCAGAAGTGCCACTTGAAAAATGGAAAAAGATCATTCATTTATTCGCGCACCGCTTTATCTTTTCTGAATGTCAGGCCCGCGCAGCGAGGCTTGATGCTCCTGCGCGCGCTGGACATAGCCAGCGGCGCTGCTGAGAATATGGGCGCGCTCGGCCTCCGTTAGCTCGCGTACCACTCTGGCCGGGATGCCGACGGCCAGCGAGCCGCTTGCGATGCTTTTCCCCTCGCCGACCAGCGCACTCGCCCCCACAATGGTATCCGCGCCCACTTCTGCATGCGAAAGTATCACGGAGTGCATCGCCACCAGCACGCGATCGCCCACCGTCGCGCCATGCACGACTGCTCCGTGACCGACAGTGCAATCATCGCCGATTGTCAGCGGCGCGTCCTCATCCACGTGCAGCGTGCAATTATCCTGAATATTGGTGCGCCGCCCGATCACGATGGGGGCCGTGTCCCCGCGCACCACTGCGTTATACCACACGCTGGCCCCTTCGCGAATGGTCACATTCCCGATCACCATCGCCCCCGGCGCAATGAATACATCCTCTGCAAGAGTGGGCCACACGCCCTTATACGGCAGGATTGGCATAATCTTGTTTCCTCCTGAAAATACCAGATGATTTACGGCTTCCTCGCCGAGACCACAAATTCAAACAACTCTCTTTTGGAAGAACGCTTACGAATAACACGTATATCTGTGCCAACAAAACCTGCTGCCTGAAAAAGGCTGGCGAAAATAGCCTCGACGGGAAGCAGCACATCATAAAACTTTGAATTGCCCACAATGTAGTGAATCGTGCCACGCGGCCTGACAACGGTAAACAGTTCCCTGCAATGCACAAACATATCCTCGAAATATTTATGAACATAACGGGCAAGCAATGGGCTATGAGTAGCGATATTAGCCAATAGCTCATAAAAATTATCAAACGGAATCTTGATTTGAGGATTCGGATCCCATCTATTCAAGTTGCTGGTAGCGCAGCCCCACGTTCCACCGATGGCCTGCCAGTCCAGTTCCCCGGCATCGCGGCCATTATCAAGGTAATCAAGCCAGTACATATATGGCCGCAATTCGCGGATATAGCTCATACGATTAGGGTATGGTGGAGATGTAACAACAAGAGAGTAGCGATTAGTCTGCAATCCTTCAGAAAGCTTACGAGCATCCTGCAAGAGCATTCCAGGTGCGCCAATCACGGGTGTGCTTGCCGATTTTTGCAGCAAAGACACAGAGCGTTCCCAACTCTCTACCACCAGGTCTTCTGATGTCTCCAGAAAGAACTTTCTCATCTCCTTCTTTCTAAACGACATCGATTGATGGCCGAAACTGACGTTGGCATGCTCGATCATCGTGCGGCAAAAGGCAATTTTCAGAAGATTACACGCTCCTTCCGGCAAACATTTTTCCAATTCTCGTATTTCACTTATGGCGCGAGCGAGTGCATTCAGTACAGGCTCATCCCACCATTTTTCAATCTGATGTAGCAGGGGCAGCCACGAAGGTGTACATTCGGTAGCACGCATAGCCTCTACAACTTTGCCAGAAGCTGCCTTAAAAGCCGCCAGATCGTCATTGCTATAAGAATAGGTCTTTGCCCGGCTTAACCAGAGTAAAAATGGGTTTATATCTGTCGTAACGCACTCAATGCCTCTTTCCGCGCACACCAGAGCAGTTGTGCCGGTGCCACAGAATGGATCAAGAACTACCGGTTCTTCACCGCTCACTGTATCGAGCAAATCTGAAATCAGGTGTATTGAATGTGCGGGGGTCAGGCGCAGCCACCCGTAGCGGGTATGCTCAAGGTTGCCCTTGAAGGTCAGATAATCAAATCGATCAGTTACAGTCTGTACTGCCATTATTACACCTCAAGTAATGCAGCTAACACTTTTTCCAGTTCGTTCTTGATAGCTATAGAGTAGCTTTCAAAAAAGCCTGCAAGATCGTAGTCCAGCACCTCCTGGCAAAACTTGTACGTGCTATTTGTACTATTCCCACTTATTGTACCATTCAGTAGCAGCCAGCGGGACTGAACATAGCGTAATGCTAAATCACGGTCTATCTGAGTGGAGAGCAGCAGCAAAACGGGGATATAGAAGTGAGTATAGGCGCTTGATGCATTTGCGATATCCGCATTTTGTCGTTTCGAGTCCTTACTCTTGTATCCTTGCCTCACTTCAAAAATAGCGCCTCGCATATGTTCACGCATCTCTTCCGACAAAAGCAGTACATCTGCTACGCTCTCGGCCCATTGTCTGATACGATCTTTCGCTGCTGAGTCCTCTATATCCTCAAAGCGGATACGCCCGTCTAATGTAAGTGTTCTTGTTTTCTCTGCTGCGACTGGTATCTGATATGACCACCGAACCTGCTCCGTCGAAAGACTTAAGCTATCTTGCAAAACGGCTCTAAAAACTCTCTCGCTACCAATACCCAGTTGTCGGTAAACAGAAGTCATTCCACCAGCTGCCTTATGAGCAGCATATACCAGGGGAGAATCAAGCCCTACCCAATGGTAAAATGGATCGGTACCATATATTTGCTGAAACTCTTCTAATGTTAATCCTCCTTTTTGCCCCTTACCAAACATAGGTTTGTATCTGGTACACGTTTGTAAAGCCTCTACAATGAGCCGGAAATATCGCTCCTCTCGCGTACTTACTATCATTTCCCGTTGCGGCTTACTGGATGCTTCAGAAGAATCTCTGTCTTGTTGCCCTGTTTCCTCATTCGACATATCGTTCCCACCCGTAAAAAAGTATTACAGGGATTATATCTGATCTATGAGCAAAATTGTACAGGCTACACTACCCGCTTGATCGCCCACACAATCTCATCCAGACGGGGATAGTAATGCTCGTCTTGCGGGTTGAAGCTGTTGATGACGACACAGTTGTAGTTCTGGCCTTCGGCGTGGATGTATTCGTGATCGTTGAGGGCGAGGGCGACATGGGTGATGGCTTTGCTGCCGAAGAAAATCAGGTCGCCTTCCTGCATCTGCGCTCTGGAAACGGAATGGGAGAGGAAATCGTGCTGCTGGTCGGCGTCGCGGGGCAGGATGTAGCCACCCATGCGGTAACAGAGTTGCACGAGGCCGCTGCAATCCAGGCCCTGCCAGCTGGTGCCGCCCCAGAGGTAGGGGACGCCGAGGAACTGCCGCGCATAGTCCGTCACCACACGCACCGGCTGGCGCGGGTAGATGCCTTCGCTCAATTCCGGTGGGCGCAGCGCCAGGTCTGCCCGTTCAAGCCAGGCCGCGCGCTCGCCCGGCAGCGCCACCTGCACGCGCGCATCGCGCGACGTGTCCAGCACCGGCAGGGCCGTTGAGAGGTAGATGGTATCGACAGTCTCCTCACCCACCGCCTCGCTGTACAGGAGCGCATGTGTCGCGGTCACAACGGCGACGAGGTGCAGAGGGCTGCGGCAGCAATCGCTGACCCAGGTGAATGAGGGAACGATGGGCGCCTCTAACTGTTCGGTACGTATCCAGCCCTCGTAGTCGGGGAGCTTCACATGTGTCCAGTCGCCGCATGTCTCGTCGGCGATGGCGGGGACGTTCATCAGGGCCTGCGTCACCAGTTCAGAGGCGGAATCGGGTTCGCGGCGCACGTCGGCCACACCTACGGCAACCACATAGGTGTTCTCATCAAACATGTACATTTTCCTTTGACTGAATTTTCTAGCGCAAAGCATTGCTCATCACGAACATCAGGTTCGCGGGCCGCTCGGCCATGCGGCGCATCAGGTAGGGATACCACTGCGAGCCGTAGGGAACATAGATGCGCACGTTGTAGCCCTCCTGCACCAGCTTCTCCTGCAGGTCGCGGCGGATGCCATAGAGCATCTGAAACTCAAACGCGGCCTTGCTGATGCCGTTATCGCGCGCGAACTTGCGAGTCGCCTGAATCATCGCCTCATCATGTGTGGCGATGGCCGGGTAGTTTCCGCGCAGGAGCAGCGGCTTCATCAATTCGATGTAATTGCGGTCAACCTCGCTCTTATTCTGGAAAGCTACCGTCTTTGGCTCCTGGTACGCGCCCTTGACCAGGCGCACGCGCACGCCCTTCGCGATGAGCTGCTCGATATCCTTACGGCTGCGGTAGAGCGCGGACTGGATAACGGTTCCGACATGCTCGAACTGCTCGTGCAGGCGCAGCGTCATTGCCACCGTCTGCTCCGTGTAAGCCGAGCTTTCCATATCGATACGCACAAAGATCGGGAATTGCTGCGCGCGTTCCAGGATGCGCCGCACATTCTCCTCGCACAGATCCTGTGAGATGTCCAGCCCCAGCGCGGTCAGTTTGATAGAGATATTGGCATCGACGCCGCTCTGTTTGATCGCCTCGAGAATGGCGATATAGTCCTGCGCGGCAGAGCGCGCCTCTGCGGCGTCGGAGACATTTTCGCCGAGGTGGTCGAGCGAGACATGCAGCCCGCGCTGGTTGAGCGCCCGCGCCGCCGCGATCGCCTCGTCCAGCGTTTCACCGGCCACAAAGCGGCGCGAGACGCCCCGCGTCGCCTTATTATGAATCACAAAATTGCGCACACCAGAGTTGTGTGCCAGATACAGCAGTGTACCTTTGAGCATCATTGCCCCCTTTTATCCACAAAGAAACAAGACAAACTGTCGGGTAATTCTCTTATAATCATAGCACAAAAAGCGGCTTGCCGGGTGAGAACATCACCATTTAAGGGTGCGGCGCACGAGCCTGTCCCAGAGGCT
>Ga0070739_10006501_pt1 | contig 12852 bp, 6 predicted proteins | sample Coa_R1_7_FD_66445 | JGI IMG/M metagenome (GOLD analysis project Ga0070739, IMG submission 66445) | Surface soil microbial communities from Centralia Pennsylvania, which are recovering from an underground coalmine fire - Coalmine... | ecosystem: Environmental > Terrestrial > Soil > Unclassified ... | reverse complement strand
CGCGCCGGAGTGATGGGCGCGCGCGCACGATTTTTCGATGCGAAACGGACATTGGACCAGGGAGTGACGAAAGCGTACGTGGCTGCGTTGCTGGCGAACGAAAACGTCCGCGTCTTGAATGAATCCGCTAATTATCTGAAGCACGAAGCGGACATTGCCAACGCCCGTTACAAGGCCGGCGACATTTCGGATTCGGACCGCAAACAAATCGAAATCAATGCCGAACAATTTCAACTGCAGGCCCGGGCGGCGGAAGCGACGGCCGCGCAGGCGCGTGTGGCCGTCGAGATCTTGATGGGCGTGCCACAGCCGAAAGGAAATTGGGAGCCGGTGGACACCCTGCCGTTGCTCGTGACGGCTTCCACCCCGAAAGATTTGGACGAGATGCCGCAAGGTTCGCGGAGCGACGTGCTGGCCGCGGAACAAGATTTGCGCAGCGCGCGGGAGAACCTGAAATTGCAGAAGGCCATTCGCATTCCTGACCCCACTTTTTCGATCCAGTATGAACACGAGCCGCCTGGCGGCGGTCCACCCATAGATACTTTTGGTGTCGGCGTTTCCTTCCCGCTGCCGTTGTGGAACCGCAATGGCGGGAACATCAAGGCGGCGCAGGCGCAGCAGGAACAGTCCGCTATCGCGCTGGGCAAGGTGAAGTTGCAGGTGATGTCGGACATCGCCAACGCCGCGGTTGCCTACAAGGAAGCCTCGGGACGCCTGCATCGTTACGTGGACCAAATCCGCCCCAAAGCCGGCAGCGTGCGCGAGTCGGTGGCGTTCGCCTACGAAAAAGGCGGTGCGTCGCTGGTGGATTTGCTCGATGCCGAACGCACCGACAACGACGTGCGCCTGGCGACGGCCCAGGCGATGTCAGACACGGTGAGCGCTGCAGCGGACTTGAAAGCAGCGCGCGCAGTTTTGCCAGAAACAGAATTGACGTCATCCAAACCCTGAAAAGCGAAGCATGAAAATGACACAATTGAATACAGAAAAATTTTCAACAGCGTTGGTGAAAGGTCTCAGCTTGCTGGCCTTCACGGCGCTGCTCGGTTGTCATCGAACCGAAACAGCAAAAATTCCCGAACCGCCCGAACCGAAAGTGCAGGGCGAGACGGTGAGTTTTCCAACGGACGCGCCGCAGTTAAGTTCTTTTGCGGTGCAGCCTGCCGAGGCGCGCAAACTGGCCATCACGCATCTGACTGGTCGTTTATATTGGAATGATGACGTGACGGTGCGCGTGTTTACGCCGGTCGCAGGCCGCGTGGTGAAGGTCGATGCCGATTTGGGCGACCGCGTGTCACCGGGTTCGCCGCTGGCGGAAATTGATTCGCCCGATTTTGGGCAGGTTTTGGCCAATGCGCGCACTGCTGTGGGAAATCTGGCCGCCGCAGACAAGGCTTACACGCGCAGCAAGGAATTGCTCGCGCACGGCGCGGCGGCTGAAAAGGATGTCGAAGCCGCCCAAGCCGCTTACGTTGCGGCGCTGGCTGAACGGGATCGCGCGGAAGCGGTGCTGGAGAATTACGGTGGAACACTCAAGGCGACCAATTCGGTTTACACCTTGCGCAGCCAGCTTGCTGGCGAGGTGGTGGACAAGAACGTGAACCCCGGCCAGGAATTGCGCGCCGATTTGATGCTTGCCAATGCGCCCAGTCTGTTCGCTCCCCAGTTCGTGGTGAGCGACCCGACCACGCTTTGGGTGCAGGTGGACGTTGCGGAAACAGACCTTGCTTCCATCCAGCCGGGAATGAAGTTGCGGGTCACTTCGCGTGCGTTTTCGGATCGCGTTTTTGAAGGCCGCATCGAAAAAATCGGCGACACGATGGACCCGGCCACGCGCACGGTGAAAGTGCGCGGCGTGGTGAACAATCCGGACAAACTGCTCAAGGCGGAAATGTACGTGATGGTCGACATCATCAAGGATTTGAGCCAGGTGGCGGACGCGGGCGTGGATGTTCCCGCAAAGGCGATTTTCATGAAGCAGGATGAAAGTTTTCTCTTCGTCGAAAGCGCTCCGGGCCAGTTCGAACGCAAGCGCGTGAAGGTCGGTGCGGAAAAAGATGGCAAGGTGCCGGTGTTCGATGGCGTGGCCGCAGGCCAGAAGGTGGTCAGCGAAGGCGCGCTGCTTTTGCAATCGCTCGTGGAACCCACTTCGTAAATGCAGCCGCCCTCAATTGCTGTTTAGAGATTCATGATCGGCAAACTTACGCAATCCGTTTTGCATCATCGCGCCGTCGTGGTGTTGCTCTTGATCGTCTTTGTTCTCTTTGGCGTTCGCGCATTCCAGGAACTTCCTGTCGAGGCTTATCCGGACGTGACCAATGTGTCCGTCCAGATTTTAACGCTTTTTCCCGGCCACGCGGCCGAGGAGGTGGAACGCCTGGTGACGGTCCCCATCGAAAGCGCGATGAATGGCATTCCCAAGCGCGTTTCGATGCGGTCTATTTCGCTGTTCGGCCTTTCACAAGTCACGCTTGTTTTCGAAGACAACGCGGACAACGCCACCATTCGCAACCTTGCCAACCAGCTTTTGGGCACAGTCACCCTGCCGCCGGGCGCACAAGCCAGTCTTTCGCCTGATGCCACGCCCATCGGCGAAGTCTATCGCTACACTTTGCGCGCGCAGCCCGGTTTTCCCGCGGAGGAAGTGCGCGCCTTGCAGGATTGGGTCGTCGAAAAAAAATTCCGTTCTGTGCCAGGCGTGGTGGATGTGAATCCGTTCGGCGGTCTCACCAAGCAATATCATGTGCTCGTGGACCCCGCCAAACTCCGTTCATACGGCCTTAATCTGCAACAGGTGTTCAACGCCTTGCAGAACGGCAACAGCAACGCCGGCGGCGGTTACGTGGAGCACGGTTCCGAACTTTATGTTGTGCGCGGGCTGGGTTTTGTGCGCAACGTCGGCGATATCGAGGACATTGCGGTTGCAACGGTAAACGGCACGCCCATCCGGGTGCGGGACGTGGCCCAAGTGCAGATCGGCCATGCCGTGCGTTTGGGGCGCGTGGGCAAAACGGAATGCGAGAACGGCAAAATCACCCGCGATGAAAACGATATTCCTGAAGGAATCGTGGTGATGCGGCGCGGCGAAAACCCGCTGGAGGTTTGCAAGCGCATCGAAGCGATGGCCGATGAAATCAACAAGCATTATCTGCCCGATGGCGTGAAGCTCGTGATGTATTACGACCGGACCGGCCTGACCGAACGAACATTGCACACGGTGCGGCATAACATGATCGAAGGCATCAGCCTGGTGTTGCTCGTGTTGATTTTGTTCCTGGGACTCGGCAACTGGCGTTCAGCATTGGTGGTAGCGCTGGCCGTGCCCGTTTCATTGCTCGGCGCATTCATGCTGCTCGATCTGCGCGGCATTCCGGCGAACCTGATTTCCATGGGCGCGATTGATTTCGGCATCATCGTGGACTCCGCCGTGGTCATCATCGAAAACCTGCTGCACATCCTGGAGAAGCGCAAAGGAACCATTCGTTCACTGCCCTCGGCCATCGTCGAAGCGACAACGCAGATGGGCAAACCGATTCTTTTTTCCAAGGCGATTTTGCTCACCGCCTTCATTCCACTTTTCACCTTGCAACGCGTGGAAGGCCGAATTTTCCGGCCGATGGCACTGACGCTCACGTTCGCGCTCATTACGGGAACGATTTTTGCAATTGTGGTCGTGCCGGTGTTGGCGAGCTTTGCGTTCAAAGGATTAAAGATTGGGAAAAAGGAAGCATGGATCGTGCGCTGGCTGGTTCGGCTGTATCGGCCTGCGCTGGACTTTGCCTTGAAAGCGCGCTGGCTGACTTGCGGCATCACGATTGTCCTACTGCTCATCGGCGCATTGGTTTTTCATTTCATTGGGAGCGAGTTTTTGCCCAAGCTCGATGAAGGCGACCTTTGGGTGCGCACTTTTGCCCCGCAATCCATCTCGCCTTCCGAATCCGCCAAGCTCACGCAGAAGGTGCGCGAGAAACTCGCTTCGTTCCCGGAGGTGCGCTACATCGTCAGCCAAATCGGCCGGCCTGATGATGGAACCGATGTGAACGGTTGGGACGTCACTGAATACAGCGTTGGTTTGCGTCCGCGCGAGGAATGGACCACCACGCACAATCGCGACGGGCTTTGCGAAGCGATGGCGCGCAAACTTCGGGAAATTCCCGGCATTGATTCGCAGTTCAGCCAGTACATCGAGGACAACGTCAACGAAGCGGTTTCCGGCGTGAAAAGCGAACTGGCCATCAAGTTGTATGGCGACGATCCGGTGCAGTTGCAGAAATTCGCGGACCAAATTGTGGACGTCGTCAAGAACGTGCCGGGCGCGAAGGACGTCGGCACTGATTTCCTGATGGGCCAGCCGCAAATCCAAATCACGATTGATCGCGCAGCCATCGCGCGTTACGGCCTGGCGGTGCAGGACCTGCAAAATGTCGTCGCCACGGCGATGGGCGGCCAGACCGCGACGCAAGTCATGCAAGGCGAGCGCACGTTCGACCTTGTCTTAAAAATGGCACCCACTGCTGTCGCCGACATCATTTCCATCCGCAACATCCCGATCTTTGGCTCGAACGGCGAAAGGCTCACGTTGGGGATGCTCGCGTCAGTTGACATCAAGCCCGGACTTGCTCGCATCGAACGCGAGGAAAACGAACGGCGCACCGCCATCAAACTTTCCACGCGCGACCGCGATTTGGATTCGGTCGTTGCCGACGCGCAGAAGAAAGTCGAATCATCCGTTCATTTGCCGCCCGGTTATCGCATTGAATGGACCGGCTCATTTGAAAACGAACAACGCGCCGAGAAACGGCTGATGGTCATCATTCCGCTGACCATCCTGGCCATCTTTTTCCTGCTCTACATCGCGTTCGATTCGCCGATGCTCGGGATTTTGATCATCCTTAACGTGCCGTTTGCGGCGACTGGGGGACTGATGGCGCTGCCGCTTGCCGGATTGAATCTGTCAGTGGCCGCGCTCGTTGGGTTCATTGCGCTGTTTGGAATATCAATCCAAAACTGTGTCATTCTCGTTTCGCGCATCAATGAGTTGCGCGGGGAAAGTAAATCCATGATGGATGCCATTCGCGAAGGATCTATTTCTCGCGTCCGTCCCATGGTCATGACGGCATTGATGGCAATGTTGGGTCTCTTGCCAATGGCTCTCTCGACAGGCGTTGGCGCGGAAACCGCGCGTCCTTTCGCCGTAGTCATCATTGGCGGATTGATCACTGGCACAGTTCTGACCTTGTTCATCCTGCCCCTGCTCTATCCGTATTTTGAACCCAAGCGAATAACCGTCAAGGAGCCGGTCATCGCCCAACCCGCGCAGGAAACATCTCCGGCGTAGGTATTTGGGTCTTTTTTCGCCATTGGGTACTTTACGTCGAGTCCCCATTGCGAACCGGCGGAGAATTGGAACGTTTGCTTCATGTCGGAAACTTCTGTGGTGGTCGTGGGCGCGGGCGTGGCGGGTCTCTCGGCGGCAAATGAACTGGCGCAGGCTGGCGCGCCGGTTTGCGTGCTCGAAGCGCGTCAACGCGTTGGCGGACGCATCTTTACCATCAACGATTCCGTCGGCAAACCGATTGAGTTGGGTGCGGAATTCATCCACGGCAAGGCACCCGAACTGTGGCAAATCATCCAGTCCGCGCGCCTGCCCGTCCATGAAGTCACCGAGCGTCATCGTGCCCTGTGCGGCAACGATTCCAGACTCACCGACATGGAAGGTTTCTGGAGCGGCTTTGAGCGCATCATGGAAAAAGTTGATCCGCACCAGTGCGACCAGCCGTTCGCGACGTTTTTGTCGCGGCTTTCGGACATCCCGCCGGATTGGAAACGATGGGCGAACGATTTTGTGGAAGGATTCGACGCCGCGCACACCGAGCGCATCAGCATCCAGGCGCTGGCTCGCGAAGAAGATTATTCCAACCGCATCGAAGGCGACCAATCGTTTCGAATCGCGACCGGCTACAGCCAGATCGTCGAATGGCTGGCGCGGCAACTGGAATTGAAAAAAGTCCAGGTGCATTGCGGGATGAAGGTCGAAAACATCCGCTGGAGAGGAGGTTCCGTGTTCGTCCATGCCCGCGAGAGCGGCGGACGCATCCGGACATTCCAGGCGTCGCGCGCCATCATCACGCTGCCATTGGGCGTGCTCAAGGCCGGCGACGTGCAATTCGAACCTGAAGTCATGGAAAAAAAGCAGGCGATTCAAGGATTGGAAATGGGGCACGTCGTGAAAATGAACCTGCAATTTCGTTCGCGTTTCTGGCCCGAGCGCGATTTTGGTTTCATTCACGCCTCCGACGAATGGTTTCCAACCTGGTGGTCGCATGAGGAAAACGGTTTGCTGACGGGCTGGGCCGGTGGACCGAAGGCCGAACGCATGGAAGGCATGGACCAGGAACAGATCGTTTATTACGCGTTAAAGGCCGTCGCTGGTATTTTTCAGGTCCCAATCACAAAGGTGACTAATGCATTGGGCAGGGTGTGGTTCCACGATTGGAGCGCCGATCCGTTTTCACGCGGCGCTTACAGCTACATCCCGGCGGGAATGATGGAGGCGCAGCAGCATTTCTCGTGGCCAGTTGAGGAAACGTTATTCTTCGCCGGCGAAGCTGCCACGCTGGACGGCCAGCTTGGGACGGTGCACGGCGCCATCGCCAGCGGCAAACGCGCCGCGCACGAAGTCCTCCAATCCATGACCCGGGCGCATCGTTAAACGTTTAACCGTTCAAGACCCATCACGGTGTGATAAGGCGATTGGCTGTGCCGCTCACCTCCACGCGCACGCCAGTGGGGTTGATGGCCGTCCCGGCATTGGTCACGACGAAATCAAGCGTGTTCGTCCCGCTAACAAAGCCGCTAAGGAATGTGAAAGCATTGGTCAATGCGGCGAAATTGCCGTCACTTACCGCTGCCGTTGCGGTGCCGTTGAGGACGATCTTTCCCGTGTTGTCCGAAGTCCAGTGGCCTGAGACAACCGCTGTTGATTTCTCAAGACCCGTAAGATCGAAGGTGATGCGATACGTGTAGTTTCCGGGTTGATTGCCTCCCGCTTGATTGGCTTGCGGCGCGAGCCACTTCGATGCCGGGCCATTGGTGATCCACGGAGGAATGGGCGGCGCGTCATCGACTACAATCGCATTCGGCCCGGGAAATGATGGATCGGCGCTCTGAATCAATTTCCAATGTGGATCCACTGTGTTGGATGCGAGCAAGGCTCCGTTCGTTCCGACGCCAGTGTTGAACAGTCCCGGAATAGGTACTTGCCCTGCGTAGGCCAGACGATAGAACTTGGTCCCTTTATTGGCGTCGGTCACGGTGTAATTTGTGCCGACAATGATCGGATGAGTCGTCTGGATTGACCACGTTGCCGCCGTTAAAAGCCTGGGGATGGACTCCAAGGTGAAGCCAACATCATTCGTTGGCCACCAAATAAGCACGTTACTGTTTGTGGTCGGAGCGATGTGCAGTTGCGGAATGTGAACGAACGTCGCCGTGATGTTCTTGTCCGAATCGATGAGTACATTGTACGGATTTTGAGTGGTATTGATGTCTCCGGAATACCCGACGAAGGTGTACGCGGATCCGCCAAGCCACCAAGCGTCCAGATTGACAACCGTTCCATAAGAATAACCACCTCCGAATGGATACGGCGATTCAATCACAAAACCGGTGGCACCTCCCGAATCCACGACGGTCAAGTTCAAATTGTACATTCCATTGCCGTACCGAAGGTTGTCGAACATCGCGTAGGAAGGATCCACATCATTCGTGCCGGGGTTTTGGCTGGAAAACCGCGCGTAGGCGATATTGGTTGTGGACGAAGAGAAAACCAGCGTTTCAACATCACCCACCTGGCTGCTGTTTGTCGGCAATGGCCCGCTATAATAGACTGTGCCCAGGTAATTGTTGTTGGAGTCGAATCCCTGTAGATACGGGCGTAGAGTAAGAGTGGTAAATTCAGGCGGCGCAACCGGCCGTGCGTCAATTTTTACGATCGCCATCGGTGTGGCAAAGTGCACATCCACGGCGCCGCCTCGGGCGTCGAAATAAGGAAAGTAGCCCTCGTTGGTGATGCACACCACGTTGGAGGGGGAGGGCGCATAGCCGAGACCATACCGCGCAACGATGTTGCCGCCGATCGGATTGGTGAATAGGAGGCCGGCGTAATGGGTGTTGATGATGGTCTCCCCGGGAACGTCGTCGAAAGTAATCAGGGTTTCGCCGGCGCGGGTCTGGAGCGGATACATGAGGCAAAAGACCAGGAGCGCGGGCAAAATTCGAGAGAAAAGATTTACGAATTTCATAGGAATATATCGTTGAATCGTGCAAAACCCTGAGTGCCGCCACTCAAAGAGAGCGCGATGCGTTTCTCGATCCATTCCTATAATCAAGCCCCCAAACGGCGGGATGCCCGGGTAAGACAGTTCACGTACGGTGAACGAAAGACAGAATGAAATTATTCTCGCAAAATGTGCTCAATCCGTCAATAAAAATGATGTAAAAAATAAACGCCAATAATAACAAGGCGCATTCCGGTGAACTCTTTTGCTTTCCTTCTCGAGAATCGCGCTTTCCACGGGCTGCGAACCGGGCCCCGAACGAACGGCAGTTGCCCGCATTTGAGCCAGTCTTCCAAATTTCATGCCCGTCCCCGAAAAAACTGCTGTATTTTTTGGATTGTTTTGATTTATATTGCGCCAAGAAAAACACCCTTTAAATGACTCAAATCAATCCGGAGGCGGCGCGTCAAGTTTACCAAAAAATTGCCGCGAACATTGCCAAAGTCATGCACGGCCAGTCGCTCGCGACGCGCCGGTTGCTGGCCGCGCTTGCCAGCGGCGGTCACGCCTTGCTTGAGGATTTTCCCGGCACCGGCAAGACCACCCTCGCAAAAGTCCTGGCGCGCTCGATTGACGCCTCGTTCAAGCGCGTCCAGTTCACGCCGGATTTGCTTCCGTCGGATATTTTGGGTGTTTCCATTTTCAACCAGCAGGACCATCGCTTTCACTTTCATCAAGGTCCGGTCTTCACGAACATTCTCCTTGCCGACGAAATCAACCGCGCCTCGCCCCGGACGCAATCCGCGCTGCTTGAGGCCATGGGCGAAAACCAGGTCAGCGTCGATGGCGAGAACCGGCCGCTCTCGGAATTGTTTTTTGTCATCGCCACGCAAAACCCGGTGGAATTTCGCGGCACTTATCCGTTGCCGGAAGCGCAGATGGACCGGTTCGCGATGCAGTTCAAATTCGGTTATGTGCAACCGGACGAGGAAGTCGCCATTCTGACGGCACAACAGCACGCTCATCCTTTGAACGAACTTCAGCCATGCGCGACCGTTTCAGAAGTGCTCGCGCTCCGGCACGCCGTGCAGGAAGTGCGGATCAGCGACGAGTTGAAGCGCTACGTCGTGGATCTTGTTGGCGCGACACGTTCCGCTGCGGGCGTGCAATTGGGCGCAAGTCCGCGTTCCTCAATCGCGCTCATGAAAGCCGCGCAGGCCGTGGCGCTGTTTGACGGCCTTGATTTTGTCACCCCGGAACAAATTCAGGAACTCGCCGTGCCGGTGATCGCGCATCGCCTCGTGATGGAGCCGCAGGCGCGTTTCTCGGGTTTGACGGCGATGAATGTGGTTGAGGAGATCGTCAAAAAGATTCCCGTTCCCACGTAATCTGCATGAACGCCATCTGGCGCTTGCTATACCGTTTGTATCGCATGGGGTCAGGTTTTCGTTACCGGGCCACAAGGCGCTTCACACCGGCGGGATTGGTCGTGCTCGTGGCATTGAGCATCACATCGTTGATGGGGATGGACATGGAAAGCACGGTCGCCTACCAGGCATTTTCATTGCTGCTGTTCCTGATACTTGTGTCGTTTTGCTTCGGCTGGTTGTTCCGCGCAAAATTCTCCGCCACGCGCCATCTGCCGCGGTTCGCAACTGTTGGCAAGCCATTCAATTATGTCGTCACCGTTTCGAACCGCGCGCCGCAGGTCCAGACCGATCTGGTTTTGATTGAAGATTTGGCCGATCCGCGTCCTGATTTTTCCGAATGGCAGGCGGTCCAACTGGCCGAGCAGAAAAAATTCCGGTCGTTGCGGGTGGGCCAAAGGCGCAACACAAATTGGTTTCGGCTGGCCGTCATCAAGGAAGCCGTCATTGCGCAATTACCTTCGAACGACCAGGTCGAAGCGCGGGTGGAAGTTGTTCCGCTGCGGCGCGGCGTGCTGCGTTATCGTGGGGTGACCATCGGGCGCGCTGATCCGCTCGGACTGTTTCGCGCGTTGACCCGCTTTCCATTGCCGCAAACGTTGTTGATCCTGCCCAAGCGTTATGTTCTGCCTCCAATCGCATTGCCCGGAACGGTGAAGTATCAGGAGGGCGGCATTGCGCTCGCATCGAACGTCGGCCAAAGCGAGGAATTTGTCGCGTTGCGCGATTATAGGCGCGGCGATCCGTTACGGCACATCCATTGGCGGAGCTGGGCTCGCACCGGCAAACCCATCGTGAAGGAATATGCCGACGAGTTTTTTGTGCGGCACGCGCTGGTGTTGGACACCTTCAGCAACGACCCGCGCAGCGAACTTTTTGAAGAGGCCGTCTCCGTCGCCGCATCCTTCGCCTGCGTCATCCAAACGCAGGAGTCCCTGCTGGACCTCCTGTTCGTCGGCGCGCAGGCGTATTGTTTCACTGCGGGACGCGGCCTCGCACATGGCGATCAGATGCTCGAAATTTTGGCTTCCGTGCGGACGTGCCGCGAGAAGCCATTCCAAGCATTGGAAGCCCTTGTGCTGGACCACGCATCCATTGTCAGCGGTTGTGTCTGTGTGTTTTTGGAATGGGATGCCTCGCGGCGCAATTTTGTCCAGAAACTCAAGTCGTTCGGTGTGCCGCTCCTGGTGGTGGTCATGGCCGAGTCAACGCCCGATCCGCCGCTTGATCCGGGGCCGATGGCCGACGAGCCGGAAAATTTTCACACGCTCGTCCTGGGGAAAATTGAAGAAGGCCTCGCCCGCTTATGAAAACCCCGCCAATGCTTGTGGGCGCAGCGCTCCTGTTTTGGGGGTGGCAGACGGGATTTTTTATCGTCGCGGTCGTGATGGCAATTGTGCTGGAAGGTTCGCGCTTTGTGAAACTGCGCTGGGAATTGACCAACGAAGATTTCGCGCGCATTTGGACATTCTGCTCGCTCGTTCTGCTTGCCTCCGTCGTCTATGCCTTCGCCTCCAACAATGGTCCGGCAAATGTTCGCGACATTCTTTCCAGTGGCGACATCAGCTCGCAGGGCAATCTCGGCAACGTAAGCGCCAAGACCGCGGTGCTGGTGATTCGCTGGCTCCCGCTGGTCTTTTTTTTCTTTGTCGCCGCGCAGGCATTCAGCAGTTGCGAGGCGATACCGATCGAGTTCATCCATTTGCTTCTGCGGCGGCGCTGGAGAAAACTGAAAAAAACCGCGCCACCCACGCCCGGTTCGCGCGCGATCAACGTCGCCTATCCGTATTTTATCATTTGCCTCTTTGCGGCCAGCACCTCGGCGCTGCCGCCCGCGAGCGACCGTTTTTTCGCCTGCTTGTGCGTCCTGGTGATGTGGGGATTGTGGCCGTACCGTTCGCGCAGGTTCAATTTTGCCGTCTGGACGATAGCCATGACGCTGGCGATGGCGCTGGGCTTCAGCGGCCAGCGAGGCTTGCTCCAACTCCAACGCGCCATAATCCAATACAATCCTCAATGGCTCGCTGACCTCGTGGACGACAGCTTCGACCCGCTCGAAAGTCGAACTGAAATCGGCCAAATCGGCCGCATCAAAACTTCCCATCGCATCGTACTTCGCCTGAAAACCACCAATAACGCGGCGCCCCCGCCTTATTTGCGCGAGGCAGGTTATCGCGTCTATAAATCCGGCATCTGGTATTCCGGCAACGCCAAGGACGATTTCACTGACATCAACGACGCGCCGCGCAACAGCGGTAATTATCCGTTGTTGGAAGGCAAAACGAATTCCCGCAGCGTGAACATCGCCTGTTACCTTCCCGGTGGCAAAGGTTTGCTGCCGCTTCCCACCGAAACGGGCCGCCTCGAACAATTGCAGGCCATATTCGTCCAGAAAAACCGCATCGGCACAGTTCATGTGCAGGGGCCGGGGCTGGTCATTTTCAACGCGCTTTACGGCGGAAATGGCGCGATGGATTTTCCGCCAGACACGAACGAAGACCTCTTCATTTTCGAAAGGGAAAGACCCGCGCTCGAGCAAGTCGCTTCTGAATTGCACCTCAATGGTCTCAACGAACAGCAAACCCTTCGCGCCATCAGCCGCTTTTTTGCCACTCGATTCACCTACAGCCTCTGGCAGGAACAGCCCAGGTTTAATGACACCAACCTGACTCCGCTCGCGCGCTTCCTGCTGCAATCGCGCAAGGGCCATTGCGAATATTTTGCGACAGCCACCGTGCTGCTCTTGCGGCAGCTCGGCATTCCGGCGCGTTACACGGTCGGTTACGCGGTGCATGAGCAATCTGGCAAAGGCTATGTCGTCCGGCAAAGCGATGCCCATGCCTGGTGCCGCGTTTGGAACAAATCGCTCAAACGCTGGGAAAATTTTGACACGACGCCCGGCTCATGGATTTCGGTGGAACGCCATCAATTCTCCTGGCTTCAATTTATTTCGGATGCCTGGTCGCGCTCGGTGTTCGAATTTTCAAAATTCCGCTGGGGCCAAAGTTCCTTGCGGCAATTGCTGCCATGGACGCTTGCGCCCGCGCTGCTGCTGTTGCTCTATCAAATCCTTTTCCGCAGCAACGCGCGCCGCGTGCGTGACAGATTTAAAGTGAAACTCGGCGGGAAATCGCGTCCCGGAATGG